>Ga0187855_10002799_pt1 | contig 13038 bp, 10 predicted proteins | sample June2016WEW_8_10_2_FD_132969 | JGI IMG/M metagenome (GOLD analysis project Ga0187855, IMG submission 132969) | Peatland microbial communities from SPRUCE experiment site at the Marcell Experimental Forest, Minnesota, USA - June2016WEW_8_10 | ecosystem: Environmental > Terrestrial > Soil >...
ATCAAGGAGCGCCGGCCCGATGCGCGCGTCGCTATCTTCTGGCACATTCCGTGGCCGAATCCCGAGGCTTTTGGCATTTGTCCGTGGCAGCGCGACCTGCTCGATGGCATGCTGGGAGCGGACCTGATTGGATTCCATATCCAGGCCCATTGCAATAACTTCCTCCAAACGGTGGACCGCGCCCTGGAGTCGCGCATCGATTGGGAGCACTTCGCGGTCAATCGCCGCGATCACCTCACCATCGTGCGGCCGTTCCCGATCAGCGTGGCGTTCAACGGCAATGGCGAATCCGCCGCGGTGGACGCCTCCGCCGAGGAGCGCGCAACCTTGTTTCGCGAACTGGGCGGGAAGCCGGCTTTCCTGGGATTGGGAGTCGATCGCGTCGATTACACGAAGGGTATTCTGGAGCGGCTGCGCGGAGTCGAGCGGCTTTTCGACCTTTACCCCGCATACCGTGAGAAGTTCACCTTCATCCAGATCGGCGCACCCAGCCGCACCCACATCAAGCGCTATCAGGACCTGCTGACGGAAGTCGAAGAAGAAGCCGAGCGGATCAACCGCCGCTTGCGCGTGGGCGCCTGGAGGCCCATCGTGTTCCTGAAGCGGCATCACAGCCATGCGGAGATCCGGCCTTACTATCGCGAGGCGGACGTGTGCCTGGTAACTTCCCTTCACGATGGCATGAACCTGGTGGCAAAGGAGTACATCGCGGCGCGCTCCGATGAACAGGGAGCGCTGATCCTGAGCCGCTTCACGGGCGCCAGCCACGAGCTGGCGGACGCACTGGTGGTCAATCCTTACGACACCGACGAACTCGCCCAAGCTATTCACACGGCTCTCACCATGCCGGCGGAAGAGAAAAAAGCCCGCATGCAGCGTATGCGCGCGGTCGTTCAGGAGAACAACGTGTATCGCTGGGCCGGAAACCTGATCGGCGAGCTGGCCTCAATCCGCCTGGAGCCGGCGGCGTCTGCCGGCGCCAAAGTCCAGTCTGGCCCGCGCAACCGGCGTCTCGCGTTGGCGCAAGTCGGAAAGGGCGCGGCGTGACGATCTCGCGCGCCGCGATGGTCTGCCTGGTCTGCCTGCTCGTGGGGTTCTGCGCCGCCGTGCAAGCGGCCAACGAGGATCCCCTGAATCGCGATTCACCGCAGAGCTCCGCCACGGCTTTCCTGGCCGCCTGTCACGCGCATGACTATCAGCGCGCCTGGAGATATATCGATCTGCGGAAACTCGCCGCGGATCAGCGACTCAAGGATGGCACGCAGCTCGCCCAGCAGTTGCAACAGGTTCTCGATCGGGACCCACAGTTCGACATCGCGGCCCTTAGCAAGAATCCCGAGGGCGACCCTGCGGGGACGAATCAAGAACGTGTCGACTCGTTTACCGTGAACGGCAAGCCGGTGCCATTGGAAATGGAGCGCGTGACCCTGCGCTCAGGGGCTAAGGTCTGGCTGTTTTCCTCCGTCAGCGTGGATCTGGTCCCGCAAATTGCGCGGCTGGTCAGCGATTCTCCGATCGAGAAATATCTGCCGGTTCCCCTGGTGAGCTGGAAGCTGATGGATACTCCACTGTGGCGCTGGATCGCACTGCTTTTGCTGACTGCCGCTGTCACGGCGCTCTCCAAGCTGGTTTCGTGGGTCGCCCTCCTGTGGGTAGAGCCGGCGCTGAAGCGCATGGCGCCGCGTATGGGCGCGAGTCTCATGGATGCCCTGGCGGGGCCCCTGCAAATCTTGCTCGCCGTAGCGGGATTCCGCGCGGGATTGGAGTGGATCGACCCTTCGCCTGCGCTACGGCTTTACCTGGAACGTGGCGCCGGGTTGCTGTTCCTCTGCGCGCTAGCCTGGCTCGGCATGCGAGTGGTGGATCTGCTGATCGTTCGACTACGCGTGGTCCTCGAGGTGAAGCACCAGACCTTCAGTTATTCGGTTTTGCCGCTGGTCTCGCGGGTGGTGAAGATTATCATTGTGGCGGTGACGGCCGCGGCCATACTGAGTAGCTGGGGATACAATACGGCAACCATTCTGGCCGGGCTGGGTGTAGGTGGTGTGGCGCTGGCCCTGGCCGCCCAAAAGACGATTGAGAATCTTTTCGGGGGCGTTGCGGTCATCACCGACCGGCCGGTGACGATCGGCGACTTCTGCCGGGTTGGCGACCAAGTGGGCACCGTGGAAGACATCGGCTTGCGTTCCACGCGCATTCGCACCCTGAATCGCACGCTGCTCACCGTGCCCAATGGGCAGTTCTCGTCCATGTCCCTGGAGAACTTTTCGAAGCGCGACAAGATGTGGTTCCACCTCACGCTCAACCTGCGGCGGGACACTACCTCCAGCCAGGTGCGAACTCTGCTCGAATCCATCACGCAGGCGCTCAGGAAACATCCCAAGGTTGAGATAGGGCCCATTCCAGCGCGATTCGTGGGAGTGGGAACCTACTCTCTCGACCTGGAAATCTTCGCCTATGTTCTGACGCGCGATGGCGATGAGTTTCTGCGCATTCAGCAGGAGCTGTTCTTGTGGATTCTCGATGAAGTGGAGGCCGTCGGTACCGCGCTTGCCTTACCGACGCAAGCATACTACTCAATGGCGCGCTCTCCCAACCAGAATGGCGCACCTGTACCTCAAGAGACACAAACTTAAAGCGACGACGGGGAAGAATCGAGCCGCCCCCGCACGGGTCGGGGACGGCCCGGTAGATCAATGGACTTCGATTTTTTCGACTTTGATTTCGTCGCCCTTGAGAGTGCCCTCAACCGTCGCCGTCACTTGACTGTCTACGGCGTTCGGATCCTTTGCCCGATCGGCGCTATTACTGCTTGCCTTTAACGCTTCGGCAGCCTTCTGGTTTCCCTCGGCATCCAGTTTGAGCATCTTCCCGGATACTTGAATACCGAATGCTGTGGTGGACGCGGTTGCGTTACAGGTCGCGTCTTTCTGCTGCGCGGCGCACTGCGCGTCGACAAGATTTCCGTTGAATGTCTCCGCGAATGCCAAAGCAGACACGAAAACCAGGGCAGCGCTCAACGTCAGGATTCGTCGCATGTTTACCCTCCCTTTAGGTGAACTAGCAGGAAGGACGCTAGCATCTTTGGTTCCAGCATAGCGGTATGAACAGCTTCGCATCCGCATGCGCACTTCTGATTCGCGCGAAGCGAAAAAAACTCCTGTTTAGGACGCAAGAATTTCTCGTTATCCAGAGCGGCTCCGTACGGTAGCGCACGCCGCAGGCAAAATAGGTTATTATGAAAAACAAATGCGCCGCTGTATTTTTCCTGGGTTACTGCCCCGCCGCGTGGTTCCACCGGTGTTGTTCCTCACTCTCGCTGGTAGCGTCTTGGCCGGGCCGCCTTCTTCGAAACCCGACGCATATGGCTGCGTCGCGCAGGCGGAAGGCTTCCTCAACGGAAGGCTCGGGCTTTGGCAAACACGCCTCGACCTCGCCGGCTGGACGATCTCGATTGTCATATCACCTGCAAGCGACTTGAAAGTCAAGACGCTGGGTAACATCCACTGGGATGCGGACAAAAAGACAGCCGTCATTCGCGTGCTGGACCCCTCCGGCTACCGGCTCGCGTGCGGTGAGGTCCAAGCCGACATGGAGTTGACGTTGGTACACGAACTGGTTCACCTGGAGCTTAGTTCCTTGCCGCGTTCTCCGGCGAGCCGCCGCGAGGAGGAATTCGCGGTCAACCGGATCGCCGATGCGCTGATGCGGCTCGACCGCGAGAACGCAACTCTCCGGGCCGGAGTGGATGGGAACGGGCGGACTGTCGCGCTCGACTCCAAGGCAGACACACCACGCTCGCGCGCGGACGCTTCCGGCGCCAACACAGTAAGCAAATAATCCGGCCGTGGCGCGCGCTTGGCGTGCCGCAGCGAACTTCAGTTCGCCGTCCCTAGCGACCTTGGCTCGCCTTTTGGGGCGAAGTTCAGCGTACCGGGCGAGACATAAATCAGCCAGCCGGGTTCGAACAGTAGGCGCGATATGTCACTCTTATCGAATCGTCCAATGCAAACCGCCGCGTGCTGGGCATTCGCAAGCTTGTTCCTCACCGCTCCCGCCGCACTTGCGCAGAACAGTCCGCCAGTGTGGACGCCGGTTGAAGCGAGCTATAACTTTGCCTATGCCCCATCGCCAAGCCAACCTCTCAACGCATCCCAGGGGCCCTACAAGTTCAACTTCCTGGATACGATAACACCCGCGACGCAAGGCTACGAGTGTCTGAACAGCATCCCCGGCCTAAGCTTTTGCGGTATACCCGATCAGGAGTTGCCGCCATCCGGGGGCCCCTGCTCCTGGAACCAGGCCACCTCCGGCATGGCGCCGCCATACTGGTACTTCGACAACAGCGGGAGCCTCCAGTTGCTGAGCGGGAAGATCGTAAGACAGGTCCCCGCAATCGGCTCGGTGTATGCATCTCCAAAACCCGCAGACCGTTTCCGCGGAATCCAGTTCCTAGCGTCGCTGAATCCCGCGGGTCAGGTTTCTCCGGCCAACACTACAGGCGCGATGTACTTCGCTAGCAATCCGTGTGTATCGGGCGATCTGGAATACGGATTCGCGCACGTCAACTGCAGTCCGCCCGACTGCTATTCCTACGCAGGCACGCAATATCCTAACAACATAATCTTCTACTACAGTGGGAATACGAACTGTCCCTCGGCGGGGTCTATATATGGCTGCTATCTCGTAGAGGCGCAGCCACCGACCGAGAATGTTCAGGCTTGCGGCGGCGCTGTGGCCTTTTTGGTGCAACCGAATAGCAATCCGAGTGACAGTCGCGATTACACGTATTACTATAGCGCCTGGACCTTCTTGAATAGCGCTAACGGCGTGTATGAGATGGCGTTCTCGCTGATGGATCCGTACAGCGGGTCCGTTCCAATTGAGTGCGTGGGTAACCCGAGGGCCAAAGCGAGCACCGGGTGGGGTCAGTCGCCGCAGTGGCGGGCGTCCGCTACATGCACCTACGCGCCCGTCGACGGACCAGCCAGTGGCTTTGAGTTGATCTATGAGGCGGATGATACTTGCAGTCCTTACTTCCCGGTGCGGACCCTCTACAATACGCCCGGCAGCGTGATCGTTGGGCTGGTGAACGGCGACAATGCGGCTGGCCCTCCAACGACTGAAGTCGCATTGCAGGTGGCGGCACAGGGAATCAAAATCGGTAAGTAAGCGCTAGTGGATCAACCCGGTAATCGGCACTCGAATGAAGCGAGGAATGTAGTCATTGGCGCAGACCAAGTCCTGCCCAACGCTTGCGTTTACGTTATAGGAAAGCAGCACACCCGAGGTGTTGGCGAACTCCGGATGGTCCTTCGGGTTATAAGCATAGAGCGTACCCGTGCTGCAGCCAGGAGCGCCGGACTCCGGAGTAATATAGACGATAGTCCGGTGGGACCATGGTCCCACCGGCGTGCATGAGTAATAGGTCACCACATTCTTCCAGTCCGGATAAAGCGGCGACCACGTCTCCATGCCCGCCATCATGTAGAAGACGCCGGTGGCAGTAGTGTGCTGAGTCACGCTGTACTCGTTGGTGATGGCGGGGACGCCGGCCATTGGCGTCGCGTTCGATTGACCCGTAACCCAGCTCTTCGAAGTCGCATTCCAGTACTGCCAAGCCGCTGGATTGGTAAGGTCGCTATAAGAAGACATGCGCGCCACATAGGGCAACTTCTGCCACGTTCCTGGATCCTGGATGCCGTATACGTACAAGTACTTCCCGGCCCGCAAAAGCTGGGAGCCCCACTCGATGGTCAGGTCCGGAAGGGCCACCGAAGCGACCGATTCCATCGTCAAAGCGGGCCACGAAAGCGTTGCCACCGAGTTTCCCTGAAAGTCGAACGAGCCGGTCCACTCCAGCAGCACGATTTGGACTTCGTAGACGCCCGGTGCGGTCTCGAACACCATTGCGTCCCCCTGCCAAAACCAGTTATTCGGATTCGAAGGCGTAAAATACGAGGTTGTCTGAGGCGGATATCCCAAGGTCGCGATCGCATTGCTACCAGGTGTCGAGTGAGTCAGCGAGTTATGCGCCGTAAACAGCCAGCCGGAGCGCAGGCGCGTCTGCGGGTTGACGGTGCCGATATAGGAGTCCGACCACATCCACAGATCGGTTCCATCGGGAAGCAAAACCGAGTAAGTACCATCACCTCCGGTCCAACCAGGTCCGTTTTGGGTAACCAACGCATCGAAGGAGGTATCCGGCGTTCCTTGGCCGGGAACCGGCGGAAGCTGACAGGTCTGGGCTCCCAGAATCGCGCAGCCGAAGCAAACAAGCGCAAGCGTTCCGATTACGGTCCGAACGAACATGTGGACCATTATATCGCGTGCCATGACCAGTGTGGGGCTATCGCGCATCTTTCAAGTACTTGTCGAACCACGCGATAGAGCGCTCGAGTGCATCCACCTGGTTCTCGCGCTTGGCAAAGCCGTGCCCCTCGCCTGGATAGTAGTGCGCGTCCACAGTCTTTCCGTACTTGCGCAAAGTGTTCACGACCTGGTCGGCTTCCTCTTTGGGATCGCGAATATCGTTTTCGCCCTGCAGCACGAGCAGCGGCGCTTTGGCATTTTGAAAGTACTTGATAGGTGAGGCGTCCTCGTACACTTTGCGGTCCTTCACCGGGTCGCCTAGTAGTGACTGATCGTACTGCTGCAGCTCGGGGCTCTCGTGCTCCTGTTCCGTCAGCCAGTCGGTGATCCCAAAAAGTTCCACGGCGGCGGCCCACACGTCTGGCGTTTTGCCGATCGCCATCATGGCCATATATCCGCCATAAGATCCGCCGATGATCCCGATCTTCTTTTCATCGACGTAGCCGGTAGCCACCAGGAACTTCGCCGCATAGACTTCATCTTGCAGGTCGCCGCCGCCCAGGTCTTTGTAATTAGCCTTCTGGAATTCCATCCCGTAACCCGTCGAGCCGCGAACATTCGGAGCGATGCAAACGTAGCCGCGCGAGGCGAGAGCCTGCGCCGTGCGATTGAAGGAATCGAGCGTCTGGCCGGTAGGTCCGCCGTGCGGCAGCACCACGCCAGGATTAGCTCCGTCGCGCTTCAGGTTGAACGGCGTCCAAAGAAACGCGCTGATGGTCTTGCCGTCGAAGGTCCGGTAGTGGACCAATTGCGCGGGAGGAAGTTTCGCGGAGTTGAGTCCGGCGAGCGCGGAAAAGGTGAGCTGCCTGGCTTGGCGGGACTTAATATCATAGACCCAAAGGTCGCCTGGGCGGTTGGAGCTTTGGTGAGAAACCAGCAGCCGGTCGCCCGACGGTGAGAAAGCCGTGGGCCGTCCAGCCGGACTTGTCAGTCCATCCGGGAAGCTCAGAGGCTCGGATTGTGTCGAGTCCCGCTCCGCGATGTAAGTAGTCGTGCGGCCGTCTTCGTTGACGACATAGGTGAATCGCCCGCCGCGCGGAGCAAAATCGCCCGGTTCGGCATCCCACTTCAGATCCGTCACCCAAGCGATCTTTTTGCCGGCGACATCCAGCAAGGCGATGTTCGAGTAACCGAATTTCTCATTCGAACTGATCGCCAATGTCCGCCCGTCCGCGGAAACAGAGGACGCCCGATAGAGAATGTCACCCGTGTGAGGTGTCAGGTTTTGGAGCGCGCCACCCTCCACGTCAATCCGATAAATATCTGAATCCGTATGCGCAGCATTGGCGCGGTTGGCGTAGAGGCTTCGTCCATCCGGGCCCCAGGCCACGAACTCCCACCTGCGGCTCCGGGACTGCTCGCGGGTCAGGTTGCGGACCTCGTGGGTGTGCCAGTCGAGCAAGGCAACGTCAAAGCTTGGCGACGTCTTAGGCTTTATGGAAATGGCCAGAGTCTTGCCGTCAGGCGACCAGTGCGGATTGGTTTCCGAGATGTCGGAAGTCTTCGTCAGGTTGATGGGTGGTCCGCCCAAAGCCGGGACAGCATAAAGGTCGTAGATCTCACCCCCAGCGTAGTCTTGATCGTAAACAATCCATTTTCCGTCAGGCGACCAGGTCGCTGCCGACTGGCGGTCATCCGACTGCGTCAACTGGATGGGCCAACCGCCCGCAGCCGGCACCTTCCAGAGGTTGTTGCGGCCCGTGAGGTTGGTGGTGAATACGGTTTCGTTACCATCTGGCGACCATGCGGGGCCGCTGGTGGAACGTGTGTAGACCAACTCTTCGATGGCAACCGGCGCCGCGTCCGGGTTGGACGTAGACACAATTGACTTGGGATCGGTGATCTTCCGGTCGTCAGGTGACGATGCACCGACGAGGGCGGCGGCAGAGAACAAAAGCGCGAGTGCGAGTTTCATTTCACGATAGCTCCCACAACTCCTGCACGGCGCGCCACCCCTGATTAATAGCTTGGTCCGTATAGGCCGCCGCGGCGGCATCGGAGTTGGCGATGGCGATCCGCCCGAAGCGCTTTCTCCCGACCTCACACGGGCTCTGACCTGCCGGCCAATCGGGGTCCCAAAGCGCGTTGTACTCATAAGCGTAACCGTGCGGCCAGCGGTTGACCGTGATGGCGGTGATGTCGCGCGCGGGATCGAAGCCGCCCGGCGCCAGGATACGTGCCAGTTGGTCCCGGATCTTTCGCTCGAAGGTCTCGAATGGCGTGTTCAACAGGTCGATGCGTCCGGCGCGATGCTGATCTCTTTCCGGCAGTCCCGGCTTGCACGGCGTGCGCGTCATCCGCAGCAGCACGGGATCTTCGGGCGACTGCGGGCATTTGTATTTTCCAATGTTGACCGGCTCATCGAGGCGCACGCCCGTGTGATACATACCGGGAGACATCACGCTGCGTATGCCCAGCTTGTGGAACGCGGTCCAGTTTCGAGCGGCCACGACCGTGTAGACCAGCGGGACCTTCGCGCCATATTGCAGAGCCTGTTTCTGAGTCTCCGGCAGCTCCGGACACAGATACGGGATGACCATGTTCCAGCACGCCATAACCACCGCCTTCGCCCGCACCGTCGAGAACTGCTTTTCGCTGGCGTACGCGATTTCGACTTCTTTGGCCGACCCCGGTTCGCCCACATGCCGCGCACGCACAACCGTGCTGTTCAAACGAATCCGGACCGGCGAATCCGGGCGGTCAAGGCGGCTGTAGTCGAATTTCGTAGTGACAATGTCCTCGGCGGTTTTGCCGGGCGCTACGCCGGGGACCAGCGCGCGCACGAGCATGCGCGCAATCGAGGCGTTGCCGTCGGGGAAGTGGAAGTAGTAAGGCTCGGGGTCCTTTACGAGGTCGCCGCCAGGGGTGAAATCGACGCGCGAGGACGGTACGCGATCGAGGTGCATCCCCTGGAATCCCGGATAGCGCATGGCCCAGCAGTCGAGCGCCGACACCGCGTCGATTCCCACGCCGAATAGGCCGTGCGGGCGCGTCTGATAGAACGCAACCACGGCGGGATCAACCTTCGCGAAGTTGAGCAGAAAATCCTTGTAGCTCATGCGCGAGAGCCGGTCCTTCTTCTCCGTTTGCGAGAGGTCCGGCAGGTAATCGATCTCGCCGGTCTGTAAGCGGGCAATGTCACTCTGCGCGCCGGCCGGTAGCGGTGTCTTCTTGAGAAACGCGGCCATCGCGTCGCCGCTGGCTTGTCCGATTACCAGGCGGTCCGCGCCGAAGGTTTCCTTGTCGAAGAAAGTGGCCGGTCCTAGCCCGCGGTAAACGCTGCGATCGGCGCACTTGGCTTCAAGCGCGGGCGGATCGATCCCCAGATCCGTCATCAAGCCGCGAGCTTCCTTGCTGTACGCGTACGGCGATTCGATGGCCAGAGTGCCGCCGTTGGCCAGCATCATGCGCCCGCCGGAGCGGAACTCGTTACGTTTCGCATGGCCGCCGAAATCATCGTGGTTGTCCAGAATCAGGATGCGTGCGGATGAACTGGCGCGCGCGCGGTAGAAGTACGCGGCGGCCAGGCCGCTGATGCCCCCTCCCACGATCGCCAGATCGTAGGTTTCATGCGTATCGACAGGGGACCCCGCCGTTTTCCAGAAGTTCCCATCCCGCAGAGTGTGGGCCGTTTCCCACGATCCGTCATGGCTTCCACGCATGCCGGTGAGCGCGGGCGGATAGTAGCCATCGTTGTCTTGCTGCGCCCCGCGGGCAGTGTTTTCAAGCCCGAGCAGCCACGCCGCAGCGCCGGCGGACATCACCGCGCCATTCAGGAAGTCGCGGCGGGTGATGGGGCGGTGCATGCCTTATATTCCTGGAATGCGGGGCCGGCGCGCAACTGTCGCATATAATTGGTCCACGAACCCGCGCGTTGGACCGGGCAAGCCGGTGCCGTCCGCGGCTCCGGAGTCCTTTACCGCGCCGCTGAGAGATCTCCAGCGGTCTTCCGGCTGGCCCTAATCACGTATCTGGAGACGGCTCTGAAAGGGCTGTGCCAATTTGGGACGGACCGGCGAGACCGCACCGTCGAAGAACTCGACCGACACCGGCTCCCGGCAGCGGGTCCGCATCCCGGCTGCGGCCGAAGTGTGGGAACGCCGCCCGCGGGATCCCCCAGGGGCTTCCTGTGGACACGCAATTTGTTATAGTAGCTATCGTTTCTGAGGAATGGTCGGCCCTGGTTGGCGACTGACTTGGGCTCGCCAGCAGAACGGGACAGCGCCATGAATAACAAACGCGACGGGAATACCGATTTCGACGCGTTCGTCAAACGCGAGCAAGCTGCGGTGGCGGAAGGGGAACGGGTTGATTGGGCAAAAGAGCGCGACGAGTGGCTGGGCCATCTGAAAGAACTCTACGACCAAGCTGAATCCTTTCTTGCGGAGTATATCAAGACCGGCGAGATTAAAGTTAATTACCGCGATATCCCGCTGAACGAAGAAAACGTCGGATCGTACAGCGCGCCCCAAATGATCCTCAAAATCGGCCGTCAGGAAATCACCATGACGCCGGTCGGCACGTTGCTTATTGGCGCGAAGGGGGGCGTGGATGTCGAGGGACCAGCGGGACGGACGCGCCTCCTTTTGGTCAACAGCAAGGCCTCCGGTCCGACGATGAAGGTGCGTGTCAGTATCGGTGGCAAGCGCGAGCCGCCGGCGCTAGAGGCTGCGCCGAGAAAAATCAGGTGGGCATGGAAAATTGCGACAAGCCCACCCACTATCCGCTACATCGAGCTGACGCAGGAATCTCTTTTTCAGGCGCTGATGGAAGTTGCAAATGGCTAAACGCGTGAGCTTTTCCGGCGAGCACCTTGGGCTTCCGAAGATCGCCGCGCACCATCAGGATTTGGAATCTTCGCTCAGGCTCTATTTCAGCGTAGGTTCGCCGAGTTACCCGGTCCGCTTTGCCGGATATGCGGCGACCAAGGTGGCGCACGAGCTGCGTGAGCGGCTTAAGGAGGTGGACCTGACTTCAATCCTGACGGTTTTGGCCTCGGTCGAAGCGGCATTTCAAATTGATTACCTGCAGCGATGCTACCGGCGGAAAAAAGACCCAGTCGCGCGCACCTTCCGTGACATCTACAAGGCCAAGGGGGATCATGCCTCGCTTGATGAAGAAATATTCGAAGCCTGGAAAAACAACTCTCCCGGTAAAGGCCCAATCATTGGTGAACTGCGTGGCGCATTTAGGTTCCGTCACTGGCTGGCGCATGGACGCTACCGGGCCCAAATTGGACGGCGCTACGACTTCAACGACATTTTCGCACTCGCCGAAATAACCCTGAGCAGCTTTCCATTCTTCGAATTTGGCGACTGAGCCAGACGGCTTCCTGTCCACGCTTCGCGCCGGTAAGCGATCGCCATGCGTACCGGGCGCAGTGCCGTCTCCGCCGCGCACATGGCCTCCTGGGCCACCATGCTGCTTTCGGCGTGCACCATTGTGGGATGCCTCATCATGGCGCCGCTGGCCGAGCGGATCGGGCGCCGCGCGACGCTCGCCTTCTATTTCGTGCTGATGTTCCTCGCTATTGTCTTCGGATTCGGCTATGCGTTCTATCTGGAGCGTGGCGCACTGGAGTGGTTCCTGTTCTCGCTGGCGTTGCTGGGCTTGGGCGGAGCGAACTTTGCGGTTTACACGCTGTGGCTGCCGGAGCAGTACCCCGTTTCATGCCGCGCGAGCGCCTTTGCCTTTGCGACATCCATTGGGCGATTCGTCGCTGCGGGCGTCACCCTGGTCGTCGGAGCGTCAATCGCGCACTTCAAGACGCTTGGCATGCCGGTGGCCTGGACTTCCGTCGCGTTCCTGCTCGGCTTGCTGGTGATACCCTTCGGAGAGGAGACTCGCGGCAAGGCGCTTCCGGAATGACTCTGAACCAGCTTTTCGATCTCTCTCTCCGCCAGCGCCGTGACGAGATCGGCCTCGAGTGGCAGGGCCGCAGCTTCACGTTCGGGGAAATCGGCGCCCGCGCGCGCCGCATGGCGAATGCTCTGCGCAGCCGCGCCTTCCGGCCGGGCGACTGCCTGTGCGTGCAGCTTGCCAACTGCGTGGAACTGATCGATCTGTATCTGGCATGTTTGCGGCTGGGCGTCATCTTTGTTCCCGTCAACGTGCTGTACCGCGAACGCGAAGTGGCGCACATCCTCCGCGATGCCGCGCCGCGGCTCTTCGTCACGCAGGACAATCTTGCAGAACTGATGGCCGAAGCGGCCGCGGCGAGCCACGATTGCGCTTGCGCCTCGCTGGACGGAGATTCGCCGGCCGCGCTCGTCTACACCTCCGGGACGACCGGCGCCTCAAAGGGCGCCATCCTGACCCACAACAACTTCGCGGCAAATGCCGTCAACCTGCTTGCCTGCTGGCAAATCACCGCCGCCGACCGATTCCTCTTGGCGCTGCCGCTGTTCCACGTGCACGCGCTAGGCAACGGTCTGCACTGCTGGATGCTCAGCGGTTGCCGCATGCGGCTGATCGAGCGCTTCGAGCATCAGAGAGCCGCCGCCGAGTTTCTCGACTTCCGGCCGACATTGTTTTTCGGCGTGCCGACTATTTACACGCGGCTCCTCGAGACCGCGCCGGAGATCGCGCGCAAGATCGGGCGGAGCATGCGCCTGTTCGTCTCGGGCTCGGCGCCGCTGCCTCCGCGGGTGCTGGAAGATTTTCGCA
>Ga0187855_10002800_pt1 | contig 13034 bp, 10 predicted proteins | sample June2016WEW_8_10_2_FD_132969 | JGI IMG/M metagenome (GOLD analysis project Ga0187855, IMG submission 132969) | Peatland microbial communities from SPRUCE experiment site at the Marcell Experimental Forest, Minnesota, USA - June2016WEW_8_10 | ecosystem: Environmental > Terrestrial > Soil >...
CGTGCTCACGACCCCGGCCGACGTGATCTTTCGAATCGTGGCGTTGTTGCGGTCCGAAACATAGACATTGCCGTTGCCGTCCACAGCGACGCCAAACGGACCGTTGAACTGCGCAGCGGCGCCCGTCCCGTCGTTGCTGCCGGAGACCCCTGCGGTGCCCGCCAGCGTGGTCACGACCCCGGAAGGCGTCATTTTGCGAACAGTGTTGTTTAGTGTGTCCGCGATATACAAGTTGCCACTCCCATCCAACGCAATGCCGTCAGGAACGTTGAAGCGTGCGGCTGCTCCCGTCCCGTCGGTACTGCCGGAAGCCCCCGCGGTGCCCGCCAGGGTGGTCACGACTCCTGAGGGTGTAACCTTTCGGATTACGTTGTTTCCGGTGTCCGCCACATAAAGGTTGCCGCTCCCATCGACTGCGATGCCACTGGGAAACGAGAAGAGCGCGGCCGGTCCCGTCCCGTTCGAGGCACCCGTGTCGCCCGCAGTCCCCGCAAGGGTGCTGAAGGTGTAGGGCGTCAGATAGTCGCTCTGGGCGTTGGCAGGTCCGGTAAGATGCACGATGGCGGCAGCTGCAAGGATTGTGTATTCAGCTTTTTTCATGGCCTTTCCCCCCTTTCGGTCAGTTTCATGATTCTTGGGTGGATTCAGTGCACCCGCTCCAACGGTTTACGCCTGCAGTGGACTGAATCTTTCAAGGATGTGTGGGGGGGCCTCCAGATTCAGCCTTGTTGAAAAACCCGGAAGCACTCGGCTGTACTAGACCAATATGAGCGACAATGACCCCGGATTGGGCTCCTCCCTAAAGACGCGCCCGACTCTGCTCCTCCGCATCCGCAAAAGCTAGAACAGCACCAGTTGGGAGGTATTCCGCCGGCTCTACAGGCGGCTCACATATATGAACTAGCCGTGCGGGCCGGGCTGTCGCACGCAGGCAACTGGTCCGGTGCCGTTATCATTTCGCCGACCAATGACAATTCCGTCCATCCCCATCTGAAGGGGATAGGACGGAAAGGTCGCGAACCAATCGGGTGCGGGTATCAATAATCCAGAACGCCATCCAGCAACCAACATGCTTTTCCGGTGTTTGCCCCTGCAGGCACGATGCCTTCGCAGATGGAGTCCCCGCCTGGCTGGACAAGGTCGCAGGTCGTGAAGTAGGCGAACCCGTCGTGAATCTTGGCATACCCGTGTGCGCCCGCCAGCGAACCCGTGCCGCCCGTGAACGTCACATCATACTGGATGTCAAGCATGTATGGATTCTCCGGATTCACGTCTCCGGTTCCCTCGATCGACGCAGTCAACGTGCTGGCCCCATCGGGGGTAGTGATGACAAAGGCGCCGTCCGTTATCAGGTAATGGCCGGGGGTGGCCGTTTCCACCAGAGTGGCCATGGCATGGATCGTACAGTCGCCCAGGCCCGAGAACCGGACGACGCCGTCTATCGTGTGGGTACGCGGCCCCCCGGGATAGGTGGCCGGGCTCAGGATGAAGGTTGTACCCGCGTGGGCGTGAAAGGCCCTCCCCCAGTTGCCGTGAGAGTCCTTCGAGCTTGCGGAAACGGCCCCTAGGACAAGGGCCCCGCATCCGACAGCGAGGCCGACGATTTTGGATAGACTCAGTTTATTCATGATACTTTTTCTTCCCTTTTCGGAGGCTGCCCCTCCGGCGTTGTTGCTGTTAGCTATGTACTTGTTTGAGCGTGGAATGAATTTCTCCAATTCCCGCGTTGACTCACTCCTTGATGCAGAAAATCCGGGGCGACTCCGGTGAGACGCGCAATGGCGGCAACCGCCGGCAACGTATACGCAGCTTTCTTCATGGGCCTTTCCCCTTCTCGATCGGCTTCATGGCTTTTGCGTGGATTCAGTGCACCCATTCCAACGGTTTACGCCTGCGGTGGCCCAAATCTTTCAAGAAAGAGGTGGTTTTCGCCCTCCAGATGCAGCTTTGTTGAAAAACCCGGCCGCCCACCGCTGTATAATGCTTATATGAGCGACGATGACCCCGCATTGGGCTCCACCCTCAAAACGCGCCCGACCCTTCTTTTCCGCATCCGCGAAAGCGAGGACAGCGCCGGCTGGGAGGAATTCCACAGGCTCTACTGGCGGCTTATCTATGGGCGCGCCGTGCGGGCCGGGCTGTCGCACCCCGACGCGGAGGAGGTGGCGCAGGATGTCTTCAAGCGGGTGGCAGAAACCATCCGGGAGTTCGACTATGACGCCAATCGGGGCTCCTTCCGCGGATGGTTGATGAAGCTGACCAACTGGCGGATTGCCGACAAGTTCGCCGGCCAGCCAAAACCAGGGCAGCAGAAGCCCATAGGCCGGGATGAGCCCTCGGACCGAACCGGAACGATCGAGCGCATTCCCTCGCCCGAGGCGGAGGAGGACGAGTGGGACCTGGAGTGGAAGCGCCTCGTCCTCGCGGCGGCGGTCGACCGCCTCAAGCGCAAGGTGAATGCGCGCCATTTTCAGGTGTTCGACTTCTACATCCGCCAGGAATGGCCCGTGCTGCGCGTCTCCAGAGAACTCGGGATAAACCCGGCCTCGGTCTACCTGATCGCCCACCGCCTTACCCGGCAGCTCAAGGCCGAGGCGAAGAAGCTCCAGGAACAGATGGGTTGAGGGGAATTTTGCGGGGTTTTTCGGCTGGCTTGGCGGACTCCAACGTGGCTCCATTCGCCCGATGTCGAGTCAACCGGCCACGGGTCGGTCCGCGCCCGTGTTTCTGAGCTACGCGCGCGAGGACGCGGACGTGTCACTTCGCATCGCTCAGGCGATGCGGTCAGCCGGCATTGAGGTGTGGACAGCCCACGACGAGCTTCGCGGAGGCGACGAATGGAACCTGGCGATCCGCAGGCAGATCCGCGAGTGCGCGCTGTTCATCCCCATCATCTCGGCCAACACCCGGGCGCGAACCGAGGGCTACTTCCGACTCGAATGGCACCTCGCGGAGCAGCGATCGCTAAACATCGCCAAGGGACGGCCGTTCATCGCGCCGGCGGCCGTGGACGGGACCTCCGAGCGCGATGCGCCGGTGCCGCAGGCTTTTCTCTCGGTTCCGTGGACACGACTTGCGGGCGACGAATCGTTCGCGGCATTCGCCGTGCACGTGAAGGAGCTGCTTCGCGCCAGCGCATCGGCGCCCCCGTTCGCGCCAACCCCCTCGGTGCCGCACGTCGCCGATTACCAGTTGCTGCGGATCATCGGCCGGGGAAGCTACGGCGACGTCTGGCTTGCGCGCGGCGTCACGGGGATCTTCCGCGCGGTCAAGATCGTCTGGCGGGACCGATTTGCCGATTCGCAGCCCTTTGAGCGCGAGTTCAACGGACTGAGGGAGTTTGCGGCGATGTCGCTCGACGAGCCCATCCAGCTCGCCCTCCTCCATGTCGGTCGCGACGACTCCGCCGGCTACTTCTATTACGTGATGGAGCTGGCGGACGACGCTGACCGGGGCCGCGACATCGACCCCGCGCATTACGTGCCGCTCACGCTCACCGAGCTCCGCAAGCGCCGCGGCCGGCTGCCGGCGCGCGAATGCATTGGTCTAGGCGTCGAGCTGGCCCAAGTCCTAGCCTGCCTGCACACGCGGGGCCTCGTCCACCGCGACATCAAGCCCTCGAATGTCATCCTGGTCGGCGGCGTGCCCAAGCTCGTCGACATTGGCCTCGTGGCGGCCACAGCGGATGCGCGGACGTTTGTCGGCACGGAGGGCTTCGTCCCGCCCGAGGGCCCGGGTACGCCTGCGGCGGACGTCTTTGCCCTCGGCAAGCTGCTCTACGAGCTCTTGACGGGGCTCGACCGCCAGGAGTATCCCGAGTTGCCGCCTGAAGTGAGCCAGTCGTCAGACAGGCGGGGCGCCTTGGAGCTGAACGAAATCATCCTGCGCGCCTGCGACCCCGTGCCCGAGCGGCGCTACCTCGACGCCTCCTCCATCCTCGCGGACCTTCTTGTGCTGCAATCGGGAAGCTCGGTGCGCCGGCGGCGCCTGAGCGCCGTGGTCCGACGCGATGTGGGCATGCTGGCACTCGTTGGAGCGGCCGCGTGCGCGGCTCTGGTCTTCTGGAAGCCTTGGCGCAAGCCGGCGAATCCCGCGGCCCCTGCATCCCAGGCCGCGGCGCTCCGACTGCCTGCGCCCTCCTCCGACGCTCGCCAGCTAGCGCAGCGATCCGAAGCCGTTTGGGAAAACATTGCGGAATTGACAAGCGAGAAGCTTGGGGCTGCCGAAGAACTTAACGCCCGTGCGCTCGTGCTTGATCCTGGCGACGCCGAGGCGTGGGCGGACGCAGCCCGGCTTGATGCATGGATGGCCCACCTGCATTTCGACCGTTCCCAGGGGCGGAGAGAAAAGGCCCAGAACGAAGCGGCCCGCGCAGTCTCCTTGGCGCCCAACTCGGTTGCCGCCCGTCACGCCCAAGCCTGCGTCCTAGCGTTCGCATTCGAGTCCGCCGCAATGCGGAGCGAAGCCGAAAAGACGTACCGCGCGCTGGCCCGCGAAAGCCCGGACGACAAATCCTTGATGGAGGAGTACGGAATTGTTCTCCGCGACAATGGGCGTTTTGACGAAGCCGCGGCCGTGTTTGAAAGAAACGGCCTTCTTCTGGATACAGGGTGGAACTATTACTTTGCAGGCAGGTTCGACGATGCGGACAAGGTTGCGGATCGCCTGCTCTCACAAGGACACACACTAAATGCCCTGATGCTGAAGGCCCAGGTTGGGGAAATTGGCTTCGAGGACCTTGACCGTGCAAAGGCGGCCGTCAACCAATTCACTCCGGAGGAACTCTTGTCCGATGCAGGGACACTAGAATACTGCAATGTCTACATGATGCGACGCGAACCCGATAACGCCATACGGGTGTTAAATGACTTCCCCCGTGAGGTTTTGATGTCCATCGGTTTTTTTGGATTCAAGGAGCTGATTTTGGGCATCGCGTACGAAATGGCGGGACGCCCCGAGGCAGCTCAGGCCGCATGGCGGGCCGCGTTGAAGCAGGTGCAGGAGCGCCTAAAGGCGAATTCAACCGAATCACAGCTTCTCGCCGACGAGGCATACCTGCTTGCATGCCTCGGCGACGCGGAAGAGGCGGGACGCGTGCTGAGGCTCTACCAGAGCCTCAAGGTTCCCGGTCCCCTCTATGATTTTACCGAGGCATACGCTCTGTTGCGATTGGGTCGAAAAGAGGAAGCCCTGGCCAAGATCTACCCTGTTCTACACGAACAGCGCACAGGCTGGCAACGAGTGCATCGCGACGCCCGATACTGGGTAATATATGATCCTCTGCGCGGCGATCCGCAATTCGAGAAACTGCTCCGCGACACCCTGCCCAAGAATGCAAAGCCGTTCGACGAGCCTGCCGCCAGAGCTGCACCCGCACCGGGGTCGGGTCGGTGAAGAACCCGGCGCGGTATTTCCAGACCGATTGCTCCGGCGCCCCTGGAGCCGGCGCACGACGGGTCCGCCGTCCCTGTTCGCATGACACCTGCCTGCTAGCAGGCGCGGAACATGGGAACGAGCGGAAGACAGGATTCTTGGTATTATCAGTGGAACTGGATGCCTGGGGTGCCGGTTACATCAGATGACCGCGGATTGGCCGTAATATGTCGGGTTTAGAGGCGTGCGCGCTACAATCCATGGATGAAACGAATTAAGAGCTCACTGAAGAGACCCGTGATTAAGGCTTCGATAATTGGCGTTAGTCATGAACTGATTTCCGAGCGTGCCTATTCCATCTGGCTTCAACAGGGTCGCCCCGAAAATCGGGACGTTGAGCACTGGCTGCAGGCCGAGGCGCAAAGTCTAGCAGCAAGAGACTCCAATTAGCGCGTTGGTCTGGGCGGTTTGTCCTCGGGCGCTACAGCAATTGCTGGCTTGGTACTCCCAGCACAGCATCTCGCTTTCTGGCCGACATCCCCTCCACCCAAGGCGGGCATCCTGGGGTTAGACGTGCCTACACCTAGCCCAGCAGGGCAAAGGGGACTCAAGGGTCTGTTGGAAGCAAACGTCGCCTCGCCGGCCCACAGAAGGAGTTTGTGATCAGGTATTAGGGTAGACCCAGACCGCGGAATAGTGCGTCGACCGGTTGATCGCCCCATTTCTTTCCTTCACGCGCGAGTGTCGATGTCGGAAAACAGGACACTGGGGCTATGTTGGTCTAAGGCATTATGCTGTAATATGTTGTACTAAATTCCGACGATCGCATCAACGAAGTGTAAATTTAATTTACACATATTTACACCTCAAATGGGCGCATCGGAGCGCATGGATTATATATCATCCTTCAACACAAATAGTAACACATGATTGCTATTGTTTGGCACATCACGTGCTTTTTCTTCACGTCGACTAACCACGGTCGAAACCCGGTCCCGCAAACTAAGGAAGCCAGATCCCTACCCATGAAATTAGACCTCAAACTTATCGCCTCTTCAGGCCTTGTCGCCGCCCTAGTCGCCATTGGGACGTCAAACGTTCGAGCACAGAGCGGCGAGGCCTGGGCAACAGCAGGCAGCCCCAACGGCGGCGGACCGTACGCCGGCGGCGGAGCGGCCGCTTACGATTCCCTCGTCGGCGGTGGCGGTTTCAATTTCCACAATGGACCAATCATCGGGGACTGGGATGACTTCGCAGATTTCGGGACTCTGATCTTCAATGCGACGTTCCAGAACACGTCCTTCGACAATACGTCGATGCTCACGACCAACTACATCCAGCCCTTCGGGGTTGGCGGCAACACGGCGACCTACGGGCAGACCTTCGTCGCTCCGACGGGCGCGGGCAACCTCACGAGTTTCTCGTTCTTTCTCCAGGGATCCGATGCGCCGTTCTCGGTCCAAGCGTTCGCCATGACATGGAATGGCGGCCTGATCGGCGGCGAGGCCCACGACGAGTCGTCCGCGACCATCCTCTATGCGAGCGAGCCCTTCACCTTTACGTCTAACGGCGCCGCTTGGGGATCGGGCACCTGGGAGGAAGTCACAGCCACGATCGGTGGTGGCGGACTGGCATTGACCGCGGGCGACGACTACCTGATCGGACTAAGCACGCTCGGCGTGGGCGAGTTGAATCCGACCGGGCCCGGGATTTCCGCTCCGGACGCGACAAGCACCCTGGTTCTCCTGGGTGTCGCCTTGGGCGCCCTCGTGCTGCTTCAGCGCCGGCTGAGGCTGGTCTGACGCGTCAACGCCAAAAGAACTGGCTTTCCCTTAAAACCCGCCGGCTTGCCGGCGGGTTTTTGATTGCACGCTCTGCAGACCACAGGCGCTGACTGGCAGCACCGGCTGCATGTGGGGATGAGGTCCACCACCGTCGCCGGTCTGTCCACGGCCTGCAGGGGGCGTCCAGAGCAGAGCCTCGCCTTCGTGGGAGCCCACAGAGCCGATTTGAGCGAGATCGGTCGAGGCCTCGGGCGTCGCGGACGGGTTGTTGAGCGGGATGTTGTTCGCCGCGCGCGCGGCCGGAGCCGCAGGTGCCGAGGGCCAACGCCGCTGCGAGGGAGAATGGGGCGAGATCCGCTGGAAACGGGCTGGAGGCGGCAGCGCATCCCGAAAGGCCCAATCGCCTGCGCCGCGCGCCGCCTCAGTTCGTTCCGTTCAGGCGCCGCCAGGCGGCCATCGAGCGCGCCAGATGCTCGCGCGCGTCCCCCGTTATCCCGTAGCACTGGAGTCCGATGGGGCCGCGGTAGCCGAGATTGCGCAGCGTTCCGAGGAACGCCTTGATGTCGAAGTCCCCGCGGTCCAGCGGCTGGATGTACTTGGCCCAGCCGGGTCCGTCGTCGTGCTCGTCCGCGCCGTTGATCGAGACGGCCAAGAGGAGCGGCAGGGCCTCCTGAAGGCGCGTTCGGTAGTCGCGGTCCCGGCTGACGCGCAGCCAGTGGCAGAGGTTGAACATCACGCCGACGTTCGGCCGGTCGGCTTCGCGGGCCACACGCACCGCGTCCTCGATGGTCTCGAGCCAGTATCCGGTGTGCGGATATAGCACGAGCTGCGCGCCGCCGCCGCGGGCCTGGTCGGCCATCCCGCGCACGATGGCCACGGCGCGAGGGTCTCCCGAAGGATCCGACGGCTTCATCCCGTCCATCAGCACGCAGAACTGCACGCCGCGCCCCTGGACGAGCTTCACGACGCTGCCAAACCGCCGGTCGTAGGGCTCGTCCCCCGGGGTGATGCTCACCTTCACCGAGATCTGGAAGAGCCGGAGCCCCTGCGCGTCGAGCGACCGGATCCGGTCGCCGACCCCGTCGAGCCAGATGTGCCCGACGCCCTCGTAGCCGAGCTCCTTGAGCATCACCGCCTGCTGGTCGTAGTTGCGCTTCATGGCATCGTGCCAGTCGATGCAAAAGGGGAAGAACGGGGTGGTGGCGCCCGCCGCCGCCGTGGCGATCGAAGCGAGGAGGGCGGCGACGACCGCGGCCCTGGCGCTCATGTCTTGAGCCCCCGCAGGTCGGCCCTCAGGCGCCGGCTCTTCCGGATCACCTCGGCCAGCGTCAGCTTCTTTCGCCGGGCCGCGGCCTCCCGACCGAGGATGCAGACCAGCGCGCTGTCGACCGCGCGCTGGACGGTCTCGTTGGCGAACCGCCCCTGAGTCACGTCGTCGTAGAAGGCCTCGATGTTGCGCACGGCGCCGGCCTCGTAGAGGTTCTCGACCGGCCCGCCGCCGAGGTGCTGGGCGCCCCCGCGCACGTACGCCTTGCCCCAGTAGGACACCCGGGCCGATGCGTCCCTGCCCTGGATCTCCGCCGCCAGGGAACCGTCGGGTGCGAACCAGGCATCGCAATTGCCCTTGACGCTCTGGTGGTTCCAGACCGTTCCGTCGTCGAACGCGTACGACACGCAGGTCGAGTCGAGCGCGTCGCCATGCGGCTCGGGGCGGTAGCGCGCGCCCCACCCCTCGGCCGACACGGGCAGGCGGCCAATCGCGCGCAGCACCGCGTCTACGATATGGATGTCGTAGTTGCCGATGTAGCCGCAGCCGAGGGCGTCATCGTTCACCCAGACGAGGTTCTGCAGGCGGCTTTCGAGGTTCGCCGTGAGCGGGGGGTCGCTAAGGGCCGATCCTCCCGCCGCGCCGTTGCTGAAGATCGTCTGGAGCGGTCCGAGCCCGCCGGAGGCAACCCGGCGGATCACCTCGGCGTTGATGGGATCCGTCGGCATCTGGTAGTCGACGAGGAACACGCGGTGCTTCTCGGTGGCCCGCTTGCCGGTGCGGCCGATGGACAGGGATCCCGGAACGTCCGCCGCCACCGGCTTCGCCATGTACACGTGCAGACCGGCGTCCACGGCGGCCTCGGCTTGCTCCGGATAGAAGTAGGGCACGTCGATGATGACGATCGCTTCCACGCCGCTTTCGATCACGCGCTTGTAGCCCGACAGACTCGAGAACCGACGGGCGCTGTCCACGCCAAGCGCAGCGCCGTTCGCGTCGGCGACCCCGGGGAAATAGTCGGCGACCGCGTGCATCTCGTAGCCACCGTGCTTGCGAAACAGGCCGGCGATCCAGTTGCCGCGCCCGCCGAGGCCCACGACGCCGAGCTTGATCCTGCGATTGTATTCCCTTGGGGCCGGCGGGGGGGCCTGCTCCGGCTTGTCCTCGGCGCGGGTCTCTATCGCGCCCAGGAAGGTCCCGACCGCCGTCGCTGCCAGTGTCTTTTCGATGAATTGCCGTCTATTCATGATGCGTCCTTTCCAAGTGGGCCGTGCGCCGTCCGGGGGATTGACGCCGTGCCCCACAGGTAGATGCCCGCCAGCTTGTAACCTTGCGGCATTGGGTGCGCCTATTCACACATGGGGCCGGAAGGGTTACAACTGGAAATCGTCCGCCGTGGCGGCGCCGCCACGCGCGCGGCGGGTGCGCGCGGGCGGCTGTGTCAAGAATGGCAGCGATGTTCTCCGGAGCCGTCCCGGCCTGGATGTAATGCGATAAACCGAGGATGTAGCCTCCGCCACCCCCGGGTACGAGGGTCGCTCGCCGACCTCTCGGCGGACATCGCCGGCGGAGGCGAACGGCGACGTCCTCTGCTCGCGGGCGTCGACCTCAATGACGGGGTGAACGCCCGCTTCGTCACCAGGGCAGCGGACGGCCGGCAGGGGGAGGGAGCTTGCGCCGGGAGCGTCAGGCCAGGCCCTCAGCACTTGCCCGCCGGAGGAAATACACCGCAAGCGCGATGCTCGCGACGGGCAGCAGGCATCCGAACTCGTCAATGTAGAGATGGGTGCCCGGGCCCTTGACCGTGAGGGGAGTGTAGACGCTCTGGATGAAGCAATTGTGGCTGGCGTGAAGGATCGTGGCCGGCCAGAGGCTGTTCGCCCTGAAGGCAAAGTAGGCGAAGACGATGCCCATCGGAGTGACGCTGGCGGTAAAAAGCACGAGCTGGAGCCAGCGGCTCCCCTCTCCGGCGCTGTAGTTGGTCAGGAGTATGCCCGGGTAGTGCCAGAGCGACCAGAGGAGGCCGGAGCCGAGGCCCACCATCCAGAACGGCATCACCTTCCTCATCTCCCAGACAAGGAACCCGCGCCAGCCGATCTCCTCGCCCAGGGCGTTCGCCGCCGCGCTGATCACGCCCAGGGTCGCCAGCAGAAGCAGATAGAACGACGCGCCTCCGAGACTCGTCGGGCCCTTTCCCAGCACGCCCTGCGACCAAAGAGCGAGGGTCTCGGCGTTTCCGAAGCGGGCCCCGCCGAGCGAAAGCAGCCAGACCGGAAGATAGACCGCGAGCCCGTAGCCCATCGGGAGCAGCCAGGCGGCCAGGATCCATTTCGCGGGACCCAAGCCCCAAGGAAGGGACCGGATATCGCGCTTTAGGACGAGGCAAGTCAGGATCGCCGCGACGCCCGGGCACCACATGACTCCCATCACAAGGTAGCGTGTCATCGTGCCAATGCGGCCCATCAGGCCCTCAAACACCGCGCTGAGGACGACCGTTATGAGCAGGAAAATGCCGATGGCCCGCCATGCGGCGCGGCGTCCCTCGGGGTCAGGATTGGTGGGGTCCAAGAGTCCGGATGAAATTCCGCTGCGGCCGGAATTCTCTAATTGTGACTGTCCGGCCCGCAAACAGGAATTTGCGGGGAGAACTGCCAACCGGAGCAAACGTCACCGGGCCTTGCCAAAGCCGCCCCCGGCCGCCGTGATCCGGTCCGCGTAGCCTCGAGGCACCCGGGCGGGACTCGGCGCCCCGGAGCGGGCTGGCGCCTCACTTATCGGACGCGACAAGATAATCGATGACCGTGGGGTCGCCCATGTAGATGCGCCCATCCGGTACACGCGTCCTTAACAGTCCGTGACTGTCCTTGCCGAAATATTCCGAGGCATATTGCGCCATCGCAGGCAGTGCCATTGCAAAATCATTGCCCTGTTCACGAACGCTGAAGCGGGCCTCCCAAAGCAGCTTGTGCTGGTTGTGCTTCCACATGAGCTGGAAGTCATAGGCCATCAGGACCACAAAATAACGGCTGAACTCTATCTCCTCGATCAAGTCACCCCTCTCTCGCCTCGCTCTTGTTCCCTGCTGTGCAAGCTCGTCGCTGTAGCCCAGAAGCGCTGCGTTGCGCGCATCGGTCATCTGCGCCTGCGTGCTGCTCGGTCCCCACACGAGACTGGCGGGGCCCCACTGGCCACCGGCGTAAATCCCGGCATATGGCCCAGCACCATTGCCCCGCCAACGACCACCCTTTGCAATGTTAAGCGAACTCAGGTCCATGGATCCGTCGGTCGCGCCCCAATAGACCATGATCAGCAGCCTCGTGCTGTTGGGATCCCTGCTTGGAAGGTAATTCCGCGTCGCGAGCGGGCCCGCGATCGCATGCGCGACATCCATGAAGGACAGGTTGTCAATCGTGGCATCGCGAATGCATGCGCCGTAATAGCCGCCCTTCCCAAAGGCATAGGCTTCGCTCAGGAACGAGCCGTCAGAAAGCGTTGCGCGAACGTAGTCGTCGCTTGCCCTGGAATACACGGCGGTGATGCCATCCGTCGCGCGGGCGGCCGTCGGTGCGAGCAAGCCAAACGCGATCGCAAAGGCCGCGGCGCCCGTGATGATGGGGTATGCTTTCATGAATGATCTGGGCCTCATGGTAGCAAGACGCGGGCAATCCGTAAAGGGTGCGCGGGGGTGCCGCCGCGGCTGAAGGTCCCACGGTTCAGATCGCCCGTTGCTTGCCCCGGGGGGAAACGGCGCGGCAGCCCGGCTTGGGACGGGACACCTCGATGCTGCGCGGATGGCCCCGTCCTCTGTTCCTTTCTTCACGTCCGTCGGGCTCGTCGCGAAGCAGACGAAGAGGCGAGCCTTCCCTCGCCCCCGATACCCGCACCCAGGACGGGCATATTGCCCTGTGGCATTCTGGGGTTGACGCTCACGTTGCTCATCTGTCTTCCATCATTCGAGCATGACGAAGATGTCCCCGCCTCCTCCCGAAAAGCCCGCGCCTGAGGTCGAGTCGCCGATTCCCAAGGCGCCCGTTCCTGCACAGCTTTCCGCGGCCGGGGCGGACCCATCAGCCACGGGAGGACCGGCGGCGGCGCAGAAACTGACGCCGGAAGAACAGATGGCCCTCTTCGAAAAGGAACTGAAGGAAAACGACTGGGGGCACCAGCCCTGCTGACGCCGGGATTGGCCCGCCCTGGCGCACCATCAGCCGCCTGCCCCGGCCCCGGGCCCGACCCCTCACTGGCCCGACACGGGGGCCGGTGCGGCCTTGGCGGCTGGCAAGTCCGTTGGTCCTGGGTTCCCCGCCAGTGCGCTTGGCCCCACTCCGGCGCGCCCGGATGGCCACGGTTGGGTCCCCGGCAACCGCGGCACGCCGCTCATACCCTTTACGGCTGCAACCCGTCTTGCTAACGTGCCCACCTTCTGTTCAGCCGTGAGAACATGCCTCGCAATCCCGTGTGTCGCTGCGGTCATACTCGGATCGCTCGCCTCCACAGGTGCCCGTGCTGGCGACGATGTCGAGGGCGTGACCGCTGTGGCTTCCAAGGTGAGCGGCGACTACGTGCGCACCAAGCTTCCCGACGGTTCGTTCCAACCGGAATACTACGCC
>Ga0187855_10002801_pt1 | contig 13032 bp, 13 predicted proteins | sample June2016WEW_8_10_2_FD_132969 | JGI IMG/M metagenome (GOLD analysis project Ga0187855, IMG submission 132969) | Peatland microbial communities from SPRUCE experiment site at the Marcell Experimental Forest, Minnesota, USA - June2016WEW_8_10 | ecosystem: Environmental > Terrestrial > Soil >...
CCCGCATTTCTCACGTGTGGCCAAATGACGTGGCGCCTGCGCCCCTGCGTGCCGTGAGGAGACTCTTCCCGGCACCCCCGCAAGCGTGTGGACAGGCCGTCGAGGGAGGGCGCCGGCAGGAGTCGCCGACGCGGCACGCAAGAGTGCGTGCGCCACGCCCTGACCACGGAAGTCTGTGAGAAATGCGGGTTAATAGATCCGCATTATTGACCTCTCGCCCCGCTACGCGGAACATAAGAGGATGCCTCACATTCAACTGCCCGACGGCCTGCCGGGCATTCTGGGTCCCATGGCCTTTCGTCCGGAGACAGCCAAGCCACTGAACGAACTGGCGGAGATCTTACTGCGCGGGCCGAGTACGCTCTCGCCCGGCGAACGCGAACTGATCGCGACCTATGTTTCCACGCGGAACGATTGCTTCTTCTGTCACACGATTCATGGCGCCGTGGCCGCATACCATCTCGATGGCAACGAACAACTCGTCCTTGATGTGAAGGAATCGAGCGAGAGCGCCGCCGTTTCGGACAAGCTCAAGGCCCTGCTGGCCATCGCCGGCAAGGTGCAGCGCGGCGGCAAGAACGTCCAGCCCGAAGACATCGCGCGCGCCCGGCGCCAAGGCGCCACCGATCGGGAGATCCACGACACCGTCCTCATCGCCGCCGCCTTTTGTATGTATAACCGCTATGTCGACGGGTTGGCCACCTGGGCGCCCGCTGACGCGGCCGCCTACCGGCAGTCGGGAGCCCGGCTGGCTCGCGAAGGATATATAGAATCCACCGCTGGGCTGGCAGCGGCGGCCACCGGTAGTGATTGACGCCCGCACGATACAATGGCAATCGGAGCGGGTCAGGGGACCCACGGGTGGACCCGCCCCCACAAGCTGCAAAACTCTATAGGAGCCCACCATGCCGCACATTCCACTTGCCGAGGGGCTGCCCGGTATTCGCGGCCTCTTTGCCTTCCGCCCGGAGACCGCCAGGCCGTTATCCGAGCTTGCCGACGTGCTGCTGCATCAGCCGGCCACGTTATCGCCCGCCGAGCGCGAATTGATCGCCACCTATGTGTCCGCGCTGAACAATTGCTTCTACTGCCAGACAGCCCATGGCGCGATCGCCGCGAAACACCTCGGCGGCAACGAAGAACTTGTCAGCGAGGTCACCCGCGATTTCGAGCGTGCGGCCATCCCGGATAAGCTGAAGGCCTTGCTCGCGATCGCCGCCAAAGTGCAGCGTGGCGGCAAAAGCGTTCAACCCGGAGATGTCGAACGCGCGCGGCAGTATGGCGCGACCGATCTGGAGATTCACGACACGGTGCTCATCGCAGCCGCTTTCTGCATGTATAACCGCTATGTGGATGGCTTAGCGACCTGGTCGCCCACCGACATGGCAGGCTTCCGCGAGCGGGCTGCGCAGGTGGCGCGCGACGGTTATCTGGCCGCTCTGGCCAATATTGCAGCGACGCAAGCTACGGCTTCTTCCCGTAAATAGTCGTCTGCGGATTGTAGTTTCGCCAGTCGAACCAGTAATCCTTGAGTGCGGGGACGCGTTCGAGACACAACCCCTTTGCGTTTCCCGAAATCGCGCAGCCCTGAAAATTCCACTCGCTGCCGGTGGCTGCATCCATCAGCAGCACGCCCGGCTTGTTGGCCATCCGGTAGAAATCGGGCGCGCCGGGCGCTCCCGGTATGCGATCCCGAAACACCCTCACGGATTGGTTGTCGGCAGCTACCGCCAGCAGCACCGGTTCGGCTCCTACGTGATCCTTGACCAACTTCTCTTTCACGATCTGGTCAAAAGGAAATGCGCGGCTGGCGCCGAAAGCCTGAACTCCCAGTATCAGGTCGCGAGCCTTCATGCCGTGCTCGGGAAACTGTATGACGACGGGCGCGCGCCGCATCCGGACGTCCCAATCCTTGCGCGCGTACCCATGAACGAACTTGGGAATATCCTTCAGAACTGTACCTTGAGGCTCCTCGGATTTCCATGTCGCGAACGTCAACTCGTCGGAAGGCACCAGTGCCAACTGCTGTCCCCGCAACGGGCCCGATATGGCTTTCCCGCTGATCTGCTGCCAATAGCTGCCTGTCTCCTCATCGCGCATGATGAAGTTCTGGTTGTTGATGCCCGACAGGTGAAACGTCAGCCGCAGACCCGCTATCTCTCTGCTCCACACCAGACCGGTGTGACAGAGCGTTCAATAAGTGGCCACGATCGCAGTCTTTTCGATCACGTCATTGATAATGTGATGGTAGGACATGCTTCGGATCGGATAAGCGCGCGCGCTGGCGCCGATCTTCACGGCGATCACCTTCTCATCCTTGTCGAGCTTCACCTCCGGCGCGGCCCCAAACGACGCGCGGTCGATGGGGTGGAACATGATCTCATACACGTTGACGCGGGCCAGCGCCGCCAGGACGCACACGAACCCTGCACCGGCGATCGCCAGAGCGCGCCGCCACCTTACCGGCTGCGCCCGCCAATACCAGGGCAGCAGGGCGAGCGCCGCGGCAGCCGAAATCACGGTGATCGCAGGCCGGAAGCGGCTCACCAGCAGCGCCAGCGCCAACTCTTGCGCGCCCTGCGCCCGGAACGGCCGGATCACGTAGATCGGATACACCACGGCGATCAGGGACACCAACAGGCATGCCGCCAAAACCAGGATGAAACCTCGCCGGGTACGCTCAGGGTGTTTGGACATAGCGATCGCTCCCTCTTTGGAGATGCTTATCCAAACTACCCGACTGTCCTCTGGCGCGCAATAATCGAAAACAATTAGCCATCGCCACTGCGCGACAGCCGCATCCACCGCCACGCGGATGCCACGCTGAGAACCCAGACAATCGCGGCGGCATATCCGGCCAGCACGTCGCTCGGGTAGTGTACGCCCAGGTAGATGCGCGAGAGGCCGATCGTCGCGATCAGCAGAACGGCCGCCGTCCAGTAGATCCAGCGCCGCGCGCGGCTCTCGGTGCGGGCCGCCTCGAAGGCTGCCAGCACGCCGTAGAAGGAGCAGCATACAAGCGCATGGCCGCTCGGGAAGCTATATCCGACCGGTTCGGTCAGGTCGAAGAACGCCTCGGGCCGGATGCGGTGAAAGGCCAGCTTCAGAATCTGATCGAGAGCTTCGGCGCCGATGACGGTGATGAGGAACAGCACGGCGATGCGCGGCCTTCCTGTCCGCCGGAAGCGAACGATCACCAGCAACGCTACAGCGATCAGGAATGCGGGCGATCCGAGCAGGCTGATGGCGCGCATCACGGCGGTCAGCGCCGGGCTGGCGTGCTGGTAAGCAAACAGACGGATCTGATTGTCGAACTGCCGTGCGTCGCCTTCGATCACCTGCCCGGCAAGCCAGCCGAAAAACAGCAGCGCGGCGGCAGCCGCCAGCAGCCCCAGGATCAACGTCCGATAGGTGGGCGCGGCGGGCCTATTGGCCTCCAGCCTGCTTGGCGGCGATTGGGCCGATTATTGGAAGTTGGAACAACTCCCGGTTGTAGGCCTTGTACATGCAAAACAGCCAGATCAGGAAGCCCAGAAGCCCGATGAGCAAACGAAGCGGAATGAAAATCCACCAAAGCGCATGCAGAGCCAGTCCGCCTATCCCGAGCACGATGCTCAGGATCATCGATAGGGCAATCCACGCGACGCAGAACAGGATGGACTGGAACGCGTGAAATCGCACGAAGGGCCGCTTGCTGTAGGGTTCGAGCACCAGAAAAATAATGCCGGTGATGAAGCCTGCCAGGTAGCAGAGGGCGCCGGCGGCATTATCCTCCAGGCCTGCGGCGGCTACAGGTCCCGCTTGGTGAGCAGGCGTGACGGCGGATGCAGGCTCCATTGATGCCCCGCATTTTGCGCAGAACCGGCCTTCGGTCGCGGCTCCACAAGTTGGACAATATGGCATGTTTGCCTCCAGTGGCCTTCAATGTATCCCAAGTCTGCAATGCACGCAACTTATTCTGGGGCCGTGCGGCGGGTAGGATGTCAGCGCGCTGGAGAGGCGGTCCTGAACAACTCGCCGGACGGCAGTTCAATCGCCGGATCGGCCGTGCGCAGGATGCCATCCTTCGTTTCGCGGGCGGCCTCGATAGTGTGGACGTACCCGCGCCGCGTCCACGGATTCGCGACCCAGACGTAGGAACTCCTGTACCGGACAGAATTCGAACCGTGCCCGGGTAGCCGTGTGGATTCACACCGTCGGATTCGTCCCAGATGGCGGCAGGGGCAGCGGCAAACGTGGCTCATTTGACTGGGTTCTATCGATCGCTTTACCGCTTCTTGAGAGGCAAACGTGAGGGTCCTATGAATTGTTTGAGGAGACAGGAGTGTCGGCGCGGCAGGCTGAATGCCTATGCCACCTGTACAATCAAAGCCTAAACATCCAGATGTAAAGGGGTTATTCTGTTTCCGGTTCGGTCTCTTCGACTAATTGATCGACTTTGACGCGGTAGATGGCGGGCTTGCCATCGCGGTCGCTTTCGAAGAAGATCTGCTGGCTGTCGGCGGAAAAGATAGGGGCCACCATAGCCGGATCGCTGGCGCGGTGCTCGCAGAGCGCGAGCTCCCGGCGAGTCAGCCGCAGCAGGATCAGGACGTAGGGCGCTGCCCGGTTTTGGCTGGCTCCCACAAATACGGAAGTATTACTGTTGCACCCGAAGTGCGCGAACTGGCTGGTGCGCGCGACGAGCTTGTCTATGTTCTGGTCCGGAGTGCATTCGCGTATGGCATGCAACTGCGCGGGGTCAGCGGGGAAGTTCAGATACAGAACGGTGCGGCCGTCCGGCGACCAGCGGGCCGGGCCAATGCGGCCGTCCGCCAGCGGCAGTTTGCGGTTCTGGCTGCCATCGGAGTTGACCAGCCAAAGCGCCTGGTCCGCCTGGCGGTAGAGGGTTTGCGCGCGGTGCGGCCGGGGCTGAGGGTGCGACAGTATCCAGGACACTTCAGCGACGGTGCGGGCCCCGCCTTTTTGCAGGCCGATCAGGCGCAGACGGGAAGCGCCGGCGCGGCTTTCGCCTATCAGACAAGCGCCGTCGTCGGAGACGCTCGCGCCCGGGCACCGCTGCCAACCTTCGGCCACCTCGTAGACCTGGCGGTCGCGCAGCTTGTCCAGGATCATGTGATGGAGTGCGGGGCCGTCGAAATAGCTGAAGCTGCGCTCGTCCGGCAGAAGGGAGACGGAAGAGGCGTCCAGGTTGGCGGCTGCGGTCAAGCGGCGCGCCTCCCCGGTATGCAAGTCCATGCGGTAAACCTGCGCCGAGCCGGTATCGTCGCTGGAGTAAAGCAGGAATCCACCGTGCCGCGAGAGGGCCCGGCCATAATATGCCGGCAGCCAACTGGAATGGGCCGGGTCCGTCAGGCGCAAGACTTCAAACTCGGTAGCCGGGTCGGCGTAACGATGACTGGCGGACGCAATCAGAGTCCCCTTCTCCCGCTGCTCGGGATAGGCCCAGGATGCCAGACCGGAAAACAAGAAAGCGCGGCGCGTCCAGCGGCCAAGAGGGGCCGGCACAGCCCACATAAGCAAATTTTAGCAGAGGGCGCAGGCGCGCAAGGCTCTCCGCGGGGCGAGCAGGGGCTCGCCGTGTCTGGTGGTTAGTGGCTGGTGGATGGTGGTTGTGCCGGCTGCGCCACGCGGTCTCCGCGTCCGTGGCGCCAATCTGTCGCTGAATAATGGCCTCCGTCGCAGCCGAATTTGCGCCGGTGAGGTCTGTGAAGCACCAGCATGGCTTCGACCGCTTCCGCCTTCATCTCATCGCGGAAGCCTTGCGTCCCGTCAAGCGGGTTGACCCGCTTCATTTCCCTCGATGTCGACAATCAGGTTGCCTGCGAAATAGTCCGCGCCGATAAGGGAGTTGCCGCAACGGATGTTCTCCGCCAAGTTGGGCAGGGCGCGGTCGCCGCCGGGCAGCGCCCGGGAACTGCGCAATGCCATCGAAGCGCGCCTGGATCCAGGAGGAATCGACTTGCATCGGGCCGTTCAGCCTGCCTATCGCCATCGCCGGGCCGGACGGCTCCGTGGCCCCGGCCGCGCCCCGCGCGCAAATCCCCACCGAGGGTCTCTCGCTCGAAGACAACGAGCGCATGCTTCTCGCCCGCGCCCTGAAAAAAAACCGTCGGGAACCAGACCCCGGCTGCCCGCCTGCTGCGCACGACTCGCGACACCCTGCGGTGTAAGACGAAGAAGCTCAATTTGCGGTGGGGCCTGCCGTTGCCTACATCGCCTCGCCGCTCCAGTCCAAATGAATTTCAGCCTTGATCCCTTTTGAGCGCCTTGAGACCAGAGCGCCACACCCAAGCCGTTGTGATAAACTGGTCGTCCAATAATGGACCTTGCGCTTGTAAAGCAGGTGTCGCTCGACGACTTACGGGATTGGACGCCCAGGGCTGACGATCTCGTCACGTTTCACATTACGCGCGACTCCGGATTCTCGCTGTTCGCGGAGGGCGTCGCGATAGGCAAAGTCCACGAACTCGCTGGTTCCGGGATCAGACTTGAGGTCAAGACAAGCTTTCCCGTACCGCTCGACGTCGTATCCAGCCCGGCGGAGGAGATTCGACGTCTGGGAATGCTCGCCACCGCTTTCGGGTTATCCCTGATTGCCAAAGCAACGTCTGTGCGCGATGTAGATGGCCGGGAGATCCGAGGTGCCCTGTTCGAGGCGCTTTGGGGACTAGTCCAGAGGTCAAGGGGCGTTCTTGCCTTCGGCGCTAGGCAGTACGTACTTTTCCGAGACCCCGATTACTCCATACCACAATGCCTCCGGGATCGTGACCGCACGACGTTCCCTCTCCTTGCCAGCTTTCGCGGTCTTCTCGCGCGACTAGGGACCGGAATAACGCATTCCAAGGGTTTTGGTGAATCGCAGGCGGAAAGGCGTTTTTTGGAGTTCCTATATGAGGCTGCGCTCAACAGTCACGAACATGCGCTTGGCCCTGCGATTGCACCGACACCGGGGATCCGCGGAATAATACTGGAGAAAACACTCTACCATCGCTGGGCCGGTCTTGACGCTGGACCGCAGATGCCTAAACTCGTCAAACCTTATGTCGGCCGGATCTGGGATGAAACCACCGGCGACCTGATGTTCACCGCGTGCACGATAGCAGACCTCGGTCCGGGAATTCACCGAACGCTTCGCCCGCGTCAAGACGAATCGGACTGGGAGAGGTTGAACCGCGCCTTCGCCGCAGGCGAGAGTAGGAAGCCACGCGGTAGCGGCTTGTCAGTCGGGCACGGGTTCACGAAGATGCTAACCGCGGCCAGGGAACTGAAGGCCTTTTTCTACATCAGGTCAGCCGAATTATCAGGCTACAAGGATTTTTCGATCCGGGACCAACAGATTGAGTCTCCTCTAACCAGGCTACCCGACTCGCCGCACGACAAGGTGGGGTCGTCGATTACCCTGCTGTGGCCCCTTACAAGGGTATCCCCGGATCAGCAACAATTGTTCTCGCTTGAGTTGGAATCAGCGGCGCGGTGACGGAACAGCTTTCAATCTTTTCTGCTCCGCATATCATTTTTCTTCCTGATTCGGCGCTTGCTGCTGAGATGGATGTTCGGCTGAGCCGAGTCTCACCTGGCACGTCACGCCGCGCAACGTGCTTCGTGTTTCGCGCCCCCGACTCGCTCGTCGACTCTCTTGCCAAGCCGAACGAGATTGGTACGCGCGAAGCCGTGATCTGGCGCGCAAATCGCAAGCCTGTTTGCCTCCTCACTTACAACCGCGCAAAGTCCGTCCACGAGATGTATTATGTCGGCCTGGAGGGTCTTCGGTTCATTGACGAAGCGAGCGCAGTCGCATCCGTCAGGCAGAGCGACTTAGAGCAGGTAATTGCAACCACGGAACAAGACTGCTATCTCTTGGCATCGCCCACGTACCATTTCGTCACACCGTCCCACCGCCACACATCGTTGTTCCTGCGCGTGGGAGACGCAATCCGCTCTCTGGAAATTCTTGATCGCCTCGCATTTTGGCTTCTCCCGATCGTCGACAGGGCTGATGGCATCCTCGTGGATCATTGGAGCATTTCTCCGGTCGTCATGCGCGCGCTACTGTCTTCGGGTCGTCACATACCATTCGACTGCCTGACCGGACATCCGCGCCTTGACAAGCAGATCGCCACCACCTCCCTCGAGAAGCTACTATCCGTATCCTCTAGTGAGCCGCGCATCCGCTGTATAGTTAGCGTAACAGGAAGCGGCAGCCTGGTTTCGCTACTGAAGGAAACCTCAGCGGACCACCACCTCGTGGTCGATGACGATACCGTTTGTTGTCTCTATGGATTCATGAACAACCAAGCTGTCCCCGTAATGTGCCGTATACCGCATACAACGGAAGACTATCCATCAGAGGAGGAATGCCAGCTCTGCAAGAACGACAGCACGCCGATCCAAGTGGATCCCCGGCTGTACTATGTGCGGTCCTTCAAAGAAAACGACGTCGTTTTGACAAAGGCGCACCTCTCCTTAGGTAGGGAATTCTTCGGATCGCGCGAGGCGGTGGCCGGCGGCCTGCGAGTTCATAGAAATGACCCGAATGACGGGCGCCATCACGCGTTCGATATCGACGTTTTGGCTGTTCTCACAGACGACGCATTCCTGGCGGAGTACCAACGGCGATTGGAGCTAATAGAACGCCCAGAAGTGGTAATCGTACCCGATCATCAGGCGGGCAGAAGGATGGCCACCATTGCTGCAGAAGTCTACGGTGGTGTTCCCGTTATCGTGCACGGCAATCTCCGCATAGGGACCGGCCTGAGCGCAGAGCACGCGAAAGTGCTAAAACAAGCGCAACGCGTAATCATCATTGACGACGTGATGAATTCGGGCACGCGGCTGAATGAATACAACAAGGCTCTAAGGGAACAGTTTGGGCCCTTCGAGTCCGTGACCTTTCTTGTTGGCGTCGCACGGACCGAGTCCGCAGCCGAGTGGGAAGAGAACCGTATTGCGCTGACCACGAACCACCCCTGGCAATCCAGACTGCTCTGCGTGGATAGGGCTTATCTCCCGCGATGGGATGAACTGGTATGCCCGTGGTGTCATGAACTCGACTTCCTCAGCGGAGTCTCGGAGAAATTAACACGTCCTCCAGACTGGCTGATAGACCGAATCGATTTGCTATCAAGGCGTGGGTCCGGTGTCTTGGAAGAGCCTCTTCTGATTCTTCCTGGAGTATCATCCAAGCGGCTTGGATCCGGCTCGCCTGTGGGTCCAGAAGGCCTTTCAAGCACGCGCACGCTCTTCGCCATTGCGTCCGCATTGCAGCAGCTTCGCAACGACGATAACAGGAAGAAACGCTTGGACCCTCGGTTTCCTGATAGTAACGTCTTTGGCCGGAACAACCTCAACAACTACTCCGAGGGTTTGTTGCGCGCGGTCATACTTCGCTTGATTCGCCCGCATGAATGGGGAAGTGCTAACCGGGCACCCTTGCGTCGAGATTTGTGCGCCATGGCAAGGAAGCTTGACCAAGACATTCTGCTCGGGGAGTTCGTTCTGGCCTCCGCTCGCGGATCGGTGCCGCCGTTCGGACGTCAATTCTTTAGAGCGGTGTATTCGAAATACCTCGGAGACGTGTGCGAGGCTTTCTCGAACGCACTCCATCTTTAAAGGCCCACCTGGCAAACGACCCCCAAGCGCCCGACCCGCGCCCCCACGGCGCGCTATATTAAATAGCAGGTTTAGCTCAGGGGATTACCTTGTCGAACACGATTGCTCACCGCACCGTTTCTCCACACTGGACCGCCGCGCTGACGGTCGCCTTTCTAACCGCCGTTTGCTGGTGGAGCGTAGCACAGGTGGACCCGCCATCCGTGGTGCCCGCCACAGCGCCGGCCACCGAGTTCTCCGCGGAACGCGCGGTCGCGCACTTGCGCGCTTTCGCTCGTGTGCCGCATCCGGTCGGCACCAAGGCGCACGATGATGTTCGCGATTACATCCTCCAGCAGCTTTCGGCTCTGGGAGTGAAGCCGGAAGTGCAGACCGCTACGGTCGTCAGCCCCCGCTGGGGTTCGCCTTACAATGCCGCGACCGTGCAAAATATCGTAGCGCGATTGCCCGGTACGGGCAGCACGCGGGCGGTGATGCTGTCCGGACATTACGATTCGGTGTCCGCCGGTCCCGGGGCGAGCGATGATGGCCATGCCGTGGCCGCGGAACTGGAGACCTTGCGCGCCTTGGGTCCCGGCCCCCGCTTGCTCAACGACGTGATCTTCCTCTTCACCGACAGCGAAGAAGGCGGATTGCTGGGCGCCAAAGCGTTCCTGGAACATCATCCCTTGGCCAAACAGGTGGGCCTGGTTCTGAATTTTGAAGCGCGCGGCACCAGCGGGCCGGGAATGCTGTTCGAGACCAGCGAGGGCAATGGAAAGCTCATCCGCGAGTTTGCCGCCGCCGCTCCCCATCCAGTGACCTCTTCTTTGAGCTACGAAGCTTACAAGCTGCTGCCCAACGATACGGACCTGACTTTCTTCAAGCGAGCCGGTTTGGCCGGGCTCGGGTTTGCCTACGTCGGAGACGTCCCCTACTACCACACGCAATACGACGATGTGGCCCATCTCGATCCTCGCAGCCTGCAGCAGGAGGGCGACTATGCGCTGTCGCTGGCGCGGCGTTTCGGCAACCTGGATCTTACCGATCTAAAGAGCGACAACGCCACCTTCTTCGTGCTTCCGTTCTTTGGATGTGTGGTCTATCCGATAAGCTGGAGCGTCCCCCTGGCGCTCGTTGCCGCGCTGCTGTTTGCGGCCGTTGTGGCGTTAGGCATTTCGCGGAATCGCCTCAGCCTGCGCGGAACCCTAGCGGCGTCTCTGGGGTTTCTGCTGGCGATCGTGGCCGCCAGCGCGGCGGTATGGGGCATGTGGATACTCAGCCAGGGGAAAGCCGCGGGAGTCTGGCAGGCCTACGCGGGAGATCCCTATCACGCCGGCCTCTATCGCATCGCCAGCGTGGCTCTGGCGGTGGCTTTGACTTCGCCGCTATATGTGCTGTTTCAGAAAAAAGCGGGCGTTCTGAATCTGTGGACGGGAGCGTTGTTGTGCTGGCTGCTGCTAGCTCTGGCCACCAGCGTCTTCATGCCCGGCGCCAGCTACCTGTTCCTTTGGCCGATGCTGTCGTGCACGCTGGCGTTGGGGTTTCTCGTGTTCCGGGGCCAGGATCCCGGAGCCACTTTCGGCGGCGCGGTTCTGCTGTGGGCGTTCGCCGTGCCCGCATTGGTCTTCATGGCGCCAACCATCGTGCTCTTGTTCATGTCCCTGACTATGCGCATGGCATTCGTGGGAGCTTTTGCGACCGTGCTGCTGCTGGGCCTGCTGATCCCCTGTCTGAAGCTGATCGCCGTTCCGGGCCGCTGGTGGCTGCCGAGTGCGGCGGCGCTGGTTTGCGCCGGCTGTATGATCGCCAGCGCTACCATGTCCGGCTACGACCGCGACGATCCGCGGACCAACAGCATCTACTACGGCCTGGATACCGACACGGGCAAGGCCGTTTGGTTCAGTCTCGATCAGCAGGAGGACGACTGGACCGCGCATTATCTGGGCGCCAACCCCCAGCGCGCCGCCCTGCCCCAGTATGTGCCGTTCATGTCCTGGCAATACTTGACGCACGCGGCGCCGGCCGTGGCTTTGCCTCCGCCTTCGATCGAGCGGCTGCCTGACACAAGCGCCGATACGTTGCATCTCCGCGTGAGCTCGCCCCGCCAAGCGCCGCGCATGTACATCTATGGCGATGAGCGCTACCAGGTGGTGGACGCCACCGTCGACGGAACCACCATCGACGCCAGCCAGGCCTTCGTGGGTTTGAAGCCCGGGCAGAAAGCCTACGCTTACCGCATGCGGCGCTGGGGGCTTTGCTACTACAATGTGCCCAGGCAAGGCATCGAGTTGCGCATCCGCTTGAAGGGTCCCGCTCCGGAGTATCGTATGGAGGTGGTCGATCAATCCTACGGAATCGCGGGTCTGCCGGGAGTGTCGCCCCGGCCCGACACCATGATCCCGTTCCCGATCATGATGGATTCAGTTTGGGTGCGCAAGGCCTACGTTTTTTGAGGGCTGTATACTCGAAAACAATGCCCCGCACGCTGAGCGAAGCACTGGCCCCCATCGTCCTGCCGGATGCCGGCGGCAAGGAAATCCGCCTCGGCTCGCTTTGGGAGCGTCAGCCGGCGGTCCTGGTCTTCCTGCGTCACTATGGTTGAATCTTCTGCCGCGAGCACGTCGCGCAGTTGCGCGCACAAGAGCAAGCGTTCCGGGACCGGGGCGCGAACCTGGCGGCCATAGGCCTCGGCGACCGAATCTATGCGCAACAGTTTCGAGAGGACACCGGCATCGCTTTTCCCCTGCTGATCGACGAGCAACGTCTCGCCTACCGTGCCGCCGGACTTCGCAACGCCAACATGCTGCACCTGCTCTGGAGTGAAAACAAAACGGCGCGCGACCGTGCCAAATCAGCGGGACATCGCCAGCACCGCTTGGGCCAGAATCCGTTTCAGCTTGGCGGAAGCTTCGTCTTCGGTCCCGGAAACGTGGACCGCTACGCACACGTGAGCCGGACTTTCGGCGATAACGCCACTACGGAGGCGCTCCTCGATACGCTGCGCCGACCTTAGGACCGCTTGCTTATGCGAGTGGGGCAATTGCATTCTGCGGATCGCAGGCGGAACCGCCTGCGCCACCAAAAACAAATCCTGTGTTTGCAGGTGCTGGGGCAGGCGCTCCGCCAGTCGTTAGGACGATTTGGGCGCCCGCCAACCCCTACAGCACGTCCGCAAACCCCCGCTTCATGTGCCGGAAGAAAAGCCCGCCGGCGACGAACGTCGCCAATGCGAACGCCGCCATGATGCCCAGGTCGGCCAGGCTCGGCCACTTCCCCGAAAGCAGCGCCTCGCGATATCCCCGCACCAAGTACGCCAGCGGATTACCTGCCAGCAGAAAACGCAGCCTCGCCGGAAACTGTTTCTCGGTGATGAAGATCGGCGTCAGCCAGAACCAGAACGTCAGAATCACCGTCAGCACCTGCGCGGTATCCCGCAGG
>Ga0187855_10002806_pt1 | contig 13016 bp, 10 predicted proteins | sample June2016WEW_8_10_2_FD_132969 | JGI IMG/M metagenome (GOLD analysis project Ga0187855, IMG submission 132969) | Peatland microbial communities from SPRUCE experiment site at the Marcell Experimental Forest, Minnesota, USA - June2016WEW_8_10 | ecosystem: Environmental > Terrestrial > Soil >...
CATGCGCACGCAGGCGGCCGCGGCATTTCGGGCCTTGGTGACGTCCAGGCGAATCGCCTGTATGAGATCGCCGTGGCTCTGCCGCTCGAAGAAGCTGACAGACAAGGTCAGCAGGTGACGCACAAGCCGGTCCAGCAGGCCCAGCTCGAAGGCGCGTATGATGCGCTGTTCGACCATCTGTCCCTCGTAGGTTAGGGCGCTCGATGCGAGATAACAGGCGAACAGCAGACCCGCGACTGCATACAGCGCCAGGGTCCGGCCCAGGCGTACTGCGAGGTAACCCGCGAGGCCGCCCTGCCCCGCAAGCACTCCGGCGAGGAACTGCTGCATGAGCACGAGGATGGCCATGGAGAGGCCGGAGCGAGCCAGCGAGGCCAGCCCGAAGCGGATCAGCAGACTCCGGTCAACGCGCGCCGCCCGGAGCAGGAACCGGCTGCCGGTGAGCGTCATGACACAGGCGATCCTGCCGCAACCATAGCCTGTTCGCGTACGGGACGTCCGGACCATCGGGTCACTATGGCGGCCACCGACAGGTCTCCTGTGACATTCAGAAGTGTTTTACAGATATCCGAGAAGGGTTCGAGCACTTCGAGCAGGATGACGGCTTCGATGGGACAGCCGGCGGCCAGATAGGCCGGCAGGGTGCGGAGCTGCGTGCCGCCGGGTAGTCCGAGCTCGGAGAAGCTGAGGAGAATGACCGTCAACAGAAAAGCGTAGATCTGCGATGGGTGCGACGGAACCGACCAGAAATGCAAAATCACCAGCAGCCGGCAGAGGGCGCTGGTGGTCCGGTTCACCTTGAATATGCCTACGGCCAGGGGTAAGACGACGCGCGCCGTCTCCGGGTTGGCGGGCAGCATCTTCTCGCCGGCGGTCAGCAGCGCCGGAAGAGCGGCCAGAGAGGATCGGGTACTCACCGCCACCATCTGCGGACCGAGAGCCGCGCTGGCGAATGCCCGGAAAGGCAGGCCGCCGGCCAGCCTTGTCAGCGGATACAGAAGCAGCACAAACGCAAGCAGGAGGCCGCATTCCAGCAGAATAAACTGGCCGAGAATCCCCACGATACGGGCGCCGGAGCTTGCGGCGAAGGTTGCCGCCAGGGCGAACATGGCGACCGGCGAGCACCAGATGATCCAACGAACCAGGACCATCATCGCTTCGGTAAAGCCTTCCACAAACCGGATAACCGTGCCGCCTTTTTCGGGACTCACTTGGCGCAGCGCCAGCCCGAACAGGATGGCGAAAACCAGGAGCCGCAGGAACTCTTCATTGACCGCGGATTGCATCAGGTTCCGCGGGACCAAGCCGACAAGCATGTCTCCGATCCCAGGAGCGGCGCTGGTTTCGCCGGCGAGTTTCCGCGCCTGGGCGGAGGCTGTCTGGCTCAGCGCCGCGACCGCCGTACGATCCACCGGAGTGGCACGTAAGATCGGCGGGACGGCCAGCAATACCATGGTCGCGCCCAGCAGCAGCAGAGTCACGTAGATCGCTACAGCGCCGCCCATGCGCCCCGCGGTCCGGGCGGTCCGCTCGCGAACCATCGCGCAGACCGTGTTGCCAATCGCCAGAGGCAGGGCCACCATGCGCAGCGCATTCACCCAGAGCGTGCCGATCACGTTCAGGGTTCCGAGGATGGTGCCGGTGTGAGTGCCGGCAGGCGACCCCAGAGCGCTTCCGACTGCCACCCCGGCCACCAGCCCGGCCAGCGACCAGAGGGTCGCCTGCCACGTGCCCCATCGGGATTTCGCGTCATTGGCTGAAGCCAAGCATCCTCCGGTCAACGGTGGGGCCGGCGCTTTCGCCTGCCAAGGCGAGCTAAGGTCTCGGTCACCCGACACTCCTTTGCGGCCTGGAGCTATGTATCAACTAGAGATCATCGCATACGGCACGCGAGGCGTCCTGCGCGGGCATCGCCCACTTTATCGGAAACGGCGAGCAAGTCCGAACCGACCAGCCTCCGATACGCCGCCCCTGAGGATCAGATTCTCAAGAAGGTAGCGTAGCGTCCTCGACAGCCTGGGAGTATTCCGTATCCGGCTACTCTAGGTGTGTCCTGGGAAGTCGAGTTCACCAATGAATTCCGATTGGTGGGGGCACCCTCTCCGAAGAACAACAGGATGATTTGGCGCACTCCACCCGGCATCTCATCGAATTCGGTCCCACCCTCAGTTTCTGCTGAAACGCCCAGCACTCACGTGGCCGTATCCCGCGCATCCCTGACATGCGAAGGGGCGGAAAGCGGTCGATGGTTCGTCGGGTATCACCCCGCCCTGCCCCATCCCTTACCAGCTCTCGCGCGCACCTCTCGACAGATATTGCCTGAGCGGAATGGTCCAGGCAAGAAAGTCGATCAGCAGAAACACCGGCAGCCGCGCCACCACGCGATTCGGAAAACGGATGCCCAACCACACAGCGGCAACTTTCAAGTAACGCAGCCGCGAAAAAAAAGCATGCAAGAACCCGAGCGCCCACATGGCTGCGGTTATCCGGGCGATAACAGGTGAGCCTAACAACGCCAGCGCGAGCGAAAGGCACGGGAGGACCAGCATCGCAAATCCCACCAGCGAGGTAAAAAGGCAGGCCGCCACTTCCCGGTATGCCCGGAAGCGCATGCCGTGGATCGCCACATTGCGGAGCCAGCGCGCCTGTTGCCGGAGATACGTCCCCACCTGCGTGTGGAACTCAATCGGGATCGACGCCTCAACCTCGTAACGTATGCGCGTGCCTTGCCGCAGCAGCCGCTTGCCGAGGTCGTAGTCCCCACCGGCGCGAACCTCGGCATGGAAGCCGCCTGCCTGTTCCAGCGCCTGGCGTCGAATGGCGCTGTTTGCCCCCGCAAGACCCGAGCAGTACTCGGGTTGATAAATCGAAGTGTACACCCGGCTGGCGCATTGACTCACAACGAACGGGATTTTGATCTGCCCGGGAAAAGACGTACACGGGATGCTGGTCACAACCTCTTCGTTGCGGCTGAGGATTGGCCCGAGAATCCGCCCGAACGCCGAGTCGGTGATGAGACAGCCGACGTCGAGAAGGTAAACGATCTCGCCGGTCGCTCTTTCCAGACATCGCTGCAAGGATTTTTGCTTGCCATCTCCCGGCTGCTGGGCGAGGAGAGTCAGTCGTGGATCCCCGAATTGAGACGCGATCTGCCAGGTAAGATCCGTCCCGCCAGCGCATAAGACGATTTCCAGATTGGGGTAGCTCAGGCGCAGGATCGCTGCGATCGACGACTGCACAGTCGACTCTTCGTTCCAGGCAGCCACCAGAAAGCTCACCCGCGCCGCCTCGTCACGGCGCAGGTCGAGATGGATCTCCTTTCGCGAGGCCGCCAATTCGTGGATTCGCAAAAGATCCCGTCGCCACTGGAGCAGGTTCAGGATGAGCGGCGGCAGCACAATCGCCGGAATCAACAGCCACATGTAGAGTCACTCGACGACGAATGGTCGGAGACTTCCATTTTGGATTCCGGGGCTGCAAAAGTAAACAGCCCCGTCACCGCCGGTCCGCGGGACGAAAGATCTTCTCCGCCGCGTAGGTGACGAACCGCCGCGGCGCCATCCGCTGGACCTCCACGCCGAGCCAGTTCGTAAACCCCGAGATGACCGAGTGTTCTCCCGCAGCCAACGCCCGCAGGCCACTCCGCGCCACCTGGTCCGCCGATTCCTCCATGCCCACCGACATCTGTTCCGGCACGCCGGCGGACTTCTGGAATTCCGTTACTGTCGGGCCAGGGCACAAGGCGCAAACCCGCACGCCGTAGCCCTTCACCTCCTCAGCCAGCGCCTCCGCGAACAGCAGATCGAAGGCCTTGCTGGCGGCGTAAGTGGCCATGTAGGGCACGCCCTGATATGCGGCGGTGGATGCCACGATCAGGATGTCGCCCGCACGCCGTTCCACCATGCCGGGCAGGTAGAGCCGCGTGAGATGCACCACGGCCGAGCAGTTCACCTGCACGATTCCGAGCTCGTGCTGGCGGTCGCTGTTGCGGAACTCCCCGTAGGAGCCGAATCCCGCGTTGTTGATCAGCAGGTCGACCGCGATGCCCCGTTCCTCGGTGAAGGCGAAGATCTCCTCCGGCGCGCCCGGCTGGGCAAGGTCGGCGGCCAGCACCTCGACCCGAACCTTGTGCGATGAGCGCAGTTTGCCGCGCAGTTGGGTGAGCCGCTGCCGCCGCCGGGCAGTGAGTACGAGATTTGCGCCGCCGGCCGCAAGCTGCTCAGCCAGTGCCTGGCCGATCCCGGAACTAGCCCCGCTGACCAGCGCCCACTTGCCCCGCCACGAATTCAGGTGCGCCATTTACCTGTAACGTAACACGCGTCGAACGCCGAATGACTTATTAAAAGGTTGACAGACGAAAGCGTCTGTCCCACCTCGGCATTTTCGGTTTGTCTCGGAGGCCTAAAGCGACATATCCTATGCATGGAGGTCCCTCCATGAAGCAAGATGATCGGAATCAAGTCAGCCGGCGCGGGCTGGTCCGAACCGCGGCCCTGGCGGCGGGTGCGATGGGCGCTGCGGAGCTGCTCCGCTCCACCACGCCGGCGGCCGGCGTGAAGATCGGCTTATACACCATCACCTACGGAGGCGTTTGGTATCGCGGCGATGCACTGACGATCGAGCAGGTCATCGGGCGCGCTCAAAAATTCGGATATCAGGGCGTCGAGATCGACGGGAAGCGTCCCCACGGCAACCCGCTCGATATGCCTAAGTCCCGCTGCCAACAACTGCGCAAGATGGCTCGCGATCAGGGTATCGAGATCTACGCGGTGGCAGGCAATAACGATTTCAGCAGTCCGATTCCGGAGCACCGCGAATCCCAGTTGGTCTATGCGCGGGAGTTGATGCGAATGACGTCCGATTTGGGCGCGAAAACGATGCGCGTTTTCCTCGGCTGGCCTGGCGTAACTTTGCGGCCCGAGGGCGGCGGCCGCTACGATCTCGCACAGGCTGTCTGGAAAGCCGAGCACCAGGAATTCTCACCGGAGCGGACGTGGGCGTGGTGCCGCCAGAGCCTGGCGGAAGCGGCCAAACTCGCCGGCGATCTCGGCGTTACCCTGGCTTTGCAGAACCACCCGCCGGTGATCGAAAAGGGCTATGTGGACAGCCTGCGTATGGTCAAAGAAGTGGGATCGCCGAACCTGAAGATCTGTTTCGACGCGCGACTGGAGCACAGCTTGGACGAGGCGGCTGTTCGAAAGGCGGTGAACGAGATTGGGTCGCTCCAGACGCTGTGGCATTACGGAGGCGAATACGACCGCGGACCCGGCGGAATCACGTTGAAGGGCGACGAGAAGTGCCTGGCGGAAATGCTGGGGCTGCTCGACATCGGCTACCAGGGCTATGCGGGCTTCGAGCTATGCCATCCGCTGCCGGTGGTGAACGGTCAGACCGTCGGTTTGGAGTTTGTCGATAAGAACGCCCAACTGGCTGCTGAATACATGCGCGGCATCCTCGCTGAGGCGCGCAAGTCGCCGGTTTGAACCGGGGTGTGACCCTTGCGATTGGCCTTCGTGGCGCAGGCGCTCCCGCCTGCCGCGCCGACACTCTTGTCGGCGCAGGCGAGCGTAGCTTGCCAGGCTTTGGCATTGGTTCGCACAATCGCAGTTACCGCACCGAAAACCGGTGCCGAATGAGGCCGCTAACTTATTGAGCGACATGGGGTCACAGATGAGCGTCGCTTCAGCGTGCAGCGGCGAACCTCAGTTCGCCGGGCTTAGCGCCGGGCGTAGCCTTTGCCATCGGCTTTCTCGGAGGGCATCGCAATGCCTGCATCCACTCCTTCGCGCCGTTTGAGGAGGAAAACTGCTCCGCCCAGAGCTGCCGGAATTCATCCGTCCTGCGGCGCTGCCTCTTCTTCAGGGAAGCCTCGATTCTGCCGTTTTCGCCCATCCGGGACACCATGGTCCTCACGGTGCGACAGTCGTTGATGCGGCCCAGCAACGTCTGCACGCCCGTGATTCGCTCCAGCCAATCGTTTGCAGCGGGTCCATAAAAGGGCGCAAACAGCTCGAGCGTGTACCGGAACTTCTTCGCCGCGATGCGAAACTGATGCAGTTCCTCCGCCGAGGCTTTGGCGTCAGCCGCACGATTCCCACATTTGAAGAATCCTCTCGCGATCCGCGGGAGTTCACGGTGCGCCGTGTCGTCGATCTGCCGATGACAGAATCCATCCGCATCGCGGATCGCTTCCAGCCCATCGCGCCACTTGGAAGAAGTCTTCCGCAGCACCCAGCGTTTCAGCGCGGCGAGCAGCGCGCCGTTCGCTTCGTGCCGCCGGCTTTGGAACTCCTCCCGCAGCGCGGCCGCTTCCGGCGAGCGCAGTTCCGACAGGTACTTCAGCGCGATGTCGCAATCGCGCACCTGCCCCGCCAGCGCCATGGTGTCCTTCAGGCGCCGGCGGATCCTCTTCACTTCCTTGGGGGCAAAACACGGCTGGAACACAACCAGGGCCTGCGTGAAGCGCCGGATGGCGACTCTCAGATCGTGGACCGCCTCGGCATCGTGCGCGTGCCTCACGCTGCCAATCTGAAAAGCCAGGCGCTCCAGAAGCTTCGTCACATGGTGCGCGGCAAACTGCCCGGTTTCCATGGCCACCGCCATAACCGTCACTCCCCTGGGTTGAAAATCGTTACAAATCGATTACAGCTTTTGATTATAGTTCTTTCTTAACCGGTTCCGCGCAAAGACGCTCGGCAAGCGCCTCATACCAGTCGTGGAAGGCAGGCCCCATCGGCCCCAGCTCCACCTCCTCAAAATCGCGCTGCAGACGTTTCACATCCTGCGGGCCGAGCAGCGAGCGCGCCACGTTGAAGAGCCGCTGCTCCTCCTTTTGCATATGCTCGCGCATGAGCGCGACGTATTGACCGGCCTCCGCGCGGATGGTGTCCAGGGCATCGGGCGCGCCGTCACAGGAAGCCAGACGAAGTTGCATGGCGGCCAGGTGCAGGCGCGCAGCTTCGTGGTCGTTCATCAGAGGGCCGAGAGGGCCTTTCTCCAATGGCACTCCTCGTTCCCATAGCAGGGGAAAGAGACGCTCCTCTTCTTTTGCGAGATGGCAGCGGCCGGCGAAGTTCGAAAAAAAGTCCAGGGCATGCTCGAGAAACTCCCGAGGGCATGCGGGTTCCCCGGCTTTCGTTTCCAAAGCCGTGAGCACGCGTTGAATCACGCGGTGCTCGTGCCTGAGCACGTCGATGGGCAATTCCGCAGTCATACGCGATTCCCTTCGTTGAGCGACGCAGCTACGCCGCCAAAACACATTCTAACATCGTACAGGATAATAGGGTCCTCTTCTGCGTTGCTCAGCACTTCTGCCAACCTCGCGCCCATTAAAAAGCGAGGGCCGCCGATGAACACGGATAAACACCGATTAAAAACAAAGAAACCGGCGGCTTGTCTCATCCGCGTTCATCGGCGGCTAAGTTGCCTTTCCCGCTGGCCAGGCCGTCACCGCGCCGCTTCAGATAGAAGAGGTATTTAGGTACACAGATATTAAGTTGTTGTAGCATCTTTCTACAGATTGAGGCAATCCAATCGCTTAAAAGTCCCAAATGCGATGCGGCGATAAGTGGGCGGAGGTACAATCAGATAATAGGATCTGATTGAGAGCGGGCTGAAGAAGCCGATGATCTATTCTAAGGCGTCCGAATACGCGGTCCGCGCGTGCGTCCATCTGGCACGATGCCCAGCCGGCGAACTCGTCTCCGTCAAGCAGATTGCCCGGCAGGAGCACATACCGTTGTGGTTTCTGGCCAAAATCCTGCACGAGCTGGTTGGCCGGCGGTTGCTGCGGTCCCGTAAGGGACCCACGGGCGGGTTCACGCTGGGCCTCGATCCGAGCGAAATTCGGCTGCTGGACATCGTGCAGGCGCTCGACGGCATCGCATGTTACGAGCAGTGTGCGATGGGCCATGTGGAATGCTCCGAGGAGCATCCCTGCCCGATGCATGAGGTCTGGAAAGACATGCGCTCCCGTATTCTGGATTATCTGCGAAGCAACACGATCGGCGACCTGGTCGGGAGCAACCGGCGGCCCTCCCGGAGAAGCCTCGGGGCGGGCGGGCTCCGCTGCGCTTCAGAACGATAACCACAGCAGAGGCGCCAGCCCTAATGCCGCCAAGACAGACAGTAGAACCAACCCCTGGCGGCCGGTATGGCGATCGCACAACGTGTATGCGTAGACGCCTTTCACCAGATTGTTGCTGGCCGCCGCCACCAGAATCGCCGCGGCGCCAACCGACAACGGAGTCAGGCTGCCGGCGGATTGAGTCATCCCCATGATGAAGGGATCCACGTCCGTTACTCCCATCACCGCCGCCAGACCGTACACGCCGCCCTTCCCGAGGTAAACAACCGCCAGGCGGGTGGCAACCAGCATCGCTAGGAACAGTAGCGCAAACGCGAAAGCGGCGCGCAGTTCGAGTGGATTCTTGGGCTCGTACTCGCGCTTGACCTCACTGGTCTTCGCGTCGGGAATTCTGGACCACAACCAGCCCGCCAGTACGGCCACGACAGCCAGCGCCGCAAAGGGCAGACCCAGCGCCCCGAAAAGACCGCGGTTAAACAGCGCCAATAAGGCTGCCAGCCTTAGGTACATCATGCCGGAAGCGATCAGAATTCCGCCCGCGAAGAGGTGCGGATGGTCTTCGTGGCAGGCTCTCCTGGACAAAACTACGGTTGTCAAAGTGGAGGAGTAAACGCCCCCGAGAACGGCGGCCAACAGTACGCCGCCCTGCCCCTTGGTCACCTTCTGGATCACATAGCTGCCATAGGAGATCGTGCTCACCGCGGCCACCACCAGCCATGTCTTGAAGGGGTTGATCTGAAACGGACCGAAGTCCTTGTCGGGCAACACGGGCAAGACGACGGCGGTGAGTAGCAGGAATTTTGTGAAGGTGAAAATCTCTTCCGGAGCGATTCGTTTTGTGAGGTTCTCCAGCCCGGCCTTCAGTTCCAACAACAACATGCTGGCGATCGTCAGAGTGGTCGCAATCCAGAACTGCTCACGGTATACCAGTGCGCCCACTAGATAGGTTGTGAGACCCGACATCTCGGTGGTGACTCCGGCAAGTCCCGAGGTCGCCAGTTTGTGCCAATAGGACAGCATCAGGAAGCCTGCGATCACAGCGAAGCCCAGGGTGACCGGCAGCAGTTGGCCGCCAGACAAAAGCCCAATCGCGTAGCCGATCAGTCCGATCAAGGGAAACGTGCGCACGCCGCCGAACGAGTAGTGCTCGGCGGCGGTCTTGTGCTCCTCGCGCTCGAGCCCCGTCAGAAAGGACAGGAAGAGCACCAGCAGGATTTTCACCCCTTCCGGCGGCAGCCAGCGGTAGAGTTCGGACAACATGTGCTCGGCGTATTAGTATAGTATGGCCTGAGGGCTGTCTGTGAGCCCGGCGGCAACCCGTTTCGGATACAGTAGCCGGAGCCGCGAGGAGTATGCGATTGATATGACAAGAATTCAGTTGGTGATGTGCCTGGTTGCCGCAACTGCCGTGCCGGGTTCCTGGTCTCCGGCTGCCCTGGCGCAGCAGAGGTTCGAGTTAGTGACGGGCAAAGCGTTCGATTCGGCGGTTCCGAAGGATTTTTATCTGGAGGGCAACGCCATACCCACCCAGAAGCGCAACGCCAGCCTCGTGAAGACGCCGGGCGGCGCGCGGGCGCTGTTCGCTCTAATCGATACCGCGGGATACAGCGCCGATATCGTTGCGAAGTACATCGGGATGATTATTACCGAGGGCGACCTCACTATTTGCGGACAGAAAGTGACGGTCGGCAGCTACGGATTTGGGTGGGCGCGGCCAGGCACGGGCGTCGACCAGCCGGGCAAATTCTCCCTCTATAACCAAGCCGGTGGCGCCGTGGCGGAGTGCACAACCCCGCGGGATGCGGCATTGAAGCAGCCACGGCCGCTGCAAGCGATCGTGGCGCCGGATGGCACGGCGCGGCTCTACTACGGGCGACACTATATCGAGTTGCGGTAGCGTCCCGCGATCTAGCGCGGTGCTCCCAGGCTCATTTGGTCCAATCTCTTCTCCTGGCTTTCCTCTGGTCAGGTCTTGGGCAGTTATGACAGAGTAATCGCGGCGGAACCGGCCGCTTGTGCAACCGCGGCTGGCCTTCAAAAGCACTCCACGCAGCTTTCCGGATAAACGATCAGAAAACCATGCGCAAGCGCACTGTGATTTTACTGTTTGGCGGCGTGGGTCTGCATGCCGAGACGTTGACATCACGTACGAAGATTGTTTGTCGCCAGCGTGTCGCTGACGGATACCGTCGCTTCATGAGGCAAAGAGTAGGTCAATCCGTCACTCGTCTCCGGTTGGGCGCCGCAGCTCGCACATCGCAGATGGATTGGCAACCATCAATTCAGCCAGCGCGAGCGTGCTGGGTGCGATCGCATGACACAATTCGACGGTCCCGCGGATTCCAAAAGGCGTGGTCCAGCAGTAGCGAAAACAGCGTCAGTGGAGAACCCCCACCCCTCCAGGGCGTATTTTAAGTCGGCAATCGCGGCGCGCAGATCCGCGATTTCTTGGCGCATTCGCTCGATCTCTGGGAGCGGATTGCGGGCAGTCTCCGGCCGCAACGCAGCCATCACCATGGAACGCGTGAACTCGGATAGACTGCGTGCTCCGGCAAAATTGCAAGCCAATTGCAAACTGCGGTACTCCTCATCGCTTAGCCAAAACAATACAATACGACTTCGCGAACTTGCTGGCATAAGGTTTCTTAAACAGTCGTCGAAGATCTCATTTCAGACAGTCAACCAGTATTCCAACCGCATCGAGGAATGGGCTAACATACCGCCTGAAAGCAACAAAAGGGCCCCGGCGTGTGCCAGGGCCCGCCCATAGGAGATATGTCAACGATTTGGTGACGAGTTGGCTCTGTGATTGGCCGGCCACCGCATCTACAGGCCAATCCAGTCAGACTTCGGCTTCGAGCGATGTGTTTCAGGGTGCCGGCGAAGGTCGATGGGGCCGGCGTAGAGAATGCGGTCCAATCGTCGGCGACACCGGAGCCCATCGCGCGAGTCGGCGTAAGGATCATGGTCGCCTCAGTATCGGAGTAATACTCAGACGCTGTCAAGGAGAATGTTACCCCGCCCAGAGGGACGCGCTGTAGCCTAGTCGTTTCTTTAAGTTAGGCGCTACCGGACTAAGTACCATATCGTTAACTAACGTTAGTGCCAAACGTTATCGGGTTTAATCCGGTGGAGCTTGGAGCAGCCGCCGGCAGGCGGGATTCCGATTATCTTTAGTGAACGGTTAACCGTTAGGTTATCGTTATCCACGTTACCTTTGCCATCTTGCCCTAGGTGTGGGCGGCGGCGTATTCAATAGAAGGAGCCAGCGGAATGTCGGATAAAAGGACGGAACAGCGGCGCTTCACCAACGCGATGTTTGCCGTGGTTTGGCAGGATGCGCGCGGCCAGAACAAATCCATGCGGGCCAGGGGCCTGAATGTTTCCAAATCCGGCATGCGCATCGAGTCCACCGAAGAGCTCGCCCCCGGTGCGCTCGTCGGCTTGCAAGCGGAGCGCCATGACCTTACCGGACGGGCGACGGTGCGCAATTGCACGCGCCGCGGTTCCATGTACGTCGTGGGGCTCGAGTTTTCGGAGGAAACCAAGCGGACGCTGCGTCTGCCGCTGATGGATGCGATCGACTACTACGAGGTGCTGCAGGTAAGCCGCAATGCGGAGACGGAGACGATTCACCGCGTCTATCGCATTATGGCTGCGCGCTTCCACCCGGACAATCCCCAGACCGGTGACGCCGAGCGGTTTCTGCTGCTGAACGACGCTTATGAGACGCTCTCCGATTCCGAGAAACGCGCGCGCTACGACTCCTCCCGGCGCGTACACGAATGCGAACCAATGCCGGCTTTCGAATTGAAGGAGTTCGTGGACGGGGTTGAGGGTGAGAATAACCGCCGCCTGGGCATTCTGTGCCTGCTTTACAACCGGCGCCGGAGTGACATGGAGCATCCGGGACTTTCCCTGCTGGATCTAGAGCGGCTGATGTGGTTTCCCCGCGAATATCTATCCTTTGCCGTCTGGTACCTGAAGGACAAGGGCTATCTGCAGATGGGCGACAACTCGGATTATACCCTCACGGCGGCAGGCGCGGACCACGTCGAAGCCAACTCTCCCAGACATGCCGTGTTCCACAAATTGCTCAGGGCTTGAGCGGAGTAACTTAGCAGCTCACGTAACAATCTCCCGCAGCCCAGCAGCGCCACTGCTACTAGCACCATCGTTACAAAAGTGGGGAAGCCAATCCTGGCTGCAGCCGGATTTCAGCCGGCGCGGCGCAGGCACTCCTGCCGGCGCAAGCGAACTGGGCTCGCCCAGAGCCGCTTGAAAGGCTGCTGCGGGCAAGATTGCCGGCCCCACGACGCTGGCCACGCCCTCACGCATGATCCACGATAGTCTCTGTGGCGGCGTCCCAATACAGCTTCTTACCTTCACGATAAGCACGTGCCGCCATGATCACGGCCACCGAGTGCGCGAATCCGTTATGCACGGTGGCGTTGGGCTGCTGCCGGCTGCGCAGACAATTCAGCCAGTTGGCCATGTGGGATAGGTCGTTGTCGCTGATGAAAGGAGGCGCCAGGTTGGTGTTGTCGGGCAGCGTCACGTAGGTCTCCGCGCGGTGAACGTACGGATTGTCCTCGTGCGTGCCCTTTTCCTCCACCAGCTTCCAGCGCTGGCTGCCCTCGCCTCCGATATTGATCAGCGTGGCTTTCTTGCCCATGATGCGCGTGAAGCTGTCGGAATCGTTGCCGAAGCTCGTGGCATAGCTCACCAGGAAGCCCTTCGGATACTCCAGCAGCGCCTGGAACGTGTCCGGATTCTCGCGACCGTCAGGCCAGGCAAAAATGCCTCCGTGGGCCATCACTGAGCGCGGAAAGTTATCGTCCAGGAAATAGTGACAGAGGTCGATGCCATGGCTCATCCACTGGTCGGCAATGCCGGCGGAGAAATCCTTGTAGAGCCGGAACTCGAAGTA
>Ga0187855_10002807_pt1 | contig 13014 bp, 11 predicted proteins | sample June2016WEW_8_10_2_FD_132969 | JGI IMG/M metagenome (GOLD analysis project Ga0187855, IMG submission 132969) | Peatland microbial communities from SPRUCE experiment site at the Marcell Experimental Forest, Minnesota, USA - June2016WEW_8_10 | ecosystem: Environmental > Terrestrial > Soil >...
CACGCGCCAGCCGGTCGTGACCGACTTGTACGATGAGGAGGAAGACTGGCAACCCACCCACATCCGACTCGCGGACGAGGCGGACCTGCTTTTGATCGCACCGGCGACGGCCAACGTGATGGCCAAGCTCGCGCACGGCATCGCGGACGACGCACTGACCTGTGTCGCGCTGGCCCTGAATCCGAAGGCGAAAATTTTGATCGCGCCGGCGATGAACGGAAAAATGTGGCAGCACCCGGCCACCCGGGAGAATGCGGCCATCCTCAAGGCGCGCGGCGTGGAATTCATCGGGCCGGACGAGGGGATGCTTTCCTGCGGCTATGAAGGCATTGGCCGGCTCTGGCCGGTGGCCGCGATTGCCGAACGCGCCGTGAAATGCCTGCGTTGACCATTTCCGTTCCCGACCATTTTTATGAAATCGGGCCATGAACCATGGCTGAAGCGGGCGCTGGCATTGATGGAAATACCCGCGCCAGACCCGCCGCGATTGCTTCGCCGCATCGAGATCATGGAGCGGGACATCATGCTGCCGCTCAAGGTGTTTGCCATCGGGATGATCTTCTATTCCTTTGTTTCCACGCCGTGGTTTGGCCCGACCTCGAGCATGCTGGATATCACCGTGGAAACGATTCAATACCTTTTCTGGTTTTACGTGCTGGCCAGCGCGCTCTTCGCCTTGTTGATGTTGAACCCGGCGCGATTGCCGCTGGCGATTGCGCAATGGACGGTGGTCACCAGCAGTCTCGTGGACGGGCTTTTCCTGGCGGGGCTGGCGTTGTTGACCGGCGGCCTGGACAGCATTTTATTCTGGCTGTTTGTGGGTTTGATTGTCCGCAACGCCGTGAGTGTGCCGCCCGGCGTTTCCCAGCTGATTTTAAATTTTGCCATCAGTCTCTGTTACATCCTGGTGGGCGTGCTGGATTTTTCCGTGTCGGGCAATCTGGATGCCGCCACGTTGCGGACGCTGCATCTGCTGCCGCGCGAGGACTGGGGACAACCGTTTGTCCTGCGGCTGGTGGTCTTGTGGCTGACGGCGATTTGCTGTTACGGCGCGCAGGTGTTGCTCGAACGGCAGCGGCTGGCGACCGAGGAAGCCGACGAATTTGCCACGCGCGAAGGACAGTTGCGTTCCGCCGGACGGCTCGCCGCCGAATTCGCCCATCAGATCAAAAACCCCCTCGCCGTCATCAACAACGCCGCGTTCTCGCTCCAGCGCGCCTTGCGCGATGGCAAAACCGGGGCCGCCCAGCAAATTGAAATCATCCAGGAGGAAGTCTCCCATGCCGACCGGATCGTCACGCAAATCATGGGCTACGCGCAATTGACCGAAGGCCGCGTTGAGAAATTGAACGTCGCCGAGGAACTCGAGCGCGCCATCGCGCAGGTCTTTCCGCCCGCCGTGCCGGCGGGCATCCGCATCCACCACGAATTCGACCGGACCTTTCCGCCTTTGTTGATGCAGCGCCAGCATTTGTCCGAAATCATGCTCAATCTGCTGAAAAACGCGCGGGAAGCCGCCGGTGAAAGCGGAAACGTTTACATCGCCGCCGAGAGCCGCCGCGATTATGCGGTGGAAATTTCCGTGCGCGACGATGGCCCGGGCATCGCGCCCGACAAGCTGGAGCGGGTCTTTGAAGCCTACTACACCACCAAGGAACACGGCACCGGCCTTGGTCTGGCCATTGTGAAACATAACGTGGAACTGTACGGCGGCACCGTGCGCGTTGAATCCGGGCTTGGAAAAGGAGCGGCTTTCACTCTAGTCTTTCCCGCAAAGACGCTGATGAAACTCAAGCCATGAGCACGCCGCTGCCATCCGTCCTGGTTGTGGACGACGAAAAAAACATGCGCCGGTCGCTGCAAACGGTGCTGGGCGACGAGGGCTATGCCGCCCGCGCGGTCGAATCCGCCGAGGAAGGACTGGAACTGCTCGGACACGAGGAATTTTTCATGGTCATCACCGATGCGCGCCTGGGTGGCATGAGCGGTTATGACTTTCTGACCCGGATCCGCCAGCAGTGGCCCGAATTGCCGGTGCTCATGCTCACGGCTTACGCCACGCCCAAACTGGCCGTGGAAGCCATTCAAGCCGGCGCGATGGACTATCTCGCCAAACCATTTGCCCCCGAAGAGCTGCTCCACGCGGTCGCGCGTTGCGCCGAACGCCACCGGCTGTTGCGGGAGAACGCCACCCTCCGTTTGCGGGCCGGCGAGATTTTCAGCCTCGATCAGATCGTGGGGGAATCGCCGAAGATGCGCGAATTGCGGAAATTGATTCAAACGGTGGCGCCCACCGACACGCGGGCGCTCATTCTGGGCGAGAGCGGCACCGGCAAGGAACTGGTGGCAGGCGCCCTGCACAGCCTGAGCCTGCGGCGCGAGGCGCATTACATCCGCATCAACTGCGCCGCCATTCCGGAAACACTGCTCGAAAGCGAATTGTTCGGCCACGAAAAAGGCGCGTTCACCGGCGCGGTGAAACAAAAACCCGGACGCGTCGAAGAGGCCCACGGGGGCACGATCTTTCTCGATGAAATTGCGGACATGAGCAAGCCGCTGCAGGCCAAGTTATTGCGATTCCTGGAGGACGGCACCTTTGTGCGCGTCGGCGGCACGCAGGAACTGCGCGTCAACGTGCGTTTGATCGCCGCCACCAACCGGGACATCACCCAGGCCATCGCCGTGGAACAATTCCGCGAAGATTTGTTTCACCGGCTGAATGTCGTGCAATTCCGCCTGTCGCCGTTGCGGGAACGGGGCAGCGACATCCTGCTGCTGGCGGAGCACTTTTTGAGAACGTTCCGCGTGGTGATGAATAAAAACGTACAGGGCATCACCCCCGCCGCGCGACAGAAGCTGCTGGCACACCACTGGCCGGGGAACGTGCGCGAATTGCGCAACGTCATTGAGCGGGCGCTGATTTTGGAGACGACGAAGGAAATTCAACCCTCCAGCCTGCCGGATTTCCAGATCGAGGCGCGCCTGCCGAAGTCCCCGACGCTGCATCCCCCGCCCGGTGAATCGCTGGACGACGCGCTCGCGCGCATCGAGGGGGAGTTGATCACCAGCGCCCTGGAACAAAGCGGTTTTAACCTGACGCGCGCCGCCGAACAGCTTAAGCTCACCCGCCATTCGCTTCGTTATCGAATGCAGCGGCTCAACCTGAACCCTGGCGACGGCGCGGCAAATGAGTTGCCCGGCGCCACCGGGCCAAAGAGTACCGGAACCTGATTGGTTTACACCATGAGTGAAATATCCTCAGTGTGGACGGTTTTTTTCATCATCCTCGGCACCGCCATGGTGTCGGCGCTGGTGGCGTTGAAATGGGTGGTCTATTCCCGCCGCAAGCCGCGGCGCCGGCAGCGGCGCCACCGGCTCAATCCCACGCTCGCGCAAGTCGGCGGCCTGCCACCGGTGCGGGACGGGGAGAAATCTTCCGAACCGCCAACGCCAACATCACCACCGTGATGCACAGCCGTGTCATCACCCGCAAAAGCGCCTCCAATCTGGCGCTGGCCTTCCTCCTGCTGCCGCGTGCCAAACGGGATGCCATGTCCGCCCTGTACGCCTTTTGCCGCGAGGTGGACGACGTCACGGATGATGAATCCACGCCCGTCGAAAAACGTCGGGAACAATTGGCCGCCTGGCGCGCCGATGTGCGCCGCGCGTGCGCCGGGGAAACCCCGCAATTCACCGTCAACCGCGAACTCCAGCCGGTCATCCAGGAATGCCGGCTTCCCTTCCCGCTGTTCGATGAACTGCTCAAAGGCTGTGAAATGGATTTCGACATCAAGCGCTATGAGAATTTTGAGCAACTTGACCTTTACTGCTACCGCGTCGCCTCGGTGGTCGGCCTCCTGAGCATCGAAATTTTCGGCTACCGAAATCCCGCGTGCCGCGATTACGCGGTGTTTCTGGGCAAAGCATTGCAACTGACGAACATCCTGCGCGATGTGAAAACCGATGCCGGGCGTGGCAGAATTTATCTGCCGCTGGATGAACTCAGGAAACACGGTGTGTCAGCCGAACAAATCTTGCGGCACGAATACTCCGAACGTTTTGCGCAATTGGCCGGCGACGTCGCCGTCCGGGCAAAAGACTTTTACCAGCGGGCGCGCCGCACCCTGCCGGCCGAGGACCGCCAGGCGATGGTCGCCGCCGAATTGATGGGTTCGGTTTACTGGCGGCTGTTGCAAAAACTGGAACAGCAACAATTCAATGTTTTTGGCCCGGAACCCACCCGCCTGAACAAGGCCCAAAAGGCCTTGTTGATTTTTGGGGCCTGGCTCCGTCTCGCCTTCGGCGCGGCGACACCCCACTACGGAGTGCCGTAAGTCATTTGCGCCACACTTAAGGCCATGCCGCCGGTTTCCTCAACGCCGAACACCGAACGCCGAACGCCAAATTCCGGCCGCCGGCTGATCGTCAACGCGGATGATTTCGGCCGTTCACATTCCATCAATGAAGCCGTGGTGCGCGCGCATCGCGAAGGCATCCTGACCAGTACCAGTCTGATGGTGAATGAACCCGCCAGCGACGAAGCCGTCGCCCGGGCGCGGGAGAACCCAAAGCTCGGCCTCGGCCTGCACCTGACATTGCTCTGTGGCAAATCCGCCCTGCCACCGGAGAAAATTCCCGGCCTCGTCAACGCGCGCGGTGAGTTCGGCAATCGTCCAGTTGATGTCGGAATGTCCTACTTCTTCAAGCACGACCTGCGCGAACAACTGCGCGCGGAAATCCACGCGCAGTTTGCCAGGTTTCGCGTCACCGGCCTGCCTCTCGACCACGTCAACGGCCACTTGCACCTGCATCTGCATCCCACCATCTTCGGCATTTTGATGGAGGATGCCGCATCGCTCGGCATCCGGCACCTGAGGCTGACACGTGACTGCCTGTCGCGTAGCCGGCGCATGGCGCGCGGGCGTTGGTTCTACCGCGTCTCGCACGCGGCGATTTACGAATGGCTTTCCCGCCGCGCGCGGCAACCGCTGCAACAGCACCGCATCCGCCACGCGCAGATCACGTTCGGTCTGCTGCAAAACGCACGGGTGGACGAGGAATATGTTTTGAAGCTGTTGCCGGAATTGCCGCCGGGCGATTCGGAGCTTTACTCGCACCCATCGCTGGACGAGTTCAAGCATGAATTCGAGGCCCTCGTCAGTCCGCGCGTCAAGGAACGGATCGAAAAACTGGGCATTGAACTGATCCGGTATCAGGATTTAGCCACAGATTTTCACAGATGAAACACAGATATTTGTTTCTTTGAATCTGTGTTCAATCTGTGTTCATCTGTGGCTCAAGAATATGGTAAAACTACTTTTGATATTGCTGGTCGGTCTCGCCTTTGAATCCACCGGCGTCGTCCTGCTGAAAAAAGGCATGACCCAAATCGGCGATATGAACGGCATTACCACCGGTGAAATTCTCCGCGTCTGCAAGGCCGGCGCAACCAGCCCGCAAATCCTGCTCGGCATCCTCTTTGAGGCGTTGTTTTTCCTCTGTTTGCTTATTTTGATGTCGAAAAGCGACATCAGCGTCCTCTGGCCACTGACGGGCTTGAGTTTTGTGTTCGCCACTTTCGCCGCCATCTGGTTCCTGGGCGAGCGCGTCTCGGCGATGCGCTGGATGGGCGTGGCGCTCATCGTCATCGGCGCGGCCTTCATCAGCTACAGCCAGCAGGCGAAGGAAAAGCCCGCGCCGCCGGCAGAAACCAACTCCCTTCAACGGTAGGGCGGCGATGTGCGCCGCCGGACGCGCGGCAGCGCGTCCCTACCAGATTGTCTTGGCGAGGACTTCCGCCAGTTGTTCCGCGGCAAACCGGGTTTGCTTCTGCAATTTCATCAGCGCGCCGATTTTTCCCGGTGATTTCGCAACGGCCATGAGCAATTTGCTGTAATCCAGACTGTGGTCCGGCTTGGCAAGCACATTGAAATCCAGCGGCAGGTCTTCATTGGCCGTATCGGAAATCACCCGCACCGTCGCACACAAAATTCCATGCTCGCGGCAAACCGCATGAATCGCGGCTGATTCCATCTCCACCGCGTCCGCGCCGGTTTCGCCATGTAATTTCTTCTTTTCGGCGACGGTGGTGGCGATGCGGTCGGCACAGACGAATTTCGCCGGCTTCGCGCCGGCGGCGATCAATTTCTTTCGGAGGGACTCGCCGAGCTCGTCCCTCGGATCTGTCAGTTCAACAACCACGTCGCCGGGTTTCAAATCCGGATTCAGCCCCCCGGCGAAACCGCAGGTGAACACCCGTTCCGTTGAACTGGCGGCCAGAAAATCGCGCAGGGCTTTTTCGGCATTCTCGCGTCCCATGCCGGTGATAAGAACTGAAGCCCCCGGTTTGCCCGCCGCGATTTTCCGAAACGGCGCGGCTTCGACTTTCAGCGCAAAACATACAAGTGTTTTCAGGCCACACCCTTCATCTCGAACCTCACCCTTCATTTTATCCCCGCCAGTCTTTCCTTCCAGATTTTGTAAAGCTCGACGGTGGCGCGGACGTCGCGCAGACAGTACTCGGCGATCTCCCGGAATTTCTTTTCGGCCAGCAGCGTGCCCACGTCGCTGCCGGTGACGCCATGGCTCTTAGGCGATTCGATGCCGAACGCCTTGCAGTAAAAATCCAGGTTGAAACGCCGGGCCGCGCCGTCCCGTCCGCTCACGCTGTAAAACGTCAGTTGCTCCGCAAGGTCGCAATGCGGCTCGGTGGCGTAACGGTAACCGAGCCAGTTCTTCTTTGAGATCGGCACGTTGAGCAGCGCCGAACGCAGATAAATGAATGGCACATCGAAACCGCGCCCGTTGAAGGTCACCACCGAATCGTAATGCTTCGCCACATCCCAAAACGCCGTGAGCAGTTCAGCCTCGTCCGCACAGGGCATAAACTCGACCCCGCCGGCGCCCGCTGTTGCGGGCTCCGGCGCGGCCGGCGGGCCTTTATCCGTGCCGTCTTCAAAATCCTCGGCCACATAGAGCACCTGCCCGCGGAGGGTCTCGGCGTTGAGCATGGCGATGCAGACAACCTGCGAAGTGAACGGCCACAGGCTCATGAATTTGGTGATTTCCTCGCGCCTGGCGCTTTTGGCGGATTCGTCGGACAGCTTTTCGGCCTCGCGGAAAAGGTATTCCTGCTGCGACTCGTCAAAATTGTCGAGCGGCAACGCGGAGGTCTCGATGTCGAAAATAATGGTGGCCATGTTGAAATGTCGGACCCGTTGTAAAAATTAACACGCCGGCTGGCAACCTATTTCCAGGCTTGCCGCGCCGGTTGGTCTCGCCGAAGCTGGCCGGCGAATTGCTCCGAACCGAGTCTGTCCTCATGAACTTGATTAAAGAATTTGGATGGAAACTGGCCGTCGCCGGTTTGCTGGCGGCACCGGTTTCATTGCCCGCAGCCGGCACCAACGCGCCGTTGCCGACCTTTGAGTCCGTGCTGCAGCGCGTGTTGCAACGGGCCAAAGACGAGGGCAATAATGACCACGCTTTCGACGCGCGCTATCGCTACGCCCGCACCAAGGTCACTGAGTTTCGAAACTCAGCCGGCCAGTTGAAAAAGCGCGAGGCGAACACCAGCGTGCATGTTCCGGCGCCGGCGGCGCCCGCCCCGGCCACACCCGTGCCGGCATCGGCTGCCGGGCCAAAACCGGCCCCGGAACCGACCGAGGCCGTCTCCGAAACGCATTCCAACGTGCATGGGCAGCAACTCAGGAAGAGCGACTTTCTGTTGAACCAGGATTTGGTCAACCGTTTTAACTTCACGATTGTGGGTCGCGACCTGCTGAACGGCCGGCCGGCGTTGGTGGTGGATTTCGCTCCGGTAAACCAAACCCTGCCGGAACGGAACCTCAAGGAACGTTTCATCAACAAGGCCGCGGGCCGGATCTGGATTGACGCGGACGATTACAGTCTCGTGAAGGCCGATATCCACCTGACGCAGCAGGTGAATGTCGGCTGGGGCCTCATCGGCGCGGTATGGAAATTCCACTACGCATTCGAGCGCGAACGGACTACCGACGGACTCTGGTTCCCCAGCGAGGTGAATTGGCATCTGGAAGGCCGCGAAGTGATCGTCAACCGCATCGTGGACTATCACGAAATGATGAGCGATGTCCAAAAGTTCAAATAGACAGGTGCCGGTATTGAACCTTTCAGGCCGGCGCGGCTCTTGTTGCCGGCCGGATCACGGCAGACTGACGCGATAGAAACGCTGTTGGTTGCCGGCGGATGAATCGATGTACCGGTACTGGCCAACCGGACTCTCGGTGGGAGCGCCCAGAACGGTCCAGTTGCTGACCGACAGGGAAATGTTCGTGCTGGCCAGAACCACAAAACCGGCGCCGGGCGTGTGGGTGCAGTTGATTTGGAAGGTGCCATTGGTCAATTTCGCGCCGGTCAATTGCGGCGGAGCGAAATTCAGATTGTAGCCCAAAATGTCGAGCGCGGTGAGGTCGGCGGCGGAAAGCAGTGCTTTGTGGCCGGCAACCAGAAAGGCATCGTAGGCATCCGCCGGGCTGCTCATCTGCCAATCCTGGAGGTCGCCGCCGCCGGGAGGGTTGAACGCTTTCAGCGACGTCACGCCGTTATTAATGGAAAAATAGACCCCGCTATCATTGGTATTGAGACTGCGCACCCCGCTGCTCGTAAAGCGGAAAAGGTCGTAAGGCACGTATCCGCCATTGATCGTACCAAGTCCTGCGCCGCGGCCAAGCACCTCGGAGATTTCATGTTCGGCCACGCCGATAAAATCATACCTGCCCGACACCGCACGATTGGTGGCGTCAAAAGTGTAGGTAACATTAGCAGCAAAGCCGACGTCGCCGTCGAGGCTTGGATCCGTTGGTGAGATGCCTAAGACTCCCAAGGCCTTGGCTTCAGCCTGCGGAATCCACCATTGCGCACCGCCAGTCGGATCACTTGCGGGCAGGCTGGCGACGGCATTGCTGTCCGCCACCGTCGTACTGGCGGCACTCAGGGCGTTGGTCAGATCGGGGTACCCGAACCCGGAACTGCCCTGCAGTTGGGTCCGACTGGCACCCAGATTAATACCGCCGCTGAAGGGGCCGGTGGCACCCCAATAGACGGTGATGTTGGCCGTGATGGCGTTGGTATACAGATTCTGGAACACCTGGGTGGCATCGGTGAACGCCGCCTCCACCTGCGCCGCGTTGGTCAGGCTCGTCACGCTGGAGTCGAAGGTCACGTTGAAGGTCAAGGCCGGGGCTGGCAGTGTCCCAACGAACATTGCCAGCATCATCAGGACCGACTTCCCAGCCGCATCCCCTCCCACCCCAGGAACGAGGCAGCTTAGGCGTTGCAAACTGCTCCTGATGACAAAACTCCCACCTTTTAAAAACTTATTCATGGGTTGAGGGTTTCCAATGTACCCCAGAATTTACCACCAAGTTTGCCCCCGTCAATCGGGACCGTCATTCGGGCCCGGCGGTGATCCGGCGGGGTGAAGAGTTTCTAATGAACTCCTGGAGAGCAGTGTTGATCAAGTGACAAATTAGATAACGGCCTCGGAAACTCGTTGAATGCTCAAACTCCGGCCGCTGACGTCGTCAATTTCAATCACGGCGCCCTGGAGCAACACGCGGTTCTTTGCCACTTCAAATCGCTGTGGCATGGCGGTGAGAAATTTTTTGATCACCGGCTCGATTTCGCGGCCCAAAACGCTTTCATGCGGACCGGTGAAACCGGCGTCGCTCAAATAAGCCGTGCCGCCTGGGAAAATCTGTTCGTCCGCCGTTTGCACGTGCGTGTGCGTGCCCACCACGACGCTGACCTGTCCGTCCAGGAGCCGCGCTAACGCGACTTTCTCGGAAGTTGCCTCGGCGTGAAAATCCACAAAAATGATTTTCGTCTGCTCCCGCAGGTGTTTCACCGCCGCCATCGCGAGTGGAAACGGGTTGTCCAGTTGCGGCTGCATGAAGGTGCGGCCTTGCACATTCAAGACGGCGACGAAAAGCGGGCCGTTCACTTTGGACCCGGGGCTGTGGACTTCAAAGACACCGCTGCCCCGGCCGGGCACGTGCGCCGGATAATTGAGCGGGCGCAGAAAGCGTTTTTCGCCGGCCAGCAGTTCCATCACTTCCTTCTGGTCCCACAGATGGTCACCGCTGGTGATGACGTCCACGCCCGCAGAAAAAATTTCCGCGGCGGTTTTGGGCGTGATGCCGGAGCCGCCGGCGGAGTTCTCGCCGTTGGCGACGACAAAATCGAGCGCGTGTTGTTCGCGCAGCCGGGGCAGCAGTTCTGTGACCGCGCGCCGGCCGGGTTGTCCCACGATATCGCCGATGAAGAGCAGTTTCACGGGACGATTTTAACTGCGAAGCGGGGGCAACACACGAAAGAAACGACCCGGGAATGCACGGGACGGCGGCGCGGCGCACCCGGCAAACCTCACCCGGGCCCGCAGACTCATTTCAAGGCGACTGACCTCTGAGCTGGCGGAGCCGCCGGATGACATTGGTTGCCTCGGCGGTATTGGTATTCGCGTTGGCCAGATACAGATTGTAATACTTGATGGCGTCGTTGGTGTGGCGCTGGCGCCAAGCAACTTCGCCGAGGCCGTATTCAATCCGGAACGAGTTGGTAAAGGTCTGGCTCAGATTCTCGTAATCGGCACGGGCATCGTCGAGTCGGTCGCTGCCCAGACAGGCCAGGGCGCGATTGAACCGCGCGTTGCTATTGTCGGGTTGCAGGGACAAAACACGGGTCAACGCGGCGATCGCCTGATCATAGTCTTTGAGCTGGAGGCAGACGTAACCCTGGTTGAACAGCCAGTTTGCGTCGTCGGGGACATCCCGCAATCGGGAGTCAATCACGGTGAGGGCATTGGTAAAGAGGCCCTTGGCCGTGTACAACTGCATGGCGGTGTCCAGCAGGTCATTATTGGTCGGGTTGCGTGAAATTTCAGCGTTAAGCACTTGGACACCGCGTGATAGCTTGTCTTTCTGGAAATAAGCCGCCGTCTCCATAATCGCGAGTTGCATTTGATTGGTCTCATTCAGCGGGAACTTTTCCGGCTGCCGGCGCACCTGTTGAATCAGCGCCAGCGCCTGGTCGGACAAGCGGTTGAAATCGTATAGTTGCGTGAGCCAGAGTCGGGCATCCAGATTATCCGGTTCGAGCTCACAAACGCGCGTAAACGACGCCAGCGCCTGGCGAAAGAATCCATTGCGCAACCAGACGAGGCCATTCACGTAACAAAAACTCGGTTCATCGAACGGCCCGAAGGCCTCCAGCAATTTGCTCCAGGAATTGTGGGTGCCAAATTGATCCAGTCTGGTTTTGGCCGCATCGACCGGCACCGTTTCACCCACCTGAAGACTGTGGTTGAACTGGAGATTGATCCGGGCCACGGCGTTGTCGGGGTTGAGTTTTTGGGCGGTGGCAAAATGCTCCGCGGCAATGACCAGTTGTCCGGAGCGTTGCAGCTCCACGCCCCAGTCGTTCAAGCTGCGCGAGTAAAAACTTCCCGCGACGAGGGCATTTACATCCTGCTCGCGCGCCGCGTGCAAAGCGTTGAGCACTTCCCCGCCCCAGGGTTGGGAATCGCCGGGTTTGGTAACGGCCAGGGCGCGTTCGATGGGCGCAAAAGCTTGTAATTCCGCACGCGACCAAAACGCCTCATTTTCGGCAATCCCATCCTTGCTGGGCAACGGCGGCAACAGCGTATCGTCCGGCAAAAGTTTGAGCTGATAAACCAAGCCATGCGGCTCGCCATAAAATTGTTCAAAGTAGTAACCGAAACTCGGGTGTAAATAGTAAAGCCCGTTGGTTTTGGCCAGGTTTGCCAGCAGCACCATCAACTGCGGGGGGGTGATGTCATTGGTCTCGCTGGCGCTGACACCTCCCGGCCAGCGTTGCGGATAATGCTCGTGCAAAAAATGGTGGTAAAACGGCCACGCCAGGGATTGCGTATCCAGAAAGACAAAATCCTTTGCCCGGCCGGCATGGGTGAGTGCGGCCTCGGTCAGATACAAGCGCTGCGGATCATCGCTCAACAACATCCCGCCCGCGGCCGGCAGGCTTTCCAACACCAGCGATTCGTAACGTTGAAACGTGTTGTCGTTTACCGCGCGGATGGGTGAGGTGTTTTTGTAAATCAATCCCACCGCCGCCGCCAGGAACAGCAGCCACACCGCCGCCACCGCCAGGAAATTCAAAAAATTAAACGGGGACGCTTCCAGCTTTTGAAAACGGGTGTTCAGTTCATGTCGAAATACCAGCAAAAAATACCCGCTGTAATAACCCACGCTCAGCGCGCTCAAATAGTACAGCGTGAGGCCGAAACCTTTTTCCCGCGGACTGAAGGGCGGGTCGAAAACCACCCAGATGCAAACGATCAGGAGCATCGCATGGACAAAGTGAAACATGAAAGACGCCAGCGCCCGGCCCATCTGACTGCTGTCACCAAAGGATGCATGCCAGCGGATGGCCAGCAGCAACACCGGAATCAATGAGCTTATGGACAACAGTCCAAGGGTTACCCGCACGTCTCCACTGATAAAAAAGGCTTTTACCACCGCGAACTGCGAGGACAGATTCAACCTGAACATTTCCCAAAACGTTACCGGCACCTTGTCCGAGAGGACCACCAACAGCGGCAGCAACAAATAAAACAACGTCCCCAACAGCCCGCACAAAGCCAATCGTCCAAAAAATCGCGAATTAAAAAAGCTCCGGCCGCGAATCCAGACGAGCGCGGCAACAAACGCCGGCCAGAAACAGACCATCGCCCAATCATTGGTCATGCCGGCGCCATACACGAAGGCGGCCAGAAACAGGCGCCCTTCACGTTCATCCAGTCGGTATTCCAGCAGCGACCAGATCACAAAGGCGAACAGCAGCAGGCTGAACATTTCGCCCGTATGATTCGTCGCGTATTCCCAGAACGTGAATTGCAACCCACAAACCATCACGGCGAAGACTGGCGGCAGCCAGGCGTTGCGAATGGTCAACAATGAAAAAGGGCCCTGTTCGCGCCGGCGTTGAGCCTCGGTGCGG
>Ga0187855_10002809_pt1 | contig 13012 bp, 9 predicted proteins | sample June2016WEW_8_10_2_FD_132969 | JGI IMG/M metagenome (GOLD analysis project Ga0187855, IMG submission 132969) | Peatland microbial communities from SPRUCE experiment site at the Marcell Experimental Forest, Minnesota, USA - June2016WEW_8_10 | ecosystem: Environmental > Terrestrial > Soil >...
CCGATGGCGCTGCCGGCGCCGCGAAGCTGTCCGGCTTGAGCGCGGTATCGCGGGGATTGAGATATACTTTCGGGAAGAGCGAAAACATTTTAGGAATGCCGTAGAATCCGGTCGCGAATCGAATATGAATCGGGATCCCGCTGTCGATTGCCTTGACAAAAAATATCACGTTCCGGTCCGGGAAAAAGGTCCAGTGCGGGACGGGCATCGAGTCCTTCAGTCGTACGGTGATGGTTGCGCTGTCCGGGAAGGAGTTGCCGATACAATACGGCCCAGCTCCGCCATTGCCGAAAAGGGTAGTATCGACAGTAGCCGCTTCGGAGGCAAGAAATGCACAAAACAGAAAAAGGCATATCTTATAATAAATACTACGATCCTTTAAAGATTTTGGCTTATATCAAATTTGCGCCGGCAACTTCCATAGGAGGGCGTATACTGCAATTACGCATAGTAAGAAGACATTGTTTGTGATGAGGGATGCGGATTTCGGAGCAACGAATCGCTACTGGTGATACAGGACGGCCGCCCGAACTTTATCCGCCATTTCTGACCCGGTCAGGCAGGCGATGATCTCCAGCGCAAAGGGGATAGCCGTTCCGACTCCGCGGCTGGTGATAATCGTTCGATCTCGGACGACCGGCTCTTCAACGACCGTTGCGCCGTAAAGCGCTTTTTCGTTGCCGGGGTAACAGGTTACCCTGAACCCTTTGAGAATGCCCGAAGCGCCGAGCACCGTCGGCCCGGCGCAGATAGCGGCGCATAGAGCGCCTCGTTCAAAGGTCTGCCGGATGAGGTCTCGGAGTCTGAGCGATGCGGTAAGGTTCTTTGCGCCAGGTTGGCCGCCGGGAAGAACAATCGCGTCGAAGGGACCTGAAAAATCCTCAAAAAGCCGATCCGCGGCGAGGGTAATGCAATGGGATCCGGTAACCTCGCGCGATTCCAGCCCGAGCACGGTGACCATGATTCCCGCACGTCGCAGGAGGTCGATAAAAGTAACCGCTTCGGTCTCTTCAAAGCCGGCGGCAAGGACGGTGATCGCATGCGGCGTGGTCATGATGAGAACTCCTCTCTATTTGGATAGACACCAAGCCTTTGCAGGTGAAACTCTATCGTCGGATAATAATATCCCGCCCGTGACGATGCACCCTCCAATATCCCGGTCGCCAGACATACCCGAATCTCCACCACCTCCATTGCCAGAAGCCTGGAACCCAGAGTGCGTCGGGATAAGGCGCGGTCACGACTACCTCCGCTCTCGGAGCTGGGGCGACACCGACGACACAACCGGTTTCAATAAGCAGCATGCCTACAAGCAGAAGTAGAAACAACTTGCGCATATCTCATCCTTTCCGGGATATCCCCCTTACGTTACATGGACCTCATCTCCGCTACTAGTAAATTAATTTTTGAAAAACATCGCATCAAATTCTGTGCCATTGTTAATAGTCCGTCCTCCATCATTATACCGTGTTAGTGGCAACATAGTTACAACCCAGTGCAGAAATTGAGCGGTCGTTTTCAGTTCCGATAGCGCCCGAACTGGATTGCTTGATAATGGCGAGCCGACATGAACCGGCTCATGGTTTGCGCTTGCGAGTGGCGGATACCCGGAGGAGTTATGTTTTCATACGGGCTCATACATACTGCTACGTATATCGCTGAGATAATAAAGCTTCATTTGTATTCGTTCATTAACGCAAAAAAGTTCCGTTTTCGCAAAACCGATAAAAACAATCGGCATAGTACGACGGTAAGGAAATAAGTTGTGACGTACTACAGTACGCTTTGATCTTCCTCTTAACATGGCATGGTTTTTGCAAACTGCAAAAGATAGGTTGTGGAAATTGGATTTTTTCCAGGTTGAATATTATGAATGTAACTGTAATGACGTTAAATTCACGTGACTTTTCAGTAACCGTTAATTCATGGTTAATTCATGTATGAACTGGAGGATTTTATGAAGACGCTTTCACAAACAGCGATGTTTGCCATCATCGCGGTAGGTTTCGGTTTCATCGGATGTCACCACGCCGCTAAAATGCCTCAGCCGGCACTGCCTGAATCCAAGCCCTCCGCCCCGGTCGAAACACCAAAGGTTGCGACCCCTGCGCCTCCGGTGGAGTTCAAGCCGGTCGATATGGATTCCGAGGCGCGCCAAGCCCTGCGAACAATTTATTTCGATTTTGATAAATATGACCTCAGGCCCGATGCCATCGCGAGCCTCGCCATCGTCGCCAAATTTCTCAAGGACCATCCGTCCATTCAGGTGCTTGCCGCGGGCAACTGCGACCAGCGGGGTTCCGAGGAGTACAACATGGGCCTCGGCTGGAACCGGGCCAAAGCGGTGAAAAACTATCTGACCTCCTATGGCATAAGCGCGGACCGGATAGAGATCACCTCCTACGGCAAGGAGCGGCTCGCGAGAACCGACTGCGCCATGGCCGACGACGACGCCTGTAACCAGGCAAACCGTCGCGTAGAATGGAGTGTGCTGGGAAAAATCGCTTCTTCTTCGCGAGTTATCAGGCCAACGCGAACCGATAAAGTACTGGAGGAGCGACCGTATGCGCCTCTCTATCCTCTCCAACTGCGGTTTGTGGCATGAGTTGGAGTAATTAGTTAATGTGCATTTGGGAAGTCACGATTTTGGCTTCGTCTGAGTCAGGGCATGTTTCAAGGAGTTTTTTCCAGACAAGCTCCTGCGAATTTTTCTTGTGAAGCTTCTCGTAGCAGAGCCCGAGCTTATAGAGCGCGGTACAGGCTTTTCCGCCCGACGGGTAATTGTGCACATACAGGAGGAATGCGGACTCCGCGTCCTCGTAGTTTTTCTCCGCATAGAAACACTCACCTATCCAGAACTGTGACTCCTGGCCCTGCGGGGCGTCCGGAAACCGGCTGAAAATATCTTCGTAGCCGCCGCGCGCGATGTCAAACCGGCCCGCGTTGAAGTCCTCGGAGGCAATCTGGAACAGTTTTTCGATCTCCAGACCCCGCGTTTGCGCGGTCGCGGAGTCGGTCGCAAGTTTTTCTTCGAGCTGTTTCTGGACATCCGAGGTGTTTTCGTATATTTTGGAAAGACGGTACTGATTTTCGGAAAGGTTATTGCTCAACTGGGCGTACTTCCGCTCAAGTTCGCTGAAACGCACCGCTTGATCGGCGCGAATAAGGCGCAGGAGCTCGTTTTGCTCCTGCTGCTGGTTTGAAATTTTTTTATCCAGCGCCGCAATCTGGATTTTGAGGGTGTCTTGGACCGCGGCAAGCTCACGCGTTCGCAAGACCGTGACGTAAGAACAGCCCTGGAGGGACATTAAAGAAAAGAGAATCGTCCACCATTTAAAAGCCTTTTTATTCACCAAGCGCCCATCTTTGTTGAAATTATCGAGGAATTCCTTCCCCAATTTTCGATTTGTTGTGAACAAAAAACCGCTGGCGCTTTACGATAGGGATAAGGTCTTACCCTCGTTCAGAATTGTCTTCTTGTAAAAAGAGGCGTTTTTAATGATCATTCTTTCTTTTTGGAAAAAATAAGCATGGCTTTATGAAATAGCCGATCCAACTCCTCTTTATCCTTAACCAAACCATCCTTGACCTTTGATGCCAGCTCATTCAACTCGCCTGCTATTTCATCGATTTTTTCCCTGGCCTCATTGCTCATGGAGGCCGCCCTGAGCTTTAAAAATGAACCAACCCTCTTTATTTCGGAAGCAGCTCCGGCACTGTCGTTTTCGCGCAGTTTTGATTTTGCTTTCTCAAAGTGATAGTTACTTGCCTGTTCGAAAACCGAATTATCGACGACGTCAACCGGAACCATCGCGTATTTATTGATAATAACGTTCAACGCGCCGGAGGTAACGGCATCGACCTTATCGAAGTCGTTGTATTTGCCGGTTGCTATGCGTTTCGACAGCTCTTCAATTTGTTTCGATGCGGCGCCGAGGCGTTTTTCCTGAAATAGTAAAAAAGAATTACCTTCTTTCAATTCAGCGGCCGCTTTTGAATAGTCGCCTTTTTTCAGATATTCCCTGGCAAGATCGAAATGGTAGCGCGGCGCATCCATGTAAATTGCCCAATCGGCTTCATCAACGGGAACCCATGGAGCGGATTCACCGCCTGAAGCGGTCGCGGACGGGTTCTGCTCGGCGGAATACGATGAAAAAATGATGGCTAAAAGGCTGAGGCCGGCAATAAAAAAAGATTTGATGGAAAACATGATAGAACCTCCTTTTGAATTTTGGTTTTTAAATTAGCTACCCCGCAGTAAGTCATATAAAATTTACGCATAGATATTACTATCACCTTCTTTGTTAGTTGATTCCTTATATCTGATGACTGGCCCGCTTTAATGAATTCATGGTTTTTTCATACAAATTGTTTTGATGGCAAGCATCGGTCCTCGTAATGCTGCTGCAGCTGCAGCAGGAAGATTGTTGAAATTGGTCCACCCTGTTTGTTATTTCAATCTCCACCCGCCCTTTTTGATTTTGACTCGGTTCAATACTACGTCCGCACCGCCGTTGTGGGCATCTTTGTCAACTTCCTCCCAGCCGATCCACGTCCCGACGGTCCCGGTCAAAGTAGCCACCCTGTCCTCAACGGTGACCTTGATGGAATCCAGGTCCACGAAAGGACTCCAGTATAACCTGTCCTGGATGTTCGTTTTGATCTGTTCGTCGGTCAGATATGGCCGAGGACCTAACATCCCGGAAGCCGAGTAAGCCGGCCGTTCGAAATAAAGCCAGTAATAGCTGGGATTGTAGGGCCCGAAATAACGTGTGGTCGAAGTCTCCGGTTCAACCTTTAGATAATTTCGGACCAATAATACTCCTTTCGTCCGCGAAGCGACATCCTGCGCTTCATCCTTTTGCAAATTTGAACTTACCGTCCCGGAAAGGTCCGCAACGCCATTGATAACCGTCGCATCTATTGTGGAACCTTCCAGTAAAGGGTCCCAGAACAAGGCTGCATTCAATTGGTTTTTCATTTCCGCATCAGTGAGCCGCTCCTTTGGTCTCACTTTCAGAAAGTTATCAACCCACCAGACGCTTACTATGTTTTTCGCGTCCTGTTCAGCGGAAGTTTTCGCCTTCAAGTTTCCCACGATGCCCCTGAGACGGACCTCACCGAGTTGAACGGTCACTTCGGGAGAAAAGGCGGAAACGCGCGGGTCAAGACGAAAAGCAGCCTCGACCGCCCGTTTTATTTCGCTGTCGGGCATGATGCTGTATTCTAGCTTTTTGCGCGCATTGACGTATATCCATGGTTCGATAATCATGCCGCTGTCGTTTACCGACACCACCCCATTCACCCAGGCGTCATCGTACGCTCGGGATTTACCGATTGCGCTTCCAACCATGCCGGTCAGCGTTACGTTGCCATCTTTCACCGCGGCGCTGATCAGGCCGGCATTGATCCAGATATCCCATCGGAGACGGGCCTGGACGTCGGCTTGAATTTCCGGGTCGGTGCGTTTCGCCAGATAATTGATTGTGACGTCATTGCGGATCTCCTTGACCCCCATGACGCCCATGACAATTCGAGCGGATAGTTGCTTTTCCGCATAAGAACCAACGGTGCCGGTCAAAGTAGCGACCCCTTCCAGAACGGAAACGGCCACTTGATATGATTCCGTCGCGGGATCCTCCTGCAACGCCGCCAGGATATCCTTGCGGATGTCCGCGTCGGGGCGGGATATCGGCGTCACGGTAATCAGGTCAATCGCTCCGCGCACGCCCCGAATGCTTTCGGCGATCTTGACCGCACGCTCTTTTGCAAGGAGGTTGTCAGCCGATCCGGAAAGCGTGACAATCCCCTCTCTCGTGCTGACATCCACGTCATTCGGAAATACGCCCCTATCGAATAGTATTTCGTTTTCAACGGCAATTGTGATGGCGCTGTCCGTGATTTTCTTTCCCGTTGTCGCCGCTTGCAGCGGCGGCAGGAGCGGAATTTGCAACCCCGCCGCAATCAGCAGGATGGTCGCCCATCGGCCAATCGTTTTGAGAGGAGGTCGCTCATTCAACAATTTCTTCATATTGAAATCCGATTGCCAAAGTTCCGTGATAGCCGCCGTATGCGATGGATAGTTGGCTACAATGAACTTTTTCTTGATCATACGTTCCCTTTCGCTATTTAAGTTTTGCGCTTTATTTACATATAGAGACTTACCTTCATGACTTACTCACGAACCTTCACATTCCCGGCCTCCCTCTATGCACATGCTATTGCTTATGCGCAACGAACGCTTCCACATCGGCGGTGAGCCGGTCCAGGGAGGGAATATGCGTATAGATCTGATGCCCGGCCGGATAGCAGACGGAGGTGATGCGGGAGCGTACGGCGCTGTCGCCGCCGATGTGTTCCAGGGCATACCGTTGCGAAAGATAAGGAGTCGCCAGATCGAAATATCCCATGGCCGCGAACAGCCGCAGGCGGCCGTTGATGCTCATCGCATTGCGCAGTGAAGGGATCATGTTCACGTATCCCTGGCCCGAGGATTCCGACCATCGCCATTTCCTGTTGACCTCATTCGAGAACGCCACGTATTCCAGTGGAGACGCGTATGCCAGGTCTTTTCGCAGGTAATCGTTGATGAGCGCGGTCAAGGGACCCGCCGGGATGAACAGCGACGGATCGGTATAGCCGTACCTGCTTCCGCGGGAGGTCGCGCCGGTGACTATCCTGCTGTCGAGTATCCCGACCATGGCGAGTTGGTCCGCAATCAGGTGTGAAGCAAAACCGAAAGCGTCAACCCGCTGTTCACGCTCGCGAATATAGAGCGGTGAAAGTCCGGAAAAAACTGCCAGTGAATCGAAGCCGCCGCTATCCGGCTGTTGCGTCGGCGCGGTTCCCCGGAACAGCCGGGGAAGGTAACTTTTCAGCGTCCATTGTTCGGCGGCGGAAACGCATTGTTCGAGGCCGATTTCCTGGAAATCCGGCCTCAGGCGCTTATGGTACCATGCCGCCGCCGTATAAGAGGGAAGCGCCAGGACATAAGCGAGGTCGTTTCCCGGTTCGAAGGAGATGGTCTGGAAATCCAGCGCCGAGGAGATCAGGATGACGCCGTCGATCGCCATGTTCATCGCGCTCTGCAGGTATTCGCTGAGACCGGCGGCCCTTGTCGCGCCGTAACTTTCTCCCGCTATGAACTTGGGCGACGGCCACCGTTCGTACCGGCTGAGATAATTCTGAAGGAACTGCGCCATGATCCGGACGTCGCCGTTAACGGTGAAGAATTTATCCGGGTCATCCCCCGGCGCGGCCCTGCTGTACCCGGTACCGACCGGATCGACGAACACAAGGTCCGTAAACGGAAGCCAGGTACGATTATTGACAACAAGGGAGTCAATTGCCGGAAGTTCCGTCCCGTCCCCTCCGAAAAGCGCCCGCCAGGGTCCGGCCGCGCCGAGGTGGAGCCACATCGACGATGCTCCGGGGCCGCCGTTGAAGGCGAAGGTGATGGGCCGGTTATCGGGAGCGCCGCCCGGCTCACGCTCGTAGCTTGTGAAAAAAATGAAAGCGGTCGGATGCCCCGCCGTGTCACCTACCGCCAGTCGTCCGGCGGTGGCGGTGTAGCGCAGCTCTTTCCCGTCAATAATGATGCGGTGATGAGTAACCCTGCAGAGCGTGTCGACCGGTCCAAGAACGGTTGGCAACAAGGTGCCCGGCTCTGCAGGAATTTTTTGCTCCGCGCTTTCGGCGCAAAGACTCACGACGCCCATGAACACGGTAATTCTCATGGCCGTGTAGCGAAGCCTTTTAAGCGTTTTCAAAACTCCATGTCCCATCTTACACCGCACAATCGCTTGATTTACGGGGTCTTAAAGGCGACGAAAAAGGTAGCGTTTCCCCGCGCAACCAGTAATATGACGGGAGTATCATTTTTCACCCCTCCCGCAATGGTTTTGAGCTGGTCAACCGACCGTATGTCCTGAAAATCACCTCCGTTGATTTTAACCCGCTCGATCACGTCGCCGGCCTTCAATGACATCCGATCATCCCCAATGGAGCTGTTCACCTTTGTGATGACCACCCCGGCGACATCGGCGGCAATTGCATACTTCCGGCGCATGTCCGGCGTCAAGCCGGCTATTTCCATGCCGAATGCCCGCGGGGTCTTCAGTTCCTGGTTCTCGCCGGCCGAAGGTTTATGTTCCCCTTCCGCCACCCTCGTGGCGGTCCGCTCGACGACGGTAATTGTCAGATTCAGATTCTTTCCCTGCCTGATGACCGATATCGGGACCGTCGAACCCGGTTCAATATCCGCAACCCGGTTCCGCAGGTCGTTACCGTCTGTCACCGATTGGCTATCGATGGAGACGATGACGTCTCCGGCGCGCAGGCCCGCGCGGTCGGCCGGGTCACCCTTCACTACCCCGGAGATGAGGGCGCCCTTCCGATCCGGCAAGCCCATCGCATCCTGAATGGCGGGGGTGATATCCTGGATCGAGACCCCGATCCATCCCCTGATGACCTTACCGGTAGTGATAAGCTCTTCGGCGTCATGGCGGGCCATGTTGATGGGAACGGCGAACCCGATTCCCATGAAGCCGCCCGTTTGCGTGTAAATCAACGTATTGATTCCGACCAGCTCTCCCTTGATATTCACCAGGGCGCCCCCGGAATTGCCCGGATTGATAGCCGCATCGGTCTGGATGAAATTTTCATACATGGTGGAACTTTCCACCTGGCGATTGAGCGCCGAAACCACCCCCACGGTCACCGTCGAGATAAAGGCAAAAGGATTGCCCACGGCCAATACCCAATCTCCCGGACGCAAACTATCGGAATTTCCAAGGTAAGCGGTCGGCAGATTATTCACCTTCTCCTTGATCCGGATCACCGCCACATCGGCGAGAGAATCCGAACCGACGATGGTTGCGGCGAAGCTGCGCCCATCGCTCAGGCGGACTTCTATTTCGCTCGCTCCCTTGACTACATGATAATTGGAAAGGATCAGACCCTCCGGCGAGATGATCACGCCCGCGCCAAGCGCCTGTTCACGGTGTTGTTCCTTTCGGACTGGCGGGCCGCCGCCGCCGCTATGCGGGAAACCAAAGAAAAAATTAAATGGATTATTTTCCGAGGTATCGCCGAAAAAATTGTAAAATGGATTATTATAAATGAGAACCGTGTCAATTTTGGAAGGAATTACCGAGACTACCGTGGGTACCGTTTTTGCGGCGATATCGGCGAAGATGGTTCCCATGGGTCCGGGGTTCGGAATATTCGGAGGCGTGGCGGCCCCGAGGATTACCTCTTTTTTCTGTTTCGGTCCCGCGTGCAGGCAGGATCGCCCGATGGGGAAAAAGATAAGGAGGCCTAAAATTGTAAATAAAACAGGGCGAAACCAAAAGCTCGCTTTCATCTTTGCCTCGACTTTCTATGAACTTTGAAAATGGTGGATACGACTTTAATTAATGTGCATACATAGCAAAGTTTATTCCAAAATTTTCCTATTCAGAAAATTCATTATTTTTTTCAAAGTTTATACGATACGCCCTTTAAGTTTCTGTTCACTTAAAACCCTTTGAATTACTTCGATCAATTCATTCGAATGATAGGGCTTAACCAGCCGCTCATTAAATCCGTATTCCTGGGGATATGCCATGATCGGGTGGAACGAATACCCGCTCGACGCGATGACGGGCAGATCCGGATCGAAAAGTCTTAGTTCCTGAATCGTGTCCGCTCCGTTTCTTCCACCGGGTATGGAAAGGTCAAAAATCGCTCCTATAAAGGGATCATTCGATTGCCGCGCCTCTTTTATGTAACGGATTGCATCATCCCCGTTGCCGACTTCAACGACGGTGTATCCAAGAGGCGTCAGCGCCAGCGACGCGAGGTTCCGAATATATTCCTCATCGTCCATGATGAGAATTTTGCCATATCCCTGATGTTCAATCGGCGGATGGATCTCTTCCGTTTCGACCGCGACATTCCGCTCAGGTGATGCCGGCAGGTAAATATGAAAAGTCGATCCCTTGTTCAGCGAAGATTCCACTTCGATAATCCCGTTGTGTTTTTTGACTATGGCATAGCTTATGGCGAGACCCAATCCGCTGCCTTCCCCCTTCGTGGTGAAAAAAGGATCGAAGATCCTTGAAAGGTGCTTTGGATCGATGCCGGGTCCATGATCGCGGATAGAAATTCTCAGGTACTCCTGGCGCAACAATGACGGAGGAACATTATTCGGCGGCACATTGGTTATTTCTACCTCAAGAATTCCAGAAGGCATTGCTTGACGGGCATTTAAAGCGATATTCTGAATTACTTGCGACATCTGGTTTTCATCGAAAGAACACTGCCGCAGATTTTCTTCGATGGAGAATTGAGGATGAATGTTCGAACCGCTTAAAGTAAATTCCACCCACTCGATCACGAATTTTTCAATAGGTTGTATTGTACAAACGGGGGCCCCGCCTTTTGAAAACGTCAGCAACCGGCTCGTAAGGTATTTCGCCCGCTCGAACATCCGCCGGGTTTTCGCGAGAGTCTGAGCGGCCTGACGCGCACCTCCTTCTTCCGCATAGGAATAGGCAAGATCAACGTAACCCATGACTCCGGACAACAAATTATTAAAATCATGCGCTATGCCGCCGGCGAGCACGCCGATGGATTCGAGTTTCTGCGCCCTTTGCAAGGTCTCTTCCATTTTATGTTTATCGGTAATATCCCTGAAGACAAGAACTACCCCGATAATCGTTCCGTCATGATGCCGGATGGGAGACGTGCTGTCGGCAATGATCCGCGTCTGATCGTGACGGGAGATGAGCGCGGTATGGTTTCCAAGTTCGACGATAGCGCCGGTTTTCAACACTTTTTCAACGGGATTTTCACAAGGTTCGCGCGTCAGTTCATTTATAATGGTGAAAACCTCGAACAACGGCAGGCCAGCCGCTTCGGAGAGGCTCCAGCCAGTCAGGTCCTCGGCCACCTTGTTCATGAGAACGACGCGGCCGGAAACGTCGGTCGCTATGACGCCGTCGCCGATGCTGTGAAGGGTGACAAGCAGACGTTCTTTTTCGTCGGATAGCGATTCCTGCAATCTCAATTGCTCGCGCTCGGCTTTGAGAAGCATTTTATAATAGCGCAGCGTCTGCGTTCCCCGGATCATGCGAACGGCAAGGCCCATGAGCACAATAAGCGCGAGCATGAGAGCGGAGATCAAGGTCGAAAAAAGCCGGAATGGGGCATAAAGCTCTTTTTTGTCGATTTTCGCTTCAAGATACCAGGGCGATCCGGAAATATGGCGCACTGCGGCGAGCACCGATTTCCCTCGATAATCGGCGCCCTCGATGATTCCGGACGTTGTCCTGACGGTCATTGCGCCTGCAAATCCGGCCTTATCGATCGGAAGGCTGAGCGAAAGCGCCGAGTTTTTCCAAAAGCGAAGATCGTTGAGATAGAGGACTCGATTACCTTCCCGCCGCATGAGCACCACCTCGGCCGTTCGAGATGGCACCGGCCAGTTTTGAATAAGCGGAAATAGACTGTGGCGCGGTGTCAGCTCCAGAATAAGCGCGGCGCTGTATTTCGGGATTTTCTGCTGTCTGACTATGGGAAGAATCGCGTCGAAATGGACTTCGCCGTCCCGTTCGGATTTATACAGGTCGCAGAATACCACGTCTCTTTTTACCAGGGCGTCATGGATGCAACGTTGAACAGAGGAGTCAACGCGAAAACCGTTACCTGTTTTTGCCAGCAGGAGAGAGCCCGAGGTATCGACCAATGCCACGTTGGAGTAGCCGTAGAATTTCTCAAGATTCAACATCCACTGCCGGATATTAGTGGCAAGCAGGCTGTCGTCCGGCGACCTCAACCATTCGATCAGGGACTGATTGATAAAAGGATTTTGCATTATGGAATGGGCTTCCGCTGATCTTTCGTTCCGCCATACCGTAATCTGCGCAACCTTTGAATCGGCTATCGCCGAAAGTTCATTTTCACCCTGTTTTTGAACCGCATGTTCCACATACGTATTAATATGGAACGCCGTTGCAATAATACCAAGGGAAATGAAAAAAAATCCCATGACTAAAAAAAACGTTTGCAGACGATTCTTTGTGGGCCACATATCCGTCATCTCTTATTTTACGAAGAATTTTCCTTTGACCTCCCGACTACCTCGGATCATCTTCAATTTTAATACTTTTTCATAAGGTAATTATTTTATTGATTTTCATCTCATTATAACACGTTCTTCGATGTCTCATTCCCGTTTTACTACAACATGATGATGCAACAACCATGCCATATCGCGCGATTATTGTAACGTTATGAATTGTAATATGTTAGAGATGATAATGGATTCATGAAACAAATCGACATTGGTCCTTTTCAACCTGCAATGTAGTTATATCTCATTGATTTTTAATAGAATAAGAAGGCGGGGACAATTATCTCATTTTGCGGTAAGGCGCTGGTGAGACATGGACCGAGCTGGAATAGAATGTTATTTCGCGACCGCGAATAATTCTTTTATTAAAAGCAAAGCGTTTCATACCCCGAAGCTAAGCGGAATGATCTGATTACTGTTAGTCCGTTTGGGGACCTAGCCTCTTCGATCAACAACTCGACGTGTTTTTGCATCCATAAATCAATAATGCAAATGGAAGCGCCCTCCAATTATAAACGAGCGCCTTCAGCCCTTTTCTTCAGAATAGCGAACATACTTCCGGTTCCGATATACCAGGATTTTCTCTTGCAGTGCAGCAAGGTGCATGCCAGCGAAAAGAGTTTCGCGATAATGGGGAATTTATAGGTCGAAAGCCGGTTTCTGAGAAAATCGAAATCGGCGAATTGCCCCGACGCTGAAAGATGTACGACATCGAATCCATGTTTATCCGCAATCAATGACAGCGTTCGCGGTGTAAAGTAATAAATATGCTCTCGGGGCTTGAATTGAAACCATCGTTTCCCGAAAAATTTGCGTTGCAGGCTTGCAAAGTCAGGCGTTACGATCGCAATGATACCGTTCTCGTCAAGCATTGCCGATAATTTTTTAAAATCATTA
>Ga0187855_10002811_pt1 | contig 13010 bp, 6 predicted proteins | sample June2016WEW_8_10_2_FD_132969 | JGI IMG/M metagenome (GOLD analysis project Ga0187855, IMG submission 132969) | Peatland microbial communities from SPRUCE experiment site at the Marcell Experimental Forest, Minnesota, USA - June2016WEW_8_10 | ecosystem: Environmental > Terrestrial > Soil >...
ATTGCTCCCTCCGTCATTGCGGTGGTGCAGTATGTAGGTTCTATCGGGTGGGACCAGGACGATGACCGGGCGATCAACACCTTGCCCCTGGCCGATGCCAGCAACGCTGCGAATCCTTACGACCTTCGCGAGGGCGTGGCCAATGGAACACTGAATGCAAATGGCTACCGTAACTATCCCGGGTTCAGCGGCATCGAGCAGGAGGAGAACGAGACCAACTTCGACTACCACTCTCTCCAGGCCGGTGTCCGCTTGGAAAACCGGCATGGGCTCACGACGCAACTTGCCTACACCTGGTCTCACAATATCTCCGAGGTGAGCAACGATCTCAATGGGCTCTCCAATCCATACAATCCAAAGTACGACCGCGGTTCGGACACTGGGTTCGACCGGCGTCACATCTTCAATGCGAGCTACGTCTACGCCCTCCCGTTCTTCTCCAAGAGCGACAACCTCGTGGCCCATGAGGTTCTCGGAGGTTGGCAGATCTCCGGTGTAACGGTCGCGGAAAAGGGCGTGCCTCTGTACGTCACCTACACGGGCTCTGACGTTACAGGATTAGGCGGCGGCACTACCAACCGCCCGAATCTGGTTTCAAAGGTCACCTATCCCAAAACCACGGCCGCCTGGTTCAGCACCAGTTCGTATGCCGATCCAACCGCTCCCTGGGCGGGAGGCTCGAATCAGGGCTTTGGCAGCGCGGGGAGGGACTCGGTCGTGGGACCGGGAATCTTCAACTGGAATCTCTCCCTGTTCAAGAGCATCCCAATCACCTCTCACGAAGGGCCGAGAATTGAGCTCCGTTTCGAGTCCTTCAATACCTTCAACCACGTCGATTTCCAGGGTGTCGATACGGGTTCCCACGACGGGAACTTCGGAACGGTCACCAACGACTACGGTCCGCGCACGATGGAGCTTGGCGGTAAGTTCATTTTCTAACTGTGTGTCTCCACTTCCAGGCGCGGCAGGCAATATCTGCCGCGCCTTCTTCTTTTATGCGACTGCTCAAATAACTCGAGCGGTTGCACGCTATGTTCGTGGCAAGCGAAAATGCAAAAGGGATGTTCGTGCGGCAGTTTGCAGAAATAACGATTTTTCTTGGTCTCACCCTCGCGATGGCTGCTGCCGTCAGCGGGGGCCAGGCCCCGGCTCCTGCGGAAGATAAGCGCCAGACGGCGATCGCACTTGAACAGCAGGGGAATGCTTCTGCGGCCGAGACTGCATGGCGGGCCTTCTTGAAAGACCATCCGTCGGACTCCGAAGCCTTGGCGCATCTGGGATTCCTCGATGCGAAACTTGAAAACTATAAAGACGCGGTGACTTTCTATCGCAAGGCATTGGCGCTGAACCCGGCAATCCCCGGATTGCGTTTGGATCTTGGTCTCGCGCTCTTTAAGAGCGGCGACTTGAAGGACGCAATCCGGACCTTTGAAATCCTCCTTAAAGTGCAGCCGAAGGCCTCCCCGGAGACTCTCCGCCTTACCACGCTGATCGGGCTCGCACATTATGGCCTCGGCGATTATGCAGCAGCGATTCCGTACTTGAAACAAGCGACGGCCGCCGATCCACAGAACCTTCCTTTCCGTCTAGCCCTGGCGCAGAGCTGTCTTTGGTCGAAGCAGTATCAGTGTGTTCTCGATGTTTACCACGAAATCGTAACCCTGAATGCCGATTCGGCAGAGGCAGACATGCTCGCCGGTGAAGCCCTGGATGAGATGAAAGACAAGCCCGCTGCAGCGCAGCAATTCCGCGCTGCGGTGAAAGCCGATCCCAAAGAGCCCAATGTGCATTTTGGATTGGGCTATCTGCTGTGGGGCTTGCTGCAATTCGATGAAGCGGCGAAGGAGTTTCAAGCGGAGCTCGCTAACAATCCGGACCACGCGCAGGCGCTGACTTATCTTGCCGACTGCGACATGCAACTCAGTCAGCCCGAGGCTGCACCGCCGTTGCTCGAGAAGGCGATTCACATTGATTCCAAGATCGAATTGGCGCACCTCGACTTAGGCATCCTCTATGGCGACGCTGGCCGCCGCGATGACGCATTGCGCGAGCTGAAGATTGCAGAGAAGCTAAGTCCCGAAGACCAGAATGTGCACTGGCGGTTAGGGCGTTTCTATAAAGCAATCGGAAGGAACGAAGAGGCCAAGGTTGAATTTGATAAAACACGCAGCTTGCAGAAGGCTGCCGATCAGTCCGTTTTCACTAAGCTGCATCAGGCACAAACTCAAGGCAGTACCGAGGCGGAGCATTCCGCGCAACCAGCAATGAAGCAATGAGTGGTAAGTTCTCAATTCGTGGCACGATCGCGACGTTCGCTTCACTGCTTTTTTAGCGCACCGAATCCCGGAGGCGAGGATGAAATAATTCCGGCGCCTTCGCGCACGGAATAGAACCGGTCGGCAGTCAAGTGAGTCAAGGTTTCAACCTTCCCGCTCGGCCAGATGATTTCTGCCTTGTCGAGATGATCGTGGGCTCCCAGACCGAAGTGGATGCGAAGATCGTGCTGCGAAAGATAGCTACCTCCGCTAAATACTTCGCCAAGTTGAACGAGATCGCCCGCAGTCGCTCGCACACGCGCATTTAAGGCGAGACGATTGCTCTTGACCCCTTCGAGTTGAAAACTGATCCAGTGGTTCTGCGGCCCACCTTCTGGGCGCAGGATCATCGGCTGTCCCTTCAGATTTTCGACCACTGCTTCAAGCTTTCCATCATTGAAGAGGTCGCCGATTGCCATCCCGCGGCTTACCTGCGGAATCTGGATCGCTGCGCCTGCTTCTTTGCTGATATCTTTAAACCGGCCATTGCGCAGATTCTGGAATAAGAGCTTCGGCTCAAGATAATGCAGGTTCGAGCGCATTTGGTCGACCTGCGGATAGACGTGTCCGTTGACAATGAAAATGTCTTGCCATCCGTCGTTGTCAAAATCGACGAACGCGTCGCCCCAACCCACATAGCCGCGGGTGCCCCGTCCGATCCCGGAGGGTGCAGAAACGTCGGTAAAATTCATTGCCCCATCGTTGCGATAGAACGCCGCATACTCATTATCGAAATGCGAAATCAAGACCGACATCCGCCCAGAATGCAAATAATCGCCAATCGCGATGCCCATGTTGGCCTGGCGGGCGCCGCTCTCGCTTAGTCCAACGCCCGATGCAAATCCTATTTCCTCGAAGGTACCCTTTCCATTCCCTTGATAGAGGTAATTCGGCTGCCCGTCGTTGGTTACAAAAAGATCGAGCTTGCCCGAGTTATCGAAGTCTGACCAGATCGAAGTCAGGCCATACCGGTGTTCTTCGTCCGACACCCCAGCCTTCTTTGAAACGTCCGTGAAAGTCCCATCGCGGTTATTGTGGTAGAGGTTGTCAGGAGATCCCCTTAAGCCTCGCGGCCCGCATTGCACATCGATGCCCATGTATTTGCAAATGTCGCTCGAACCAAAAGCGGCCATGTTCTGCAAATCGAAATCCACGTAGTGCGACACGAACAAATCTGCCCAGCCATCGTTGTCGTAGTCTCCAAAGGCCGCGCCCGTGGCCCACATATGGTCGCCCGCCAGCCCGGCCTCTTTTGTCACATCGGTAAATGTACCGTCGCCGTTGTTACGATAAAGCACCACTCCGCCGAAGCAGGTGACGAGCAGGTCGGGCCACCCATCGTTGTTGTAGTCGCCCACGACGGCACCCATGGCCCAGCAGGGGTATCCGACACCTGCCTTTTCGGTCACATCGGTAAACGTCCCGTCTCTATTGTTGTGGAAGAGCACGCTTCTTGCTTTCTTGCCATGGAGCGCCATGTCAACGCTTTGCGCATTGGTGAAGTAGATATCGGGCCAGCCATCGCGATCGTAATCCATAAGTGCCACGCCACCGCTCATCGACTCAACAATGAATTTCTGGTCCGGGCTCGAATAGTGTTCGAATTGAATGCCAGTCGAAGCGGTAATGTCCACTAACTCCGGATAACTCTCCGCGGTCTTGTCTGAAGTGGTTTCTGGCGCCGGAATCCTTGTTGGAGATGCGGGCGCAGACGGTGATTGCGCCGTCATCATCTGTACGCTGCAAAGAAAACTGACAAGCAATAAGGCAAAGATCCGCGCGGAAAGCCGGCTTTTGATCGGTTGCTCCATGCGAATACGCACGACTTTTCTAGTAGCTCAAATCGAGAGCATTGATCGAATACGGATCGAACTCACGTTCAAACTTCGAGCCTCTCACCACAATCTGGTGCTGAACAGGCACAATGTTTTCAGGGTTGGTAATAGAGTTCGTTGCGTCTGGTGACTTGCTGCTAAGGGTCGTCAGCATAGCTTCGCGCCTTACACTCGCCAGACCCTCAAGATCAATCGCAATATGCGCTGCGTCTGAATTTGCGTTCACGATTTTGATGAAAAGCTTGCGCTGTCTCTCGTCACGCGTTACCGACGCGTATATACGAGGTCCGACACTGGCAAGATCCGCAGCAACCACCTCGGTGCCCAAATGATTGGCAAACATCACCTGTGCCCAATAACTCGGCGAGCCATAGCTCGAAAGCGCGTCATAGCCAATGAGATCGGACTCCCACTGCATGCCACCCGGATTCACATTGACAAAGAGCGGCGCGTAACTGGACATGATCACGATGTCGCTGTTCCGTTCCATGCCTGTCATCCATGCGGCGTCGCCTAGCGCGGCTTGCAAATTGGGGGTTGGTTCGCCCTCGCGCGTGGCCCATTCGCCCACAAAGATTTTCGGCCCATTGCGGTCGGTCTTGTCATAGTGATGCGCATCCGACAGCGACTTCTCCGCCGACATATAGAAGTGCTCGTCAAGCACGTCCGGTTTCACGCTCTTGATTGGCGCGGTGGCAATCAGTTGAAGGTTCGGATATTTCTGCTTGATCTCTTTGTAGTACTGCGCGTAGCGGCCGTCATAGGACGCCGACCGATCGAACCAATCTTCGTTTCCAATCTCGACATAGTGCAAAGGAAATGGAGAAGGATGGCCGTCCTTCGCTCTCTCTGCGCCCCATTTCGTATCCGCAGTGCTGCTTACGTATTCGATTTCGTCAAGCGCGTCCTGAATGTAGGGATCGAGAGCCGGGCCAGGTTCCACGTGTTCCTGCATCATCGAGTAACCGGCATACACTGCCAGCACAGGCTCGATCTTCAAATCCTCGCACCACTCCATAAACTCCAGCAGCCCCAATCCGTCGGAGGAACGATACCGCCATGGGCTAGGATGTGTGGGCCGATCCACGAGCGGACCAATCGTCTTCTTCCACTCGTATCGCTCTGCGATGTGATCGCCCTCGAGATAATTTCCGCCCGGGATGCGGAGGAATTTCGTATGCATCGCGGCCAACTTATCCATGATGTCCATGCGATTTCCGTTTGGGCGATCGTGATAAGTGGGTGGAAACAGCGAAATGAGATCGAACCAGATCGTCGCCGGCTTTGCAACCGTGAGCAGGAAATGATTGTTGGCCGACACCGCCACCTGCCCTGTTTTCAATGTGAAGGTGTACTGCGTCCATTCGTTTGTGACTCCCGCGACCGTCGCGCTGGCCGCAGTCGCGCCCGTTTCGTCGTTTACCAAGCTCACGGTTACCGGAACTCCATCGCCGTCAGCCTTGGCATAAAATGATCCCTTATAAGTAGTGCGGGGACGCACCGCAATTCCCCAGTAGCCGTCGTTCTGCACGCCCGCAGGCGCAGATTCGGTAGCGGTCGTCACGCTCACCTTCATACTGCGCGGCAGCGCCTCGCTCGGCCCGGTGTGATCGTCCACTGAAATGTCGACCATCGAGTTACCACGAGCAACCTGCGTCCAATGAAAGAGCGGACGGCGCCCAGGGCCGACAGTGCGGTCACGAATCAGTTCGGCATAAAGCCCGCCATCGTAAGAGAAATTGATCTCTTCCGTCATTAGCCCGTAAAGCATGGGACTGACCTTTGCAGTTGGCTGGTCCACGCGAACCGTGAGCGTAGGCTGTTGGCAAATCGACGCGGGAACGAGCGCAAAACACGAAAGCAAGGCGATGACGATAACACAGGCGCGCATGGGAGGCCATGTTATGCGAAGACACTCTCGGCTGGCAACGAAAAAAACGTTTTCCGCGTTTAAACAGCAAGCATCATAATTTGGCCAAACCCCTATGTTTGTTGGAAGAGAGTGTTAACCTGGCGCCGACCATTCGGTCGGAGGAAACGTCAGACTATTGAATATCGAGAAAATGTTTTCTGACAGATCGATTCCACCGGCACCTCCAGCAAGGCACGATGGCACTCAATTGTTAGAGGACGTCTCAAAAGTCATTGGGAGTCTGGTCAGTCCACGCAATCCTGCATTCTGCCGCCATATCAAGCGGGGATCAGATAAGCGCGGATTCACGAGTCTCCGGAACAGTATGGGGAACGCAATTTGCGCCTCCATACGAGCTAATGCGGCGCCGAAACAAAAATGCGATGCCCAGCCGAAGGCCAGGTGTCGATTGTCGACACGCGCAAGGTCAAGGTTATCGGGATCAACAAACCGGGCGGGGTCGCGGTTGGCCGCAGCCAGCACAACCACGACTCGATCCCCTTTGGCCATCTTCTTTCCACACAATTCCAGATCGCATGGCGCGATACGCGCTGTGTGCTGAACTGGGGATTCGTACCGCAATAGCTCCTCTACTGCGGTGGCCATCAACTCGGGGTGACTGTGTAGCTGCTCGAAAGCGTTCTGATTCCGCATTAGAGTCAGATATCCACTCGCAATGAGATTGGTCGTTGTCTCGTGTCCGCCGATAAGAGTGATGACAATATTTGCGATGATCTCATCGTGAGGAAGCGGGGACCCATCCGCGCGCGCTGCGGAGAGCGCCTGAACCATGCCCGCCGTTGTGTGCTCATGGGGACAGCGCAATAGGCCGTTGAGATAAGACTTCGCGCTCTGCAGACTCTGTAAGAGAGTCGTCAAGCGCTCTGGATCGTGTTGGAAGTTACCGAAAAGCTCGGACAGATCGCGGGTCCAGAGATGTACCTGCTCTCGATCTTCGAGCGGTATGCCGATGAGACGAGCCGCGACGATCGATGGCAATGGATCGGCGAAATCAGCAATCAGGTCCAATTGCCCCCTGGCTTGAACGGCATCGAGTAAACCATTCGCCGCCGATGCGATTGTTTCACCTAGTTTCTCGACTCGGTTAGGCATGAAGGCCGAAGCGCAGATGCCTCGCAGCTGTTTGTGCTTCGGTCCATCCATAAACATCATCTGCATGCGCATCATGTCGCTGAACGGACTCATCACTGTCAAACCAAGTTTCTCGAGATAGGCGGCCGAGGGTATTCTCTCAGACGAGAAATCGGAGAGCACCTGAACTGACTCGCGATAGCTCGTAACGACCCACGCGTGCATATAAGGGTCCCAATGGACAGGGTCGTACTCGCGGAGCGCCTTGTAAAGCACGTGGGGCTGCGTTAAAACCTCCGGAGAAAGGAGGCGCAGGAGGCTGAGGTCCTTGTCGATCGCTGTTGGCATAATCCATTTTCGCCCGTGCAGCGCACTCGTCGTACTTCTCAAGTGGCTGCGTCTCGAAGATCTTGTTTCTTCTTGCCTGCGTGGGTCTCGCAGCAAAGTTATGTTTGTACAAGCAACGAAGGTCAGAAGATTCGCTTCAGTTGTGCTCGAGAGTCAGGGACTCCTCCGATACGGCCTGTTTTGCTCCTGTGGGCGTTGAGATCAATTGCGAAAGGATTGCCTCCGCGACTTGTCCCACCAACGGTGGCTGCGCCAGTTCGCTGTGGTGACCCTCGACCCGCAATGTTGTGAGCGAGCCCTCCAGCAGACCGTGCCATCCGTGTTCCGCGTGCTTATGCGGGGAGCAATCGGAAGCAACCAGCATGAGTACGGGGCCGCTGTAGGGTTGGGGATGATAATTGAGGGCGGCCGATTCAACGATTACCTGTGTCTTCTCGACCTGCGACTTAGTTAAGGCGCGGCGAAGGCTTTTAGGCAGCTGCCGATTGGAAGCTTCGTAGACGCATTGCATGGAATTCCGCGCCCCAAGGTGACGGGCTCGGTCAACCAGATATTTTGCATGAGCTATCGCATCGCGAAAAGATCGAGCCCCCGGGCGATGGCGAGGATTTGCAGCGTCGACGAGTATGAGAAGAGAAACTTCGTGGCCGGCCGCGCGAAGCTGAGAAGCGACTTCGTACGCAAGGACTCCACCGACGCACATTCCTCCAATCACAAAGGGGCCGGTGGGTTGGATCTGCAAGATTTTCCCCACCATGCAGTGAGCAATCGCTCGCGCTGAAGGCCACCGCCCCAATACTGCGAAATCCTCCAAAGCTAAGCGGACCGCAAAGAAGCCAGATTCGCCGCCGATCGCCCTCGCAAGGTTTCCGTGAAGATAATGAATCCAGAAGATAGTTCTCCGGCCTGTATTCGGCTGGAGAGCAGCTACACCGGCGGGAAGTCCGTTCATTGGTGAAAGGGGCGTAACCTCGGGCGCGTCCGCCACGCTCGACGTCGGTGGCGTTAGAAGCGACCCGTTGGAATGCTCGGCTTTTCCATTCGACTCGATGAGTCCGCCATGAGTCGATTGAGAGAGAGCATCCTCAGAAGGCAAGTGCGGTGTGACGTTACGCGCAGCATCGAGCGCCCATTCAATTTCGGCGCTGAGCTGATTCACCGTGGGGCACTCGAGAATCTGTTGCAAGGAGAGGTCTGCGCCAAACTCTTCCTCGATGTGGAGAATGAGTTGCATGCCGAAGAGCGAGTGTCCCCCGGCCAGGAAGAAGTCGTCTTCTTTGGAGAGAGCAGGATCCTCAAGCAGTTCCTGCACAAGCGTCAATAACCGATCGCCAATTTGCGATTGCCACCCGGTCATCAATCGGGTGCCAAGGCCAAATGGAGACCCACTCTCGAGCGTTTTCTGGTCTAGTTTTCCATTCGTGAGGAGCGGGACCGAAGGCAGCCGTACGAAGTGCGCGGGTACCATATACGATGGCAGCGCCTGAGATAGATGTTTTCGTAACAGATCCGCTGAGAGAGTCACATCGTCGCTCTTGGCCACGACATAGGCAATCAGGCGAACCTCGCCGTGCGAACCAACGCGAGCCTGGGTTGTTGCGAACGAGATATCTCGGTGACGGGCAAGGACGCTATCAATTTCGCTGAGTTCGACGCGCTTTCCGTGTATCTTCACCTGGCGATCGATGCGACCCCTGAATTCGATTTCCCCATTGCCGCGCCTTACACCCAAATCTCCTGTCCTGTACATGCGAGCACCTGGAATAGAAGAAAATGGGTCCGAGAGAAACGCAGATCGTGTCGCGTCAGGAAGACGCCTGTACCCACGCCCTACGCCGGCTCCGCCGATATAGATCTCTCCAAGTTCGCCATCTGGAACCGGCTCGCCATCCCGATCGAGCAGGTAAATCTTGTTGCCTCGGATAGGCCTTCCGATTGTCGGAATAGTGTCTGATCCGACCGGGACGGGGCCGGAACTTGCAACGACCGTACATTCCGTCGGGCCATAATTATTGACGAGAACGAAGGGAATGCGCTTGCGCGGTCCTCGTGGAAGGACATCTGCTCCCGTGAGCATGAATCGCAGGGCTGTCCGCGAAGGCCATTCCCTATCGATCAACGCCGTTGCTTGAATTGTTGGCACGAATGAGACCGTGATTTGCTCTTTGATGAGCCACTGCTGGAGTAGATCGGTCGACAGGCGGACGGGGTCATCCGCAATGCACAGAGTCGCGCCGGCACAAAGCGTTGGCCAGATCTCCCACACGGCAGCGTCAAAGCCCAGGCTCGCTAAGTGACTCGTTCGATCTCTGGGTGTGAGGAGGAAACGTCTCAAATGCCACTGGATGAGATGTGAAAGATTTGCGTGCGTAATCTCGACACCCTTTGGCTCCCCCGTGGAACCGGACGTATAGATGACATAGGCGAGATCATCCTGCTTGACCGGATCGAAGGCCAGGGGCTCTCCAGGAAAGTTGCGCCACGCATCGTCGAGGATATCGATCTCGTGAATTCCACAGCGGAGGCGGTCGAGCAAGGATTTCTCAGCGACTACAGCCGTTGCGCCAGAATCTTGTAGAGCGAAGCGTAGCCGCGCGTCGGGCCAGGACGCGTCCAGTGGTACGTAGGCAGCACCGAGTCGCAAAATGCCGAGGGCGCCCACCGTCCAATCGATAGAACGCGGCATGCAAAGCGCGACGACGTCACCCTGTTGAACTCCGCGAGATATTAGATAGTGAGCGAAGGACTCGGCCAAGCGATCGAGGTCCCCATAGCTGAGAACCTTGCTGTCTTCCTGGAGCGCAATGCGGCTAGGGTAGCGTTGCGCAATTGCACGAACCTGCGTAGGGACTGGTTCAATCATTGTATGAGCGTGCATTCATCCTTCTCCAAACCGGACAACATCCTTAACGACCGTATTTGGACAGGCAGACGGGGGACATCGAAGCACGAGCAGTCGTTAAACGGCCAAGGCCGCGGCTCTTGAACAGAGTCGTCGGCGCGAACTCCATCCCAATCGGATTGATCGAGTGAGTCAACTCAGCATTCTTATGATACAGATGCATCCGGCTTCATTCCCGATGGCCCGATGTACGGAGGTCGCGTCCGCCAATGACATCGGGCTAGCGAAGGTTGAAGTGAAATCTGACCACGAGGAGCCCGTGCAAATGTCTGAAACCACAGGAGAACGACGCCTGCGACCGCCGGAATGATCGGCGAGAGCCAGCCTGTATCCGGTTGGCCTGCCGACCGACCCGGCATCCCCCCAAAAGGTAAATGGATAAGACCTCCTGCCAGCGAGGAATCCGCTCATTGCCAACTGGGAGTGGGTCTCACCGAAAATCCTGGATTGCCCTGCATTGAAGATTCCCGCCGGACTTCAAAAAGGAGTTTATAGACTAACGATTCCGTTGGCACCTGGACGAATGCCGTCACGCCCATTCACAATGATTCTGCCCAGGATCTTCGTTTGCCTTGGAGCAAGTTTGTTGCCCGTCAGCGTGGATGCCACCGAAGTCCATAGTGCTGTTGCGATTTGAAGTGGCAGGGAACGACTGCGATGGATGCGAAGGCCAGGACTGACCAACTCGAAGAGTCTGACGGCAAGCTCGAACTCCGCTGGCAATTCGTTGCGCTTGTTACAGCGGCGATTGCGATCAGTTACTTCGATCGGCAGACGATCTCGGTTGCCATTGCTGCGATCCAGCGAACAATCCCGATCTCGAATGAACAGTTTTCCTACCTCCAGACCGGCTTTCTTCTTTCGTATGCCGCCTTCTACGTTATCGGTGGCCGAATGTTGGACAAGCTCGGTACGCGATTAGGCTTTTCGCTGATCATGCTCTGGTGGTCCATGGCGTGCACCTTGCATGGGCTTGCAACTACATTCGCATGGCTCCTGGTGATGCGTTTTCTACTTGGGATGGGCGAAGGCGGCGCATTTCCAGCCGCCACGCGTGTCGTGTCGGAGTGGCTTCCCCCACAAGAGCGTGCAACCGCCATGGGCTTCATCAATGCGGGAACTGCAGTCGGCTCCCTGTTGGCGCCACCGCTGATCGGATTGGTGCTTATCTATAGTGGGTGGCGAGCGGTCTTCTTTTCAGCCGGAGCGATCGGATTTCTCTGGGTGCTTTGGTGGGCGCTTTCGTATCGCGGGAACAATGCTGGCTTTTCAAAGGATGAGAAAGAAACAATTGCAGCGCGCCACCTCGCGAAACGTCTTTCCTTCCGCGAAATTGTGGGATTGCGTGGGGTTCAGGCCCTTGTCATCGCGAAATTCATGAGCGACTCGGCTTGGTATTTCATGCTTTTCTGGCTGCCCAAATATCTTTATGATGCGAGAGGCTTCGACATCAAGCACGTCAGCTACTATGCATGGATTCCCTATGCTGCGTCCGGCATCGGCAGCTTTCTTGGGGGATGGTGTTCCAGTCGCTTGCTGCGCAGCGGTCGGTCACTTGACCTGTCGCGGAAGCTGGTGCTGGGCATCAATGCGGCAATGATGCCGGCCGTGATGCTGGTTCCCCTGGTGCCGGTATCGTATGCATTGGTGCTTTTCAGCATCGCATTCTTTGCGCAACAATCCTGGTCGGGACTGATCATGACGATACCTGCGGACGTCTTCCCACTCTCGGCGGTCGGCACGGTCTCCGGGATGGTGGGATTTGGCGGGGCCATCGGTGGCGCTATCTTCGGTCTTATCGCAGGAGCGCTTCTAGGGCATGGCTTTACTTATGGCGCACTCTTTGCCGCTGTTGGAACTTTTCACCTCATTGGCTTCCTTGTCCTTGTCTATCGGGGAGGCACGATTCAAACCCTTCGAACCGAAGACCTCAAGGAGATTGAGAGCCACGCATGAAGATCACCGATGTGCGCACGCGTGTTGTTCAATGGGAAGGCCGGACTGTCCCACTTCCCCCTCATTTCTGCACCAATCCCATGGATCTGGTTGCATTTCGCGAAGCCTCCATGGGCAACTTTGCCTTCCACGGCTGGGTATTAGTGGAGATCTTCACCGATAGCGGAGACGTCGGCCTGGGCAATGCGGCATTGTCGCCAGTCGTTACCAAAACCCTGATCGATACCTATCTGAAGCCGCTTCTCATTGGGGCCGATCCCTGGGATACAGAGTATCTTTGGCAACAAATGTACCGCCGCACCATGGCCTTCGGCCGCAAGGGTGTGGCCATGACGGCCATCTCCGCTGTCGACATCGCCTTGTGGGACCTTCTTGGTAAAAGCGCGAGACAACCGGTGTTCCGCCTGCTCGGGGGACGAACGAAGGACAAGATTCCGGTCTACGCCAGCCGGCTCTATGCCATGCCCATCCCCGAGCTTCGTGCCGAAGCCGCACGATATAAAGCCGAAGGCTACCAGGCGATGAAGTTGCGCTTTGGTTGGGGACCTATCGACGGCGCCGCGGGAATGCAGAAGAACATCGAACTGGTGCGCGCAGTGCGAGAAGTGATAGGCGAGGGTATCGACCTGATGGCCGACGCCTACATGGGG
>Ga0187855_10002819_pt1 | contig 12996 bp, 10 predicted proteins | sample June2016WEW_8_10_2_FD_132969 | JGI IMG/M metagenome (GOLD analysis project Ga0187855, IMG submission 132969) | Peatland microbial communities from SPRUCE experiment site at the Marcell Experimental Forest, Minnesota, USA - June2016WEW_8_10 | ecosystem: Environmental > Terrestrial > Soil >...
CACGCCACCCGCGCCGGCATGCTCGACTCCAGCTGGGACGTGCGCTGCCCCAACTGCCGGGGATCAAGGCGCGCACGGACGGACCTGTCCGAGGTGTCCGGCGAGGTCCACTGCGAGTTGTGCGGGACAGACTTCACGGCGAACTTCGACCAGTCCGTCGAGCTGACGTTCAGCCCCAACCCCTCCGTCCGGCGCGTGCCCCGGGCGGACTACTGCCTGGGCGGGCCCCAGGTCACCCCGCACATCGTCGCGCAGAAGAGGCTCGCGCCGAAGGAGGACCTCTACATGGCCACGCCGTTCCGCGCGGGGAGGTACCGCGTGCGGGCCCGCGGCCTCGAGACGACGCACACATTCCTCATCAAGGGCGGCGGCTCGCCGCTCGTCAGGATTGAGCTCGGGCCCGCCCGCGCTCACGCGGAGGAGCCCGTCGTGGCCCCGGACGGCTTCCTGAAGGTCATCAACACCGACGCCGTGAGGCGCCTCGTGGTCGTCGAGCGGGTCGAGTGGGGCGACCAGTCGGTGACGGCCTCAGCCGTGACGTCCCGCCAGGTCTTCCGCGACCTCTTCGCGCGCGAGACCCTGCGCCCGGGCGAACGCATATCGGTCGGCTCGATCACGGTCGTCTTCACCGACCTGGGGAACTCGACCCAGCTCTACGGCGAAATCGGCGATGCCCCGGCCTTCGGCCGCGTCCTCGGCCACTTCGACACCGTCAAGGCCGCGGTCTCCGGCGAGGGCGGGGCGATCGTGAAGACGATGGGTGACGCCGTCATGGCGGTCTTCGCCGACCCGGCCGCCGCGGTCCGGGCCATGATGAGGGCCCAGGCCGCGCTGTCGGCTCCGCCCGAGCCCCAGGCGCCGCTCGCGCTCAAGTGCGGCATCCACAAGGGCCCCTGCCTGGCCATCGGCCAGAACGACCGCCTGGATTACTTTGGAACGACCGTTAACGTCTCCTCCCGCCTGTGCGCCCTGTCGACGGGCGCGGACACGGTGGTTTCCGGGGCGGTCCTGCGCGACCCGTCGGTCGCCGCCCTCCTCGAGGCCGCGGGCGGGCGCATCGCCGCCAAGCCCGGCGCCGGAGGATCCCCCTTCGAGTTCTGGCGAGTCACCAGCGCAACTAATTAGCGTGCCCCTGGCCCGCCAGATCTGCCAGAATCGCTCTGATCATCTATGAACGTTCACGAGTACCAGGCCAAGGCCCTCTTCGAGAAGTTCGGTGTGCCCGTTCCCAAGGGCGCGGCCGCCACGGCGCCCGAAGGATTCGCCGACGCGCTCGCCGGGCTGCCGGAGGGCCCGACCATGGTGAAGTCCCAGATCCACGCGGGGGGCCGCGGGAAGGGCACGTTCAAGGACGGGTTCAAGGGCGGCGTGAAATTCTGCCGGTCGAGGGCCGAGGCGAAGGAGGTCGCCGCCAAGATGCTCGGCAACACCCTGGTGACGCTCCAGACGGGCCCGGCAGGGCGCAGGGTGCAGACCGTCTACTTCACGACCGCAAGCGACATAAAGAAGGAATACTACATGGCGATCCTCCTCGACCGCGCGAGGTCGCGCCCCGTGATCGTCGCCTCGACCGAGGGGGGCGTCGAGATCGAGAAGGTGGCGCGCGAGACGCCGGACAAGATCTTCAAGGTCGTCGTGGACCCCGCCTACGGGCTGGCCGACTACCAGGTCCGGGAACTCGTGACCAAGCTCGGCCTGGCCGGGGCGGAGGCGAAGAACGCGTCGCGGTTCGTCCGCGCGCTCTACGGCGTCTACTGGGAGACGGACGCGACGATGGTGGAGGTGAACCCCATGATCACGACCGGGGCCGGCGAGGTCGTCGCGCTCGACGCCAAGGTTTCCTTCGACGACAACGCCCTGTTCCGCCACCCGGAGATCGTCGCCCTGCGCGACCTGAACGAGGAGGACCCGAAGGAGACCGAGGCCACGAAGCACGCGCTCAACTACATCGCCCTCGACGGCGACATCGCGTGCCTGGTCAACGGCGCGGGGCTCGCGATGAGCACGATGGACATCATCAAGCACTTCGGCGGAAACCCGGCCAACTTCCTCGACGTCGGCGGCGGGGCGTCGCGCGAGCAGGTCGTAGCGGCCTTCAAGATCATCCTCGGCGACCCGAAGGTGAAGGGCATCCTTGTGAACATATTCGGCGGGATCATGGACTGCGACGTGATCGCGCACGGGATTGTCGAGGCCGTTCGCCTGGTGGGCCTGCGGCTGCCGCTCGTCGTCCGCCTCGAGGGCAACAACGTCGCGGCCGGAAAGGCGACCCTTGCGGCCTCCGGGGTCTCCATCGTCTCCGGGGACTCCATGGCGGACGCCGCGCAGAAGATCGTCAAGCTCGTCGCCTAGCTCGCCGAGCGGCGACACGGGCCGCGGCCCCACCCCCCCTTATCAGACCTCCCATGGCCATACTCGTCACTCCCGAAACCAGAATCCTCGTTCAAGGCATCACCGGCGACTTCGGCGGCCGCCACGCGCGCCTCTCGCTCGACTACGGCACAAAGGTCGTGGCGGGCGTAACCCCGGGAAAGGGCGGGCAGTTCTTCGAGCACGGCCCGCACCGGGTGCCGATCTTCAACTCGGTCGCGGAGGCGGCCGGGGCGACGGGCGCGACGGTGTCGGCCATCTTCGTGCCGCCCCCGTTCGCGGCCGACGCCATCCTTGAGTGCGCCGACGCGGGCCTCGACCTGGCCGTCGCGATCACGGAGGGGATCCCGGTGAGGGACATGGTGCGCGTGAAGCGGGCGATGGCCGGCGGGCGGACCCGGCTGGTCGGCCCGAACTGCCCGGGCATCGTGACGCCGGGGACCGGCGAGCAGTCGCACGGCGGCTGCCGGATAGGGATCGCCCCCGGCTACATCCACCGCAGCGGCCACGTCGGGGTCGTGTCCCGCTCGGGAACGCTGACTTACGAGGCCGTCTACCAGCTCACGGTCCGCTCGATCGGCCAGACCACCTGCGTCGGGATCGGCGGCGACCCGGTCAACGGGACGTCCCACCTGGACGTGATCCGGATGTTCAACGACGACCCCGAGACGCGGGGGATCGTCATGATCGGGGAGATTGGCGGCAGCACCGAGGCCGAGGCCGCCCGCTGGATCAAGGCCAACTGCGCCAAGCCCGTCGCCGGATTCATAGCCGGCGCGACGGCCCCGCCCGGACGCCGCATGGGCCACGCGGGCGCCATCGTCGGGGGCGCCGAGGACACGGCCGCTGCCAAGATTGCCGCCTTCAGGGAGTGCGGGATCGAGGTCGCGGTGACGCCGTCCGACATGGCCGACGCGCTCGTCCGGGCGGCGAAGGCGAGGGGCGTCTCGCTGACCTAGCCGGAGGCCGGCGGGGCGCGCCGGTGCTCGACCAGCTTGGCGTGCTTGTAGAACGAGTTCTCGAACCTCAGCACGGCGATGACCAGGCCCGGGCCTCCGTCCAGGAACCCGAGCTGAAGGAAGTAGGACTTGAAGAAGGCCCACTTGGCATGGAGGAGGGCCTTCAGGAAGCCGGCGGAGGCGCCGCGCCGCTCCTGCCCGGCGACGCCCAGCGACGAGTACCGGTTCATCTTGCTGATGGCCTCGGAGAGCGTCCGGTAGGGAACCTGGACGATGGGATGGCGCATCCGGCCCAGGCGACCCCGCAGGACCCAGCCCTCGTGCACGTCGTCCTCTACGGCGTAGCTCATGCGGCCGCGCCTGAAGAGCTGGGGCTGGCGGTAATCGGGGTACCAGCCGCCGTGGCGGACCTTCCGGCCCAGGAGGAAGTTCTGGCGCGGGACGAGGTAGGCGTCGGCCGACCCCGGGTCGGCGACGATGCGCAGGATCTCGTCCCGGGCCTCCGGGCCGCAGCGCTCGTCGCAATCGAGGCTGAAGATCCAGGGCTGGGTCGTGTTCTCGATCCCCGCCTGGCGGAGCTGGCCGAACTTCCTGAACTCGACCTGCACGACCCGCGCTCCGCGCCCGGCCGCGATCTCGGCCGTCCTGTCGGTGCTGAACGAATCGATCACGACAAGCTCGGCCGCCCAGGACACGCTCTCGAGCGCCTGGCCGATCTGCCCCTCCTCGTTGCGCGAAAGGATGAAGACGGATACCGGGGGCTTGGTTGCCATGGCGGGGCTAGGCCGGCGAACCCCTCTCCCCTCCGACCGCGGTGCGGGCGATCTGGTACATGTACCCGCAGCTGCGCCACGCCCGGACGAGGGCCCGCTTGGCCGCCCCCGACTGGAGGGCGAGCATGCAGGCCGCGGCGAAAAGCAGGAGCCCGACCGCCTTGACCACGCCGGCCGCCGCGCGCGTCGCCAGGTAACCGAAGGGCGACGCGCCGGATTCGCGCAGCATGCGCACGTGGTCCGCCACGCGGGAGCGGGCCGAGTCGAAGGCGTGGCGCAGGGAGTAGCCCAGCGTGAGGCGCTCGGCGGAGATCTGATGCTGGACCCTAGCCCCCGGAACAAACCACGCCTCGAGGCCCACCGTGCGCAGCCGCCGGATCATCTGGCTGTCGCCCCCCCCGAAGAGCCGGGAGCCCTGGCGGTCAAGGCGGGTGTCGAACATGCCGAATTGAACGAAGACCCATTTCGGGAACGCGAAGTTGGCGCCCACGGGGGCCTGGTCGGGCGCGAGCGGGCCCGGGTCGGCCCTGAGCCCGAGCGGCCGGTGCATGCCCTTCTGCCAGTCCGGGATCCCGTCGGGGAACACCGGCACCACCTCGCCGCCGACGACCCCGATCTTGTGCGCGCTCTCGGACGAGAAGGGGGCGATCAGCTGCGTGAGCCAGTCCGGCTCGACCAGGATGTCGTCGTCCACCAGCACGACCAAGTCGCCCCGCGCCTCCTCGATGGCGCGGTTGCGCCCGAAGTCGAGCCCCTGGCGCGTCTCGAGAATGCGCCGCGGCGCCGGGCTCGAGGTCACGAACGAAGTGACGACGTCGCGCGTCTCGTCCGTCGAGTTGTTGTCGACGACGAGGAGCTCCCAGCGGTCGGCCGGATAATCCTGGCGCACCATGCCGGAAAGCGTCTGGCGCAGGTAGCGGCAGCGGTTGTACGTGATGATTGCTACGGTGACTCGTAGGGAAGCCATCTATCTGGGGGTGGGAGCGGTCGCGAAGGTCTTCAATCTGATATCCAACGAGTTGCAATAAACCAAGCACTAAACCAAAAAATACTCTGGACGGATTGTCGCCGAATTCCATCCTTTACGCCGCATCAGGAACGAACCGGCCCCCAAAGGCCGGTTCCGCCAACCGGGCCGGGAGCGGCCACGGTGGATCGGGTGAAAGCCCGGATGTGCGGGGCCGCGGGGCCCCGAACCTAAACGCTCCCGAAAGCGGTGACCGACCTGATGCCAGGTCGGTCTTTTGCTTTCAGCCCTGGCGCGCGATCCAATCCAAAAGAAGACCATCACGCATCATGACGAATCAAGCCGAACGCTCCGCCATCCGCATTGCCGCGGATAATCCCAACCATCATCTCTGGAACAACCACGGGACCTGGTTCCTGCACTACACGGTGCACCCGACCCAGTTCACGAAGGAGCGCATACGCAGGTCCCTGGGAACCAAGGATCTCCAGCTTGCGCGCACCCGCAGGGACGCATTCTTTGCCCATTTCGCAGGCAGGAACGTGGCCGGCGGGCACGCCGCCGCCTGAAGGCCCGTCAGGCCGGGCCGGCCGGCACCGGCGCCCGCTGGTCGAATGCGACCATGATCTCCGAGCCAACCGAGTCGGCGAGGAGGCGGCCCCTTGGCTCGAGGCGCACCCGCGGCCCGTCCCGCGCGGCGAGGCCGTCGGCGCAGAGCCGGTCGACCAGGTCCTCAACGCGGCTCCAGGGGGCCCCGGGGCACCGCGCCCGCAGGCGCCCGATGTCGACTCCCGCGTTCATGCGAAGGCCGAACACGAGCGCGTCCTCGGCGAGGAGGCCCTGGGTCAGGGCCACGCGATCCCTGCTCATCCGCTCCCCGCGGGCGACCAGGCCGGCCCACTCCCCGAGGTCGGCCACGTTTGAGCCCCTCCAGCCCCGGTGCTGGGAGGCCGCGGACGGCCCCAGGCCCACCCACTCGCCCATCCTCCACGTGTTGACATTGTGGAGGCATTCGTGGCCCTCCCTCGCGAAATTTGAGATCTCGTACTGCGCGTAGCCGGCCGCGCCGAGGCGCTCCCAGGTGCGCTCGTACATCCGCGCCTCGTTCTCGGGGTCGAGCCGGACCCGGCCCTGGGAGAGCTTCACCCAGAGGCGAGTGTCCTCCTCGAAGGTGAGGCAATAGGTCGAGACGTGGTCCGGGGCGAGCGAGACGGCATCCCCGATGTCGGCGTCCCATTCGGATGCGGTCTGGCCGGGCAGGGCGAACATGAGGTCGAGGTTGACGCTCGCGAACCCGGCGGCGCGTATCCGCTCGTAGGCCCGGTACACCTGCTCGCGCGAGTGCGCCCTGCCGAGGGCCTCGAGGAGCGCGGGCCTGAAGCTCTGTACGCCGAGCGACGCGCGGGTCACGCCCGCCGAGCGCAGGACGGCGAGCCGCTCCCGTGTCACCGAGGCGGGCGCGAGCTCCACCGTCCACTCGCGAAGGGGCGCCCCGCCCGCCGCCTTCCCGACGACCTCCGCCAGCCGCCCGAGGTCCGCCGGCGAGAGAAGCCCCGGCGTACCGCCCCCCCAGAACACCGTCTCGGGGGCCCTTTGCCAATCCACGAGCCGGGCCTCAAGGGCCGCGCCCTTCAGGAAGCCCCTGACCGATTCGGCGGTCGGACGGACCTGGTAAAACGCGCAGAAATCGCAGCTGGTGGCGCAGAAGGGCACATGGATGTAAAGACCGAGCGGTCCTGCGCCGTCAGCTTTGGCTTGCTCCTCTATGGCCACACGGCTCATTACTAGCGTGATATGGACCTCAAACAATTTGCCTTCGCGAGACAATTATTCCCCGCGTCGGCCGCAGCCCTCGCCGTGGCGGCGCTCTGCGGCTGCAGCAACCTGGCGCTGACGAACCTGACGCCTTCATCCCTGCCGGAGAACCCCTCGGGGATCTACACGTTCACCCTGCGCGTGACCCCGAAGTCGGCCTCGGTCATCGCGGACAGCATCACGCCCCGCATCGTGGTCGGCGCCGAGAGCCACGAGATGAAGCGCAGCGACACGTCGGTCGAGCTCTTCGAGTACGACTACAGGCTTCCGCCGTCCCAGAACGACATCGGCTACTACTACCTCGTGGACTACAGCAAGGGGGGGCCCACAACTCAGCAGGCGTACACCGCCCTCGAGCACACCGCCATAGTCAGCCGCTACGTGCTCTCGCTCGAGGTCAACCGCGGCCCCGTCGGCGCGAGGATAGGCGTCCTCGGCCGCGGCTTCACGCCGCGGGACCTGATCGGGTTTGACGGCACCGCCGTCCGGACGGTCTACGAGTCGCCGACGTCCCTGGGATTCTTCGTGCCCGCGCTTGCGCCGGGCAGGACCTACAAGGTCACGCTCTCGAGCGCCGCCGGCAACTCGTTCGTCGGCACCTTCCGGATTGATTCGAGCGACGTGACCGTGGATCCCCCGACCCTCGCCCTCGCGCCCGGCCAGAAGCAGACCCTGACGTTCACGGTCAACAATCCGGCGCCGGCGGGCGGCCTGCTGCTCGACATCACGACGGACATCCCCGAGAGCGTGATCATGCCGGAGGTCGTTGTGCCCGAGGGCCAAACGACGGTGGCCGTCACGGTCGAGGGCGGAAAGCCGGGTGCCGGAAGCCTCTTCCTGAAGGGCTACGGGAGCGGCGAGGTGAGCGTTCCTGTGACGGTGGCGGCCCCGAAATAGGGGCTCCGGACCCCGCCAGGGGCCCGCCAAAGATTGTTTGAAAAGGCGCGGGCCCGGGGCATCCTCGCACTCCGTGGAAAACAAGGAACCGAAGCTGTCGTTCGAGTCAGCCCTGTCCAAGCTCGAGGCGATCGTCGAATCGATGGAGTCGGGGGAGGTCCCGCTCGCGGACCTCTTGGCCAAGTTTGAGGAGGGGAACAAGTTGCTGAAGCACTGCGAGGCCCGCCTCAAGGAGGCGGAGCTCAAGATCGAGCAGCTCAAGAAGGAGCGCGGCGAGGTCGCTTTCGCGAAATTCGAGACGGAGCGAGAGGACCAATGAGCGAGGCCGGAGCCCGACTTCTTGACGGGATCAAGGGACCGGCCGACGTGAAGGCGCTGGCCCTGGCGGACCTCCCGCGCCTGGCCCAGGAGATCCGCGAGGAGATCATATCGGTCACGGCCAGCCAGGGCGGCCACGTGGGCCCCAACCTGGGGGTCGTCGAGCTCACGATCGCCCTCCACCGCGTGTTCGATTCGCCCCGGGACTCGTTCGTCTTTGACGTCGCCCACCAGGGCTACGTCCACAAGCTCCTGACCGGGCGCAACGGCGGCTTCTTCCGGAAGCTTCGCCACGGCGGCGGGGCGAGCGGCTTTCTCAGCCGCGTGGAGAGCCCCCACGACGCCTTCGGGGCGGGTCACGCCGGCACGGCCCTCAGCGCGGCGCTCGGGATGGCGACGGCGCGCGACCTTCGCGGGACGGGCGAGCACGTGGTGGCCGTGTGCGGCGACGCCGCCTTCACGTGCGGGATAACGATGGAGGCCCTGAACAACGTCGTGGCGTCGACCAAGCGGCTCATCGTGATCCTGAACGACAACCAGTGGTCGATTGCGCGCAACGTGGGGGCGATGGCGAAGTACCTGAACCGGCTCAGCACGAGCACGACCTACAACCGGATCCACCACGACCTCGAGAAGTTCTTCACGGGCCTGCCGCACGGCCACGAGATGAACCAGCTCTGGGTGAAGTGGAAGCGCGAGACGAAGGACTTCTTCGTCAACTCGAGCCTTTTCGAGAAGTACGGCCTTCGCTACGTCGGCCCCATCGACGGGCACAACTTCGAGGAGCTGCAGAAGAACCTCGAGTTCGCCAGGCAGAGCGACGTCCCGGTGGTGATCCACGTGATCACCATGAAGGGCAAGGGCCTCGAGCCCGCGCTCAAGTCCCCGGAGAAGTTCCACGGCGTGGGGGGGTTCGACCCCGTGACCGGCGAGAGCCTGAAGCCCAAGCCCGGCACTCCGCCCTCCTACCAGGACGTGTTCGGCCAGGCGATGGTCCGGTTTGCGAGGGAGGACCCGCGGGTGGTGGGCATCACCGCCGCGATGCCGAGCGGCACGGGCCTCTCGAAATTGGCCGCGGAGCTGCCGCGCCAGTTCTTTGACGTAGGGATAGCGGAGGAGCACGCCGTCCTTTTCGCCGCCGGGATGGCGACCAAGGGCATGCGCCCGGTGTGCGCCATCTACTCGACGTTCCTCCAGCGAGCCTACGACCCCATCATCCACGACATCGCGCTCCAGAACCTGCCGGTCACGTTCTGCATGGACCGGGCGGGGCTCTCGCACAACGACGGGCCTACCCACCACGGGCTATTCGACATCGCCTACCTCCGGTGCGTCCCGAACCTCACGCTGATGCAGCCCAAGGACGAGGACGAGCTGGTCGACATGCTCCACACGGCTCTCGAGCTTGGATCGCCCGCCTTCATCCGCTACCCGAGGGGGGCGGGCGCGGGGGCGGCGGTGAAGGACAGGCCGCAGCGCCTCGACATCGGCCACGCCGAGGTCCTGCGCGAGGGCTCGAACATCGTCATCTGGGCGCTCGGCCCGATGATCCCGGCCGCGCTGGCCATCGCCGACAGGCTGCTGATCGAGGAGAACCTCTCGGTCGGCGTCGTCAACGCGCGCTTCATCCGCCCCCTCGACCGGACCCTCCTCCTGAGCCAGGCGGCCGTGGTCCCGCTCATCGTGACGATCGAGGACCACGTCCTCCCGGGCGGATTCGGAAGCTCGGTGCTCGAGGCCCTCCAGGACGCGGGCTGCCCGGCCGCCGTCGAGCGGATCGGCTGGCCCGACAGGTTCGTCGAGCACGGCTCGAGCGTCGAGGCGCTCAGGGCCGCCTACGGGCTGTCGGCGGACGAGATGCACCGGCGCGTCCTCAGCCGCTGGAGGAACCTCCGCGAGGAGCGCGTCGAGGCCGACGTCTGAGGGTCCCCGCCCCTACCCTCCGGAGACGACGGCGGCCACGAACGCCTCCCGCGCCTCGATGTGCGGGTTGTGGCCCGAGCCGGCGAGGGTCGTGATCCGGGCCGACGGGAAATGGCCCCGGATCGCGCCGTGGTCCCCGGGCCCCACGTACGCCGAACGGGCGCCGGCGACAAAGAGCGCGGGCCCGTCGAAGCGGTCCGCCGCGCCGAGCGGGTTGCGCTCGAGCTCCGGGAGCGCAGCCGCAATGACCGCCAGGTTGACCCGCCACCCCCAGGCTCCCCCGGGGGCCCGCTCGAGGTTGGCCGCCAGGAACTTCCGCATCGCCCATGACGGTATTCGCGCCTCGAGCCGCCTCTCGGCGTCCGCGCGGGACTTCAGGGTCGCGAGGTCGAGCTCGTTCATCGCGCGGAACTCGGCGCCGCGCTCCGGCCAGGAATATGCCCTGGGGGCGATGTCCACGACGACGAGCCGGTGAACGCGCGCCGGGAGCCGGCACGCGAGGAGCATCGCCACCTTCCCTCCCATGCTGTGGCCAAGGAGCTCGGCCCGGGAGACTCCGTTCGCGTCCATCCATCCCGCGACGTCGTCCGCCATCACCTCGTAGGACATGGCCTGGGCGTGCGGGGACATCCCGTGGTTGCGCAGGTCGAGCGCGAACACCCTTCGCCCGGCCGCAAGGTCGCGCCCCGCCGTCAGCCAGTTCCGGGACGAGCCGAGCATCCCGTGGAGGATCACGAACGGCGGGTCGCCCGCGCCGCCGAAGTCGCGGTGGAAGAGCCGAACCGTTGGGGTCGTGGCCGGGGGCGCCATGGGGGGACGGCGCCCATCGTGCGCATCCGGCCCCTCGCTCCAACATTGAATTCCGCAACCCGTGGGGTTCGAATGGGTCGGATGACCGGCCCCGAGAAACTCACCCCGATGATGCAGCAGTACTTCGAGGTGAAGCGCGGGCTGCCCAAGGACACGCTGCTCCTCTTCCGGCTGGGCGACTTCTTCGAGCTGTTCTTCGACGACGCGGTCGTGGCCTCGCGCCTGCTCGGCCTGACGCTCACCAAGCGCCAGGAGCACCCCATGGCGGGTCTTCCCCACCACGCCGTCGACGCGTATGTCGGCAAGCTCCTCGCCGCGGGGAAGAAGGTCGCCATCTGCGACCAGGACGAGCCGGCCCAGCCCGGAAGGCTGGTCAGGCGGAAGCTGACGAGGATCCTCAGCGCGGGGACGACCCTCGCCGCTAACCAGCTCGACGCCGCCAGGAACCGGTACCTCTGCGCCATCTCGCTCGACCGCCAGGGGCTTCACGCCGCATGGATCGAGCTGTCGACCGGGGAGTTCAGGGTCGCGACGGCGCCGAAGATCGGGGACCTGCTCCCGGTCCTCTCGTCCCTCGACCCGGCGGAGCTGCTCGCGCCCGAGGGCGACCTCGAGCGCTGGAAGGGAGCCCCTCATGAGGACGCGGCCGTCCACGCCTTGCACGCATTCGCCGCGGGCCGGACCGTGACCGAGCTTCCCGGGTACCGCTTCGAGGCGGCCGCCGGGGCGAGGGCCGTCGCCGCGGCGATCGGCGTCCTCAACCTCCAGGGTTTCGGGCTGGCCAGCGAGCATCCGGCGCTCGGGCCGGCCGGCGCCCTTGTCAGCTACGCTTCGGACAACCTCCGCGCAAAGCCGGAGAACCTGAGGGGCCTGCGGGAGTACCGGAGCGCGCGCACGCTCCTCCTGGACCCGGCGACCCTCCGGAACCTCGAGATCTTCTCGTCGGTGCGCGGCACCCGGCAGGGGTCGCTCTTCGCCGCGATCGACGGGACCACGACGGCCGCCGGCTCCCGCCTGCTCGAGCGCTGGCTCGCAGCCCCGGAGCTCGACCTGGCCGAGATCCGCCGCCGCCACGCGCTGGTCGGCGAGCTGATCGCGCGGCCCGCGCGCCTTGCCGAGCTGGCGCGGTCGCTCGGCGGCATTCGGGACATCCCGCGCATCCTGGGCCGCCTCCAGAACCGGCTGCGCAATCCGCGCGAGCTCCGCGGCGTGCGCGACTCCCTTGGGAGCATCCCGGGGATATGCGCCGCGCTTGCCCCGCTCGGACCCAATTCGGCGGCCCTGCGCGAGCGCATCCACGAGCTGCCGGAGCTTCTCGGCCTGCTTTCCAGGGCGTTGGCAGACGAGCCGCCGGCCGACGTGTCGGAGGGCAACTTCGTCCGGGAGGGCTACGACGGCGAACTCGACCGCCTGCGCTCCCTCATGAGCGGCAACAAGGCCTGGCTCGCGGACCTGGAACGCGGCGAGCAGGAGCGCACGGGCATCCGCAGCCTGAAGGTAAGGTACACGAACAATTTCGGGTACTACATCGAAGTCACCAAGGCCAACCTCCACCTCGTGCCTTCCGACTACGTGCGCCGTCAGACGACCGTCGGTGGCGAGCGCTACGTCACGGAGGCGCTCAGGCTGAAGGAGCGGGAGATACTCCACGCCGAGGACGACGCGCTCGCGCGAGAGCGCGAGATCCTCGAGGCGCTGATTTCCTCGGTGCTCAAGGAGGCGCCGGCGCTCGTCCAGACGGCCGACGCCCTGGCGGAGATCGATGTCGTCGCGGGTTGGGCGAGGATCGCCCGCGAATGGGGCTACTGCCGGCCGGAGATCGATGAGGGCGACACCCTCGAAATCAGGGAGGGGCGCCATCCCGTGGTCGAGCAGGGCTTCAGGTCGGGCGAGGCCGGCGGCGGCGCCCAGGCATTTGTCCCTAACGACACCTCGCTCTCGTGCAGCGACGCGCAGATCGCCCTGATCACGGGCCCCAACATGGCGGGAAAGTCGACCTACATCCGGCAGGTGGCCCTCATCGTCCTCATGGTGCAGGTGGGCTCGTGGGCCCCGGCGGCGGCGTGCCGGTTCGGCGTTGTGGACAGGATATTCTCGCGCGTCGGGGCCAGCGACGATCTGGCGCGGGGCAACTCGACGTTCATGGTGGAGATGAACGAGACGG
>Ga0187855_10002820_pt1 | contig 12994 bp, 7 predicted proteins | sample June2016WEW_8_10_2_FD_132969 | JGI IMG/M metagenome (GOLD analysis project Ga0187855, IMG submission 132969) | Peatland microbial communities from SPRUCE experiment site at the Marcell Experimental Forest, Minnesota, USA - June2016WEW_8_10 | ecosystem: Environmental > Terrestrial > Soil >...
ATCGAGCCGTGCAGCGCGATCCCCCCGAACGGAGGGGCGGAGACCTCCGTCGGGCGCTGCGCCGCGTCGGTCATGATCGTTATGGTGAACGTCGAGCCCGATCCGAGCGTGCTTTCCACGCGGATGTCGCCGTTCATCAGCTGGCAAAGGCGCTGGCAGATCGCCAGCCCGAGGCCCGTCCCGCCGTACTTGCGCGTCGTCGACGAGTCCACCTGGCTGAACGCCTTGAAGAGCCGGTCGATCCTTTCCTCGGGGATGCCGATGCCGGTGTCCTGCACCGTGATCTCGAGCCTCATGCGGCCCTGGTGGATCGCCCGGAAGTTCGTGTCCATGGGGATCCTCCTCACGTGGATCGAGATGCTGCCGGCGAGCGTGAACTTTATGGCGTTGTTGACGAGGTTGACGATGATCTGGCGCAGGCGGGTGACGTCGCCCACGATCCACGGCGGCACGTCCGGCTCGACATGGTAGCCGATCTCGAGGCGCTTCGCTGCCGCCGTGGGCGCGAACAGGTCGAGCGCCTCCTCGACGCAGAGCGCCAGCTCGAAGGGGGCCTTCTCCAGGTCCATCTTGCCGGACTCGATCTTCGAGAAGTCGAGGATGTCGTTGATGATCGTCAGGAGCGCCTCCCCGGAGGTGCGGATCGTGCTCACGAAGTTCCGCTGCTCGGCCGTGAGCTTTGTCTCCATGAGGATGCTCGTCATCCCGATGACGCCGTTCATGGGCGTGCGGATCTCGTGCGACATCGAGGCGAGGAACTCGCTCTTCGCGCGCGACGCCGCGTCCGCCTCGGCCTTGGCCCGGCGCAGCTGGTTTTCGGTCTCCACCCTCGCGGTGATGTCGTTCTCGATCGCGATGTAGTTCTCCACCTGGCCGGCCTGGTTGCGCACGACCTGGACCTCGAGGTGCAGGTAGTACTTCCTGCCCGACTTCGAGTAGTTGACGATCTCGGTGTTCAAGCCGACGCCCCGGGCGATCTCGCTCCGGATGAGCTCGGTCTGGGCCATGTCGGTCTCCGGGCCGACCAGGAGCTGGCCGGGGTCCTTGCCGACGACCTCCTCCAGCGTGTACTCCATCACCCTGCAGAAGGCGCTGTTGACCCACTCGATCTTCCCGTCGGCCGACCCGATGATGACGAGGTTGTCGGTCCTCGACGCGACGAGCGAGAGCTTGCGCGCCTCGGCCTGGCTCTCGCGCAGCGCCTGCTCCGACTCGCGCCTGATCGTGATGTCCTGGACCGTGCCGATGATCCGCGTCGGGCGCCCGTTGGGCCCCGCGAGCACGGACTTCATGCGGACGTACACCCAGCGCCAGTCGCCCGCGACGGCGCGGACCCGGTACTCGGGATCGATGAAGGAGGCGACCCCGTTGAGCTGGGACTCGGTGCGCTTCCTGTAGAGCGCAAGGTCGTCGGGGTGGATGAGCGACTGCCAGGCCTCGAGGGTCGACGGCATCCGGCCGTACTCGTACCCGAGCATCCCCCAGAGGCCGGGGCTGTAGTAGACGTGGCCCTTGGGCACGTTCCACTCGAGGATCCCGATCTGAGTGGAGTCGAGCGCGAGCCGCAGGCGCTCGTCGGAGACCTTGAGCCGCGCCTCGATCCTGCGCCGCTCCTCGTTCTCCGCGACCAGCTTCTTGTTCGAGAGCTCGGAGAGGTACTGGCCGGAGCGGGCGCGGCGGGCGAGGTGCAGCGTGAACCCGAGCAGGAGGGTGATCGCGAGCCCGCCCCCGAGCGCCATCTCCGGCAGGAACCGCCGGTCGCGCGAGAGCGCAAGGTACGTCGGGGTGAGCGCCAGCTTGATGTGTTCGTCGAAGATCTTGTAGACCTTCTCGGACTGGAGGGCTTGGTCCACCTTCTCGTCCAGGAGCGTCGAGCGGTACGCCTCGGCCCGTCCTATGCTCACGACGACCGAGTAGTCGGACACGAGCCCGGGCTGCTGGCGGACGAGAGTCGAGAAGAACCTCGCGTAGAGGTACTCCGTCGCGGCGTAGCTGTTCGGGCTCCCGATCCTGATGATCGGCGCGTATATGGCGAACCCCGCCGCCTTCTTCCCGCTCACGTCCGCGGAGATCACCACCTGGGGGGCGTTCTTGGTCTTCGCGGCATAGATCGCGTCGCGCCGCTCGGAGATCGACACATGGTCGAAGCCCATCATGCCCTCGTTGCCCACGGTCGGCCAGATCCAGCGGGTCTTCAGGCTCGGGTCGATGAACTGGATGTTCACGCACCCGACGTCCTTGGACTCGTCGTAGAGTTGCACCGCGTCCGTGAGCCAGGCGGCCAGGTTGTTGTCCGGGTTCTCGGCCCCGTCCCGTGCGAGCCGGTCCAGCGCGTTCATCTGCTGCTCGATGCTCGCCTTGATCGTCGTCGCCAGCTGGTCGGCCGCCGTGAGGGCCTTCGAGCTCAGGAGCGTGTTCTCGTTCTCCTTGAGCCCGATCCAGAAGATCAGCGTGAGGGTGAGGCTGCCGATCACCGCGGGCATGGGCAGCCACGCGGGCGGGCCGCCCTCGTTCTTCATGCTTTCCCTCCAGGCGAGCACGAGGAGCGCGGAGCCGGTAGCCAGCAGCGCCACCGCCGTCACGGCCGCCATCGCCGTGTTCGTCCCCCAGTCGTACACCGCGGGGAGCCTGAACATGTAACCCAGCAGGGCCGAGAACCCTACCGATGCCAGGACGGATCCAGAAACGGCCTCCGCGAACAGGCGCTCGCGTGCCCGGCGCTCGGAAAGCTTGAGGAGGAGGGTGCCCCCGACCAGCGCGATGCAGCACGCCGCCATGACCGAGCCGCGGCCCGGCTGGACCGTGTCGACCAGCAGCGAGTCGTGGGCGAGCAGCTCGTCGATCCTCAGGTCTGTCCCGAACAGCCCCTCGAGGGCGGTCAGCCCCCCCACGAGCGCAGGCACGACCGCCGCCCACGAGGCCCTGCCGATGCCGAGCTCGCGGCCCGCCAGCGCCAGGCCGATCGCGAGGAAGCACAGGCCCTCGTTTGCCTTGATCGGCGCCGTGTGGCCGAACGGCTCAAGCATCGAATCGGCGTGGAAGACCCAGCCCACCAGGCTCCAGGCGCCTATCACGACAAGGGCCAATGCAAGCGCAAGCGACGCCCGCTCGGTCCATGATCGGCGGGGCAATGTGATTACTTGATCCATTGGTCCCGCACGTAGCTAAGGCCATCGGGCCGCCCGGTGCAACGTGTTTCGGGCTGCGTAGTTTACGCAGTTCCCGTGGGTCCGGCGGCCCCCGGGAGATGCTCATCTGCCTGTCAGGGAGGGGGATTGACGAGCGGGGAGGGCGGGGCGGGCCTCTCCTGTGATCCGGCCTTCACGTCGCCGGCCCTGAACAGGGTCAGGGGGCTGTAAACAAAGCTCCACGTGGGCTTGTCGATGCTTCCGGCCAGTTTGACGCGGAACACGGCGGAGATCGGCGCCGAGATGGCGTTGAAGACCTGGAGGATCGACTTGCTCTCCTGGAACGGGGATATCCTCGCCGAGAAGTCGAGCAGACGCTTGTCGATGAAATAGGTGCCCTTCGCCGCGATCGCGGAGTTCGCCCCGATGAGGCTCACGTCTGAGAATACGAGGGACGCGCTCTCGATAGAGTACTCCGCCCTGCCCTGGGTGAAGCGCAGCTCGGTCACCCGCAGGAGCCGCGAGAGCCCGCCGAGAAGCGACAGCTCCCCCAGCTCCGCCCCGTCGATCTGGACGGTTCCGCTGCCGACGAAGCTCGCGAGCTCACCCGGCCTGCCGTCCGCGGCCGCGTTCAGGTCGAGCCGGACGTCGGCCTTCTCGCGGGCGAAGGTCTCGAGCGCGCCGGAGCGCACGGGGGTGCGCGAGACGTAGCCTGCCGCGGCGGCGGCGGCCCTACCGAGGCTGGCGCCCGTCAGCGATGCCTTGAACCGGAGGCGCCTGTTCTCGCCCGTCCCGCTGAATTGCGCCGAGCCGGACGCTGTCCCGCCGGCAAAGACCGCGTCGACGTCGTCGATGTCGACGGCTTCGTCGCGGACGTCGACCTTGAACAGGGCCTTGCTGAACTCGACTCCGTGGACCCGCAGGCCCGCGTCGGACCGGACCTGCACGTTGAGGGTCCGGTGGGGGCCGCCGGGCGCGGCGGGCCCGTCGAAGTGCCCGCGCAGGGAGATCGACGGCGGCCGCTCGAAGGCGAACGCCGCCACCGCCTCCGCGGAGGCGGGCGGCAGCAGGCCGGCCACGGCCGCGGGGTCGAGGGTCGACGTCATGTCGAGGTCGAGCCCGTTCCAGGCGCCGGTCTGCGCCAGCGTCGTCAGCCTGAACGCACCCTGCGCGGCTCCGGATCCCCGCGCGGCGGAGAATTCCAGGCCCTCGCAGGCCGATTGGTCCACGAAGAGCCGGGTGCGGACGCGGTCGAAGGCGGCCCCCTTGAGGACGGGATCCGCCGCGTCGGCGTACACGAACACGGAGAAGACCCGGCCGTGCTGGTATCGCCCCTGCACGTCGACGTCCGCGTCGGGCGGCCTGGAGGGGAAGCCGAAGCTGGCGAACAGCTTCTGCCACCACGAACCGAGGAACCAGGGCGAGATGTCCAGCGGGCGCAGCCTGCCCTCGAGCAGGTACCTGAAGTCGCGGGTCTCGAAGTTCTGCTCGTAGGAGCCCCGCGCCAGGTTCTCGCCGCTGCGCACGAGGGCCTCGCGCGCGGCGAAACGCTTCCCGTCAAAGGTCACGAGCCCGCGCGCCTCGTCTATGCGCACGCCGTAGGCCACGAGGCCCCGGGCGTCCACGCGTGCACTCGCGTCCGCGAACCTCCATCCCGGGCCCAGGCGGATCCTTCCCGCTAGCGCCACGGGCTCGGAGAAATCGATGAAGCGGCGCACCGGGAACCGCATCCGGGCCGAGATCGGGCCCAGGATGTCCGGCGCCGCCGACCCCTCGAAGGCGACGTCGGCCGACTTCGCCGCCGGGTCGACGTCGGCGCGCGCCCAGAGCGGGGAGTTGGCCACCCATGCGCCGGCCTCCGCGTTGAACCGGCCGCCGGTCCCGCGGGACAGCCTCGCGAAGGGCGCGAGCGCCAGGGCCCCCTCCCCGGACACGGACCCTGCCGATGCGTTGAGCTCCTTCGGGTCGAACGAGAGCGTCTCCACGTTGAGGATTCCGCGGATCTGGATCCGCACCCCGATCGCCGCCGCCCTGGCGCCGGCGCGAAGGCTCTCGGCCGACGCGGCTGCAGCCGCCATGGTGGGGTCGCTGCCGAGCAGGGGGAACCGGGCCGAGGCCCGGATCCCCTCCGCCTCGAGGGCGATAGGGCCGGCCATCCTCAGGGCCTGCGCGCGCAGCTCGGCGGTGACGATCGCCCCGCGCGTCTCGGACGGGGCGAGGACGGCCGTCAGCTCGGCGCGCTCGAGCGCGGACATACGCTCCTCGGCGCGCGAGAACTCCCTGCTCAGGGCGACGTAGTTCTTGGACACGAACTCGGCCAGGGGAAGGGAGGTGGCGGCGGCGCCGCGCCTGGCGACGGTTCCCGCGTTGATCGTCCCGCGTGCGGAAAGGCAGACGCCCCCCAGGCGGCAGTTCAGGTAGTCCACCGAGAACTCGTCGCCCCTGGAGGTGATCGAGAAGGCGGCGTCGAGGTCCTGGACGACCCGCTCGGCGCCGCCGGACCTGGAGAGCATCGCCGGGATGAACAGGTCGGCGCCCGTCGCCCTGATCTCGCTCGGCTCGAAACGCCCCTCGACGAGGGACAGGGGGTCCAGCCTAATGTAGATCGCGCGCGCCGTCACCACCGGCTCGCTGAAGGAAGCCAGCTTGAAGCGCGCCCTCTCGAGCAGCACGCGCCCGGAGGGGTCGAAGATCGCCCTTCCGAACGTGACGGAGACGCCGGATTCGGCCAGGTGCCTCTCGATCGCATGCAGGAGAAAGCGCGGGATCTCGAGCTCCCTCACCGAGGCGATGTATGCCTGGAACGCCAGGAGCAGGACCAGGGCGAGCCACGCGGTCCAGACCCCCGCAGTGAGCAGCCCGGAGGCGCAGTGGCGGGCGCCCGCCTTGCAGGACCTTTTGATACCCTCGAGCATCCTGTCAGGGCTGCGTCAGGGTCCAGAGCGCGTCGAGCAGCGGCTGCTCGATCGTGAAGACGGCCCCGATGTCCTTCGAGCCCGCGAGCTGCTCCGCCGCGCCGGTCCTCTCGGCGAACCAGAGCGTGATCGTGTTGACCTGCCCGAGGCCGGGGCCGCCGGGGAGGGAGACGGTCGCATCCAGCCGGTAGCGCCACGGGCGCACCTCCCCGGCGGCGAACACCTTCTCCGGGAACCCGTCCTGCACGAACGCCGCGGCGCGCAGGAGGCGCAGCTGCGAGAGGAGCGCACCGAGCGCCGCCTTCCTGGGCGCCGGCTCCGCGGCGAGCACCCCGTCCCAGCTCTCCCCGTCGGCGAGCTTGCGCGCGTAGACGACCGAGCCGTCCGCGGTGTTGGCCAGGGTGATCGAGGTGATGCGGGCCGCCGCGGGGATCGCGCTGAGGAGCCGCTCGCGCCAGGCGAGCGGCGTCGCTGCGGTCTCGCGCAGGATGTCGGGCTCCACGGCGTAGACCGAGGAAGAGCCCGCTATCCTGGCGTAGGCGACGTTCTCGCGGTTCGTGGGGACCCCGATCTGCAGCGTCAGCTGCGTGATCGCCGCCCCGGCGAGCGTGATGGTGATCTCGCGCTCCGGGCGGTTGAACCCCCAGTCCTCGAGGTCGGCGTTGGTCGGGGCGTCGCTCTGGAACTTGAGCGCGGTCAGGGCCCCGAGCCGCTCGAGGAGCCGCTGGACGGCGCCGGAGTCCGCCGGCAGCGTCTGGGGCCCGGGCGCCCCGCCGCCCCGCCTGATGATCTGCCAGCCCGCGATCTGGCCGCCGGCCGCCGACTCGAGGCGCTGGAGGTCGAGCTCGGGGAGGTTCGGGGCCGACAGCGCGATCGACGTGACCGCGTTCGGGTCAAAGTCGAGGACGTGGCGGTCGCGCAGCTCCTCCGACGCGTTGCGCAGCGTGTCCATTAGCGCCCTCGGGATCGTCACCGTGAAGACGGCGTGCCGGTCCTCCAGCTGGGCGTAGTAGTTCTGGTCCCCGTCCGCGGTTCCGCCCACGAAGAGCGTCTCGTGGCGGTTGTTGCCCTCGAGCGTCACGCGCAGGAGGGGCGCCGCCGACGGCGCGGCCGCCTGGTTCGCCTGGAGGAGGAACGACCTCACGCGCAGGGAGTCGAGCCCGTTGATGGCCAGCTCCGTCGCGTTCTTGCCGGCGCGGGCGATCACCGGGGTCTCGAACGACCACCGGCTGCCGTCCCGGTGGAGCCGGACCCTGACGCCGGAGGGCGCGGCCGTCTGGAGGCTGAGCGAGCGGGCCTCGAACACCGGGATCGAGAACACGACGTCGGAGCGCAGCTGGTCGAGCGGGATCGAGAGGCTGTCGGCGAGCGAGCGGCCGACCACGTGGACGCGCTCGCCGTCGGGCGACAGCAGGTAGAGTCGGTTGCCCACCTTGGTCGTGTCGCCGATCCTTAGGACCGTCGTCTTCGGGGCCGGCGCCCCGGGCCCGCCGGCCTCCCCGGAGGTGAACGTCACGGTCAGCTTGGGCTGGTCGAGCCCGTAGTCGGCGAGCCTCTGGCCGTTCTTCTCCAGGTCCCGCGTGCTGAAGCTCGTCTCGTGCTCCAGGAACTGGAGCTCGTTTATGATGCTGCTGACCGCGTTCGGGTTCGCGGGCCAGTCGACGGGCTTCGTCAGGTACCAGGTGTCGCCCCTGCGCTCGAGGCCGTAGGTCGCGCCCGGCCCGGCGACCTCGAGGCTGCGGATGTCCGAGGCCTCCGGTCCGAGGACCCTGCGCCGCGCCTCGAGGGAGGCCCGCTCTATCCTCCAGTCCCGCTCGAAGTAGAAGATGAAGAAGAAAAGAGCGACGTTCAGGAAGAGCAGGACAAGGGTTACTTTGGAGCGCATTTCGGTGGGGCGTTTCGTTGGTCAGCTTCTCCGGGACCAGTATACGGCTATTCCCAGCAGGGCGGCAATGCCGGGAAGCGCCAGCATGAGGCTGTAGCGGAGCCGGGCGAGGTCGCCGGCGCTCAGCGAAAGCTGGAAGCGGTCGATCGGCCGCGACGGGACGTTGAGCGCGGTGTCGCGCCCGACCGTCCAGTTGACCGCGCCGAGGAAGAACGCCTCGGAGCCCGTGTTGACGATCCTTGCGTTGGATATCATGTCGCCCGTGCCGACGACCACGATCCGGCCTCCGGGCACGCTGTAGGGCAGGCTGCCCCGCACGGCGACCTTCTCCGAGGCGACGGCGAGCCCCAGCCTGTTGGGGGGCTCCATCTGGGGAAGGCCCTTTATGTCGACCCCGGGGGTGAACTGCTGGATCCCGCGCTGGCGGAAGTCGATCTCGCCCCATGCCGTGGTCGACGTCGCCGCGAGCGTCACGACGGTGAGCCCGGCCTCGGCGGGGTGGCCGGGCAGCGGCCTGACGCTGCGCGCGTTTCCGATGCGCAGCGGCTCCTTGTAGTCGAGCAGCGGCTGCGTGATCGGGTGCTGCGCGAAGGCAAGGATGATGAGGTCGCCGTCCTCGGTCATGTTGTCGGAGCCAAGGTCGATCACCAGGTCGTCGTCCACGAGGACGCCCCAGTCGTCGATGAGCAGGTCCCTCAGGCCGGGCTGCGTTCCCGCCTGGATGAACAGGATCAGCCTTCCGGCCTGGGCGCCCAGGTAGTTGCGGAGGACCTCCTGCTCGAAGGGGGTGTACGGATCCTGCGGCGCGACGCTGACGAGCAGCGCGGCGTCGGGCGGCACCTTGCGCGCCGTGGCGAGGTCGAGCATGTCGACGTCGTAGTTGCGCAGGCGCAGCTGGTCGCGCACGAGCGACAGGCCGCGCGCCGGGTCGACGTCGTCCGGCCGCAGCTCCCCGTGGCCCACGAGGAAATAGATCCTCTTCCGGTCGGGGTTGGACACGTCGAGGATCGCGTCCGTCACGGCCTGCTCGCCGATGAAGGCCTTGCGGACCCTGTTCTCCGCCCGGTAGAGGTCGGATACGGTGAGGATGCGCCGCTTGTCCCCGCACTGGAAGAGCACCATCCCCGGCTGCTCGATCCCGTACTTCTCGGTCCTGCGGCGGTCCTGGTATATGTCGACCTTCTCGACCGTCACCTGGCCCGTGGGGTTGGCCTCGGTCGCGTAGACGTATTCGCGCAGCAGGCCCTCCACCTCGGGGTCGTCGGTCTGGCCGTCCCAGGTGACGACGACGTGGATGGGGCGGGAGAGGTCGCGCAGGTACGAAAGCGTCTCCGCCGAAAGGGAGTACCGGCGGTAGCGCGTGAGGTCGAACCGCCAGGCGTGGCTCCTCGCGAGGTAGTTGAGGCCGCCGACGAGCGTTATGAAGAGCACGGCCTGGAGGACCAGGTTGAGCGTTCTGATCCATCGGGCGGCTCGGGAGCTGTCGATCACGGGGTGGGGGGCGGGCCTAGCTGTGGAGCAGCTTCGCCTCGACGCTGAGGATGCTGAAGATCAGGGCGAGGACCGTGCCGCTCAGGTAGAACAGGAGCTCGCGCGTGTCTACGACCCCGCGCGTGAAGTCCATGAAATGCTGCGAGACCTGGGCGTAGGAGACCGCGGCCTTGAGCGGGGCCAGCGACTCGCGGTCGAGCCACGTGACGCTTCCGAGGTAGCGCCCGCCGAAGATGACCATGATGAGGATCGTCGTGCACAGGAGCCCCGCGACGGCCTGATTGCGCGACAGGGCGCTCGTGAAGACGCCGATCGAGATGAACAGTAGGCCCGAGACAGCTATAAAGAGGTAGCCGCCGAGGATGGGCCCCGGGTCGATCAGGCGCGGGTCCCCCGCGAACCGCTTCAGGATGAAGAACAGCCCCGACGTGGACGCCCAGAAGGCCAGGTAGAGGAGGTAGGCCGCGCCGTACTTGCCGAGGACGACCTCGGTCGTCGTGACGGGGGTCGTGAGGAGCGTCTCGATCGTGCCGAGGCGCCGTTCCTCGGCCAGGCACTTCATCGTGAGGAGCGGCACCATGAAAATCACCGGCAGGAAGTAGACGGAGAAGAACACCGACGCGGGCGACGCGTCCTGCGGCGCCGTGCTGTACTTCTCGAGGATGTTGGTGAAGATGAAGCCCATCACCGCGAGGAAGGAGACGGCCGCCACGTAGGTGCTCGGGCTGACGAGCAGCATGCGGATCTCGTGGGCCAGGATCGTGAAGAAATGCCTCATGGCGCCGCCTCCGGGCCCTGGCCGTCCGCCACCGCGTCCCAGCTCCTGCGCGTCGCCGCCAGGAAGACGTCCTCCAGGGTCGGGCGCGCCCGGCTGAGCGCGCGCACCCGCAGGCCCTCCGAGAGGCACGCCCGCAGGATCGCCTCGCCCGCGTCCTCGTCTCCGATGGTCTTGAGCTTGATCTTGCGGAAGCCCTGGTCGTCCTCGGGCCCCTCGGATGCGACGGACAGCCCGGGCACGATCGATCCGAGGACGAACTGAAGCGAGCCCAGCGGCCCGGCCGCCTCGATCTCGTAGGCCGACTGGCCCAGGACCTCGCGCCTGAGCTCGGCGGGCGTCCCCTGGGCCACGATCCTGCCCTGGTTGATGATGAGCACCCGGTCGCACGTCATCTCGATCTCGGGGAGGATGTGGCTCGATATGAGGACGGTCATCCTGCCCCTCAGGCTCGCTATCAGGTCGCGGACGATCAGGATCTGGTGCGGGTCGAGGCCGATCGTCGGCTCGTCCATGATGATGACGGGCGGCTCCGCGAGCACGGACTCGGCGATGCCGACGCGCTGGCGGAACCCCTTCGAGAGCTTGCCGATGATCTTGTGGCGGACGCGCTTCAGGTCGCACAGCTCGAGGACCTCGTCTATCCGGGCCCCGAGCTTGCGCCGCGGGACCTCCTTGAGCCTGCCCCGGAAGTAAAGGTACTCGCTGACGCGCATGTCCTCCGGGAGGGGGTTGTTCTCCGGCATGTAGCCCACCCGTCGCTTTACCGCGTCGGGCTCCTCTGCGACCCGGAAGCCGCAGATCGACACGTCCCCGGACGTCGCGGGGAGGTAGCCCGTCAGGATCCGCATCGTGGTCGACTTGCCGGCGCCGTTGGGGCCGAGGAACCCGATGATCTCGCCGCGCGGGACCTTGAAGCTGATGTCATTGACCGCCGTCACGCCCGCGAAGACCTTCACGAGGCGGGACACCTCGATGGCCGGCTGCGCGGGGGGTTCGGACATGGGGGCTCTTTCGGGGGACCGCGGCGCTAGCCGCCCTTCTCGACGGTGACCTCGCCGGCGCGGAACCCTCGCGTGTGGCCGTGCTCGCTGCGCAGGAGCAGCGAGCCCACGTCGTCGACGCCCAGGACCCTTCCGCGCCGCCTGCGGCCGCCGACGGAGAGCGTGACGTCGCGGCCCCTCAGGACATCGTACCGGTTCCAGAGCGAGACGAACGGGTCGACGTGCTCGCCGTCGGCGAAGCGCTCGTAGGCGAGGAGGACGCGGCCCACGAGGGCGGCGGTCAGCCGGTTGAGGTCGATCGGGGCGCCCGCGAGCTCCGAGAGGGACACCGCGCGCCTGCCCAGGTCGGACGGCCACCCGTCCGCGGGGCAGTTGACGTTGAGCCCGAGGCCGAACACGAGGTCCCGAATCTGGTCGGCGTCAACCCGCGCCTCGGTGAGCATCCCGCCGGCCTTGCGCCCGTCGAAGACGATGTCGTTCGGCCACTTGATCCCGGGAGCCATCGGGACGAACTTGGAGACGAGCTCGCAGATCGTGACACCCATCCAGAGCGTGAACGTCTGCATCCTCTCGGGCGCGATCCTGGGGCGGAACGCGAAGCTCGAGTACAGGTTGCCGTTCGCCTCGCTGTGCCAGGCCCGGCCGAACCGGCCGCGCCCGCGGGTCTGCCTTTGCGCGAACACGGCGAAGGGCGCCGCTCGCCCGGCGGCGAGCAGGCGGGCGGCCTCGTCGTTCGTGCTGTCGACCTCGTCCAGGACCTCGAACGTGAAGCCCTTGCGGCGGACCCTCAGCTGCGCCTCCACCAGCCCGGCGTGGAGCACCCTGGGCCGCCTGGACAGCCGGTAGCCCCGAGCGGGCAGCGCCTCGAAGGCGAAGCCCTGGGAGCGCAGCTTCTCCATGTGGTGCCATATCGACACGCGGCTGACGCCGAGCTTCGACGCAAGCACCCCGCCGGAAACCCAGCCCGGCTCGGCTGCCAGAAGTTCCCGCAGGATCAGGGTCTCGGTCACCGACCCCCGCCCCCCGAGAATCCCCCGCCGCCACCGGGTCCGGTCCACGTCTCCTCGATGGGTCTTATGTAGGTTTCCTGGCTCTCCTTGAGAATGTAGGCGCTCTCGGCCTTGTCGCCGCCGAGGGCCATCGCGTGGGCCTCATCGCTGAGGTCCTGGATGTTCTCGAGGCGCTGGTCGTCCAGGTACATCTCGTAGGCGACCTTCGAGTTGAGCCCCAGGAAGTTCCCGACGATGAGCCCGGGATGGCTCTTGAGCGACAGGTCGACCAGGCCTTTGGTGTTGTAGAGGTCGCGTTCGCGGAAGACCGCGGGCCTGGTCTCGCGCACCACGTACGCGGGCAGGCGCCTGATCTCGTTCCTCGGCTTGTCGATGTCGCGCAGGTCCTGGGGCTCGGCGGTCGTGGCCGGCGTGGGCGTCGGGGGGGCGTACTTGGGCATGCCCGACGCGAGGTCGGCGGCGATCTCCGGCGAGACCGCCCGGCTGGGGCCCTCGTCGGCCCGGACCGGCGCCAGGGCGGGGGCCTTTGGGGCTAGCACGACGCTCGAGGCGTCGGCCGCCGGCGGCGGCGCGGACTCAGACTCGGCCGGGGGGGGGGGGGGGCCCGGGGCCGGCCCGGGGGCCGCCAGGGGGGCGCGCGCGCACGGGGGGGGGGGGAGACTTTTTGCGGGGGCGGCATTCGCGTGGCATGGCGCGGAGCGGGCTGCGCTGCTCGATATTCTGAACGAGACCGACGTAGGAGCTTTTCAGTTTATGGCCGGCGATTTGCGATGGCGCGGACTGGGC
>Ga0187855_10002824_pt1 | contig 12989 bp, 15 predicted proteins | sample June2016WEW_8_10_2_FD_132969 | JGI IMG/M metagenome (GOLD analysis project Ga0187855, IMG submission 132969) | Peatland microbial communities from SPRUCE experiment site at the Marcell Experimental Forest, Minnesota, USA - June2016WEW_8_10 | ecosystem: Environmental > Terrestrial > Soil >...
AAGTGCATCATTCCTAGGAATAATGTCTTCATCTGGAAGGTGCCCATTGATGCGAAATCGTGCTTCAATAGCACTGACATAAGCAGCTTCATGAAGTTTACGCTCTTTGGCTGCTTTTTCTTGTCTATGAACTTGTTCATTGAAAGCAGCGTCTTAACAGCTATCAATCTTCTTTCTATCTTGCTCTTTCCTTCCATGTCGTTTACTGCTTTCTGCAGATGCTCCAGCATTCCAGCAGCATCTACGAACTCAGTAATAGGAATTATCTTCCCGTCTGGATCTACGAACAGGTAATTACCTGCTCCGCAGGCAAAATGTATTGAAAGATCGTACTTGAATTCACCCGTAAGCGCTTCTATGAATTTGTTGATTCCACCTACATAAGGAACTGAGAACCAGTGCTCTTTTCTTATTACACCATTGGTTTGCTCTTCAATTAATTTTATTGCTCCTGGAATGGATATTCTTTGCTTCTCCCTCAATCTTGTGGGCATTCTTCCTACCAACGAAACTGGCTGGAAGTTAACTGCTCTTACAACATCGATGTTGTTTATTGCGAAATTGATCATTGCTCCTAATTCATGGTCGTTTATTGTCCTTATTACTGTTGGCACAAGAACAACTGTTCCATTGGATTTCCTAATCGCATCAAGCGTAAGAGGTGCTTCCCAGTGGTTCTTTGGATTGGACCTCTTGCTTACTCCGTCGAAGCTCATGTATAGTGTGCTTACTCCTGCATGCTTGAGCTGGAATGCCATCTCAGGATTCTGGCCTATTATTATGCCGGTAGTGTTTAATTGTATTTGGTCAAAGCCCTCTTCCTTTGCAACTCTTACCACGTCTATGATTTGAGGATGCATCATTGGCTCTCCTCCTGTTATTTGAATTGCATTGGCAGGTATGGGCTTCTGGATTCTTAATCCGTGGAATACCTTCCTTATTTCGTCAAGTCCAGGTTCGTATATTGGCTCTCCCTCCTTTGCATAGAAGAAGCAATACCAGCAGCTTAAGTGGCATCTGTTTGTTATTACGACGTTGGCCAAACCCGTGTGTGATTTGTGCCTTTCGCACATTCCGCAATCAAATGGACAATTAGCGCCCTTTGTCTCTGTTATGTAATTAGGATTGTCAAAGCCTCTTCCATAGTAATTGTAACGTCTCATCTTCATGTACATGTCATAGTCTTCCCAGTACTTTTCAATGGTCCATTGGTGTTCCGGGCAATACTTTCTAATCATTACGTTTTCTCCATCCTTGTAGATTACTCCATTGATTATAAGCTTGCATTCTGGGCACACTGTCATAGTTTTCTCTATTACCGGCATCTTGTCTATCTCTTCAAGCGTTCTGTGGTAAGGAGCAAGGATCGGATCCGAGCTTTGCTGGTCTGTTACCTTTATCTCGGGCCTTACGCTATTAACATTAACACTAATGCTTTCTACAACCGTTTCACTGTCTCTGTGTTGTGGACTATTTGGCATAATTTCACCATTAACTTAATACAGTAAATCCCTTTTCGAAAGTATTTAAATGCTTTCGGAATAAATCTTTACTTCCATTCAAAAATTGCGCCTTTTCGACTGCAAATTTTATCACAAAATGCCATAATTATGGTGAACTACGGCTTACATGGTCGTCCTGATGAATGCATTTAATTCTTTGAATTTTTCCCAGTATTGCCCTGTCTCTGCTGTTCTTTTGGCTTCTTCTGTCGCTAGGCATACTCTTAGTATCGCCTTCAATTGCAATGCTCCGTCAGATGAATCCTTGAAGTTTCTAAATAGCATATCAAATTCATGCTGATCCAATTGCTGGTCCGAATCTCTTCTTGCATACTGCCTAATTGGTGTTTTATCCTCTGTAATAACAAAGGAAGCCAGATCAAGATACTGTGCGTTAACAATTACTCCCATACCCACATGAAAGCTTCTTACGTTGTCGCAAAAATCATCCGGTATTTTTAACGCTCTGTTTCCAGATTCCATGCGTTTTTTATTCCATCTCATTACTTCATCGCCTATAATGGCTCCTTGTTTGCCAATTATATTTAGATTGATCCTGAATCCGCTTATGCTAAGGTTGCTTTTTTCTAGTATTGCAAATACCTTGCTTCTGGAAAGCCCCTGTGGCTCTTCATCCGTATGTGTAAACCACATTTCATATTTTGCAGTGTCTCTGCTAAAGCCAGTGGTTGGTTTAGCTGCTTCTACTGTCATATCTGCCATTTTTATCACAATATTATTACGCTTGAATAATATTTATAGGTTCATTTTTGGCTGTTCTGCGCCTTCCGCACCAGGCCTTTGCCAGATGCAGCTGAATCTAACCTGTTTATTATGTAGTCATTGCCCTTCTTTGCGAGTATTGCGTTTACAACTTCCTTTTGAAGATTTTTCTCGTTAATGAAATCTACCAGTGCACTTATATTCGAGGAATAGCTTCTGCTTATGTATTTGCTTACAGCTGCCTGAGCAATGCCGAGTTTTTTTGCTATGTCCACTTCTCTCATCTTGTGCTTTTCCTTTAGCGTTATTGCTACAGCTGCCCTCATGGCAGGGATTGTCAACTTCATAGTTTTCTCGTAATTATAGTACAAAGCACCACTAAAAAAAAGCCTTCCGCGACAGAATTTCTCTGTAAAGGATTATTAATGTTATTATAGTAAAATTATAAATTATAAAGGTGTTAACATGAGAGGAAAAGACACATTAGTAAGATGCGAATCATGCGGCAGAACCGTACCACACAACAAGGCCATTGTCTATGAGAGGGGCATAAGCTTCAGCACTGAGACAAGAACTACTCAAGACGTACGGTTCTTTGAGAGAAGAAAAACATACTATTGCATAAGCTGCGCAAAGCACAGGGGAATATTCGAAAAGCTTAAAAAACAGGCTATTGAAAGATCAAAGAGAGACCTGTAATGTGATAATATATGGCTGTAGACCCGGAATCCCTTTTAATTTTCAAGACAAGGGAAACTGAGGAAACTCCAAAGAAGAAGAAAAACAATGAATTTAATTTGAAAAGCGTAGAGGAACCCATGCTGCCCGAGCCAGAAAGCGAGAAAGAACTCAAGCTAGGCAAATATCAAGAAGAGAAGAAGCAAGCTGCTCCTGTTCAAAAAGCCCAGCCGATTCAGGAAGAGGAACAGAAGCCAAAAATAATCGAGCAGCAAAAAACTGAACCATCAATTGCTCAAACAAAGAGGGAAATAATACAACCAATGCAGGAAGAGATGCCCAAGCAAAGCATATACGGGCAGCAAGCCCAACCTGCGGAAGAGGAAGACAAATCCAGCGTAAAGGTATATGCCAATGATGAATACACGTTCAAGAAAAGCTCCAGGAAAAAGCAGGAATCCATGAGCAGGGAAGCGGCAAAAGGCCAGGTATGCGTATGGCACCCGTGGAGGCAGGCCTACGCCATATGCAACTACTGTCATAGGCCTTTCTGCTTTGAAGATACAATTGAATACAATAAAAACTACTACTGCCTGCAGGATATAGACAACGTTTCCCTTGGCTTTGGAGAAAAGGTAAACTCAAGAGGACACACCATAAACATAATTGCAGGGATAATGCTCATGGCTTCTTTCCTAATATTTTTCTATTATTCCAATGCACAGGTATTATTCGTTCTGCAGTATTTCCATAAGGTTGGTGTACAAGCATTTGCATTGAAGACAACAATACCTTATCTGTATCCATTGGGCGAAAGCCTGCTGATGACCCTACTGTTCATAGATGCGATACTCATATTCATGCAATCAAGAAGATCATTCCTGATAGGAGTGATATTGTGCATTGTCACAGTGGCGCTTTTCACGTATCAATACATAAACACAACTACATACTATCTCATCATAGTTGACGGGCTTGTATTCCTGTCATTCCTAGTACTGCTGTACTCAAAAGCTGTATATGTAGGAGAAGAGACAACGACATCAAGGGCAACAGTGGAAAGCAACGTATTGAGATGGCCGAATGTCGGCAAATTCTGATTTCTAAATTCATCAATATGGTTTTTTAATGCACAAAGCAGAAAGAAAATTTATGGAAATTGCAATTAAAGAAGCTATAAAAACAAGGAAGAAAGGAGACTATGCCATTGGAGCTGTTATAGTTAAATCTGGTAAAGTTATAGTAAAAGTTGGCAACAGAACCAAATTAGATTCAGATCCAACACAGCATGCAGAAATCGTTGCAATAAAAAAGGCCTCAAAAATATTAAAAACAAGACATCTCGAAGGATGCGTACTTTACTCAACACACGAGCCTTGTCCAATGTGCACGGCAGCTACCATATGGGCAAAAATGGATGGCATAGTATTCGGTTCGAACATTTCCGATATGCATAATTATAGAATAAAGAATGCCAACGATAAATGGCTGTGGAGGACAATAAATATTTCTGCCAAGAAGATAATAGAAAAGAGTGATACCAAACCATTTGTAGTAGAGAATTTTATGCGGAAAAAATGCAGAAATTTATTCCATTCATAACAAAGATTTCGAAACCGGGTAAGTTTTATACCTAATGCTGGTAAGTTCTAGGACCTGCGTTTCCAGTACTTTCTAATTCTATCACTTTGCGTAAACTCTACCATTTCTGTTCGCGGTTCAATCACTACCTTCGCTGGGTTACTAAATCCTCAATCTAAGCCTTAATCTTTCAGTTTTCGGAACTGTTTCCTGTCTTGTTAAATAAATACCGTGCCCATTCATAAAATGTATTTCGATTTCTGTAATATGTCCTTGATTTAATTGGACAGCAACACTATTTTGATACAAATCCGGATCAACGTTATAAAATATTTCCAAGCCAGCTCTCTGCATATCAGCTAATTTTTCTAAAATAAAATTCTTATCCTTTTCACTCAATATCCATTGCTCGCTTTCTATCAATTTTAGCTTCAGTTGTTCAAATTCAGAATGTCTTGGACCTACTATATCAATAATGTTTAATCTTGTCCATATCCCCATATAACCATCAAACTTCAAATCCCCTGTTCTGTTAGTAATTTTAACTATCGAATTTCCATCTGCGGATTTCTTAATAAATCTATTTTCTGAAGGAGCCCTTCGATAAAGATATACGCCATTATAATCGGTTAATCTATCTGGATCAGCAGTAAATTTCACTAATTCTGTATAATCCCCTCTAAGTTCTAAAAATTGCCTTTCTGTTGAAATTATCTGTGCTGATTTTCCGGAATTTGCTGTTGAAGGTGCTGTTTTTGTTTGGTCCTGCATATTACCACCATCAAATCTCTATTTTATTAAATATTTATATGTTTCCTGCTAATAAATTCATGAAACGTGTGCGGAAAATACTTATAAATTTACCTTGATTATATTAGTTTATGGGAGAAAAAATTTCTTCTGGAACGGTGCATAGGATGCCAAACGACTTGAAAAAGGCACTACTGGCAGATAAGAAAGCATTGGAAAAATGGGAAGGCATTACACCGTTAGCAAGAAATGAGTGGATTTGCTGGACTACTTATGTAAAACAACAGCAAATCAGAGATGAGCATGTAGCAAGAGTTGTTTCTGAGCTAAAAGAAGGTATGAAAAGACCCTGCTGCTGGTATGGATGCCCACATAGAAAAGACAAGCCTCTAAGCCCTTCAGTTAAGTTTATACTAAGCAGAAAGAAAAATTAGAGCTTCTCCTCCTTATCATAAATTAAAATCTGTGGGCAGATTTATTAGCAAAGCTCTGAAAGAAACTCGCTAAAATTAATCAAACTTCAATGTTTCCCCAAGCTTTGGCGCATAGGCCTCATAGCCTTCAAGCTTGAGGCTTTCAGCCAATTCTATTGAGTTGTCCTTGTCCCCATGGACGCATATGACTTTGCCAGGAGAGCTTCTTTTCACGTATTCGTGCAAATCCTTCTTTCCTGCGTGTGCCGACATGTCATAGAATTCTGTTGGAGTGGGAATCTTTACGGGCTTTTCCTTGAGCGTTACAAACCCTTTTTCCAATAGGGTTCTTCCGTTGCTTCCTTCTACCTGATAACCGGTAAGGAATATCTTTGAATTGTTCTTCAATTTTGTTATATATTCAAGCACGGGCCCTCCTGTCAGCATGCCAGCCGTTGTCATTATTATCGAAGGTCCGTTAAGTGCATCAAATCTGTCCTCCTGGCTTTTTATGAGCGTTGTTTCGCTTACTGCTTTTTCAAGTGAAGCTGCGTTGTCAATGAAATTGCTGTTGCGCAATACGATGCTGGTTGCTGTTCTTGCCATTCCATCAAGATACGCATATTGCGTTAGGTTGTTCTTGTAGAGCAATGTAAGGAGCTCCTGGCTTCTTCCAACTGCAAACACGGGCAATAACACATTGCCCTTGTTGTCAAGTGTTTCCTTTATGCTTTCTACCAATTTTTTCATCGTTTCATTTCTATCTGGGTGCTCCCTTGTTGCATAGGTTGATTCCATAATTAGAATATCTCCTTTGACTATCTCTGCACCTTTATGGAGAAACTGGGGCTCAAGCTTGAAATCTCCAGTATATACTACTCTTTTGTTGTCCTTTGCATTCTTTCTTTCAATCAATGTTATCGCACTTCCGCATATGTGCCCTGCATCGTACATCTCTATGTTGAAATTGCCTAGCATTGCACCATTACCATATTCAAGACTTGTATACCTGTGCATGAAAGTTGCAATTTGCTTCTTGTGGTAGCGCTGCTGCTTGTGCTCCTTTTTCGCTATGTTCAACGCATCGTTGAGCAGCAATTCAGAAAGCTCCAGAGTTGGTTCTGTACCGAAAGATGGTATGAGCATCTCATTGTACAGCGTTGGGGCGAACCCGCAATGGTCCAGATGCGCATGGCTTAATACAAAGGCATCTGTTTTCGTTACCTCTGTAGGATATTCTATCCCATGGTTGAGCTTTATTCCATAGTCCAGCAGAAGAGTTGTATCATCCTTCAAAAGTATTGCAGAGCGGCCAACTTCCTGGGCTCCTCCGAAAAATTTAAGCATCATGCAAATGCACTAGTACTATTTTATTACTCATTAATATAAAGGAAAACTTTAATGGTTGCATATCAATCAAACCGGAAGAACTAACAAGCTAATAAATATATTTCCATCTTTATAGTAAGTATTACCGGTGCATTCATGTTAGAAACTATAAGTTTTGTCGACCTAGTGGCCCTTTCAAGGATAACCACAGAATCTACTGTGGAGAAATTCGGCGGATTGATCAACTCCTCATTTTTTGATGCCTCGAACATTCTCGGGACACTAAAGCAGAAAGGATTGGTGGATTTTGTAACAGCATTTCCCAATCAGAGCGCAATAACAGTTACAGAACAGGGAAAGGAAATATTGACTGAGGCTGCAGCAAAGGCGGCGCAGCCGTTCGATACATTAGACATGGCGATCCTTGTACAATTATCGAACAGAATGAGAAGCTTGCAGGAAATAACAAGCGGAGTAAATGTTACTCAAAAAGACCTTGCAATGCATTTGTACAGATTGTCGCAGCAGCAGTATCTTTCCTATGAATTAAGAAACGGAAACATGAACATTAATCTAACGGAAAAGGGATTCCTTGCAGTAAAAGACGGCCCCCAAGCCCCGACCACTCAAGCAGCTACTAACGTTTCTCTAACTGAAGGCCAGCAGCTGCAACAGCCTTCAATGGTTGATGCAGCGCAGCAGATGGATGGTACAACACCACAGCAGCCGCAAACCAAAGAGGATTTGATTGCCCTTGAAGCTAAGATAATAAATGCAAAAAAGACAAGAACATTCCTCATAATCGGCATAGTGGTTGTTGTAGTAATATTACTGGGATACTTGGCGTTTTTCATGCATCTGATTTGAACGAGTGAATGTATGGAGCTTACCGAATATATGAAAGCACATACCCTTCTTAAAAAATATGATATAAAAAGCATTGAAAGCAAATACGTTGAAAGCGCAAAGGAGGCAATTGTTTTCTCCAATCATAGGCCAATCGTTCTGAAAGTAATATCACAGAAGGCGCTTCACAAATCGAAGAACAAGCTAGTCGAACTGAATCTGAGCGAGCCAAAAGAAATAGAAAATGCATTCGATCAACTGCAAAAAAGGGCGCAGCAATTCAAGCCATACAAAATACTTGCTCAAAAAATGGTAAAAAATGGCATTGAAATAATAATAGGAGGCAAGACCGACCAGCAGTTCGGCAAGATGATTCTGATAGGGCTTGGGGGCATTTATGTTGAAACGTTCAAGGATTTCGCCCTCAGACTATGCCCTATAACAGAATACGATGCAGAATCCATGCTACAGCAATTAAAATCAAGACCTGTAATAGCGCCAAACGAGCAAACCTCAAAAAACATAAAAGAATTATTGCTCAAAGTATCGAAAATGTTTTACGACAACGAAATAAGTGAATTGGATCTCAATCCAGTAATAATACACGACAATACTTATGACGCAGTTGATCTAAGATTAATAAAATGATATAATGGCAAAATCAAAAAAGGAAAACAATACAAAAAAGAAAACTATTCTTATCAGCATATTTATAGTTTTATTGGTTTTAATTTTGATATATTTTATTATTAATTCGGAATATTTTATAGGACCAGTACCATATGGTCCTACTTCGTGTAGTGCCAAACAAAACTTTACCTGCAATAGTCCCACAGCGTATTCAACTACGTTCCATTTTATATTTAGTCAAAATACTGGAACAAATTGGACCAGTGCAAATATAATATATATAAACAGTTCAGCATACGCGTATACTAGTTTTACCAACAACTATACAGGATTCTTTACACCTCAAAACGTTACAACTATATCTGATGGAATTGTATCAGCTCAAGTAGTACCTCTAAATATTACTATCCCAATCCCGCAGAATATATTTCCCTCTCCCGGAGGCCCTATTTGCAAAGGATGTGAAAGTGGAATTTTATTTGCACAATACCAAACAAGTGGAAATAATCAATTTAAATATGCGCCAGTGGCAATAGTTTTTATTCATGAAAATGGTAATTAGATGGCACTAAAAAAAGCTACAAAGATAAAATATGCAAATCTTGTTAAGCTACTTGGCATAATCTGTTTAATAGCGTTTATAATCATTTTATTATATTCCATTTTGGATTGGGCTCCTCCTGGAGGAAACCCTAACGCAAATGAATGTGTTTCACAATCAGTATATTATGTATGCCAAAATCCAATATACAATCACACCACTGGAATTATATCTGTGTATCTTGGGCAAGACACTGGCTCAAATTGGACAACAACTAGCTTCGTATTCGTTCCTATAGGAACCCAAATAAATAAAGGAATACCTTCAATATCTTTTAATTCATATCCGGCAAATACTTTTTATTCAGAAAATAAATTAACTTCAGGTAAGATAGTGAACGTATCTCTCCAAGTAAATGATACAAATCCGCCAATAAATATAGGAACATCTGCAAAAGGGACAATATGGGTACGATATACAATACAAGGAAATTTAACGCAACAATATGCTCAAATGGCTTCAGTTAATATAAAAGCATCATAGATTGGTAAGATGGCAAAAAAAATTACGAAGATAAAATATGCAAATCTTGAGAGCATAATCCATCCGAAATCAGTCGCAATAATAGGCGCATCTGAGAATCCTGAAAAAGTAGGCCATGTCATACTTCAGAATTATGTAGACTCTGGATACGAAGGGAAAATTTATCCGATAAACATAAACAGCACAGGAAAAATAATGAATTTCAAATCCTACAAAAGCATACTTGATGTTAAAAAACCGATAGACATGGCTGTAATTGCTGTTCCTGCACAGATTGTGCCTCCGGTTCTTGAGGAATGCGGAAAAGCGCATGTAAAGGGAGTTGTTGTAGTAAGTGGAGGCTTTGCGGAAGTAGGGCAAGTGAAACTTGAAGAGGATCTTGTAAGAATAGCAAAGAAGTATTCAATACCAGTAATAGGTCCAAACTGCCTTGGCGTAATGGATTCACGCTCAAGAAATGATACTTTATTCTTACCGACATTCAAGCTTGACAAGCCGAAGATAGGCGGAGTAAGCTTTGCAGCCCAGAGCGGTGCAGTTGGAAGTGCGATACTTGATCTTATAAACAATGAAGGCTTTGGCCTTTCACGATTCATTTCATATGGGAATGCATCAGTAGTAGATGAAGTTGACATACTTAATTATCTTGCAAATGACAAGGAGACGAAAGTCACTGTATTCTACATTGAAGGAGTCAAGAGAGGTAAGGATTTCGTTGAAACAGCAAAGAGAGTTATGAAAAAGAAGCCAGTTGTCATAATAAAAGGTGGAGTTACCGAAGCTGGCGCTCAGGCAGCACATTCGCACACTGCCGCTCTTGCAGGAAGCCACGAAGCCTATGAAGCGGTTTTCAGGCAATTCGGCTTCACCATAGCAACAGACATAAAGGACCTTTTGAATTTTGCAAAAATACTTGACACTCAGCCATTAACAACTGGCAATAGGATAGCAGTAATAACGAACGGAGGAGGAGCAGGAGTCCTTGCAACAGATGCATTGTACCAGAATGACCTTGTAATGGCCACTCTTTCAAAAGAATCAGAAAGCACATTAAGAAAGGCAATGCCTCCTATTGTCAATATAAGATTGCCTCTTGATATGGCTGGAGACGCAGATGACAAAAGATTCAGCGCAGCTATGGATGCAATAGAAAAAGACCCTAATGTTGATGCAATACTGGCAATTGTGCTGTTCCAGACACCAGGTGCAGACTCAAGAGTAGCTGCAACAATGGTCCACTATGCAAGCAACACAACCAAGCCATTGGTTGTGGTAAGCATAGGCGGGAGTTACACAAGAATGCACAAGGAAATGATGGAAAGCGCAGGAGTCCCAGTTTACGATTCTCCTACAGATGCAGCTAAGTCGCTTTCCGCACTGATAAAGTATTCGCGCTATAAAAAGGGTCTTTAAATGTCAAATATCAAATCCGAGAAAATAATCAAAAGGGACAAGAAAATATTCCTAACTACCACAAGAGCCGAATACAACTTTGTTGCAGATCACGGAGAAGGTGACTTCATTTACGATGCTGATAACAACAAAAAAATAGACTTCTCAAGTTTCATTTCTGTTTATAATCTGGGAGTAAATGCCAATGCGGAGATAAGAACCGCGATAAAGAAGCAGGTTGACAAGCTAATGCACGCAGCATTTACCGATTATTACTCCGAATTGCCTGTTTCTTTCGGAGAGGATCTAATCAAAATGTTTCCAAATGGATTCGGCAAGATGTTTTTATCTAATTCAGGAACAGAGGCAAACGAAGCAGCGATAAAATTCTCAAAGATATTCACTAAACGGCAGTACATACTCGCATTTTACAACAGCTTCCACGGAAGAACTATCGGCTCTGTTGGATTGACCGCATCAAAGGCAGTGCAAAGAGCCCACTTTGGCCCATTCAATGGGGTTGTGCATGCTCCGTATCCTTATCCTTACAGATGCCTTTTCAATCGTAATGAGCATAATTGCGGAGAGGATTATCTTGATTTTATAAAAGAATACATACTAAAAAAAGAAATTATGGGAGAAGAACTAGCAGCAATAATACTTGAGCCCATACAAGGAGAAGGAGGTTACATTGTTCCTCCAGCAAGTTTCATAAAAGGAATAAGAAAAATTGCAAATGAAAACAAAGCACTTCTGATAAGTGATGAAGTTCAATCTGGATATATGAGAACTGGAAAGTTTCTCGCACTGGATAACTTTGGAGTAAGTGCTGATATCTACACCATGGCAAAGGCACTCGGTTCGGGATTGCCAATCGGTGCAACAATAGTTAGGAATAGCTTGGGCGATCTGCCCGAAGGAGCGCATTCAAACACATTTGGGGGAAACCACGTATCTATTGCAGCAGCTCATGCGTCATTAAAATACTTGATGAAAAACAAGAAGGAATTAGAAATCAAAATCAAGAAGAATGGAAATGCAGCAATTAAACGATTAAATGAAATGAAAGAAAAATATGAAATCATAGGTGACGTAAGAGGAATCGGATTGATGATAGGCGTAGAAATAGTCAAAAACAAAAGAACAAAAGAGCATGGAGTAAAGGAAAGGGAGAAACTTCTTGAAATTGCGTTAAAGAATGGATTGCTTATGCTCCCATGTGGTGAATCAACTATAAGGATAATACCTCCACTTACAATAAGCGAAACTAATATTGAAAAAGGATTAGACATATTCGAGAAATCAACAAAAGAGACAAGTTGAACTATCAATTGATTAGATGAAAACAATTCTAGTTGATGCTGTTGATGCGTTTGTAATAAATGTAAATGGTACTTATAAAGTTTTTAAAGCAATGTATGATTTGTTGGAATCATTTCCTAATAGAAAAATTCTTCTTACTAGTGCAAACGATGAAGGATTTAAGAAATATGATCTAGATAAAGTGCCATATGTGGTTTTTACATTAAAACATGATCCAGAAAAAACAAATCCGCAATATTATGAAATATTACTACGTCATCTTAATCTTGGTAGAAATGATGTTATCTATTTCGAACATAATCCAGATGCAGTAAAAAGTGCCGAAAAAGTTGGTATAACTTCTTATTATTATGATTCAGAAAAAGCAGACCTTAGAATGCTAAAGAAATTTCTATCAGATAATTTATAAATATAATTATTTCTTTTTGAAAGAAAGTATCTCACTGCCTGCACTCTCTACTTGTATTCTTGCGACATCCTGCTTTCTTCTGAACCCGTTAAGAACAGCCTCAGCGAACCTTACGCTTCTTGTGCTATCATAAATAATTCTCATCTTCTTGAAGTATTCTTCAGCATCTTTTATTTTGTTTTCTCTAAGTGATTCAAGTATTTCTCTTTTTAGTTCTCCCATTACGTCCATCAAACCCATAAGATATGCTTCTTGTTCAACTCCTACTTTAGAGTATGGTGGAATGTTGTGATTTAGTTTTATTTCAAGAAAGATTTTCGCCTCTGCAT
>Ga0187855_10002829_pt1 | contig 12973 bp, 18 predicted proteins | sample June2016WEW_8_10_2_FD_132969 | JGI IMG/M metagenome (GOLD analysis project Ga0187855, IMG submission 132969) | Peatland microbial communities from SPRUCE experiment site at the Marcell Experimental Forest, Minnesota, USA - June2016WEW_8_10 | ecosystem: Environmental > Terrestrial > Soil >...
CGGGCTGGTGAATCCCAACGTGCTGCGTATGAGCGGCATCGATCCGGAGGAGTGGAACGGCTTCGCCTTCGGGCTGGGACTGACGCGTCTGGCGATGATGAGATATGGGATCGACGATATACGGCTGCTGCAAGGCGGCGATCTCCGTTTTCTAAATCAGTTTTGACGTGGCGCAGGCACTCCTGCCTGCCGCGTCGACACTCTTGTCGACGCAAAGGATTTTTTGCTTGAAGTTCTCATACAACTGGATTCGCGAACACGTCCCAGCGCTCGACACCCTGGCGCGCCAACTCGAGCGGCTGATCACGATGCGCACCGCCGAGTGCGAAGGTATCGAAGAAACCGGCGAGTTGCTTGCCCAAGCCGTCGCCGCGCGCGTCGTATCCGTCGAACCCATCCCCGAGAGTCACAACGTGAAGGCCATAGTCCAAACCGGGCGCTATGGAGACAGAGTGGTCGTATGCGGCGCCCCCAACTGCCGGCCTGGCATCGTCAGCGTCTACGTGCCCATCGGCAAAAAGATTATCAACGGTGTCGAAAGCGACGGCATGCTGGCCAGCGGCGCCGAACTGGGCCTGAACCGCGACGCCGCCGGCATCGTTGAACTCGCCGGTGAGTTCGACGTCGGCGGGCCTCTGCCAGGCTGCGCGCCGGACAACATCATCGAGATCGACAACAAGTCCATCACACATCGCCCGGACCTGTGGGGCCACTTCGGAATGGCTCGTGAAGTGGCCGCCATTCTGCGGCAGCCATTGAGCGACCCGGTCAAGCCGGACCTGGTGCCGCAAGCGCCCGCACCCATAGGGGTCGGCATCGAAGACCTCGATCTCTGCCCGCGATACAGCGCGCTAGCTTTCGACAACGTCACCATACGGCCCTCGCCGCTGTGGCTGCAATACCGGCTCACGGCGATCGGCCTGAATCCGATTAACAACATCGTGGACATGACCAACTTCGTCATGTCCGAGTTAGCGCAGCCCATGCACGCCTTCGATCGTGACCTGCTCCACGGCGATACCATCTTCGTGCGGCGCGCACGCGAAGGCGAATACTTCCTGGCGTTGAACGAGCAGGATTTCACGCTCAACCCTGCGAACCTGGTTATCGCCGATGCCAAGGGTGCGGTGGCCCTGGCCGGCGTGATTGGCGGCATGGACAGCGCCATCGTCGGAGGAACCACTCGCATCGTGCTCGAAAGCGCGTGCTTCAATGCCTCGAGCGTGCGCCGCACCTCCGCGTCCCTGAAGCTGCGCACCGACGCTTCCATGCGCTTCGAAAAATCGCAGGACCCCGCCAATACCGTGCGCGGCCTCGCACGGGCCGTCGAATTGCTCCAGGAATTGTCGCCCGGCATCCGCCTGGTGGGCGGCCTGGCGGACCAGCGCAAGCCGATCGCGCCACCCTCGCCGATCCTGCTGCCGATGGACTGGCTGGTGCGCAAGCTCGGCAAAGACGTCAGTCCCGAAGATGTGCGCGATATCCTGGAGCGCCTGGCGTTTGAAGTCTCCAGTCAGGCTCCGCGCGTGTTTTCCGTGGCGGTGCCCTCGTGGCGCGCCACCAAGGATATCGCCGTGAAGGACGACCTCGTGGAAGAGGTCGGCCGCATGATCGGGTACGATTCCATCGAGCCGCGGCCGCCTGCCGTCTTAACCACTGTGCCGCCCGCTAATGAAGAGCGCGCCTTCCATCGCCGGGTACGCGCGGTTCTCGTGGACCAGGGCTTCACCGAAGTCTACAACTACTCGTTTGTGACCGAGGCGGACGCGCGTAGCTTCGGAATGGACCCGTCCGAGCACGTCACCGTGGCCAATCCCATCGCGCCGGATCAGTCGCTGCTGCGGATGTCGCTGCTGCCGGAGTTGCGCAGCAACGTGCTGGAGAACAGCAAGCACATGGACGCATTCCGCCTGTTCGAAATCGGCCGCGAGATCCACCGGCAGCCCCAAGGCCTGCCGCGCGAAATCCCGCACTTGGCCGCTGCGATCTATAACAAGAATGGCGACGGCGTAGCAGGTCTGTTCGAGATGAAACGCACGGCGCAGTGCCTGATGCCCGGCGCAGAGGCGCGCCCTGCCGCGGCGAAGCCGTACGAGCATCCGGCGCGCGCGTCGGAGATCCACTGGCGCGGTGCTGTGGTGGGCCGGCTCTTCGAGTTGCACCCGTCGCTGGGCGAGGGTCGCACAGCCATGCTGGATCTGGATCTCCCGCGCATGCAGGAAGTCGCTCCTAAGGAACAGCGCTACACGCCGATCCGCCGGTATCCTTCGAGCGCCTTCGATCTTTCCGTGGTGGCCGGCGAACGTGAACTGGTAGGCGACCTGCAGGACAAGCTCGTGGCGCTCGCCGGAGAGTTGCTGCAATCGATCGAATATCAACGCCAGTATGCCGGTCCTCCGCTGGCCGAGGGAACCAAGAGCGTGTCGTTCCGGTTGACGGTCGGCTCGCCGGAGCGTACGCTTTCCTCCGAAGAAGTGGGCGAGATCCGCGCGCGCCTGATCGATGGGATGCACGCGCAGGGCTACGATCTGCGCTTGTGAGCACGCAGCGCGCCAAGCCGGGTGGGTGGGTCGATCGGCGGGTGTACCGCGGACCGCAGCCCTGCCGCTGGTGCCGCGCCGAGGTTCCCAAAGGCCGCTTCACATTCTGCTCCCCGCAGTGCGTGCACGAATGGAAGCTGCGCACCGATCCGGGCTACTTGCGCGAGCAGGTATTCCTGCGCGACCGTGGCGTCTGCGCACAGTGCGGCGTCGATACCGAAGCTCTGCGCAAGGAGAAGCGCAAGCTCGACTACGCTGCCCGCCGCCAGTTCGAAAAGGACTGGGGCCATCGCCGCCATCTATGGGATGCCGACCATATTGTCCCGGTGGCCGAAGGCGGAGGCGAATGCGATCTGGCCAACATGCGGACGTTGTGCCTGAAGTGTCACAGGGAGGCAACGTCCATGTTGAGGAAGCGGCTGGGGAAGCGCTAGCGGCCGTGTTAGGATGCTTCCAGAGGAAGCCTTATGCCCTTTGTCGACACCAGCAGCCTCAAGGTCATCGAGCGCTTGCCGGGCTGGCACGGACGCTATTTCCACTCGCCGAGCATGACATTCGCGCACTACGACTTTGTGCGCGGCGCGTCCATTCACGAGCACTTCCATCCGCAAGAGGAAGTCTACGAGGTGATCGAGGGTGAGCTTGAAGTGACCATCGACGGCGTCGCCCAGATTGCCCGTGCGGGCCTGGTTGCGATCGTGCCCGGTAATGCCCGCCATTCGGTCAAGGCCCTCACCGACGGCCGGGCCATCATCGTCGACTTCCCGGTGAGGCGCGATTTCGATTAGGCGGGCAACGTTAGCCCTGATCGCGCGGAGCTATTGGTCGGCGATGGCTTCCAGGTGCCGGTTTAGGCTGTGTTCCACTTTAGGTTTGCCGTCGATCGCTTCGGTTGAGGAATGTCCGTCTCGACGAAGTACAGGCTGCTGCGCGGGATCGGCCAGGCGAAGGGCTTTCATTGCACCCTACGGTTGAGGTCAGAGATTACCCATCCCGCCATCGATCAGAAGTTCGCTGCCCACCGTGAATGCAGATTCGTCGGATGCCAGAAATACAATCGCATGCGCAATCTCGCTGGGCTTTCCGAAGCGCCCGGCAGGGACCTGGCTCTGAATGGACGCGGCCACCGATTGGAGATCGGCTTCAAACAAGCCGAGCTTTCCGTAGAGGGGTGTCGAGATTGGGCCAGGGCTGACGGCGTTCACGCGGATACCGCGCGAGATCAGTGCGCCGGAGAGAGTCCGGGTAAGTGAAAGGAGCGCAGCCTTTGTGGCGCCGTAGACGCTAGCAGCCAGCGGCAAGCATTCGCCGAAACTCAGGAAGTCGGGCGAAACCGCCTGCCCACCACTGCGCATCGATAGTTTGCGATGCTGGTGGCGTCACGGGCCCAAACTGGGACGCCCCGTCACGCCTTGGGGTGGGCGCGGTCATAGACCTGCATCAAATCGGTCAGCGATACCTGGGTGTACTTCTGCGTCGTGGATAGGCGCGCGTGACCGAGCAGCTCCTGAATGGCGCGCAGGTCTGCGCCATCGGCCAGCAGGTGGGTGGCGTAGGCGTGGCGGAAGCCGTGCGGGTGAATGGAGGAATCGCCGCTCACCAGGATCCCGTAGAGCTTGACGATGCCGCTGACACCGCGGGTAGTGATGCGCCGCCCGCGATGGTTCAGAAATACGGCGCGCTCCTGAGGGGCGGGCTGGCGCTCGGCGAGGTAGCGATCAAGGGCTTCGGCGGCCTTGGAGGCGAAAGGCACTTGCCGCTCCTTTTTCCCCTTGCCGCGCACGCGTATCCACCGTTCGGTGCGATCGATATCCTCCAGATTCAGCCCCACCAGCTCGCTCACGCGAATGCCGCAGCCATAGAGAAACTCGAAGAGGGCCCGGTCGCGGGAAGGGTGCGGGCGCTCGAACTGATCCGCGCCGACCGCATCGACGAGGACGTTGACCTGCTCGGCGGTCATCACGTCCGGCAGGCTCTTGGGGGCCTTGGGCGTGCGCACCAGTCGCGCAGGGTTCACCGGGATGCCCCCGTCGCGCGACAGAAAGCGGAACAAGCCGCGCACCGCAGCCAGTTTGCGCCGGATGGAGAGCACGTTCAGTCTGCGGCTGTAAAGATCCGCCAGCCATTCGCGAATCTCCAGCACCTGGAACTGGGCGACTGGGGGAGGCTGGCCGTCCGGCGGTGTGAAGTACTCCAGAAACTGCCGCAGATCCGAGGCGTACGCCTGCAGCGTGTGCAGCGAGACTTGCTTGCGGGCAAGCTCTTCGAGGAAGCGCCCGATTTCGAGTTCGAGCTCAGACATGCGCCGGGGCCTCGTGAGCCGCGATGCCCAGATGTTGGTCCAATGCGGCGATCGCGCGGCGGCACACTTCCGCGTGGCGGGGCTGCTTAAGGAAGAGCGCGAGTTCGAGTTCAGGCATGCGCGGCGGCCTCGTGGGCGGCGATGCCCAGGTGCCGGTCCAACGCTGCGATCGCGCGGTGGCACACTGCGGCGTGGCGGGCGTGCTTGAGGAAGCGCCCAATTTCGAGTTCCAGTTCAGACATGCGCCGGGGCCTCGTGGGCCGCGGCGCCCAAGTGTTGGTCCAACGCTTCGATCGCGCGGCGGCACACTTCGGCGTGGCGGGCGCGCTTATCGTGCCGCAGCCGCTGACGGGTGGATTCATCGAGCTGCGGCAGCAGATCAAACGTGATATTCGCCGGTTGATAGTTCCGCGGATCGGCCCCCGATATGTAATGGCAGAGCGACCCCAGCGCGGTTTCGCGCGGGAATGGGCGAGGCTCGACGCCGGAAGCCAGGTCCGCAGCATGCAGGCCCGCCATCAGCCCCGTAGCGATCGCTTCCACGTAGCCTTCAACGCCCGAAATCTGGCCAGCAAACAGGATTTCCGGCCGCGCGCGCAATTGCAGCGTGGGCATCAGCAGCGCGGGCGCGTTGATGTAGGTATTGCGGTGAATCTGGCCGTAGCGGAGGAATTCCGCTTTCTCGAGGCCCGGGATCAGGCGCAGGATGCGGGCCTGCTCGCCGAATTTCAGATGGTTCTGGAAGCCCACCAGGTTGAAGCTATCGGCCCGCAGGTTCTCCTGGCGGAGCTGCACTGCGGCCCAAGGGCGGCGGCCGGTGCGCGGATCGATCAGGCCCATGGGCTTCATAGGCCCGAAGCGCAGCGTATCGCGGCCGCGGCGCGCCAGTTCCTCGATGGGCAGGCAGGCTTCGAAATAAGGAACCTCGTCGGGGATGTGCGAGGAGACGCTTTCGGCGGCCAGCAGCGCGTCGACAAACGCGTCGTACTGTGGGCGGTCGAAGGGGCAATTGAGGTAGTCGCCGGTGCCGTCGAGCGACTTGTCATAGCGCGACGCCCAGAAGGCGATGCTTTGATCGACCGAATCCGCTTCCACGATCGGGCTGATGCTGTCGTAAAAAAACAGGCGGCTGGAGCCCGTGAGCCGGCCGATCTCGGCGGCTAGCGCGTCGCTGGTCAGTGGACCGCTGGCGATGATCGTGATGCCGTCGGAAGGCACCTGGCAGACCTCCTCACGGCGGACTTCAATCCGGGGATGCGCGCCGATCGCACGCGTGACTTCCTCGGAGAAAACGTCGCGATCCACGGTGAGGGCGTGGCCTCCGGGAACGCGGGCCTTCGCGGCAGCGCGCAGGACGAGCGAGCCCAGCCGGCGCAGCTCCTGTTTGAGGAGCCACGGTGCGGAGCTTTCCTGCTCGGACTTGAGCGAATTGCTGCAAACCAATTCCGCCAGACGGTCCGTTTGATGGGCCGCGGTGGGCCGCACCGGCCGCATCTCGTACAGCACGGCAGCCACACCAGCTTCCGCGATCTGCCAGGCAGCCTCGGAACCCGCCAGACCCCCGCCGATAATGTGTATGCGCGCCGGCATCGGATACCTCTCAGTTTACTGTGTACCGGCAGTACGTAGCAGTACAATACCAAGAGGTCCGATATTGCCGGCGACGGCGCTTTTTGATTAGAATCCAGTGTCATGCCGTCTGCGGAAGGCAAGAAGACCATCCTGGTGGTGGACGATGAACCCGAGGTTCGCAAGCTGGTGGGCGCGATGGTTTCGCATCACGGCTACAGGGTTCTGACAGCGGACTCGGGCGCGCATGCCATCACGCTGTTTGAGAAAAACCGGCCGATCGACCTGTTGATCACCGATGTCGTCGCGCCCGGAATGAGCGGGCCCATGCTGGCGGACAAACTCACGGTGATGCAGCCCGGGTTGAAGGTGCTGTTCATATCCGGTTACGACAGCACGCACGTCGTGCAGCATTATGTGGTGGAGAAGGGCCACTCGCTGCTGCCGAAGCCATTCAAGCTGGAAACGCTGGGCGCCAAGCTGCAGGAATTGCTGGGGAGCTAGCAGCGTGGCGTGGCGCACGCTTTAGCGTGCCGCGGCGAACTCCAGTTCGCCGTCCCGCGAGCATTGCTCGCCTAAAAAAGCCTTCGCTCACCCGCGCGTTTTGCGCGCCGGATTCTCTTGTACACGCTCCCGGAAGCCGCCTTTCATTCCAGCCGCCAGCGAGACAGCCGCGTCGCCGTACTTGTCGCGGAGGCGATCGGCTGCGGCCAGGGCTTGTTCCCAGCGCTCGTGCTTGCCGCCATCCAGCAGGTCCAACTGATCGTACACTTCTTCAAACGAGGAGGCGTGTACGCCCAACAGGCGCACGCGCGCGCCGGGCTTCCAGTTCTTATGGAACAGCGTGCGGATGTGGTCGAAGATCTCGGTGTCGATTTGCGTGGGGCGCTCGATGGAATGCGCGCGCGTGATGGTGGAGAAATCCGAATAACGTAGCTTGAGCTGCAGAGTGCGCGCGTGGAGGCCATACTCGCGCAAGCGGCGGCCCACCATTTCGGAGAGCCGGGCAAGCGTGGATTCGAGGACCGGCAGGTCGGCGGTATCTTCGTTGTAGGTGTGCTCGTGGCTGACGGACTTGGCGGCGGACGACTCGCCGATCTCGGTATCGAACCAGCCGCCCGCATCGAGGCCGCGCGCTTTTCCGGCCAAGGCCAGCCCCCATTTACCGAAGCGCTTTTCCAGGAACGCGTCGTCCAGGCGCGCCAGGTCGCCGACCTTGCGTATGGCCAGCACGTGCAGGTTCCTTTCGGTGACGGCGCCGACTCCGGGGATCTTGCGCACGTCCAGAGGCGCGAGGAACGCGGCTTCGCTGCCTGGAACGATCCACAGCACGCCGTTGGGCTTGGCTTGATCGGAGGCCACCTTGGCCACCAGTCGCGAGGTGGCGATGCCGATGGAGCAGTTGAGGCGCGTTTCGGCCTTCATGGCCTGGTGCAGGGCGTGGGCCGCGCGCAGGGGTGGGCCGTGCAGGCGCTCGGTGCCGGTCATATCGAGGTAGGCTTCGTCGATGGAAGCCATTTCGACCAGCGGCGAGAAGTGGTTCAGCACCTCGTGGACGCGGTCGGAGCATTCGCGATAGCGCGGCGGGTGGCCGTCCACGAAGATGGCGTGCGGGCACAGGCGGGCGGCGGTGCGCAGCGGCATGGCGGAATGCACGCCGAACTTGCGGGCTTCGTAGGATGCGGCGGAGACTACGCCACGCTCGTTCGGGCGGCCGCCTACAACCACGGCTTTGCCTTTGAGCGAGGGGTCGAACAGTTCTTCGACGGAGACGAAGAAGGCGTCCATGTCTACGTGGAAGATGGTTTGCACTTTGGGCCGGCCCTGAACTTCAATTGTACGGCGATCTCATTGGGCAGGACGGCCCGAGCGCATACGCCGGTCCTGATATAATCACAGTGAACTGATTAATCAATTCGGCGAACGATATGACGAACATGGTTTCGGCCTTAACGGCCCGCACTCAATTCGGGCAGATCATCAAGCGGGCCACCCAGAGAAACGAGCGGTTCGTGGTTGGCCGCCGGGGGGAGCCGAGCGTGGTCATCATGAGCATGAGGGACTACATCGACACGTTTGCTCCGGCCCCTCAGGAATTGCGCGCTATGCAGACCACGGCCAAACGAACGGGAGCCAACAAGCTCAACCTCAGCCAGATCAACAAGATTGTGGCAGCGGTGCGAAAAGAGCGAAAGGCTACATCGGCTAAGCGCCGTTCCAAATGATCCGTCTGGTTCTGGATACCAATGTGCTGGTGTCCGCCAACGTCAACTCCGGAGGGCTCGCGGGCTAGACGTGCGTCAGGTGTGGTTCAAATGTTAAGAGTGAGTTTCAGCTTTTTCCACGGCAACGAAGCGCTGGCCCGCCACACAACGTATTCGTGCTCCCCGTAAGCTTCGCTGAGCACCCAGATGTCGGTGATCTCCGGTGGAAGATGTGGTATGTCCGGTTCGGGGGCAAAGTCTACCAGCGCGACCCAAGACCGGCTAAGCACATAAGCGTAGATTGCCAAGTGGCGCTCGCCTCCGCCTGCGGCACCAAGCTTTTTTCGGTTGTCCAGTTTGAAGGCTTCCTGCTCGGCGGCCTCGACGACCGAGCTTCTTCCAAAAGCGCCTCCTCCCCCCGGCAGCGCCATCACGATGTATCCCGGGCTCGATCCACGGTTGACTAAGCCCTTTGTCACCCCGAGATCGCCGTAAATGGCTTCAACGCTCGGACGGCAGTCTGTCGGTCCCCAAAAGTCCTCGATGCCAGCGGACTCGACGGCCGCAAGATACTTGTCGCCTTCCTTTCGAAGCCGCTTTATATTAGCGTCCGGGGACGGGAAGATGTGCCAACTGTTCTTGCAGAGGCGGGTTTTGATTTCTGGGCCACCCTTTTTCTTGTCGTTAATTGCGTAGTGTGTTTCTTCCAGGGTTCTATTAACGGAGGATGTCACCTCCACGGCGGACACATGGCCATCTGGGTAGCGCAGGTCGAAGTCGTGCTCGCCATTGCTCTGGTCTGGGTGGTACTCCATGCGCGCGCCAATAACGCGTTCAAGAAGACGTTGCGCAACTGTCTCGGCGTGATCCACGTCTTACAATGATATCAAACCTATTCCTTCGGATTCCCCAGCGCTGATATCATCGTCGCGCCGGTCATAAAGACCGTGATTTTCGCGTTCGGCTGCTGAGCCATGCGCCGCTCGCCGCCGGAGCCGAATTTTGGCTGGGGACATCGCAGCGTTTTAGCAACCGGAGGGAAGGCTTGTCTGGCATTACTTCTGGGGGCCCATCCCACCGGTCATTAAACGGTGGTGCCGCAGATCCGCGGTGCCAATTGAGAGAAGACAGGAGGACGAAATTCACTATTCGTATCGTATTTCGGCTTCACAAGTGGTGCCGGGGTCACTTGGCCTTGTCCGAGGCGATCGCCGCTTTTCTTACCGCGTTATCCCCGCATGAGTACCCGATCTCTTCCCGTTCCCATGGCGCATCGGGAGAGGACCTTCGTACCTTCTTTCTAAACACAAGGCCCTCGGGGCCCAGGTCAAAATCATACCTAAAGCGTTTTGGTGAGTCAGCGTTAATTTTGTTGAGCGTAGGAATGTAGGCTACTCCGTCAGACGTCGGCGAAATCGACAACATCGACAATCCGGGATTGGCGTGCCGAAAGCGTAGAAAGTTCTCGAGCGGTGCTCTATAATACATGGAAATTGAGAATTCTATGTAGCCAGTGTATGGAGGCGGCAAGCCTTTACTTGGAGTGAAATCCCAGACCACGTTCGTCGGGCGGCTGAAATGTATCTTCGAGCTGTCGAGCGGCTGTTTTTCCGATCTGGGGCCGCCGCATCCTATCATCTGTCCAACGGCACCCGTGTCGCCGGGTTTGCAAAGGGCCTCCTCTGCGCACGCTTCGATGTTGTCAGCGAGTGTGCGCAAAGCGGCCCTTGCCCGGGCAAGCTCTTCCGCCTTCGAATTTCCATCTGCCTCGGTCTTAGTCGCCAACAGCGGAATTGTAAACACCTGAGTTTTTGGCTCCTTGACATTGATTACCTGCTCCCAGTGGGGTCCTCCGGATGTCGGGACCGCTTCGATAAGGTGCTCCCCCAGTGCCAGGGTCACGCGAACCCGATCATCGGGATGGAGCACTCCTTTGGATTCGCCATCGATACTCCACTGGCATTCCAGATCGGTCCTGAATAGCCACGTCGCTGTTGGTGGCTGGCCTTTGGGCTCCGTTGTCCCAGCTTCCTGCTGGGCGCTGGCAGCGGCAACCAGCGCGAAAGTCGCCAAGATAGCGGCTGGGGCGAACGGAGGAATTCTGCTCGTCGGCATGCGAGCGTGACCTTTTACGTCTTCCATTTTCGAAGGGTCAACCAGTCGCCAGCTTGCAGGTACACCATAAAACCTTCGTCCCAGTCTTTGCCGACTTCTGGTTCCGGGATGATCTGGAAATCATCAGCGCCACCGAATTCGAAGACCAGCGTTTTCTTGCCTCCGCCAGGTGGGGCAGTGGAAAGCTCCAACCTGCCGGTGTCCCCCGAGACCTCCGTTACTATGCCGTCGTAATCGTGCCCGCGTCTTTGTATCCGTACAAGGCGGCGTCTCTCTCTCCAGCCCTGAAGGACGGGAAGAACTTCTTTATACACCATAAGCCAAATGCCTGCACCTTCTATATCAGTATAGTTTTTCCACGCGCCGCTCCGAGCTGCCTCAAATCCCTATCCGCTCGACCTCCCGGACGCTGATTTCATCGTTGCACCGGTCATGCGTGCCCGAGATTTTCGAGTTCGAGCGCCAAGCGATCCGTTGCGCGACCGCGGTGCGCCGCCTTTGGTGAGGCAGTTTGTAATGTGCTGAGCGCGATCAATCGCCACCAATATAAGCTCTCCTCTGAGGGCAGCTTGCCGCGGGAATGGCGATCTGATCGCTGGCCGAGGGGCAGGCCCTGCGGCCCGCCCCTTCGACCTGCCTACTTCTTATGGCAGCATGCTTGACCGTGGCAGCAAGACTGCCCGTTGCAGCAGTTGCCGGTCGATAGCGCCGTCAATGGCGCGAGCGTAAGCAGCACTAGAGCCACCGCGCTAAGCACACTAATCGTGATCTTCTTCATGATCGTTCTCCTTTTGTGAGTTCTTAATTCAACCAGTGACACTGGCAATGCGATTCTGCATTGCCAGACCGCGCGCGGGGAGCTTTGGATTTAGATCAGGAGAACCCGGTTGCGCAGGAATAGTCCCTCGGAATCTGGAAGGCGAAATTCCGTCCGGACTATTGGGTGAGTGTCTCGAAGATTGAAGGCCGGGGTAACCGGCTGGATATGCACCGACACCGCGTAAGTCGCGATGGGCGTCGTCTTACCGTTTTCGAGCACCAGGTACGGGCAATGCTGCACCGCCTTCGAGTGGCAGGGCGGCCCCGAATGGGATTGTGGCTTATGGCAGCAGGAGTCATTTGCAGCCGCCGCGAGCGGGCAGGCGATCAGTGAACAGAACGCGACGGCGCTCAACAGCAGCAGAACCATCGCACATGCGCCAGCAGTTCTCATGACTCCCTAATCTCCAGTATAAGGACAGTCTTGCCTTAATTTCAAGTGAAATGTTGTAAAAGCGCGTCAATAGAAGTACAGCACGTCCGGCCGCACGTGACCTTTGGCTTCCAGGCAGGGGCCGCACTCCATCCGATAATCGGCGCGTATCTTGCGCACGGCCGCCGGAATGGTGTACTCGTCGTCGGGCTTGTGTTCGGTAGCGATGGCTAGCCGCGGCTTGAAGCGGGCGATGGTTTCGCGGGCGCCGGCCAGCGCCGGCACTTCGGCGCCTTCGATATCCATCTTGATGAAATCCACGCGCGGCAACTTCAGCTCGGCCACCAGTTCGTCGATGGTGGTCAACTGCACCTGCACGCTTGGATGGGAGGACTCCGAGTGCATCACCACGCTGTTGGCTGCGAAGTTGGTATCGTCCACGTTCAGCGTCATGGTGTCGTCCTTGTCCCACACGCCTTTCGGATAAACGATCACGCGCCCGGCGGCCATTTCCGAAGCTGTGTTGCGGCGGATGCACTCCGCGCTGGAGGGCGAGATTTCGATGGCGACGACGGTTTGCGCGCCGGATTGGAGGGCTTGCCGCGTGAAATCGCCGTCGCTCGCGCCGCAATCCAGCACGATGTCGCCGGTGTGGATGAAATGCTCGCCGGAGCCGTAGATGTGCTGTTCCATTTCCGCCAGGTTGAACGGCAGCACGTAGCGGTTGCCCTTGGGAATCCAATATTGGCCTTTGGGCGTGTCCCATAGCTCGAGGTTGTTCTCTTCCTTCACGAGATGGCTCGCGGCCAGGATGCGGTCCTTGATGCGAGTTTTTTCGACCGCGTTGGAATTGCATCGGACGGCGTGCGACATGGGGCAATTGGGGCTGTGTCCGGCTACTACTAGCGCCAATAGGCGGAAGGGGGGAGAGAACAGGTAGGCCGCCACCAGGACGGCGATCAGAATGATCGATGAAAGCAGTATCCGCGAAGTCTTCACTTTGTGATGATACTTTCCTTAGGGCCGATTAACAATCGGCTGCAGGTTGACA
>Ga0187855_10002832_pt1 | contig 12968 bp, 11 predicted proteins | sample June2016WEW_8_10_2_FD_132969 | JGI IMG/M metagenome (GOLD analysis project Ga0187855, IMG submission 132969) | Peatland microbial communities from SPRUCE experiment site at the Marcell Experimental Forest, Minnesota, USA - June2016WEW_8_10 | ecosystem: Environmental > Terrestrial > Soil >...
CATCAAGACACTGGAATTGACTGAGGAAGATAAAGCTGAGGCTGATTCATTGATTGAAATGCTGAGTATGGCTACCCGCATGGATACCGTGTCTAAGGTAGCTGCCATGCAGACGGCAACGGGCAATTCGACGCTCCAAGGTATGCAGATTGAAATGCAGATCAAGCAATTTATGGCGCAAATGGAAGCGGCCAAATCACAGGTTGGCGCTCCTGCCCAACACGGTATGCCTCAGCCAGCAACGCAACCTATTCAATATCCACAAGAAAATCAAGGCGGCGGTGGAAATGCCCCGTCGCCCGGTAGTGTAAATCCACAACCAACTGAAGCGGCCCCTAACGCTCCGGCAACACCCCCGGCTTAGACCGGCGCTGAAGCATAGGGAACACCCCCGCAAAATGAAGGGAAGGGTTTGAAAAATGGGTAACGGACAAGAAAGACCGCCTCTGCATTTCAAAAGCATCGAGGAGTATAATGGTGCGGTTGATAAGGCAAACACAGTGGAAGAGATCGAAGCATTGCAAGGGGATGTCATGATTGATCCTCCTGCCGGTTCGGATGATGTAGTCCCTGCTGCTGCCGCTGTTGCAGCCGAAGGTGCTACTACTCCTGCTCCCGCTGCTGTCGCTACTGTCCCGGCACCAGTCGCCGGTGATGGTGACGAAGAGGTGACTTTCCAGTTCAAAAAGAAGGACATCGGGACATACGGAAGTTCCGGTGAACTGCTCAAGGCGCTCAAGGAAAAGGAAGCACTGATTGAGCGTCAATCCAGCTTTATTAAGGATCGGTTTAATCCCACTCAGGGGCCGAGCGAGACGGAAAAACAGGCCACGGCACGAATCGCGGACTTGGAGAAGGAACTCAACGAATTACGGTCGAAGAGTACCGTAGCTCCTACCGCCGGAACACCTGCCGCTGCTGCTGCTGCTTCTACCGAAGCAGATATTGTCGCGGCGAAGGCCGAAATTGACCGTATTGCCCAGCAAGAAGAGGAACTGGACCAACTGGAAGTGAAGAATGTTGATCTTCTGGTTGACCAAGATCATCTGGAAAAGCGTCGGGCTTTGAGACGTGCGAGTACAAAGTGGCAGTCTACGGTTGTTGAGTTGCTACAGAAGCGCACGGCCCAGATCACCGACATTGAATCTCTGAGGAAGGATATTACCGAACGGAGTAAAGCGGAGCAGTTAAAGCGCGAAGAGGAAGAGCAGAAGAGAACACATGAAGCCTATCGGCAGCGTCTTTTCCAAGAAGTCGATAATTCTCCTTTTGCAGATTTGAAGCTCAGTCGCCCGGCGGCTGATGTGGAAAAGGATTATCTGAAATGGGAGAAGGATGCGGTTGCCGCCGTATTGCAGAGGCCACCCGCGAATGGGCAAGAATACGCTGCGGCCCTGAACTCTCTTATGCAGAAAACCCCTCAAGCGATCACAGCGTGTCAACTCGTCAATGTGAACCCCGAACCGACTGATGATTTCAAGAAGTATGCCGAGTGGCGTGAAAACTCTTGGTTTATGGACGGAATGAGGAAGGACGGTATGGGGATGTGGAAACCTCTCCCGAATGGTCAGGGGAAGTTTTCGACATTGAAAGAAGCAACGATAGCCCGACGTGCAGCGGAAGGGTATTACGAGAAGGCTCAGGCATTGGACGCGCAGAGAAACGCGGCGAGTTACGCTGCTGCTGCTACTCGGCGCGATATAGGTGCTACGGAACTTGCCGGTAAAGGCGCGGAAGGATTCACCGCTAAAGACGAAAGCTCAATTTTGGCGGAAATCGACAAAATCGACGAAACCAAGATGATGCACGAGGCAAGGGCCGGAAACACGAAAAAACTGGACAAATACAACGAACTCATGAAACTAATCGACCCGGAGCATGAGCCGATTGTCGTGTAGGGTCATGGGTAACATCGAAAGGTAAGGCTTTTTATGGCAACAAGTCCTCTTGGTCTACAGATTCCTACCCCTGTTTCTGCATCGAGTAAGATGCAGGCGTTTGATAAGGAACTGCGAACGAAGTCAGTGCTTGAAGATGTCTACGGTTATTCCGTAGGTCTTTACAGCACCGAGAAGAAGTCGATGGATAAGGCCGCGATTTACATGAAGATCGACCAGAAGGCGGCTCGTGATGCTGCGTCGATCACCGTCACCATGAAGCTGCCGCTCAGTGGTACTCCGGTGTATGGCAATGGGCAGTTGATCGGGACGGAAGAGCAGGCCAAGACTCTGAACTTCAAGGCATACCGGAATAACCTGCGGAAAGCAGTCGTGACTCCGGGTTACGGTACTGCCAAGTTGGATGCGGACTACCTCGGCCTGTGGAAGAAGCACATCGACGGTCTTTCGCAGTGGGCGAAGGAGCAGGAAGGGTTGGAAATCCGGCAGGCGCTCGTGGAGCAGTATGCGTACATGCTGACTCAGGGCGATACGTCGGGTTCGTGTGTGCAGAACATCAACCCCAACGTGTTTACGTGCGGTCTGGGATTGGCAGCGCAGTTCAATCTCGTCTATAGCACGAACCCGGCGACCTTCGCCAGCAACATCGTCACGCAGCTTAAAGCTGCTGGTGGTGGCAGTCTCTTGGCTGGTAAGACTCAGACGTTGAATAACGTCAACCTTTCCAACCTCGTGAACTGGCTGCTTGCCAATCAGAACATGATTGAGCCGCTTCCGATTCCGGGTCTGCCGGGCGGGACTGGCTGGATTCTCACCGTCAGCGAGCTACAGGCTGCGTTTATGGCCGATCCCACATGGTCAACGCAGAACCTTGGAGCGTTCTGGCAGGCGAGCAATCGTACCAGCGAAGCCGCTCAGAAGTTCCCCGGCGTACTCGGCAGCTACAAGAAGCTGCTTATCGTTGAGGACGTTCGGATGCCGACTTTGCAGCCGTGGACTTCCAGTGACGGCGGGTCGGGCGCAACTTCTCTCTCGCCCGGTTACGTACTGCCGGGTAACAACGACCAGCGTAACCGTGGGCAGGCGTATGTCCGTGACATCGCTATCGTTCACGGTAAGGGTGCGGTGTGGAACTGGACTGCCGAACCTCTCCATTTCGTGAAGCAGTTTGACGATTATGAACTGGAAGAGGGAACGGGTATTGCGACCGTTCGGGGTATCGGTATTCCTGTATTCAACGGCGATAGCACTTCCGGAGATACCGGCTATGGTACTGGAACGGTGCAAAATTCCAGCGCCCTCGTCCTGTGCGGTCTGCCGGACTATGTTCCGAGTGGTTCGTAAACAATCGGCGGCTGATGGTGCCGCCATCACGAGTAAGGTGGTGCCGGGGCGTAAAAACCCCGGCACTATAAAAAGGTAAGGAGTCCAGTATGCCGATGAGTTCAGTGCAGTTTCAGGGAGTACATGGGTCGCGGATGATTTCACAGCGTGATTTGGGTCGTGAGGAGAATCGTGTGCGTCAGATGGAGGAAAAGGGTCTGAAAACGATTCTTATTAAGAAGAATCCTCAAAAACAGATCAATAATATCTACGGCATTGACCACATGAATCCGAATGGTGAAATCGTCGGAACCAAAATTGTGTGGTTTAAGTATGTCGGAAAAACAGGGGAGTTTTTCGAGCTTCTTGATACCAAGCATAACCGAGATTTCCTGATTGAGCAGTTCACATCAGGCTATTTCACGATTGAAGATCTCGGCCTTCGGAATGAGATCGACATTTCCTATAAAATCTCCGTGGCGGAAAGGCAGATCGCGCAGATCAAGAAGAGTATCGCTGATGGCTCGGCGGTAAAGGGTGATGAAGCACTGGCTCTGGCACAGGAGAATCTGACCAATCTGAAACGGTGTCTCAAAAGCTCCAACCCTCATAGTGGAATGACGCAGAGGGAGATAGAACTCGATGAACGCGCACAAGAAACCGAAAGAAAAAATAAGGAGCTTGAACGTCAACTTGCGGCTCTTCAAGCGTCTCAGGCGATTGCCGCTACCGTGACTGAAACGGTGCCGGAGACTCCGACAGCAACCGTAGTAGACGCGGAACCCGTGCAGGTGGAAGTTGCTGTAGTCCCTGCTCCTGAGACAGAGACTGCACCGGCGGAGACACCGGAACCCATAGCGGCAGTGCTACCGACCGTCGGTCGGCGCGGCCCCGGTCGGCCACCGAGTGCAGTGAGGAAGGGATAATTACCGATGCTTACATCAGAAATTATTGATGAAATGGTAATGCGCTTTAACGGGCGCAACCGGGACGGCGATTATGGGATACTTCGGTATCTCAATCTTGCCCATCAAATTCTGATGCAGGCTGAGGTGGAACAGAATACCATTTTTGACACCAGCACCGGGAAATTACCATACCTCGTTACCACCGATGAAACTTTCTTATATCCGATGGCAACGAATGTATGGCGGATAAGCGGAGTTCTGGTACGGATTGAGAATCGCTCATTTTTGCGGTTCGATGATTATGAACGGGGCGGGTTACACCGCCATCGCCACGACTGGCTACCTAAAGTCATCGGCGGAATTGAATACCTCCCCGTTCCTAATATTCGGTCAACTGACTGTGTGCGTGACGGTATCCCCGCGACCGTGATGTTCACGAGGAATCCGGGTACTTACGACAAGACCTATCACCTCTGGATGTTTAAGCGTCCAACGCAAATTGTGTCCGAGAGTATTCAGCCGGATATACCAGAGCCGTATGACATGGAATACCTTGTACCAGCTACGGCAAAGCTGATAGAAGGTGCAATGAACGGTGATTACGTCAACGCGCGTGAGTATATCGAGAAGGAACTGAAACCGCAATTCTGGAAGGTAAGAAATGCGGGCGACCAAGGCGCATACGATAACGAACCTATGGACAGGGGAGCCGGATAATGGCATGGCAAGTTGAATCGAACACATGCGCGGCTGGTGGTGGCTTTGAGGATGTATCACCCGGTGGATTTCTTGCTAAACTGGGCAACTTCCTTCGACGGCCTATTAATGCTGGAACACCCATCGCCATTACCACATGGGCCAGTATACCTTCCATTGGGATAGCCAATAATCAGGCATATAATTTTTCCGTGGGTTCAGAAATTAGTCTGTCTGTAGCAGGCGGTGGGAGCCTGCCTTCACCCTTAGTGGCAGGAACACACTATTGGATCGGCGAAATTGCGCCTATCGGCGGAACTGCATATTTAGCTCTCTATGATTCCTATTATGATGCTGTGACCTACGGGGCTACCACCGGACAAGGGAGAATCCACTGGACAGATCAGGGGTCGGGTACTTGTTATATCGGTACATGCGGTAACGGTGCGGCATACACGCCGATTGCTATTAACACCGCTGCCGGTGCTATTACCAACATGATTTTTCAGGATACCAACTCGGCACCCATGAGTAAGGTGGTGCAAATTTCCACGTCGTCTCATACAGGTCAAGTGCTGGTTCAGTTTTTCATGGGAGTCAGCGGTGCCAATGTGCCGCAATGTTGCTTCGCTGGATATTTGCTTAATGTTTCAACGTCAATCCCCTTCGCATACGATTTCAGGGCCGGTAAAGGATGCCTGATAATCCAGAGTAATTCAACCGGAACTATGCTTGCCACGACAGGGATTAATACGTGCGGTGTCGATCAGTTCACGAAAGATACAGTGCTTACAGATGTCGATGACCTCTCGAATACCACGACAAGCGCGGTATCTGCCAGTACGGACTATCCGGTCATTCCGATAGCTGATACTTCGTGGTTTACTGAGGAAAATTATTATTTCATTGTCAATAACGATTTTTCTAAGGCTGAATATGTCCAATGTCTATCAATAAATCCGGGCGTATCTATTACCGTACCTTCTTTGTTCAATAGCTATGATGCCGGAGCTTATCTGGGGTCATATCCATTCCCGTATTATGCCTTCGGTGACGCTCAAGGCGGCAGTGGCGATAACAATGTGTGCTTTAGTAATAGTGGGGCTTGTTCGGCTCAGATACCTCTATTTTCGTCGCCATTTGCATCAGGTGGCAACTATGTCATCGGCAATCAGACATCGCCGATTAAGAGTGGGGTATGTGCATCGGTCATGGCAAATCATCTGCGCGTCCAGAATCCTGATGGGTATGGAAACAACGCCGTGCAGCAACCGCTTATTGGAGAGAAATACCGACCGAATGACGGTGCGACAACCCAGATGAATCGAAGTTGGGGAATTGCCAATAACATTTTCTTTTGCGCCGACAGTACCCTGACTGAAGGAACGACCACGATAGCGATCAATGAGAAGGTGTTTAAATATTTCAGGACGGCGGCGCAATTATTCGCCGGTGGTGAAAGTGATTTGGCTGTTCTCTTTCAGGACACACAAGAGGATGGATAATGACAGTTGGTGTCCCTTATGGTGTCGTAGCGCTCCCCGCCAATGCGGGCGATAACTCCCAAGTGATCCTCGGTGGGTCGCTCACCGATTTTGATATTTTCTCTTCTTCGGTTGGTCTTGGCGATACCATCAAATTCATAACACGCTCGGCTGGTTCACTACCCCGTGGAATATGGGGAGTGGTCAAGGCATTTTTTGATCCTACCGGAGATTATCCTGGGTCAATACCACATATTACCGGCGGCATCCCACAGGACGGCAATTATTATGTGTCCTTAACATCGGGAATAGTCGGTGGTAATACGTTTATTGCCGGTGATATTTGCAATTGGCCGGTCGGTGATTTTTGTACACCTCCCATTCAAATCACCCCGGAACAGGGTATGACTGTTCTGAATGAGGCAGATGGCAATTATTATATCTGCAACGTCCCCGATTGGTATTTAATGGCTTCCACAAATCAGGGGCCGGGTGGTATTCCGGGACTTGGTATTTGGGGTGTTGTTGGTGCATGGGACGGTACTTTTTCTTTGCCGGGTCAAAGACCAGGACATTCCAGTGAGGGGTATGTAGATTTTACAAATAATACATCATACCCGTTGGCGTTTTGTCATTTAACGGTGTTGCTAAATCAATCATCATCTTTTCTCAATGCTGATGCGGAAGGAAATATTACCCTGAGTCTTGCTGGGTATTCAGACTTCGTTCAAGACGTTGCCAATCCCTTGAAATTTCCACAAAACGCCAATTTTCAAAAATTTTGGACTGTGACGTGGCATGGTGTGCCTTCTGATTTGATTCAAACTGCAATGTCTATGACCGTGGATGCCACATGGCAATTCAGGGATTTGACGGGCAAGATATTACCTCCGATTCAGATGAGAATTAATAATGATACGGGCTATCTGGAATATGCCGCGTGGCCGGGTATCACAATGTCGGTGAAACAAGATCAATATGGCGACTATGTGATTGGTGTTACCGATCAAATGGGCAATGCCTATACTCTCTGGCCGGAGACTGCGAATGATACCTTGTATATCGAAGCGGTCGGCGCAGCCTCGGCATCTCTCAGGATGACTAAGGCCGGAAAATATACCGCCGTCTTTATGACGTGGTATGGGACTGACGCTAATGGCAGCTATACCTCAATGGGATTCCCGACATTTACAAGCGTCGATAATAACGGGCTGCGTGTGCGCGGGTATACAATGCAATTCACTATGAATCCGATTCAGGGTTCGGTGCCTCTCCAAGTGGCATTTACTCAGCAATGGAGTAAACTACCATGAGGCCGAATGTCACACCCTCCAATACTCAGCGAGACGTAAAGAACAAAAAGCCGTTCACGTTTCAGGCATGGCCTAATGGCATTATTCAGGATGCCGCCCCGACAGCGATTCGAGGTGCGCTTTCGGATGGTTTGAATGTGACGGTGATGAACGCGGAGATTCAGGGCCGTACCGGGAGTACCCTTTTTACTTCGCTGACGTTCCCACTCATTTCAGGGCGTACTTTTGTGGCTTCTAAGACTGGTGCGGTGGTGACGGCACCAACTGGGACTTTCACACTTGCCGATGTGGGGAACAGTATTTATTATCAGAGCGGAAGCCAGCAATATGACTTAATCACTGCATATACCGACTCTGCCACTGTCACTGTCGAGGATAGTAATGCTCAGGGGACGAATATCAACTGCGGTATTCGAGGTGGAATCAATGCTGCCGGATGGCATAAGGTAATGCAGAAGTTTGTTTTTATGATCGGTAGTGCGTTTTATATCGCTGACAACGCTATTACTGCTTTCACGGCTGTTCCGGTCATTTCCCTTGATCTCCCGTTCAATACCAAGTCGGATTTTGCCTGCTATAAAACCTATGCTCTGATTTTCAATGGCAATGGTATCTATAAAATTGATTTGGCCGATTCATTCCCAGTGGCATATCGCATTAATGTGAGTGCGCCCCTGAAAACCATTGTGGATAGTGTGGCGACAACGACTCATACCTATAATTATCTGGTGTCCGCCACTCGCCTAAAGACTCAGGGATATGTGGATCGACAATCGCAAGGTGTGGTGATTGATGCCGAAACAGGCACCACACTACCCGGATCAGACGACATTGATAATGCAGTTATTTGTCCATTGCTTCCCATCAGTGCTACGGCACCTACTCTGATTTCTGGCCTATCTATGCCGAGTGATGCTGGGTCTGCTGCCGGAACGCAGCAATGGCATTTTACGCACTATTCGATATGGCGGACAATGGATTTGAACTCGCCAAATCCTGCCGATACCTCCAAGACTACCTTCAATGATCCGAATACATATATCTGGGTAGCGGACGTTCGGATGTGCGGTGCGTTTATTGGTAGTGCAAGCGGCAATACCTATACCGCGTCTCAGGGCCAATTCGGCCCGGAAGATGTAGGCTCGTCTATTACATTTGAGAATGGTCAAGTGCGGAATATTTTGACTGTCGATACCACGGGAAGCATCATTACTTTTGACAGCTTAGGTATTAATGCAACCGATCAAGCGGCCTGTATCGGCGGCGGACGAGTGATTCATGGGACGGTGGCTGAGAATGTGTTGACCGCGAACGCCAGCGTCTTTACGTCTGCCGATGTAAGAAAAACCATTTTCAACGGCAACGGGTATCGGTATATCATACTGTCGGTGTCTGCGGATGGTACACAAGCGACACTGGACTCCACGGCAGGGACGCAGATCGAGCAGGGTTTTACGCTTGATCCTACCGGCAGGAATTTCAACGATACCATAAGTGATGATACGTTGGAAGCTCGTGTGGATTTTTATACCGCGTATGGGCGCTTCATGCAGCCCATGCCCAATTGCAATATGGGTGTGGTGATCCCGGGCTTTGTGCTAGCCGCACAAAGATTGCAGCCGTATGTGTACTACGCTGGCATTGATGATGCGGTAAGCCAGCTTATCGGCCAATATGTCCCTATTCAAATGACCGATCAGACTCACGATGCGGTTACAGCGTTCGTCCCATTTGCTAATGTACTTGCTGTGATATGCGCCATGTCTACTTGGAGCTTCACCATTGGAGTATCAACCTTGCAAGTGCTTCAAGGCAGTTCGGAAGAGGTGGCGATTTTGACCTTGAATCAGGTTGATCCGACAATAGGATGCCTTGATTACGGCTCCATTCAGACTATTGGAAATGGTCTTTCTATCATGATTACCAATGAGCCGGGCGGTGAGGCTCTAAGGACGTTCAATGGGTCGGCATACAGCACACAGGATAATTTACAAGACCCGAATTATGGGGGCCGCATTGCCAATGCTTTGCAGAATACCAAGAGATTGTCGGCATCAATCTATGACGGCAATTTAGGGTATCTCATTTGGAGAAAGACATCTTCATAAAAAGGAGGCAGTATGCCGGACACGAACACAACGAAGTCGATCATGAGTATGTATGGAAGGGCCGCAAAACAGAGGCAATCTGACTATAAAGCCATGCAGGATGCGGCCAAATCTGCTACCACGTATCGAAAGCCCACTGTGGCGGAAAAGGCAAAGCATGGCGTACATGGTGATACCGAACATCACTTTCCGAGAGCGGGAGCATAGGCCTTGCCACTGAATATCGTTTCCCAGACGTGGTATTTTGGAGACGGAACGACCGCATACGATTCGCAGCCGTCTCATATCTATGCTCTTGCGGGTGTGTTTTATCCTACTCTGGTAGCTACAGATGAATTTGGGAACGAATATACGTTTGTCAGTCCAGTAGCAATCGTGGTTTCTAATAATATTGACTACCTCGTTATTGGGGCGACGAATTTCTGCTTTAGACTTGGCACCAAAGTACAGCACGGTAATGGTATTACCCCATTTGGCGGGCCGGGGTGGATATGGCCTGCTCCGTTGTGTTCCACGGTCAAGGGATATAATGACTCCAATGAAGATATGTCCCTTGTCATAGACGCGAAAACTGGCCAGATATTCCAGATTGGACAACCGGACGTATGGACGGATAGAACAGGTACAGCATTACCTCAAGAAATACCTTGCATGGTGAAGTTGCCGGAGATTATGAGTCGGTTTGGGCCGAATGAGAATGTGCGCCACATTGAGACACACCTTGCGACTCTACCAATGGATGAATCGGTAGGCTATCGCAGTGCATTTAATGTGGCATTGCAGATATTTTCGCATGGTAATCCTGTTGCTGCGGCGCAATTGAGTCAAGTTATTCTCAATGGAGACTACGCCTATCTCAAAGAGGTAGAAGCTCGCGGTATTCAGGAAATGATTAGCTTTGCTACGTCTGGCTTCCGTTTTATGATGGCCCAGATTCGGGCGCAAGAGATTGATTTTAGGACTCCTCCTCAATTAAATGCGATCCCTGAAAAAACGTACCAGCAATACATTGGTCAGAATTTAATCGCATGGTTCTCACGCAATAAACGTGCGTTTAACATGAATCGCGCCGATGGTACATATTGGGCGACTGGAACCTCAACGGCCTTGGCCGGGCCTGATGGCTTGCCATATTCCGCTTCAAGTGTTGGTTCGGCCTTGGTCGGAACTATACCGGATTTATCGGGCAATTTTACCGTGATGTTGTGGGTGTTTTTGCCGTCGGGCGGCGGTGGTTCGGGGGGCATACAAGTTGGTGCATTGTCAATTATGGCATCCGATCACAGTCTTTCGATTACTGATGGTGTGGATACGTTTACGGTGACAATGCCTAGTGGATGGGTGTCGATCGTGGTTGCTCGTTCAATAGAAAGTGGTGGAGTTAATATTTTAGATGTCTTTATTAACGGAAATCAGGTATTAGATACGAGTTTTTCGGCCATACGAGCATATACTGGCAATGTGGTGATCGGAACAGGAATATTCTTTGATGTTCGGATCATGTCGGTAGCACTGAACGATCCCCATGTGCCCTCAGCGGTGATTCCTTATTACTATCAGGCGGTATTAAGTGGCGGCGGTGGGGTACTACCATGACGACAAATCCACTTCCTCCACTACCAGACCCGAATGGGAGCGACGAACAATTCAAACAGCGCGTCCAAGATTGGCTGAAACGGATCAGCAACATATTACAAGGGAAACAAAGCACAAACACAACAACGAACGGCATAGCGAAGCTATCGCAAGCTCCTAACGGTGTCAGTGCCGGGTATATCTATTTTGACACGACCAAAAAACAATATTATGGATATAATGGATCAGCATGGGAGCAATTGGGCGGCGGTGGTTCTGGTGGTGCCGTAACATCAGTCAATAAGCAAACAGGCGATGTGACGATTACCGCTGGAAATATCGGAGCAGACCCGGCAGGTACAGCATCGGCAGCGGTAGCTACCGAGACGGCACGGGCCGAATCGGCAGAGAACACGCTGACAACGAATTTGAATACCAAAGTGACAGGGATAGGAACACAAAGGCTTATTACAGGGCCAACATTTCCGTCAAATCCGCAGCCGGGAGACTGGTTTGCACAGATCATTTCAACATAAGGAGTGAATTATGGGTGTAGCACTTGTTTTTGGTCAGTTGGATATTTTAAAGACTTACGTTGGGCTTCAATCGCTTCCCTCCCCAAACGATTATTACATCGCCTTGCTCTCTAAAATCCAAAACGTCGGTGTAGGTTCGGCGGTTGATCCAACCAGCACCGAGGTAAACATTGCTACAGTCGCCTCAAGCTCTTCCAATTTGACCGAAGATGGCGATGTGGGTAGTGGGGCTGTGGATGCCAACTATGTCAGAACTGCTTATGCCAATGGTTCATCGGGCGTGAATTGGACTGCTACACTCGGAAGTTCCGGCAATCCATCACAAATTGTTAATGTCAATGCCATAACTATCACTGTGCCAACAGGAGGGTTAACAAATATCGTGGGATGGGCCTTATGCCGGAGTAGTGTGATTGGAACAGCAGACGCTATATGTGCCGGAGCTTTTGCGGCTGCACAGCAAGGATCGTATCTGGCGGGCGAATCTCTGAGTATCGCAGCCGGAGCGATGGTCATTACGGCACAGGATAAGAACGTTGCCAACTGACCTTCATAAATTCGTAGCGCGAGTCAAGGAGAACATAAAGGACGTTCGGATAAAGGGACAGATTACAGTACCGAATGGTACGCTGTCCCCACGAAAAACGCATACCGAACGATACCGACGCAATGCGGAACGAGCAAAACGACAGAATAGGCCGAATCGAAAGAAAAGGAAAATACCAGTGACACCGCAAACGATAACAGTGCCATTTACGATAGGGACAGACCGAGCAACCGACCCGGACGGGACGGACGTTTTGATGGTCGGTTTCGCGCAAACCCCGACAGGATCATGGGCGGAAGCGCAGTATCCGGCGCAAGGCGGAAATCCGCCTCAAAAGCAATGGTATTTACTGGACGGTAAAAACAATTTGACCAATGCGCCAGTTGGGACGTTCATGTAATTATGGCAACGCGCGTCTGGAATAATGCACTCGCTAATGGCGACTTGAGCAATCCGGGGAACTACACCGGATCGGGCGCGTTTTTGACCACGGACGTATTGCAGTTTGACGGCTCGCAGTCGCAAATCGCCTCGACCGGAACGACAAATATTTCCATCGGCAATTTTAATGTAACCTCGG
>Ga0187855_10002833_pt1 | contig 12967 bp, 11 predicted proteins | sample June2016WEW_8_10_2_FD_132969 | JGI IMG/M metagenome (GOLD analysis project Ga0187855, IMG submission 132969) | Peatland microbial communities from SPRUCE experiment site at the Marcell Experimental Forest, Minnesota, USA - June2016WEW_8_10 | ecosystem: Environmental > Terrestrial > Soil >...
GGATTCCGTGCGCCGCTAATTCCGGGACCAGTTGGTGGCGGAAACAATCGGCCTGGCGCCGCAGACTATCCAGCAGCCGCTCGCGGATTTGCGCCAGCAGATTCGCCCGTCCAGGTGACGTTCCGCGGCGCAGCACCGCAACCCTCTTCATCACGAATTCGTCCAGGTTCGAAGTAAAGATCGCAAGGAATTTGGCCCGATCCAGCAGAGGCGCCCGCCGGTCTAAGGCTTCCGCTAAGACGCGGTCGTTGAAATCGAGCCATCCTAAATCGCGGTCGATCCAGATTTCCGAAAGCGGATGCGATACCTCTCTATTGAGAACTCCTGCGTCTCCGATCGATACCATCGCTGGTGTCGCGCTCATCGTCACACAGTCTACTCCCGCGATCATCACAAATTGATGAATTTTACCGTTTCTCGCGCAGGAGCTCTTCCAGGTCGCCGACTTTATCCGCGACGAGATTGAGCTTGCGCGCCAAGCCCTGAATCTCTGACTCGGCTCGCCGGTTGACGTCGAAGTCGAGTTCGCTGCGAAGCCGGTCCTTATGGTCCTGCCGGTTTTGGCTCATCATGATCACAGGAGCTTGAATCGCGGCCAGCATCGAGAGGAACAAGTTCAAGAGAATGAATGGATAAGGGTCCCAGGCCCTCCCTCTCAAGATAATGTTGATCGTTGAATAAATTACCAGAACCACGCCAAACAAAATGATAAATGTCCACGATCCACCGAAGCGCGCCACCGTGTCGGCAATGCGTTCCGATCGGGTGGCTTCCTCTTCGATGATCTCGTTTGCGTTGCGCATGGCACGGCTCCGCACTAAATCTTGCGCGGCATGAATCTGACGGCTGAGAACCGTCAGCAAGTCCATACCCGCGTGAGGCTTGCGCTGCAGCAGCGTGAATATATCGTCGCGATCGATTTCGATGCAAACACTCTCCTCGGACGACACTGCGTCTGTCCGGTGAGGGGTCTGCCCAATCAGGGACGCAAATCCGAAAAATTCTCCGGGCCCGGGTTGATCGACAATCACTTCCTGATTGTCTTGATCGACGGTGCTGACCTTGACCGCGCCGGATACCAGTACGTAGCCGCGCCCGCCCGGATCGCCGGTCTTGTAGATCCGTTGCCGCGGGCTGAACGTTTTCATGTCCACGTGCGCGGCCAATAGGGCCGTTTCCTCATCGTCAAACAGCGCGAAGAGTGGAACCTGTTTCAGTATTTCGGGGTCACATGGCATGGTGTATGCATCCTCCGCTATCGAAATTTAGTCTCACCAGAATTTCACAACCTCTGACCGAAGACAATAGCCCCTACTGTCAGCTTGCCGGAGTGGAAACCGTTTGATACGCGCGCCCTTCGGCCCAACGCGAATAGCTGGCGCGGGCCTCGCCTCATACCTCAAAAATGTAACGGACTGTAAGCGCTAACAATGCCATCCCAACTTCGTTTACGATAGTATAGTCTGATTTTGGGCATGAACCTCCAAAACGTGGCCCGGCGCGCGAAGGTATCTACGGCTACTGTGTCCCGCGTTTTGAACAACGCCAGCGTGGTCAAGAGTTCCACTCGCGCCCGCGTTGAAAAGGCCATTGAAGAGCTGAAGTACCATCCCAATCTCCACGCTCGAAATCTGGCGGGCGGTAAGAGCCGCAGCTTGGGCGTGATCGCCTCCAACATGGAGAATCCGTTCTTCTTTGACATTTATAAAACCATCGAGTCGGATGCGCACGCCCGCGGATACGAAGTAGTGGTGGCGAATACTGATTACCGCTCAGAGCAGCTGGTCGCGAGCATCCGGTTGATGATCGGCCGGCGCGTGGCTGGTCTGGCTGCCATTGTGTCGGAGATGGAGCCCGCGTTAATCAAGGAGCTCACGGAAAGCCGCATTCCTGTTGTGTTCTATGACGTAGGCCAGCCCCGGCAAAATATCACCAACATTCGCGTGAACTACCGCCGCGGCATCGATAAAGTGACGGACTATCTGCACAGCCTGGGACATCGCCGGTTGGGATTTGTGGGGCATCATGCCATGCTCGGACCGATCAACGATCGGATGAAAGCAGTGCTGGACGCGGTGGCGCGCAATTCGTCGCTCGAAGTAAAGACCTCTGCCGACGCCGACACGCTGGAAGGGGGCAGGCAAGCCACGCGCGCGCTGCTCGCGTCCGGATACCAGCCCACCGCAATTATCTGCGTCAATGACGTGATGGCGGTGGGGGCGCTCCGCGAGCTGCGCGAGCGCGGGATCCGCGTGCCCCAGGATATGTCCGTGACTGGCTTTGACAACGTGAAGCTCTCTGAGTTTTGTTATCCCGCGCTCACCACGCTGCATATTCCGCGCGAGCAAATCGGTCACATCATCTGCAGCTGCCTGATTCCAGCACCCGGGGAAACGGCCCCTACGGAACACGAGATTGTGATTGACCCTGAATTTGTGGTGCGCGAATCCACCGGACCTGCGCCGGCAGCGCTCCGCAAGAGGCATGTGACTTGACACCCGCCATGCCCTTGCTCCCCGCCATCCTCATGCAAAGCGCGTCGCGCCTGGTTTCGCTATCCGGCGTGGATCTGGCGATCATCGCCCTGTACTTCATCGCTGTCCTCGGCATCGGCTTTTATCTCAAGCGATACACCAAGACCGGCGAAGATTTTTTTCTCGCCGGCAGGGAGATGACGGCCTGGATCGCCGGCCTCAGCTTCCTCGCGGCCAACCTCGGCTCGCTCGAGATGATGGGTTGGGCGGCCGCTGCATATCAATACGGCATTCTCGCGACGCATTGGTACTGGATCGGCGCCATCCCCGCCATGCTCTTTCTGGGCCTGGTGATGATGCCGTTCTACTACATCTCAAAAACACATTCCGTTCCGGGTTATCTAAAGCTGCGCTTCGGAGAATCCTCCCGCGTCTTGGCCGCGGTCTGTTTTGGGTTGATGACCGTACTCATGAGCGGTATCAACATGTATTCCATGGCGCTCGTCTTGAAAGTAGTGCTCGGCTGGGATATCCATTTCAGCATTTGGGTTTCGTCGCTGACGGTGGGGCTCTATGTATTTCTCGGCGGTTTGCTTTCCGCAATTTTCAATGAGGTGTTGCAGTTCGTTTTGATCTGGTTTGGCGCGCTGCTGATTTCGATTATCGGCTTGATTGAGACCGGCGGCTGGGACGGCATGGTGGCGCGAATCGCGCATAATTTTCCAGGACCCAGCTACACCCATCTGTGGAGCACCCTCGGATCCTTCGGCGACAATCCCATGGGCATTCATTGGATCGGGATCGTGTTCGGGCTCGGCTGGGTGATCTCTTTCGGTTACTGGACGACGGACTTCCTGGTGGTCCAACGCGTGCTCGCGGCCAAGGATCTGCGCGCCGCGAAAATGGCGCCCATAATCGGCGCGAGCTTCAAGATGCTGGTCCCTTTCATCGTAATTCTTCCGGGACTGCTCGGATTGGCGGTGCTTCCCGAACACCTGGTGGGAGCAGACCAGGCCGCGGCCACCGGCGGTCACAGCTATAACGAGGTGCTTCCGATCATGCTCGCGCGATATTGCGGCCCCGGACTGCTGGGCCTCGGTATCACCGCGTTGATGGCTGGATTCATGTCCGGCATGGCCGGCAACGTCAGCGCATTCGCCACGGTCTGGACCTACGATATCTACCGCCCTTTTTTTCGGAAGGAAGCGCCCGACGCGCACTACGTCTCAGTGGGACGCTGGTGTACTTTGCTGGGAGTTCTGGTAAGCATCGGTACCGCGTATTTTGTGATGCAGTTCCACAGCATCATGGATTATGTTCAGGCGTTGTTCAGTTTTTTCGTCGCGCCGCTCTTCGGCACGGTGCTGCTCGGGATGTTGTGGCGCCGCACTACGCCGGCGGGGGGATTCTGGGGTCTCCTCTCGGGTACGGTTTCGGCCATCGCATTGTGGGCTTGGGTGAAGATGAATCCCGCCGCGCTGCAGTATGTCGCGCTCTCGCCGAAAGCGAAGGATATGGCCGAGAACATGTATCGCGCCCTATGGTCGTGGATCGTGTGCGTCTTAGTTACCGTGGTGGTCAGCTACATGACCCGGCCCAAGCCGGTGGAAGAACTCACCGGGCTGGTGTACGGCTACACCAAGCTGCCGTCGGAAAGCGACGTCCCCATCTATCAGCGGCCCATCTTCTGGGCCTGCGTGGTTGCGGTAGTGTTCGTGATCTTGAATATCATTTTCTGGTAAAGGAAATATGCATCGTTCCGGAATGATTTCTATCTGGTTTTTTGTCGGCGCGCTGTTGCTGATCTATGGAATCCTTGTTCTCGGCGCCGGACTCTATGGCTTGTCGCATCCGCCTGCGGTGGTTCTGGCTGAACTGCACGCGGGAATCTGGTGGGGATTGCTGCTGATCTTGCTCGGCATCGTCTACTCAATTCGATTCTCGCCGTGGAGAGGCCGGTGATTCCATGACCTTCGGGGTAATCGTGGGAAACCGGGGCTTCTTTCCCGACCATCTTGCAAAGAGTGGCCGCGTGGAAATGCTCGCAGCAATTGAAAACTCGGGCTACAACGCGGTTGCGGTCGGCCCGGAAGAAACCAAATTCGGTGCCGTGGAAACTCGCGCGGAAGCGGTGCGATGCGCGGAGCTGTTTCAGCGCCATCGTAATCAGATTGATGGCGTCATTGTCACTCTGCCCAACTTCGGCGATGAACGCGCAGTAGCGGACACGCTGCGGCTTGCCGGGCTGAACGTGCCCGTTCTGGTGCAAGCCACGCCGGACACGCCCGGCCGCATGACCATTCGCGACCGGCGCGACAGCTTCTGCGGCAAGATGTCGGTGTGCAATAATTTGACGCAGTACGGCATCCCCTATTCGTTGACCACGCGGCACACAGAGGCTCCGGATTCCGATTTCTTCCGCAAGGATCTGGATTGGTTCGCGGCCGTGTGCCGCGTCACGCGCGGTCTGCGCCGCTTGCGCATTGGAGCCATCGGCGCGCGGCCGGCGGCATTCAACACCGTACGCTACAGCGAAAAAATATTGGAAGCTAACGGGATCTCGATTGAGACCATCGACCTTTCGGAAATCCTGGGCCGGATCCAGCGCATGAAAGATCAGGACTCGGCTGCGCAGGCCAAACTAGAGCAGATTAAACGCTACGTATCCACTGATCGCGTCCCGGCTGAAGCGCTGCTCAAAATGGCCAAGCTCGGCGCGGTGGTTGACGGCTGGATGAAGGAGACCGATGTCTCCATCAGCGCCGTGCAATGCTGGACGTCGCTCGAAGAATATTTCGGCGTGGTGCCGTGCACCGTCATGAGCATGATGAGCGAGAATCTGATGTCCAGCGCGTGCGAGGTGGACATCTGCGGCGTAGTGGGCATGCATGAGTTGCAACTCGCCTCGCAAACGCCCAGCGCACTGCTGGATTGGAACAACAACTACGGCGACGATCCGGACAAGGCCGTGTGTTTCCACTGCAGCAATCTTCCGAAGCACTTTTTCAAGGAAGTGCGTATGGACTTTCAGGAGATTATCGCCGGCACAGTTGGCAAAGAGAACACGTTCGGAACCTGCGTGGGCCGCGTCAAATCGGGACCCATGAGTTACGCGCGCTTTTCAACTGACGATCGCGTAGGATCCATCCGCGGCTACGTCGGCGAAGGCGAGTTTACAAACGATCCGCTGGATACATTTGGTGGCGCGGGAGTGGTTCGCATTCCAAAGCTGCAGGAACTGTTGCGCTATATTTGCGAGCGCGGCTTCGAGCATCACGTCGCGGCCAACTTGTCGCAGGTAGCCCCGGCAGTGCATGAGGCTGCGACGCGCTACCTCGGCTGGAGCGTGCTTCAACATGCGTCCTAGACCCAACCTTCGTATTCAATTGTGGCGCAGGTTTGTGGCGCAGGTCCCCGACCTGCGAAATCTTCCATGAGCATCGTAGCCGGTGTCGACTTCGGAACCCTCAGCGTGCGCGTGTCGATTTTCGACAGCACGCGCGGCAAGCTTGGCTCCGGCATAGCGGAATATCCTCTAGCCCGCAAGAAGGACGATCCCGACCACGCCACGCAAAGCCACGCGGATCACATGCGAGCGCTGTCCGAAGCCATGCAGCGTGCCCTCGCCGAATCGGGCGTCAACGGCCACGCGATCGAATCCATCGCGCTCGACACCACCGGCTCCAGCGTCATCCCGGTAGACGAAAATCTCGAACCGCTCGACGATTATTATCTTTGGTGCGATCATCGCTCCTGGAAGGAAGCCGCCGAGATCACCGCCCTCGCGCGCAACCGTAACCTCGAAGCAATCAATTGGTGCGGCGGCGTTTATTCTTCCGAATGGGGTTTCGCCAAACTGCTGCACTGGCTACGCGCCAATCCGCAAAAGCGCGAGCGTTTTTGGACAGCTCTGGAACATTGCGACATGGTGGCGGCGGTTCTGTGCGGAATCAGCGATCCCGGGCAAGTGTCGCGGAGTATTTGCGCCATGGGCCACAAATGGATGTGGAACCAATCGCTTGGTGGTCTTCCTCCGGATGATTTTCTAACCTCGCTCGATCCTTTGCTCACTGGAGTTCGCACTAAGCTGGACGGCCGCTACGCGACGTCCGACCAGATCGCCGGTCATCTGACGACGGCGTGGGCCGAAAAACTCGGTCTTCGCGCGGGCATCCCGATTCCCGTTGGCGCTTTCGACGCGCACTGGGATGCCATCGGCGCGGGTGTTCGGTTGGGCGATGTCGTGAATGTGGTCGGCACGTCCACCTGCATCATGGCGATTGGCGAAGAGCCCGCTCTGATTCCCGGCGTCTGCGGCGTTGTTCCAGGCTCGGTGCATCCCAAATTAGCGGGCATCGAAGCGGGCCTTTCAGCCACCGGCGATATCTTCGATGCCATCGCGCGGCGCGCCGGCACCACGGTCGCGGAACTCTCCCGAGGTTTGGAGAATTACCGCGCCGGCGAAACCGGCTTGCTGCGCCTCACGTGGGATAACGGCGATCGCACCGTCCTGGTGAACCCCGAACTGAGCGGCGTTACTCTGGGCTGGCGGCTCACTCACACAGCGCAGGACGAACTTTTCGCGGCCATCGAAGGCACGGCATTTCACACTCGAGTGATCCTGGAGCGTATGGAAGAACACGGCGTGCCGGTGCGCCGCATTATTAATGGCGGCGGCATACCCCAGAAGAATCCGGTACTCAACAAGGTCTATGCCAACGTGATGCAGAAACCGATCCTGGTTCCGCGTGGCGATATCACCAGTCTTGGCTCTGCGATTTTCGCGTTCCTCGCTGCGGGAGCTTTCCGCAGCATCGAAGAAGCGCAGGACGCGTTGTGCCCAGGTTACGAGACCGTTGCTCCGGAAGACTCGGCCGCAGCGGCGTACCGCGATTTGTACCCCCTCTTTCGCAAACTCTATTTCCAATTCGGGCAGAGCGACGATACTTTGCCGGAGCTCCGCCGCATCACCGCCAATGTACGAGGAGGCCAGAGTGCTGGAAGCGCTGCGGGCTGAAGTTCTCGAAGCGAATCTCGAACTGGTGCGCCGCGGATTGGTAATTTACACATTCGGAAACGCGAGCGGTATTTCGCGCCCCGATGGATTGGTGGTTATCAAGCCCAGTGGCGTTTCTTATGCGAACATGACTCGCTCCGACATGGTGATCGCGGATCTCGACGGGCGCGTAGTGGAAGGCAGCCTGCGGCCCTCCACAGATCTTGAAACGCACCTGGCGCTATATCGCGCGTTCCCATCCATTGGCGGAGTCGCGCACACGCATTCCCGTCATGCTACGGCCTGGGCGCAGGCCTCGCGTGAGATCCCCTGCTTCGGCACCACGCACGCCGATTATTTCCACGGCCCTATTCCGATTACGGCGCCCCTCTCGCCTGACGAAATTGAATCCGGTTACGAAGCCAACACTGGCCTAGCCATCGTGCGCGCGATGGAAGGACGCGGTCCGCTGGGTTGCCCGGCAGTGTTAGTGGCCGGACATGCGCCGTTCTGCTGGGGCAAATCGGTGAGCGATGCCACGCATGCGGCTGTGATTGTCGAGGAACTTGCAGCGCTGGCTTTGGAGACTCTCATGATCAATGCCACCGCGCAGCCGATTTCAGAAGCGCTGCGCGACAGGCACCATTTCCGCAAGCACGGCCCGACAGCGACGTACGGGCAGCGCTAGCCGAACCGCGACCGGAAGGGAGCGCCAAATCGCCCTTCACTCTACCCGCAAACGCAGAATCGTCAATGAATGCGCCGGAAACGTATAAACGAAACTGTTCTTCGATAGCGCCGCCGTCAGCGTACTCGTCTTCGGCACAACCTTTTTGTCATCGCCAAACGTGTGCGTAGCCTTCAAATCCGGATAGTTCATCTGCCACACCGCAACATCCGGTGCGAGCGTTCCCTCCTGATTCTCGATACGCGTCGCAATATCCTGCGACTTGCTGCGATTCAGCACGTTGACGTAGACGGCGTGATCCTTCGCGTTGTACGTGGTCGAAACGTCGAGATAGGTAAGCTCCCGATTGCTCAATGTGTGGTTCAAGGTATAGGTCGGCGAGCGAACCCAAGCGCGCAATGCCACGTTGCCGCGCTGTTTGCCGTACTCGAGGATCGGAAAATAAATCGGCTGCAAAAACAATCCCTGCTTGTTAGTCATGATCGGCGCGATCACGTTCACTAGCTGCGCCAGGTTCGCCATCTTCACTACGTCCGCGTGCCGGACAAAAGAATTGAAAAACATCCCCATGGCCAGCGCGTCCTCGAAGTTGTAAGTCTCTTCGAGATGTTCGTTGTTCCCGGCGCGATACCAGACGTTCCATTCGTCGTAGGCAATGTAAATCGGACGCGGATTTGGCCCGGACTGCGCGGCCTGAATCGCGCCGGCGGTGGTCTCGATGTAATAATCAATTCTTTGCGACCAGCCCAGGAACTTTTCCAGATCGTTATCGCGGTTGTTGATGTAAGTGTGCAGCGCGATGTAATCGATCTCGTTGCGCAGCGCGTTCAGCACCGTGCGATTCCATCCGATCCAATCCGCGCCGTAATTGCTCGACCCGCTGGCCACAAGCTTGATGGAATCATCCACTAACCGCATGGCCTTGGCCGCTTCCAGCGCAAACTTGGCGTAATCTTCGGCGTTCTTGTGTCCCAATTGCCACGGACCATCGATCTCGTTGCCCAGCCCCCAATATTTCACCTTGTACGGTTCATCGCGCCCGTTCTTGCGGCGTTGATCGGCCCAATAGGTATGTCGCGATTCGTTGGTGTATTCCACCCAGTGACGCGCGTCGTCCACTGTGCCGAGCCCTCCGTTGATGCAGATGTACGGCTCCGCGCCGATCCGCTCCGCATAGCGCAGAAATTCGTCTGTCCCGAACCGGTTGCTCTCCAGCGCGTTCCAGGCTAGCTCCACGCGCACCGGCCGCTGATCTTTCGGCCCGATTCCATCCGTCCAGTTGTAGCCGGAAGAAAAGTTGCCGCCAGGATATCGAAGGATGGACACGCCCAGCTTCTTCACTGCGTCCATCACATCAGTTCGATAGCCGTCTTTGTCGGAGAGCGGACTGCCCTCCTCATAGATGCCGCCGTAGATCATGCGGCCGAGATGCTCGGCGAAATTACCGAACAGCAGCGGATCCACCTCGCCGATCGTGCGGTCGATATCAATCTTGATTCGGGCCGGCGGCGTTTGCGCCAGCAACATACCGGCTATGAAAACGAGAAGAATACGATGCATTGGAATCAAGCCTCCAGGCGAAGATCATTATGACACGTCGTCCGCACGTGTTGTAAGCGATTACAGCCTTGGGATCAATGACTATGCGCGTGCCGGGTCTGAGAGGATTGGCGATCCGCCGTGACCAGCCTGCGGCGGGCCTCAGACGGCGTGTCCAGTTGCCGGCGTAGCCAAGCCGTCAATTCATCGACGCCCGTACCATCTTTGAGATTCGTGAACAGAAACGGGCGATCCCCGCGCATTTTCCGCGCATCCCGGTCCATTACTTCGAGCGATGCTCCCACATGCGGAGCAAGATCGATTTTGTTGATCACCAGCAGATCCGAACGCGTGATCCCCGGCCCTCCCTTGCGCGGGATCTTGTCGCCGCCCGCCACATCGATCACGTAGATGAACGCATCCACCAATTCCGGACTGAAGGCTGCCGCCAGATTGTCGCCGCCGCTCTCGACGAAAATCAATTGCAATCCCGGATGCCTGCGCTCCAGTTCGGCAATCGCTTCCAGATTCATGGAAGCATCCTCGCGAATCGCCGAATGCGGGCACCCGCCGGTTTCGACGCCCAGAACACGGTCTGCAGCGAGCGTGCCCTGGCGAATCAGAAACTCGGCGTCTTCACGGGTATAGATATCGTTGGTAACTACCGCGAGATTCACTTTCGGCCACAGCGCCTGGCTCAGCACGTGTACCAGCGCGGTTTTTCCGCTTCCCACCGGCCCAGCCACGCCAATTCGGAATGCACCAGTCTCGTTCACACTCACCTCTCAAAATAGAAAATAGCGTTGGGCGAGTGGCAGCACGCTGGCCGGCTCGCACGTAAGCAGTTCACCGTCGGCGCGAACCTCATACGTTTCAGGATCCACTTCAATGCGCGGCGTCGCCGAATTGTGAATCATATCGGCTTTCCCAATCTTTCTGCAATTCTGCACCGTGACCAGGCGCTTGCGAAGGCCCATCCGCTCCACATGCGGAATAGAGGCTCGCGAGACGAACATGGCACTGATAGATTGCGGAGCACCGCCGAACGATCCGAACATGGGCCGGTAAAGTACCGGCTGCGGCGTAGGAATAGACGCGTTCGCGTCGCCCATCACGCTCCAGGCGATGAAGCCGCCCTTGATCACCATTTCGGGTTTCACTCCGAAGAACGCCGGATTCCAGATCACCAGATCGGCCAGTTTGCCGCGCTCAATGGAACCGACTTCGCGCGCGATTCCATGCGTGATGGCGGGATTGATCGTATATTTCGCGACGTAGCGCTTGGCGCGCAAATTATCGTTCTGCGATGAATCGCCAGGCAGCGGCCCGCGCTGCACCTTCATCTTATGCGCCGCCTGCCAGGTGCGCGTCACAACCTCACCGATCCTGCCCATGGCCTGCGAATCGCTGGACATCATGCTGATCACGCCAAGATCATGCAGAATATCCTCGGCCGCAATGGTCTCCTGCCGGATGCGGCTCTCGGCAAAAGCGACATCCTCCGGCACCATCGGATTCAAATGATGACAGACCATCAGCATGTCCAGATGCTCGGCGATCGTGTTCACCGTCAGCGGCCGAGTGGGATTGGTTGAAGACGGCAGAATATTTGGCAGACCCGCGATCTTGATGATGTCCGGCGCGTGGCCGCCGCCGGCGCCCTCCGTGTGATACGTGTGGATGGTCCGGCCCGCGATCGCCGCGATGGTGTGATCCACGAAGCCGGCTTCGTTCAGCGTGTCAGTGTGAATCGCCACCTGCACATCGTAAGCGTCCGCTACGCGCAGGCACGTATCTATCGCGGCCGGTGTGGTTCCCCAATCTTCATGGAGCTTCAATCCGCACGCGCCGGCGCGGATCTGCTCGGCCAGCGGCTCATTGTCGGATGCGTTCCCTTTTCCGAGGAATCCGAAATTCATCGGCCAAGCTTCAGCGGCGCGCAGCATTTGTTCCAGATTCCAGCGGCCGGGTGTACAAGTGGTTGCGTTGGTTCCGGTTGCCGGGCCGGTTCCACCGCCGATCATGGTAGTGGTGCCGTTCGAAAGCGCTTCATAAATCTGTTGCGGAGAAATAAAGTGGATGTGCGCGTCGATCGCTCCTGCGGTTACAATCTTGCCTTCTCCTGCGATTACCTCCGTGGCTGCGCCTACCACCAGACTTGGATCCACGCCGTCTTGCGTATCCGGATTACCGGCTTTCCCGATCTTCACAATGCGGCCATCACGAATCCCGATATCCGCCTTGACGATGCCCCAGTGGTCGATGATCAACGCGTTGGTGATCACCAGGTCGAGAGCGCCTTGCTCGGTTTCGCGCTTGGCCGTCGAGCTCTGACCCATTCCGTCGCGAATCACCTTGCCGCCACCAAAAGTTATCTCGTCGCCGTAGACGGTGTAATCTTTCTCAACTTCGATAATCAGCTCGGTGTCCGCCAGGCGAACTCGGTCTCCGGTGGTAGGGCCGTAAAGATCGGCATAAGTGCGGCGGGGAATTCTTGTGCTCATTTTGCCGGCCCCGGACCATTCGCGTTGAGCGGTCCATTCACCAGACCGTTGTGTCCATAAACGGATCGCGCGCCGCCCAGTGCCACCAGCGGAACTTCCTTCTCCTCGCCGGGCTCAAAACGGATCGCAGTACCGGCCGCGATATCCAAGCGCATGCCATACCCCGCGCGCCGATCGAATTCCAGCGCCTTGTTGACTTCGAAGAAATGATAATGGCTGCCCACTTGAATCGGCCGGTCCCCCGTGTTTCGAACCACCACGCGCGCCACCGCCCGCCCCGCGTTCAATTCAATGTCTCCGCCGGCGAAGATGTATTCTCCTGGATGCATGGCGCCTCCTTATTGAATAGGATCGTGAATCGTAACCAACTTGGTCCCGTCCGGAAACGTGGCTTCTACCTGCACGTCGTGAATCATCTCCGCCACTCCGTCCATTACGTCGTCCCGCTTCAGTATGGAATTTCCCAGCGACATAATATCGGCTACGCTTTTACCGTCGCGCGCCGCTTCCAGGATCTCCGCGGAAAGAATCGCAATCGCTTCCGGATAATTTAGCTTCAAACCCCGCGCCCGGCGCTTCTTAGCCAGCTCGGACGCGACGAAGATCATCAGCTTTTCCTGTTCACGCGGCGTGAGATGCAATTCGCCCCCTTCGATTAATGTACTTTTCGTGGAAGCGTGGCAGCGCGGCCACAAAGAGACCATTTCGCGGCTCTCCAGAACTCCACCAGTCCATCTGATAGGCGACGCCCGCTCATCGCGACGCC
>Ga0187855_10002837_pt1 | contig 12961 bp, 12 predicted proteins | sample June2016WEW_8_10_2_FD_132969 | JGI IMG/M metagenome (GOLD analysis project Ga0187855, IMG submission 132969) | Peatland microbial communities from SPRUCE experiment site at the Marcell Experimental Forest, Minnesota, USA - June2016WEW_8_10 | ecosystem: Environmental > Terrestrial > Soil >...
ATACGTTCCATCCCTCCAGCCTCGCGGCTGTCAAGAGGAACGTTCTACTTTGCCCAAATAGGAATTTCTCACTTTGCCGCGACACCCGCGCCGCCTACGGTGCGTTGCGCCATCTATACCCGCAAGTCTACCGAGGAGGGCCTCAGCCAGGAGTTCAACTCGCTGGATGCCCAGCGGGAGTGCGCGGAGAGTCTACATGGCCGAGGTTTTGAATCAATTAACTTAGGCGCTGGATGACGTCCGCGAGTCATTCTTCAGGAAGCATTCCAAAAGTGTCGGAATTGCTTTGATGATCGCGTTCTGCCGTTCCATTGGACACGGATTAAAACGGGACTGCTGGTACGCACTCGCGGAAACGGAGCGCTTTTTACTTTTTCGTCGGAGTTTCGGGAGCCACAGGGCTCGTGGAAGTAAGGCAAGACCGCTTGAACCTCTAGCGAAGTGAAGGCGCTGTAATAGCCAGCGAGCATTCGAAGCGCAGCATCATCATTGACGGCAGCGTCAGCCTCAGGCGAACTCATAACAGCATTTTATCTCGACTGGCTTCCATCCTCGCATCACCGTGTCGCCGCCCGCTTTTTCTCGAACAACTCCCGCCGGCCCTCGATCACTCCAGCCATCGCCGGGGCGCCTGCCGAAACGCAGCGCACCGGGCTGAAGGAGCAATTCGGGCCTGCAGACGGGAAGCCGCGGAAAACCTTCCGTTTGATGCTACGCCCCCTTAGCCGCAAGGCAGAGTTGGAGAAGTCCACGTGCCGAAGGATTCTGTGCGCAGACGGCACTGTCTCCGAGACCATCGTGCTTGCCGCAAGTGCGCTGGTTACCGAAGGGAGATGTGGCCGGGCAGGTGCTGTTCATTCATCAGATCCTCGGGCTGCGGCCGAAGAGCACGATCGGGAACGACAATTGCCAGAAGAACCGAAAGGCTGGCGACCGCAGGTGAAGCAGTTGCCGCTGCGTGGGAATTACAGGAGCGTCTTCAATGGCGCTGTCAAAGTGGGGTAGTAGCTTTATCCAGACGACGTTCGCGCGGCAGTATCCGGCCCCCGCCGTCAATGAGTTGATGAGTCGCCGACGTGGCGCTTGAAGAATTTCGGCAACTGCTGAGGACGAAGTTCCGGTAAGCTTCGATCACCTTGTCGGAAGAATCTGTGGCTACGGTTTCGAAAGGTGCTTGGTCGACACCACGGTGAGCACCGTTAGCCGCGTCGTCAATCTACTCGGGCCTGGGTGAGGGGTCAGATGGCCAACAGCATCGGGTCGGTGGCGAGAATAGCGTAGAACACCTCTTTCACTTTGAAGGCAACTTCATTTTCCGCGCGGCGCATATCGGCGCGGCTCCCGGCAGCATCCGCCCGGTTCACATCCACCCCCGCGCGGATTTTGAAGAACTGCGTCGCCTTCGACGCCAGAATATACCTCAGCCGGCTTCGCTGGATGATCGGACGGATGATTCGCGCCTCCGGCGCGGATGATGTTGCTTCTCTCGGGTCCTAGTTTAGAAAACTACGTTTTCCGATGATTGCTGACAGCTAGCGCCACGCCGGTAGAAAATCCGTTGGCGTTGTCGAACCACAAGACAAACGCCCCCGGAGTTCGGTTCTCTAGGGGGACTACTGCCTCCTGTTGCTGAGTCGGCGACAGTGTATCAGTGAACGGAGCGCTTCGGGACCGTGGAGCAGGCCATCAGGAGTGCCGGGCAGCTTGACCTGATGATTCTCGATGCGCCGCCAAACTCCACGGCCGCCACGCTCCGTATCACGCGCGCCGCGGACATCGTGATCCTCCCGACCGGGCTTTCCCTCGACGACCTCCAGCTATCCGTCCTGCTTGCGCATGAGCTGGTGAAGAAGGGCGTTGCCAAGGTCAAGATTGCTTTTGCCCTGTGCCGGGTCGGGGACAGCCACATCGAGGTGCAAGAAGCGCAGGCGTACCTGATGGAGGCCGGATACCGGGTGCTGTACGGCTCCATCCGAGAAAATCGCCTACCGTCGCGACAGCGACGAAGGCTGGGCGCTCACTGAAACCCGGTATCCCACGCTCAATGAGCGGGCGAACCGCCTGGTGCAGAGCATCATCGATCTCGTTTCTACCCTCAATCTCGACCTCGTTGTAGGGCATGACGTTCGATGCTTTTTGCGAACATCGGCGTCTCCTGCCGGTTGTGGGCCTCCGAAATCGGTTTACGGGCACCCCGGAAGACGTCCAGCGGTATCCCCTGGCCGCCGAGGAAGTCTAACAATTCCGGGGTGGCACAGGTTTGAACCGTATTTGTAAACTCGCACATTCTGTCGTCGATCTTCCTTGCTGCCAGATCCCATATCACGCCGATTTTCGTGCGGCCTGTGGGCGTGAACACGTCAGACGTGGAAACCAGTCTCAGGTGATCGGGTCGCGCGACTTCTTCGATGTAGTGCTATACGATCAGGCTTCCGCCGAGTATCTCGACGTTGATCGACATGCGCCGGCCGTCAGGTGACATAGTTGCACCGGCGGAGCAGTGTGCCGGCGAGCACCACTGATATTCCGCCTCGGGCAGCGTAAAGCACCAAGCCGGAATGTCGACCTTCTCAATCGGGGCGTTGATCGTTGCCGAGAAACTCGATTCGACTAAGGTGTTGTCTTCCATTGTCATTCTCCTTTGAATCATCAGCTCGCAACCGCTTCCAGCACCCGCAGGCCTGCCGATGATTCGTCTTTCAAACGCGAAGAGAGGCCGCCCGTCACTCGCACGAAACGTTCAATCGACCGCCCAGAGCGTGTTCGGGATAAATTGGAAATTCCAAGCCGCTGCATTCTGGACAGCAAGGTTGTTCTCGGCAACCCCAGTTGCGCTGCTGCTCCATTTGGTCCACCGACAACCCAATTGGTCTCCCCGAGTGCTGCGGTAATATGCTCACGCTCCGCATCGGCCATCGTCCTCCTGATGCTTGTCGCCTCGGTCGGCGCTGAAAAACGAGCCGGCGCAGCTTCGCCCGGTGTCAAAAGCTCGGTGGTCTGCCGACTCAATACAGAGCCCGTCGTGATGATGACCCCGCGCTCGATGACATTCTGCAGCTCCCGGATATTACCCGGCCAATCGTAGTGTTCCAAAGCCGCCATCACATCCCGAGGAATCGTCGCGACTACTTTGCCCTGCTGTCCTGCGAACTTCCTGACAAAATATTCCGTCAGTAGCGCGATATCGTCCCGCCGTTCCCGCAAGGGCGGAAGCGTCATCGGAAATACATTTAGTCTGTAATAGAGATCAGCGCGGAACCGCCGTTCACGAACCATCTGCCCCAGGTCCTGATTCGTCGCAGCAATTACTCGCACATCGATCTGAAGTGTCTGATTGCCGCCAAGGCGCTCAAATTGCTTCTCTTGAAGAGCCCGCAGAAGTTTCGGTTGCAGCTCGAGCGGGAGGTCTCCAATCTCGTCAAGAAAGAGCGTTCCCCGATCCGCAACCTGGAACCGCCCGATGGTCTGATTCGCAGCGCCGGTGAAAGCTCCCTTTTCGTAACCGAAGAGCTCGCTCTCCAGCAGAGCACTCGGAATGGCCGCACAGTTGAGTGCTACAAAGCGGTTCCTGCGCCGAGGGCTCACCTCGTGAATCGCACGGGCAATCACTTCCTTGCCGGTGCCAGTTTCTCCCTGAATGAGTACGGTGGAGTCCACCGGCGCGACCAGATCGACGTTATCGAGCAGCGCGCGGAATTTCGCGCTGGATCCAACCAAATTCAGCGTAGCCATAGTTATGTCTCCCTTGCCTGAATTGGAAGGGGTGTTGACTCCTTCCAAGTCTTGTTCGCTGCGTAGGACGCATTCCGGGGTCGCCGGCGGCGAACAGTCTAGGTTTTGCGTTTCTGTGTGGGCCGGACAATCTCGATGCGGCGCATCCAAAAAAACGCGCGTCAAGTGAGCCTGGCAACGGGCACCACGATTTTCCTTTCCTAGCGGCGTTTTTTTTTGCGGGCCGCGCCGCCTCTAATGTCCTGATTCTGCGCCGCACCACTCCAAAGGCGCAACCCTGAATCGGTTCTGGGGACTGACTGAATAGTTGGAATTGATTGACTATTTCGAGGGAACGAGCGAAGAAGGGCCTACGGCTACAGTGTCAGGCGTCTTCGTCCGAACAGGAGGGCATCGATCGACCAGGCACCAGGCCCGAGCATCGCCAGTGCAAGTCCCACCGAGGCCAGAAGGATTAGGGCCCAAGGGTCGTCGGTTCGAGAAAAGGCGGTCCAGACTGCCAGCCCGGCCAGCACGCCGCCCGCAATAGGTGTCCACAGACCGGCGCAGAGGAACAAGGCAGCAGCGCGCTCGATCACCGCCGTAGACAAGGACGGGTTTAAAGCCAGTGCGCTTCCGCTAAAGTGGAATGCTGTGATTGCCGCGCTCAGCCGGAGGAAGAGAAGTCCCACCCCAGGCCACCCACGGGCAAAAGTCGAATACAGGCGCTGCACCGAACTCCCTTTTCAAGCATAAGCACTCGGTCAGGGAGTCGAAACCCCAATAAAAGGCTCACGCTTCACTCTTTAGAGTGATTACAGTTCGATAATTCCGCGCTTCAGTCCGATGGTGACGGCATGCGTCCGGTCGTTTGCCGCCAACTTGTCAAGGATGTTCTTTACGCGGCTCTTGACCGTTTCTTCCGAAATCGAGAGCTGCGCCGCAATCTCTTTGTTGGCATTGCCAGCGGCGATCAGCCGCAGGACTTCGATTTCCTTGGGTATCAACGCTTCTTCGCCGGTGTGCTCGGCAACCTGGGCGGCGGCCTCCGGAGACATAACCTTGCGCCCCGCATAAACCGCACGGATGTTGTCGGCCAGTTCCTTATGCATTACAGCTTTTAGCAGGTAGCCCTGTGCTCCGGCTTTGAGAGCGCGGAGAATCTTTGCGTCGCCGGCGTAAGTTGTCAGCACGATAATTCTTGCACCGGGAAACTCGTCACGGATCGCGAAAACCGCGTCGACACCATCCATCTCGGGCATCTGCAAGTCCATCACTGTAACGTCCGGGCGATGAATACGAAACTGCTGGATGGCTTCGCGTCCGTTCGACGCCTCGGCGACGACCGCGATGTCCGGTTGAACAGCAATGAGCCCGCGGAGTCCTTCGCGGACAATTGGGTGGTCGTCAGCGACGAGAATCCGAATTTGGAGAAGACTTGCACTCACCATCCGACCATCTCTATTCCACCTCAGTGGCCGGGCTGAAGAACTTCGGAGCGAACTTGGGAGAGGGGCGGCTCCCCACGTAGGCACTGGAGGCGGGAATGGTCAACTCGATTTCTGTGCCGGCCCCGTCTCGACTCCAGATTTCCAGCTTTCCGTCCGCGATTTCAGCACGCTCCTTCATGCCATGCAATCCGAAATGTCCCTCGCGCTCGGTTGTCCTAAGGACTTCTGGATCGATGCCCTTTCCATCATCCCGGATGCGAAGGCGGAATTGCTGTTCCTCATAGCGAATTTCCACTTCGATGTTCCGCGCCTGCGCGTGGCGGAAGGCGTTTCCCACGGCTTCAGCAGCAATGCGGTGAACTTCGTCTCCCCGAATCGGATGCAGACTCCGAGGCTTGCCTTCAACCTGTACGCGGAATGCGGGAGAGATCGAGTTGCTTTCACGGGCCGTGAATTCTTCGCCGACCGTCTTTATGGCCGCGGCAAGATCATTAGTCTCGGCCGTGAACGAGCGTAACGCTTGCACTGCATCCCGGCCTTCTATGATCGCCTGAGTGGCCGCGTTGATCGCCTTCTCCAGTTTTTCTCGTGCCTCATCCGGACGCGACGGAAGAAGGCTGTAAGCCGTTTGAAAGTGGAGCAACAGCCCGTGGAAACTTTGCAGCAAAGTGTCGTGAAGTTCGCGCGCGATGCGTGTTCGCTCGTTAACGCGGGCTTCTAGCTCTTCGGCACGCTTGCGGTCCGTTATATCTACGTTTGAGCCTACGTAGCCAATGAATTTACCATCGGCGTCGAAGCGCGGCACGTCAGTGTCGACAATCCATCGATACTCGCCGTCATGGCGGCGGAGCCGGTACTCGTGCTGAAACAGCCGCCGCTCGCAGAAGGCGGTGATGCGGAATTCGAAGCAGCCTTGCAAATCCTCGGGGTGGATGTCCTCGGCCCAGCCGATCCCGAGCGTCTCGTCCATCCGGCGCCCCGTGAACTCGAGAAACGCCTTGTTGACGAAATCCAACTCGCCATCGACGCCAGCCGACTTGATCATCACCGGTGTGGAGTCCGCCATAACGCGGAAACGCTCTGTTGATTCGCGTCGAAGGAGCTCCCCACGTTTCTCTTCGGTAACGTCGTGCACAATACTCAGGATCTCAAGGATCGTTCCCGCCGCGTCGCGCACGGGAGAGAGTGTCACCGCAACGTCGAGCTGCCGACCGCCCTTGCCCACGCGGATCGATTCGTTCCGGACCGTCCTCCCGTTCTTTGCGAGGCGACTGATTAATGCGCGCTCTTTATCGACGAGCGCGGGCGGAATGATCGTGAAGATTGGGCGGCTGATGATTTCGGCTGCCGTGTACCCGAACATCCGCTCGGCCGCAGGGTTCCAAAGGGTTACGACTCCATCCACTGTCGTGCTGATGATCGCGTCGCCGGATGATTCGACGATCGCGGAAAGCAGCGCCGCCGGGGCGTTGGCTAATTTCGGACTCACTGGCTGACCTCCTTGATTCGGCGGGTCTCGACTTGCGTCCGAGCGAGAAGCCCGGTCTGGTACACATCGAACGCTGCCTCGAGGCGCGCTGGTCGCCTCAGCATCGGTAAGGGCGGTGATAGCGCCCGAGACGCAATCAACTTCCGCTTCGCGCTGGCTCGGGCTCGGCGGGCATTTGCCAACCCCATGTCGGGGCCCGGCGTCGTGGACGAGGGCACCTTCACCGCGGCGGTCCTCTGCCTCATGACTCATTCTCCCACGAAGAAATGCTACCGAACTTGGTAAGCGTCGTGCCACTAATTCCGGCTCGGGCAGGACGCCACCCGTAACGAAACTTGATGTTCGCCTCGTCGGGCCGTATCAGCCGCTCAACGATTGCCGCTCAACGATTTGCGAAAGCAGTCGAACAGCAGTATACTTGGCTACTAACAGCGAACCCCCGTGGGCCGCACCCGTTGGTATGGAGTAGTATCGGGACACGCGAATGCCGAGTCTCAACCGCGACGATTGGATTGATCTCGCCAGAAAGCTGGACTGGGATTATTCGTACGTCCGCGAGGAAGACGTATTTCCCGAAATCCTGAGCGGCCGTCCCTGGCTTCCACACGCCGAGTGGCAACACTGGGACGAGCCCTACCGCACGAGCTATGAGGATTACGTGGACACCCAGTCCGTCAAGGACGCTATCTTCCATGGTGTACGGGAAGCCGTGGGCCGCGTCGAGGACTTCGCGAAACTGGATCGGTCTTGGCTCAACGGCTTGAAGCTCCACGCAGCAACGATGGCGTTCACAGAGTTTGCGGCAGGGATCGGAGACATCCGCGGCGCCCGTTTCGGGCGAGACGGCGCCTGGCGCACGATGGCACTATTCGGCGCGCTCGATGAGTTCCGCCATACCCAGATTCCTTTGCTGCTTATGCACGAACTGGTCCGCTGGGACCCCCAGTTCGACTGGACGCACCGGTTGTTCCACACCAACAACTGGATGGCCATCGCCCTGCGGCACCTCGTCGATGAGATGTGCGTTGGGACGGACCCTCTCGAATTCGCCATCGCTACCAATCTCGTGCTCGAGACGGGCTTTACCAACCTCCAGTTCATCGGGCTCTCGGCGGTGGCCCACGACGTCGGCGACCGGATGTTCGAGAAAATGGTCACAAGTATCCAGACCGACGAGGCGCGTCACGCCCAGATCGGTCATCCGGTGCTCGCGACACTGATCCGTCACGACCCCGAACGGGCCCAGTATCTGGTCGACAAGTGGTTTTGGCGGAGCTGGATCGTGTTCGCCGTGGTTACCGGATTCAGCATGGACTATCTAACGCCGCTCGCAGCTCGGCGCACTTCGTTCAAGGAGTTCATGGAGGAGTGGATCACCGACCAGTTTCAAAGGACCTTGACAGCGTTCGGCTTGAAGCGTCCGTGGTACTGGGACTTCTTCATCGAAGCGCTCGACATTTATCACCACATGGTCTATGCGAGTAGCTATACCTACCGCGCAACGGTGTGGTTCGACTTCGCGCTTCCCGGTCCGGAGGAACGCGCGTGGCTCCGTGCCAAGTACCCCCGCACCTGGGATCTGCTCGACCCCGTGTGGGAGCGGATTACCGAACGCTGGCGGATGAGCGGGCCCGGCATTGAATGGTCCACGCAAGGGACAGCCGTGCCCGCGTTCTGCAATCTGTGCCAGCTCGTGCTGTCAAATGGTACGCCGCACGAGAACGCTGCGCGCGTCGTCGAGTACCACGGCCGGAAATACGTCTTCTGCTCCGAACCATGTGCTTGGATCTTCTCGCGCGAGCCGGATCGCTACGCGGATCACAAGGGCGTCGTGAACCGGATGCTGGCCGGCGAGGCGCCCGCCAACGCGGTCGAGCTCACACGAACATACTTCGAGGTGACCCCAGAGGTCCGGGGCAAGGACATGTTGCGTGGGCGGTACCCGTGGCTGCGGGCACATCGCAACGAGCCGGGTTTGGAGGTATAACACATTGCTCGTGCCGCTTTACGGCTTTCTTGCCGGTGACACGCTCGGACTCGTCGTGCTGGTCCACGACGACGACCGGGTCCATGCGATCGCAGAACAGCTCCAGTTGGCTGCTTGCGTTCGGGTCGCGCCGCGAGCCCACGCGCAAGTGTACTTCCAAGGTCAACGACTCGATCCAGAGCTTACCGTATCGGAGGCAGGCCTCGCGCCGCTGGACCGTGTCGATGTGGTTCCAGAGGAGTAGGAGTGATGGCGTTCAGGCCCATAATCGCGGCTACTGAACTCTGGGATGGCGACATGACCGCCGGTGTCGTCGATGGCCAGGACATCCTTTTAGTCCGGCTCAACGGAGTTGTTTACGCCTACGAGAATCGGTGCGCACATCAAGGCGTGGCCTTGAGCGAGGGGCGGCTGGATGGATATGTACTCACCTGCCGGGCCCACCACTGGCAGTACGATGTCCGTGTCGGCAGCGGCATCAACCCCGCGACGGCCTGCCTCAGGCGTTTCGCAGTGAGGGTCGAGGATGGTACGGTTTTCGTGGATGTCAACGCGCCCAGCTCTGACCTCCCTGACAGTGATGATGTCGGTGATGGCGTGGGACCGGTTTTGGTCGGCCGCCCTGGCGGCCACGCCGTGCTCGAAGCGATTCGCCGGCTGAACCCGTCCGTCGAAATCCACGAGCGCGGTTCTTATACCCGCGTGCTCGCACCGCGCCGTTGCATGGTGACCCGCAGGGCTATTGAAGATATTCTCGGGCAGTCATTCGACTTTCGGGCCGAGCTGGAAATCATGATGCCCTCCTTCAAGGGCAGAATGCGCCTCGATGATGACGAGGCGGTCTGGACATTCGAGGATGACACCATGAGCGGGGCGGAAGCCAGCAAGACGGGGCGCAGCCATCCGGAAATGATTCCAAATGCGGTGCCCTCCTTCAAAGACAGACTGCGCGGCGGCGACGACGAGGCGATCAGTACGTTCGAGGCCAGCGCCGTCACCGGAGCGACTGCCAGCCAGACAGGGCGCGGCCAAAAGGAACTGACCCCGAAGAGGACGTACTGGCACCTGAGTGACCTTGGTCGCAAGCCGACAGACTACGATATTGCTACGTCCCGGCTCCATTACTGGACGGCCCGCGGCTTCGAGGTGAAGGTACCGGTCAGCGAGTGGTACGAGCGCTATCAACGGGGATCGGATCTCCACTGTCGCGATTGGGAGCAGTGGGGTGATCCGCGGCAAACGACATACACAACCTACACGACGATGCAACGCACCCGCGAAGCGTTTGTCAGCGGGCTCCTGGACTCGATCAGCGATGACTACGACCGGGGTCTTTCGCCGCAATGGGTGGCCGTGCTCGACCGCGTACTCGCCCCACTTCGATATCCCGGTCACGGCTTGCAAATGGTCGCTGCCTACATCGGTAATATGGCCCCGAGCACACGTATCACCATCGCCGCCACATTTCAGGCCGCGGACGAAATGCGGCGCGTCCAGCGGATCGCATACCGGATGCGCCAGTTGCAGATAACCCATCCCGAGTTCGGGAGTAAGGCGCGACATACGTGGCAAGACGACCCGATTTGGCAGCCACTCCGCGAAATCATCGAAACGCTCCTCGTTACGTGGGACTGGGGTGAAGCCCTCATCGCGCTCCAGTTCGTGCTCAAGCCGGCCTTCGACGAGCTGTTTATGACCCAGTTTGGGCGACTGGCTCGCGCAACCGGCGACGACGCGTTGGAGCGAATGTTCTTTTCTCTCAACGAAGACTGCGCGTGGCATCGCGCCTGGGGTGGGTCGCTCCTGCTGACGGCCATTCGGGATACGCCAGAGTCAATCCCCGCGGTCGAGCGTTGGATCGAGATTTGGGTGCCGCGCGTCAGCCGCGCCATCGCCGCGTTCCACCCGATTTTCGATGAGATGGTCGCGGGCGGGGGCGTGCGCTTCGCGACAGTTCTCGATGATATCGAGCAATTCTGCCAAGCCTACCGCGAATCCCTTTTCGATCCTCGCGATCTTCCGCCCGGACAGTCGAGTTGATAGCGGATGCGTTCCCTGTTATCCCCAAAGCAGATTTCGTCGACAACGACGAGTGAAATCAGCCAAGAGCGTTTGGGACCCCGGCGTTTGCCGTCATCTGCGCAACGCCGACGTTTTCGAAGCTCGTTCCATGCATCGAAGCAATCGTGTTTGCCGCTAATGCTAAACCGCGTGGACTCTTGAGGTCTATAGCCGGCTCGGCGCGGGTACAGAAGTACGGCTGATAATTCTAAGGCACCTCGCATTTCTAGCGCCCCCCAACTTCGTCTCTATTACAGCGGGCGCTATTTCGAATCATGTCTCTGCGTTCCCGGCCGCCTAAGCTGAGAGATCCTTCGTAGGACTGGTGCGGGTCCCGTTCCATTCGGCAAATCGTTACGCGATCCGGTGACGGCCAAACGTCACTTTCCGGCCCGACCGCCGCGTCGAGCCCAAACTTCGACAAATCGTCGACACCTCAGACACCGAAAACCCGCAAACGCCTTGGCGTCAATCGCATAACGCTAGAAGCCGGGCTGGCGCATTGCATGCAGTCGTAGGTTTTGATCGAAGGTTGAAAACACCATTAGTTGAAAACACCATTAAAGGAGTAAGAACCGTATGACCCAAACCGCTGTTGCAGAACGAGGCAGCAAGCAAGCACCTGATAACACCGCAATTCGTCCATTTCACGTGAATGTTCCGGAAACCGAACTCGCTGAATTGCGCCGGCGCATCAACGCAACCAAGTTTCCTGAGCGAGAGACGGTTTCAGATGCAACCCAAGGCGTGCAGCTCGCCACGATGCAAGCGCTGGCGCGCTATTGGGCGACCGAGTATGACTGGCGCAAAATCGAGGCGAAACTGAACGCCCTGCCGCAGTTCATCACCGAGATCGACGGACTGGACATTCATTTCATTCACGTCCGCTCAAAGCACGCTAATGCGTTGCCGCTGATCGTTACGCACGGATGGCCCGGCTCGATCACCGAACAGTTGAAGATCATCGATCCGCTGACCAATCCAACCGCGCACGGCGCGAAAGCATCCGACGCGTTCGATGTCGTGATTCCATCCATGCCAGGCTATGGTTTTTCCAGTCGGCCGGCTACGACCGGGTGGGACCCCGCCCACATTGCACGTGCCTGGACCGCGCTGATGAAGCGCCTCGGATACACGAAATTTGTGGCACAGGGCGGGGATTGGGGCGCGGTCATCACCGAACAAATGGGTGTTCAGGCGCCTCCCGAACTGCTCGGCATTCACGTCAACATGCCTGGCGCGGTTCCGCCTGAAATTGACAAGGCGGCATTCACCGGTGCTCCAATGCCAGATGGTCTCTCATCTGAGGAAAAACTCGCTTTCGAGCGGCTGCAATTCGTCTATAGCAAAGGCGTCGCCTACGGCTACCAGATGGGGTTGCGACCGCAGACGTTGTACGGAATTGCGGATTCCCCCGTCGGCCTGGCCGCCTATTTTCTGGACCACGATGCGTGGAGCTACGCGCTGATCTCACGTGTCTTTCAGGGAGAATCCGAAGGCCTCACGCGCGACGACATACTCGATAACGTCACGATCGCCTGGTTGACGAACACGGGGATTTCCGGAGCCCGCCTCTACTGGGAAAACAAACTCGGGTACTTCAGTGTCAAAGGCGTTTCCATCCCGGTTGCCGTAAGCTCCTTTCCGGACGAGATCGATCTCTGCCCGCGCAGTTGGGCGGAGCGGGCGTATCCCAAACTGATCCATTACAACAAGCTGCCCAAGGGCGGCCACTTCGCGGCCTGGGAACAGCCGAAGCTCTTTTCAGAAGAGGTTCGCGCAGGCTTCAGATCGCTGCGGTAGGGTTCTTCACAAGCGCAAAGGGTGCGGCGCGAACCACCGAACCAGTCAGCGACTGTTTCGCGGGGCATTCCGTTTTGCGCGAATTTCTTGGAAGAGAGGAGAAAATACGCCGTGCCTAACACTTCGCAGTTCAACATCGACCGTACCTATCCGGGCCTGTGGACGATCACCTTCAGCAACCCGCCGATCAACATATTTGTTCCCGCAACGATCGTCGAATTGGGTGCGCTAATGACCGGCATCGAGGCGGACCCGTCCGTGAAGGTCGTCGTGTTCCAGTCGGCGAATCCCGATTTTTTCATCGCCCATCTCGATGTATTCAAGGCAGCTGAACGCCCAGAGGCGCTGGGCCTTTGGCGCGAGTTTGTCCTTCGCCTCGCGTCCTCGGCAGTGGTGAGCATCGCCAAGATTCGCGGGCGCACGCGCGGGATCGGCAACGAGTTCGTGCTGGCCTGCGAC
>Ga0187855_10002838_pt1 | contig 12959 bp, 13 predicted proteins | sample June2016WEW_8_10_2_FD_132969 | JGI IMG/M metagenome (GOLD analysis project Ga0187855, IMG submission 132969) | Peatland microbial communities from SPRUCE experiment site at the Marcell Experimental Forest, Minnesota, USA - June2016WEW_8_10 | ecosystem: Environmental > Terrestrial > Soil >...
CCACGATGGCTGTATTCGGTTCGGCCGCACTGTTTGCGGTCTTTGTCTTTGCGGTGCTTCTGGTGCTACATCTCGTCCAATGGGCGGTTGCCGTGCGGCTGCGATCTCTAATGACTACGCACGGTTGTACGCGAGGCTGACTGCGCCTAGCTCCCGATAAGTCGCGTTACCGGACAAGTGGCGGAGTTGGCGGGTGCCGCACCCTTCGATTTTCAGGGTGCGGTTCTTGAGTTTTCTTGCAGAGGGTTCCCCAAGTTCGGTTTTTCGAACCTGGGTCTTGGGGTTGATTTTCCCCCTCACTCCTCCACATCCATCCGAATCGACCACCTTCACCTCGGCATTTTAGGCCCCGGACGCCGTCGTCCCGATTTGGTCCTTGACAAAAGGTTACCAACATGCTATCCTCCTTCGTGTTATCTCAAATACTAATTCGAACGTTTGGCGCGCGCCTCGCTGCCTCTGACGCCCCATCCCAAAACGTCCTTTTGGCCGTAAACCCTGTAGAATCCGCAGATCCGCAAAATACGCTCGTAACTCCTTTACAATCCGCAGATCCAAAAACAAAGGACTTAAAGTCCTTTAGAATCCGCAGACCCGAAAAAAGGAGGGGGGAGGGGGTAAATTGTTAACCAGCCGCGGCCTTTCAACGTGCCCTGACATTTCGCCCCTGCCTGTCGTCTATACCCCAGGAGCAAGGCATGGGAACAATGGGACTTGCACTGCCCTGGGAGCATAGAATCCCTCCCGTACCGCGCGACCGGGAGAGGCGAGTGGAACCTTTCCGTGAACCCGCTGCCCCTGCCGGCCTCGATCCGGCGGCGGAAGCGGCGAGGGCCGAGGACTCCGCACTGGCCGCAGCCTGCCAGGCGGGAGACCTGCGCGCCTACGAGCGCCTTTACGCGCTGCAAGGCTCGCGTATGAAGAACCTCGCCCGCAATCTTCTCGGCAATGCCCACGACGCCGAAGACGCGGTCCAGGAGACTTTTCTGAAGGTGCAGCGCGGCATCGGCAGTTTTCGCGGCCAATCGAGTTTCGTCACCTGGACCTTTCGCATCCTGGTCAACACTTGCCACGATGCCCGCCGCAAACGCGTGCGCAAGAAGGAAGTCGCCAGCGAAGACGAAACCGGCGAGCCACTGCGGCCCGAACCGCGCGCGCCGAGTTCCCATCCGGCGCTCCGTCTCGCGCTGGAACGCGCTCTGGCCGAACTCACGCGCCATCAGCGCGACATTTTTCTGCTCTACGAGGTCGAAGGCTTCCACCATGCGGAAATCGCTGCCATGCTGGAAATTACCGAGACGGCGTCGAAGAACACGCTTTTTCAGGCCAAGAAAAATCTTCGCGGAATGCTGGAGGCTCCTCGCAGCGCCGACGCCCAAGGAGCCCAATGAGATGTATTTGTAGGGGCGCAGCACTGCTGCGCCCCAGCTTGGCAACCAAAGAAGTGTGCATGGCAGAGACTCGGTGACGCAGATGAACGTAACGTGTAACGATCGCGACAGTATTTTTGAAGATGGCACACCCGCGCAATGGGCCGCGCTGGAAACGCACGCCGCCACTTGCGCCGCCTGCGCTGAAGAAATCCGCGCCTGGAAATCGTTGAGTCTCGCCGCCACGCAACTCCGCGACTATGACGCAAGCCCTTCGCTCTGGCCTCGCATTGAAGCCGCGCTGGCCGCAGGTGCTGAAGCCTCCAAGAATCCAGTGTCGTGGTGGGATCGGTCTTCCGCTTGGCTCGGCGTTAGGCTTTCGTGGCAACTCACCGCCGCCGGCGCTTTTGCGTTGCTCCTGCTCGTCTCCGGCGGCTGGCTCTATCGCAACCAAACCAGTCACCCGCCAACTTCGGCCAGCCAAAACTCGCTCTTGCGGAACAAAGCATTGGGCGAAGTCCAGCACGCCGAAGCCGCCTACGTGCAAGCCATCGACAAACTGGCCATGGATGCCAAGCCGCAGCTCGCCAATCCGGAAACGCCTCTACTCGCTAACTATCGTGAGAAACTCCAGGTGCTCGACTCCGCGATCGAGGACTTGCGTGCCCAGACGGGCCTGAATCCGTCGAACGCCCACTTGCGTTATCAGCTGCTGGCGATGTATCAGGAAAAGCAGCGTACGCTAGAAGAGATCCTGGAGACCAAGCGATGACCCGATTCGAGACCACCATGGGGCGCGCGCGTTGGTGTCGCTCGCTGCTCGTTCTCGTCGGCGCAGCTCTTCTATCCTCGTTCACCGTGACATCAGCGGCCGCCGCGCGCCGTGGCGAAGACCAAGTCTCCCGCGATTTCCAGAAAACCCTGCCGCTCGGTCCCGGCCAATCGTTCCAGATCGAAAACAAATTCGGCGAAGTCCGTATCCACGGCGAATCATCGCGCGAAGTAAGAATCTCCGCCACCATCCGCGTGCAGGCTGGTTCGCGCGAGGAAGCCGAAGCCTACGCGCAAAAAGTACAGATCGACGTGCAGCAAGCCGGCGACGGCGTGCGCGTCCGCACCATCTATCCCGGCGACGAGCAAAAGTGGTTCCACATCGGCAAGAACACATCGTATTCCGTCAATTACGACATCGCTGTGCCTTCCGACACTCCGCTCCTCGTCAAAAACAGTTTTGGCAGCGTCACCGCGAATGGCATTCGCGGCAAATCCGACATCGACAACAGCCACGGATCCGTTACCGTCCATGACATCGGCCCGGCCCGTCTGAACAATTCTTTCGGCAGCATCGAGCTGACCGGAACCTCGGGCGACACGTTCATCAACGACAACAACGGCTCGGTGCAAGCTTCCGACATAAAGGGCGCATTGGATTTGCGCAATCGCTTCGGCAGTATCACCGTTCGCCAGGTGCAAGGCGCTGCGACCATCACCGGCGGCAACGGCGCGGTCACCCTCAATGAAGCGGGCTCCGCTACGATCACCACCTCGTTTGGCAGTGCGGAAGTCCGCAATATTCGTGGCGACCTCACACTCCACGATAACAACGGCAACGTGGATATATCCTCGGTTGGCGGCGCCGCCATCATCTCCAACAGTTACGGCAACGTGAACTTCTCCGATGTCAAGGGCCGCGTGGAATGCACCACCAACAATGGGCGCGTGCAAGGCACCTCCGTGGGTGGCGGAGCCCTGACCATTCGCAATTCCTTCGGCAACATCGAACTCGAGAATGTTGCTGGCACCGTGGACGCCGAAACCTCCAACGGAAAAGTCAGCGTGCGCGACGCTCGTGGCAGTGTCACGCTCCGGACTTCTTTCGGCGCCATCGAAGCCTCCAACATCCCCAAAGGGATTCGCGCTGTCACCGGAAACGGCGCAATCGCCCTGAACGATATCGGCGCCGACACCTACGCCAAGACCAGTTTTGGCAGCATTTCTGCCGAGCGCATCAACGGCAATCTGACCGCGGAAGACTCCAACGGTTCGGTGACCGCAAGGAACGTGAAGGGAGACGCCACCGTAACCACGTCTTTCTCCGGCGTGACTCTCGAATCCATCGGCGGCCGCATCACCGTGGACAATCAGAACGGCGCCATCTTCGTGACCGCCCTCCATCCCTCCGGCGGCTGCCGCGACATTTCGCTGAAGACCTCGTTCTCCTCCATCCGCGTCGGCATTCCTGATGGCGTCGGCTACAATCTCGCCGCGCACACTTCCTTCGGACGCATCACTTCTGATTTGCCGGTCACCGCATCCGGCAACATCGGCGGCGACTCCCTGAACGGCACCATCGGCCCTGGTGGCTGCCGTCTACAACTCACGGATTCCAATGGAAGCATCGAAATCGTCAAAGCGCCCTGACGCAATCCGGAGTAGCACAGGCACTCTTGTTCACCCTGATTCCGCCGAAGGCCGGTCGAAGGGCCTGTGTCCGCTGTGCGCGGAGCCTGCTAAACCATGTTAGTAGTTAACCGGCAACGCCACGCCGCGCCCGCTCCATCGCAAAAGCCTTCCGCAAAACGCGTGTCGCGGTCTCCGTCAAGCCATACCCGCCGAGTTCGTCTTCCCGCGCGAACGCCATATGCGTCACATCGCTGGCCGCCACGGCTTCTCCGCCTACTCTCTCGCACAGATAATCCGCGATCACATAGTGATACTTCGGCCTTTTTTTCTCCAATACGGCGCCAGCGGCCGCTGCATCAGCCTCATCACCCTCAAAAATCCGATCGAATACCTCGATCAACTCCATCACCCGCACTTCCAATCCAGTCTCCTCGAGAAGTTCCCGCGCAACACCTTGCTCCAACGACTCCCCCAGCTCCAGCGTTCCTCCCGGGATCGACCATTCGCCGCGCAAAGGCTCGCTCCCACGCCGGATCAGCAGCGCCCGTCCATCCTCGATCACCACTCCCCCAACGCCCACCACCGGCCGTTCCGGATATTCCCTCGCCAAATGTCCCTCTCCGTACCAATGCCCGCACGTTTGCCTTATCGCAGCAGTCGCGCCCGCAGCAGTTGACTTCATACACCCGGTATATAATACGCTCGACGTGGGTGCCTGCTATCCTGCCCGTCCAGTCCGGGCCACGCACCGCCCCACCAATTCTACGGAGGATGGATCTGTGATTCGCTGCCCTGAGTGTTCCGCAGAAATTGACGTCGATGAAGACGAAGTGGAGGAGGGCGAAATCTTAAGCTGCCCCGAGTGCGAATCCGAACTCGAAGTCTCCCAAATCCACCCCGTGCACCTGAATGTCATCTCCGACGATGCCGACGATGATGAGGATGACGACGAAGAAGAAGAGGAAGAAGAGGCTGAGAACGGCGATAAGGGCGACCTCATCGAAGACGAAGAAGAAGAGGTAGAAGACGAGGAGTAATGGCCTCGTGCGCACTTGCCCTTACATCTTCTTTTGCCCAACCACCATCTAAATCGATGCAAGCAGTCCCCAGGGGTCGGTCAAGTGGGAGCGCCCAGCAGCTTTCTCATGCGCGGATTTCGCCGGCACATCGTCATCGGCGCGGTCATGTTATTGATTGCCGGTATCTACGGGCGCGCTCAGGAACCCGCGCCCTCCACTCCTCCCCCTCCGCCATCTGCAACCCAGCAGCCGCCCGCCGAAGCCCCCGCCGCGGCAGCCAGCTCCAGCAGCAAGCATTCCCGCAGCAGCCACGCCAGCGATTTTCTGATCATTGGAACCGTCTTTACGGACAAGGCCTACGCTTTCCCCAACGTGCACCTGCGGGTCCGCCGCGCCACCGAGAAAAAGTTCCGCTGGGAGGCGTATACCAATTCGCGCGGCGAATTCGCGATCCGCGTCCCGCAGGGCGCCGACTATGAGATGGTAATAGTTGCCAAAGGCTTTGCTGATCAAAGCAAGGTGATCAGCGCCAAGAGCGGCATAAGCGAAGACAATGTCGTCTTCCAGATGCAACCCGCAGCGGGAGGGAAAAAATGAATTCGCGGCTGCGCCTGTTCTGCGTCGGACTAACTCTAATCCTTTTCGCGTCGATCGTTGCGGCGCAAGACGCCAAGCATGAAGCTCAACTCCGCACCGTCCACGGCTTAATCACCGATAAGTCGGAAGCACCCGTCGCCTCCGGCGTGGTCTTCTTGAAAAACACGCGCAGCAACGCGGTGCGCAGCTATATCAGCGACGATGCCGGCAACTACCGCTTCAGCGGCCTCGATCCGAACGCCGACTACGAGATTCACGCCGAGAAAGACGGTGCTTCTTCGTCCACCCACACGGTCTCCAGTTTTGATAGCAAAAAGGATATCGTGCTGAATCTTAAAATCGACAAGAAGAAGAGTTGAGGCCCTCTCTCTCTGGTTGCTGAGTACGTCCCTTTAGCCCGGTTCGGTGAGTAACGCGGCCTGCCGGGAAGGCATCCAATTGTCAGCCTCGCGCCGTCAGAGTAAGGTACGCTGACGAAACGCCTGTTCCTTGGCGCTCGTCCAAGGGGAAACGCCCGTTCTTCGGGCGCTGGGGAATAATGCAGCCACGCAGAAGCTACAGGTATATCTTGCTGTTCGTAGCGCTGGCAGTCAGCGCGGCGACCTGCCTTGCGCAGGACAAGCCGGATGCTCCCACGCCCAAGCAAGCCCCGGATTCCACGCAACAACCCGCCTCCGGTGCCTCGCAAGATGCGGCTGGTTCGGCTTCCACTCCCGCTGATCAGCCAGACCAGAATCCCAAGCGCATTCTCGGAATCATTCCCAATTTCCAGACCAAAGACGACACGCCACAGAATCAGCGGCCTCTGACCGTCAAGGAAAAATACATTCTCGCCTTGCACCAGACCGTCGACATCAGCGCGCATCTCGGAAATCTGTTCCAGGCCGCCCTTCAGCAGGCCAGCAATGCGCAGCCTCACTTTGGGCAAGGCTGGGGCCCCTACGCCGAGCGCTTCGGAGCGGCGGAAGGAGACCAAGTCACATCGTCTTTCTTCATCTTCGGCTTTTTGCCCCAAATCCTGCACGACGACCCGCGATACTTCAGAAAGGGGAGGGGATCGATCTGGTCGCGTATCGGTTACTCCGCGACTCGTACCGTCATCACCCGCACCGATTCAGGCCACGCGACCTTCAACGTTCCCCAGGTGGCTGGCCAGTTGTTCCAGCAAAGCATCTCCACGGCCTACTACCCACCCGAAGATCGCACCGCGGGTCGCGTGTTTCAGAACTGGGGAACCTCTCTCGCCTACAACAGCGCTTACAACGTCTTGAAGGAGTTTTACCCCGATTTCCTTCGCATCGTCTTTCATCGTCACCAGCAACCCGCTTCCACCGCGCCGGCCACTCCACCAACGGCCAGCTTGACCGGCGCGCTGGCCTCAGATCAATAACCGATCTCATCCCACTGCTGGCGCCAGCACCTTCACTGCCCCCGGCACGATTTCGATCTCCACTGGAGCCGGCCCCAAAATTTCGCCGTCGCCATGGAAAAAACATGCGCGGTCTGTCCGCAATATCACGTTCCGCGCTTTTGCCTGCTTCAGATAAGAATCGGGCAGGCTCCCATTTCTTAAAAGCCGCGGCACCAGCGCGAGCACTTCCAGCGCGCTCAAATTCTTCACAAACGACAAATTCAGCCAGCCGTCGTCTACCTGCGCGCCCGGGGCAACGCGCAACCCAGCTCCGTAGGTCGGCGTGTTCAGCACTCCTGCCAGAAGGACGCTCGCCTCGAGCGCTGGCTGGTCGCTCCCCGGAAATTCCGCGCGCACATTCAGCGGTGTAAATTCCCGCCACGCGCGCAGCGCCGACGCGACGTAACGCAGCCGCCCCGGCACGTGGCGATAAGTGCCGGCCGCGTAGCGCGAGGCCTCCACATCCAGACCCACGCCTCCGCCGCCCACGCACAGCCGCTCTCGCCCATCCGCCGTGCGCGCCCGCAACAAATCCACCGAACGTGCTCGCCCCTTCACTGTTGCGCGCGCAGCATCGACTGGATCTTTCGGCAAACCCAACGCCGCCGCGAAATCGTTTCCCCCTCCCGCCGGCACCATCCCGATCAGAACATCGCTGCCATACGAGGCATTCACCAGTCCTTGTAACGTTCCATCGCCTCCCATCGCCAACAAAAACCGGTGTCCACCTGCGATCGCCGCCCGCGCCCGCGACTCCAGATCCTCAGCCGATTCCGTGAGTACGAACTCCGCGGGAATTTTCTCCGTCGCAAACACCTGCCGCACCCGGACAAAATGCCTTTTCGCCCGGCCCCCGCCCGCAAGCCGATTCACAAACACCAGGCCCGGCGATTCCCACAAAATATTCTGCAATTGACTCATTGGGTCGCCATGCTGACGAACCACTCCACCCCTGTCAACCCACTCTTGCTCCGCCTGGCGTTACGTTTTCTTTCATCTCGATAGGCGTGCGCGCCGCTGCCCATCTCTGCTATAACTCTTTGCGGAGAAATCCAACGACATGCTCGCCACCCGCCGCGCAATTCTTAATTTCTCATCCGTGCTCTTGCTATCTCTCTTCGCTCTGCCCCACACGCTCCGCCCGCAAACCCTCGCCGAAGCCGTCGAAATCGACGCCAACGCCGCCTCCCACTCTCTCCCCCACTTCTGGGAAAAAATGTTTGGCTCCGGCCGCGCCATCCTATCTCTACGCGACGATTACCGTCACGATCTTCGCGAGACAAAACGCATCACCAATTTCGAATACATCCGCTTCCACGCCATCTTTCACGACGAAGTCGGCCTCTACGACGAAGACGCCAACGGCAAGCCCGTCTACAATTTCTCCTACGTCGATCAAATCTACGACGGCGTCCTCGCCAACAAAGTCCGCCCGCTGGTCGAGCTGAGTTTCATGCCCAAAAAGCTCACCTCCGACCCCAACGCCCTCCACGCCTTTTGGTACAAACAAAACGTAGCGCCGCCGAAAGACTGGGACAAATGGGGCCAACTCGTTGAAACCCTCACCCGCCATCTCGTCGATCGTTACGGCATCGAGGAGGTCTCGCAGTGGTATTTCGAGGTCTGGAACGAGCCCAACCTCGATTTCTGGGTCGGCAACCCCAAAGAAGAAACCTACTTTCAGCTCTACGATCAAGCCGCGCTAGCCGTCAAGCGCGTAAGCCCACGTCTCCGCGTTGGCGGCCCGGCCACCGCGCAAGCCGCCTGGGCCGACAGCTTCCTCGCTCACTGCAAAGACAAAAACATCCCCGTCGATTTCGTCTCTACCCACGTCTACGGCAACGATAAAGCCGAAGACGTCTTCGGCACTCACGAGAAAATTTCACGCAACGATATGGTGTGCCGCTCGGTAAAAAAAGTTCACGACCAGATCACTGCGTCCGCATTTCCGAAAATGCCGCTCATCTGGACCGAATACAACGCCGGCTACGACAATGAATCCCCAGTCACCGACAGCGCCTATATGGGACCCTACATGGCCAACACCATCCGCGCCTGCGACGGCCTCGCCCAGATCATGAGCTTCTGGACGTTCTCCGACGTCTTCGAGGAACAAGGCGTAGTAAAGACGCCGTTCTACGGCGGCTTCGGCCTGCTTGCCGAACGCGACATCCCCAAACCGTCCTTCAACGCTTTCGCGCTGCTCCATCGCTTGGGCGATACGCGTCTCGAGGTCGGTTCGGACTCCCTTCTGGTCACCCGCCGTGCAGACGGCTCTCTCGTCATCGCCGCCTGGAACCTCTTCCTCCCCGAAGAAGCCGGCTCTCCCAAATCGATGATGCTCCATTTCAAGGGCGTGCAAGCCACGACCGCCAAAGTGACCGTCGTCGACAAAGACCACGGCTCCCCATTGCCCCTCTTCGAGAAACAAGGCCGTCCCGCATCACCGACGGTCGCCCAAATCGAGGCCCTGCGCAAAGCCGCCGCCCTCCCCGCCTCCAAATCCTACGAGCTAAAAAACGGCGCCCTGACGCTCACCCTCCAACCCCAAGCCCTGGCCCTAATCGAGCTGAAGTAGCACAGGCACTCCTGTTTACCCTGAGTCCGACGAAGGGCTTGTGCCCACCTACACCCTGCCCAGCCCGAAGCCAAGTCCGCCTGCGGAACGCAACGCCAAATCGAGCGCAAGTCCGATAGTGGGTCAGTTTCCGGTTACGCAACTTATCGGGAATTATCTGACTACCGACCAGGTTCTTGCGGTCGGAGGAATCCAATTCCAGTCGGAGCCGCTCCGCAAGCGCAACCATCTGGTCGAACTCCGGATGCTTCGCCATGCTACGGTGACGATGAGCAGATGACGGAGTGGTTGGACCCCGTCATTTTCCGTATATTCGATCTGCGACCCGTTGACATTCTACAGGGGAAGGCCTAATCTTCCAGTAGAATCTCTACAGGAGAGCGTCTTGAGTCCGGAACAAACCAACCTTTTGCAAGGGACGCTGGACATGGTGATCCTCAAAGCCCTGCGCTTGGGTGAAATGCACGGCCTCGGAATCTCTCGCAGGATTGAACAGATATCGCAAGGCACGTTTGTGGTGAAGTCCGGATCGTTATTTCCCGCACTACGCCGGATGCAGGAAGAAGGCTGGATCAGTTCGGCTTGGGGAAAGTCCGAAACCAACCGCCGGGCAAAGTACTACCGGCTGACGAAGGCTGGCGCGAAACAGTTGGAGGAGGAAACCGCGAAGTGGGAGCGGATTGTGCTTGGGATCTCGCGGACTCTGGAGGCGTCGTGACTAAGAAGCGAAAGTTGCGCTGGCTTTCTCGCGCGGTCAGTTTCTTCCGGAATGTTACCGGCAAGCAGAAAGACGAACTGGACATTGCGGCGGAAGTGAGCGCTCACCTCGATTTGTTGATCGAAGAGAAGCTGCGATCAGGCATGAAGCCAGATGAGGCGGAACGAGCAGCGAAAATTGAGTTGGGGGGCGTCGAGCAGGTGAAGGAACAGGTGAGAGATGCACGGGCGGGAGCATGGCTCGACGCGCTGGTACGAGACTGTCGCTTCGCGCTCCGGATGTCTCGCAAGAATGCGGGATTTACCGCCATCGTCGTTCTTACCCTAGCGCTCGGCATCGCCGCCAATACCACTGTGCTCAGTTGGATCAGCGCTACCTTGCTGAACCCGATTCCCGGAGTCGCTCAAACGAGCGACCTTGTCACCGTCATGCGCGGCGATCGCAGCGATCATCCCACCCCGCCATTTTCTTATCCCGATCTTCATGACCTCAGCGAGCGCACTCAAACTTTTTCCAGACTTCTCGGCTATCACGATGACTACATGTCTCTCACGGGCGCCGCAAAGCCCGAGCGCATCTACGGCGCCCTGACCACCGCCAATTATTTTGATGTTCTCGGCGTCCACGCGATTCTCGGCCGCACTTTTCTTCCCGAAGAAGGAACGCCGGGCGCCGGCGCTGCAGTGATCGTCATCGGTTGCGCCGTCTGGCAGAACCATTTCGCGGGCGATCCGCAAATCGTTGGGAAGACGATTCAGATCAATCGCCATCCCTACTCCGTTATTGGAGTAGCCCCGCGGGATTTCACGGGCTGCGCGCCCGGGCTGCGCGCCGAATTGTGGATTCCTCTGTCGATGGATCGTGATGTTTGGGGCGCGGACCGTCCCAAACATCGTGGCACTTTCTGGCTGAACGTGCTCGGAAAGCTTCGCCCGGGTGTCACGAAGAATCAGGCGCAGGCCGAACTCAACCTGCTCATGCGGGGAATCGCCGAGCGGTTCCCGGAGGATCACCGGGATAGTCCGAACGAGATTTCTCTCGACCCGCTTTGGCGTTCTCCCTTCGGCATCAACGGATATCTCTACAAGATTCTTCCGATGTTGCTGGGGCTCGCCGTGGTCCTGCTCCTGCTGGCCTGCGCCAATGTTGCCAGTCTCCTGTTGGTGCGTTCGGTCGGACGCCGCCGGGAGATTGCCATCCGGCTGGGAATGGGCGCTTCACGCAAACAGATCATCCGGCAGTTTTTGATCGAGAGCCTGCTGCTTGGTCTGCTCGGTGGTACTGCCGCCATAGTGATTACGATGTGTACCTCGCGCAGCCTCGTCGCTTTCTTTCCGCCCAGCTCTCTTCCGCTGACAAACGACGCGCACGTCGATCAACGCGTGCTTTTCGTGACGATTGCGGTTTCCATCCTCGCTGCGATCCTCTTTGGTGTTGTTCCGGCCCTGCGGTCTTCGAGCCTGCCGGTGCAATCTGTTCTCAAGGAGGAAGCGACTAGCGTCTCGCTTACTTTGCACAAGGGTCGTCTCTTGAGCGGCCTGGTGGTGGCACAGATTTCACTCTCGCTCGTTCTCTTGGTCTGCGCGGGACTCTTTACCCGCAGCCTTCAGAAAGCACAGCAATCGGATCCGGGATTCGAAGCAAGTCATCTGCTGCTTGCCTCTTATGAACTCTCGCCGGCTGGTTACACGCGCGCGACGGGTGTGGCGTTCAACCGACAGGTGCTCGACAGGCTCTCGGCGCTTCCCGGGGTCGAATCCGTGACCTTGGCTGATTTTTCACCACTGAGCTTCAGCATCCACACCGACTATCTGCAGATCGAAGGCTACGTGCCACAACCGCACGAATCGATGGAGATCAGCCGTGCGTTGGTCGGGCCGAATTACTTTCGCACTCTCCGCACCTCGGTGATTTCAGGCCGTGAATTCACGGAAGCGGATACGCTGAACTCGCAACTCGTTGCCGTCGTCAACCAAGCCTTTGTCGATCGCTATTTGCCGGGTGAAGACGCTATCGGCAAGCAGGTGACGGACTGGGGTGATCGGTTCACCATCGTTGGAGTAGCGCGCAACGCCAAATACCGCTTGCTCACCTACCCGACCGAGCCTGTCATCTATTTTCCGAGTTACCAGGCCTATAGCCCGACACATGACACCACCATTCACCTCCGCACAACTGGCGATCCGCGTGCCATGGCTTCTTCTGTGGAAGAGACCATCCATCAGCTCAATCCGGAGTTGCCGCTCTTCAACGTGAATCCGCTTTCCGTCACCATGCAGCTCGGCACACTTTTTGGACGCGTCGCAGCTACGTTTGCCGGCTCGTTCGGTCTTCTTGCCATGCTGCTCGCCGCCGTCGGCATCTATGGCGTCGTGGCTTACAGTACTCGCCAACGCACGAGGGAAATCGGCATCCGCATGGCGCTCGGCGCGGAGAAGGGAGGCATCTACCGTCTTGTTCTCGACCAGGGACTCCGACTCACACTGGCGGGCCTCGTCGTGGGCACGGCGCTCGCTGTGGCATTCACGCGGTTGCTTAAGGCTCAACTCTTTGGCGTCAGTGAGACCGATACTATTACCTTTGCCTCGGTCGGGCTGCTTCTGGCCGTTGTCGCTCTGGTCGCGTGCCACATCCCCGCCCGCCGCGCCACGCGAGTTGATCCGATGGTCGCACTGCGGCACGAATAACAGTCCAAATCATGATCTCTTTCCACATCGGCGCTGAAGCGGACGAAGACAGTTCCTGGTAAACGCGGTTTCTCTAACGAGGTCGGTCCGTTGCAAGAGTTTTTTCTGGTGTGTTGGCCTGTAGGGACACACTCCCGCGTCCGCTCGCAAGCGAGCATTGCTTTGTAGAGTTGGCG
>Ga0187855_10002839_pt1 | contig 12957 bp, 8 predicted proteins | sample June2016WEW_8_10_2_FD_132969 | JGI IMG/M metagenome (GOLD analysis project Ga0187855, IMG submission 132969) | Peatland microbial communities from SPRUCE experiment site at the Marcell Experimental Forest, Minnesota, USA - June2016WEW_8_10 | ecosystem: Environmental > Terrestrial > Soil >...
GACCGGAGGGCCAGAGGTCCTCCAGCTAGCCGAACTGCCTATTCCCGAGCCAGGCCCTGGACAAGTCCTGATTCGTGTCGAGGCGGTTGGCGTCAACTTCGTTGAGATCTATTTTCGCAAGGGCGTGTACAAGGCGACGCTGCCAATCACGCCTGGCAGCGAGGCCGCGGGTACCGTGGAGAAACTCGGGCCCGGTGTGTCAGGTTTTGAAGAAGGGGATCTTGTTGCTTCCGTGAGCGTGCTGGGCAGCTACGCGGAATACGCGCTGGTGCCTGCAGCGCAGCTTATAAAGGTTCCGACGCGCCTAAGTCCCGAACAGGCCGCCGCCGCCCTGTTGCAAGGGATGACGGCCCACTACCTTGCTTACTCCACGTTCGAGTTGAAAGCGGGGGATAAGGCGTTGGTGCATGCGGGAGCCGGAGGTGTTGGACTTTTGCTGACGCAGATTGCTGCGAGGCTCGGCGCCAAAGTTATCACGACGGTGTCGACAAAAGAGAAGGCAGAATTGTCACGCGAGGCGGGCGCAACCGAGGTAATTCTCTATACGGAGCAGGATCTTGAGGTTGAAATCAAGCGGATCACAGACGGCAAAGGCGTCGACGTAGTCTACGACTCTGTGGGGAAGACGACATTCGACAAGAGCTTGAACTGTCTGCGTCCGCGCGGGATGCTGGCATTGTTCGGCGCGTCGAGCGGGGCGGTGCCGCCTTTCGATCTGATTCAGTTGAGCGGCAAGGGATCTCTGTTCTTAACGCGGCCGTCGATGTGGCATTACGTGGCGACGCGTGCGGAACTGGAATGGCGTGCCGGGAAGGTTCTGGATTGGGTGGCGACTGGCGAGTTGAAACTGCGGATGGAGCACATGTATCCATTGGCCGAGGCAGCGCAGGCGCAGATCGATCTTGAAGGCCGGAAGACCACGGGGAAGATTTTGCTGGAACCTTAGAGCAGTTCGCAGTTGTCGGTTCACAGTTCTCAGCGCGCCTTGCGGCGCTCGATTCTTGGACTGCAATCGCGAACTTGAATCAGTCGCGAATAGGACGATGGAACGAATTTCAATCGGTGCGAGTGACCGCGTGTTTGTGCTGACTGGCGCGGGGATCAGTGCGGAGAGCGGGCTGCCAACATTTCGCGCGGAGGACGGTCTTTGGGCCGGCTTTCGCGTCGAGGATGTGTGTACACCGGATGCGTGGCAGCGCGATCCGGCGGGGGTTTGGGCGTTCTACTCGGCGCGACGCGCGTCGGGAGACAAGGCAATGCCGAACCCGGCGCACTTTGCGCTAGCCGAGATTGAGAAACAACTTGGCGACCGCTTCTTTCTTTGTACGCAGAATGTGGACGACCTGCACGAGCGGGCAGGTTCGTTGCGGCTGCTGCATATGCATGGCGAGCTGGCAAAGTCGCGTTGCGAACGCGAATGCGGGCGCGCTCCACTGGAAGACCGCTCGATCTATCAAAACCTGGCGGAAGTGGGACGCTGTGCGTGCGGTGGTCGCTTGCGACCGCATATTGTTTTCTTCGGTGAGATTCCGCTAGAGATGGAACGGATTCAGGACGAGATTGCCAAGGCGACGTTGATGGTGGTCGTCGGCACCTCAGGGTCTGTGTATCCCGCGGCAAACTTCGTGCACTGGGCTCGGCAGGGCGGCGCGCGCACGGTCTATATTGGGCCGGAGCAGCCGCTAAACGCGCATGCGTTCACGAATGTCGTGCTGGGCAAGGCGGGGGAAGTGATGCCTGGGTTGTTTGTCTAGCGAATCAGCGATCACCTCGTCTTTGCAATCTCCAACGCCTCGGACTTCTTCACGAACTCTGCAAGCAATTGGACCATGGGGGCTTTCACCTCCGCGGGAACTGTCATTCGGCGGCGAACTTTTCTGGGGAAGCATCGAAGATTTGTTTGTGCTCTCGCACGCAGAAATAGTAGGTCTTTCCCTTGTAGGTGGACGACAGAGATCGATCAATTTCCATGCCGCAGATGGCGCAGACAGGATGATTCGCCGTCTGCTTGATGGGTGCGGCATACTCGGCGTTGGAAGACGGGTTCAGCCAGCCCTGGCCCTGATATTCAAGCAGAGAGGCAGTCTGGCTTGCTACATCCCGGCCGAAGTAGCGCTCGACCACCCGCAAGGCGAGATCCATTCCAGAAGTGAGGCCGCCGGCAGTGGCTAAATTGCCCGATTCAACAAAGCGGGCTCCACGCTGAACATGAATGTCCGGATACTGCATCGCAAGGTCTACGTAAGCGCCGTGATGTGTGGTGGCAGCCTTGCCAGAAAGCAAACCGGTGCTCGCAAGCACAAAGGCGCCGGTGCAAACGGACATCGTAACATCGGTGCTCCTGGTCGCATTGCGAATCCAGGCTTTAGTGGCCTCGCTGGCAGGACTTTGCGCGGGGATAACGATAACCTTAGGTGCCGGGGCATTGGCAATGGTATAGGCAGGCGTGATCTCCAATCCACCGCCCGCAGTAATCGGATCCGCAGACTCCGCCACCGTGTAGAGACTGAAGGCATCATACTTCCGGCCGGGAATGTTGACTCTTTCGAAAACTTCCCATGGGCCGCAAAAATCAATAACGACGGCGCCTTCGGAGATCAGAAAAGCGACCGGAATGGACGCGTTGGCCGGAGGGGTAAGCGGATTGAGCGCGGCGCTTTCTCGGGCTGCGTCGAACTTTGCGGCGGCCGCGCCAGGTAGAGTCAGCGAGCCGGCGGCGGTCAAGCCGAGGGCTGCGGAGCGCTTAAGGAGTTCTCTGCGATTCATTGAGATGACCTCTGCAATCGGTTTGCTACGAGCGTGTCAAAGATGATGCGTCGGATGTTATCGATGCCTTGCGGCGGTCCATGTCGGTCCTATTCGATTTCCTTTGGACTTAAGCGTGCGAAGGCGATGTGGCGTGCGCGTATTGACCGCTGACGAAATCCCAATTGACAACGTGGAAGAAGGCGCCGACGTACTCGGGGCGGCGGTTCTGGTACTTGAGATAGTAGGCATGTTCCCAGACGTCGATGCCGAGGATCGGCGTGTGGCCGAGAGTGAGAGGGCTGTCCTGATTGGGCGACATTTCGATCTGGAGTTTTCCGTCAACGAGCGTGAGCCATGTCCAGCCGCTGCCGAAGACGCTTGCGGCGGCTTTGGAGAATCGATCCTGAAATTGGCTGAAGCTGCCGAACTGGGTGGCGATGTCTTTAGCGAGTTCTGCTTTGGGTTCAGTGCCGCCTGTTTTTGAAAGAGTGAGCCACCAGAAGGAATGATTTGCGTGGCCGCCACCCTGGTTGCGCACAGCGGTGCGAATGTCCTCGGGAACAGCCTCGAGATTCGACACCAGCTCAGCGACGGATTTTGAGCCGAGGTCGGGATGCTTTGCGATGGCAATGTTCAGGTTGTTGACGTAGGCGGCGTGATGCTTGTCGTGATGCAGATGCATGGTGGTGGCATCGATGAATGGCTCAAGCGCGTCGTAGTCGTAGCCGAGGGGCGGGAGCGTGAAAGGGCCGCTGGGAGCGGGTGGGGCGGCAGGAGCTTGCGCAAGAGCAGTGGTGTTGAATGCGTTTGGTGTGGCGGCGAGGGTTGCGGTGAGCCCGAGACCTTTCAGGACGAAGCGGCGACTAATCATCTTTTCCTCCATAAATTCCAGTGTTGAAGCGCGGAGTGTCGAGCCGACTTAGCTGGTACAGAGATGCTACCGACCCTCGAGTCCTGCGTGACTCGGGAACCCACCTCCTTAGAAGTGGAATCGGTAGCGCAGCTCGGCCTGGAACATGCGCGGATCATTGTAGTGGAAGCCGCCGATGGTGATGGAGTTATCGAGCAGCACGCGATGGTTGGTTACGTTGAGAACGTTCGCGGAGACTTTCCAATTCTCACCGAAGGCGCGGCCCGCGGAGATGTCGAAGGTCGTGTGTACGGGGAGATAGTTGCTTTGATAAGGTCCCTGGCCTGAATCTGCGAGGCCGTTGTGAAATCCGGATCCATAGTAGATGTTGGACGCGAACCATACACGCAAGGGAAGGTTTGTAGTGAAGCCCGTGTTGAGTGTGTCACGTTGATCGTGATCGACGGGAGTGTAGTCGGGACCTAAGGCGCAGGCGGGGTCTGTGGGGATGCTGCAGGTGAAGCCACCGATGATGTCGCCGCGCTGCTCGGCCATCTGGTTGGAGTACGCGAGGTGGAACTGGCCGAAATGCGCGAGCTGAGGCGAGCGAAGCGTCATCTCCCAGGCGCGCACCAGGGCGCCGTCGACGGCGATGGGGAAATAAATATTAGACTCGCCGATGTTGGAGTGATCGAGGAAGTTATTGACGCGATTCTTGAAGGTGTCGACGTCGAGCATCCAGCCCTTCCACGGAATTTGAATGCCGAACTGATGCTCTTCGTCGCGCTCGGAGGGCAACGGAGAGAATGCGTTTTCGCCGCCGGGAAGACTGCTTGCATAATTCAGCACGGATGAAGAGACGGTCTCGACGGGCGCGGGCTGGAAAAAGTGGCCGTAGAAGCCGCGCAGGAGCCAGTGCAGGCGGGGGATTTCGACAGTGGCGCCGATGCGGGGATAGATAGCGCTTTCATCGAGTCCGGCGTGGTAGATGGAGAAACGTTCGCCACCGAGAAGCGTCACGTAGCGGCCGAGGCGCAGATGATCGGCGAGATAGAACTCGAACAGCGATGCGCCAGCGTTGGATTGGGTGTTGGGCGCCGAGGCCGCCGAGCCATCATTGGCGAGCACGCCGAAGAGATCGTTCTCCGCCTGGTAGAACGTATAAACGCCGGCCGAGAAGCTGTTCGGGCCGATCTCGTCGTGCGCGTCGGCTTGTCCGCCGATGTAGTTGGAAGTCTGATGCCATGTGGTGGAAGCAGGCAGATCGTCGGGGGATGAATCGTAGTTGGATTGGTTGAAGTGATAGAAAGGGGCGAACGAGAACAGCACTTTGGGCGTGAAGGTGTGCATCCAGTTGGCGATGATGAACGAGTCGCGTTCGGTCTGGCCGTCGCGCAGGCCGAATGAGCAGTAGTAGCCTGAAGCGCACTCGTAATCATTCGGATACGGATCGTAAGGAACCTGGAAGAAGTCCTGACGATATTGGCCGTCAAGCCGAAGCTGATCTTTTGCGGTCTGGTTACGGATGACTGAGACGAAGGCACTGCCGGAGTTGGTGGCGTCGTGAAAGATCTGCGGAACCGGCGTGGCCAGACCGTAGTTCGACCGCGAGCCGGTGAGGCTGGCGTACCACGCGGTTTTTGCGGAGTGGTCGCCGAGAGATAGTTGCGCTTCGCCGGTGTAGAGATTGCCGCCGTAGACGCGCAATTCAGCTTCGCGATCGCGCTCGAAGCCATTGCGTGGAAGAACATCGAAGACGCCGTAGGTGCGATCGCCGATGTCGGACGCGTAGCTGCCTCGCTGGGTTTCGAGCTGATCGATGTCCTTGGGGTCGATCTGCGGGCCGACGTTGGAGGCGATTTTGGTATTGGGGATAGAGACGCCGTCGATCAGCCATGAGGTTTGATGACCGCCACGCATGTGCAGCATGTCGTGTGTCATGTAGGCGCCGGGGACGTAGTCGGTGATCATCTCTGCGCCGATGGTGCGGTCGGCGCCGGGAGTTTCGTCGATCTGTTCACGCGTGATGAGCGTGGTGGGAGTGACCGTGTCGGCGGCGGTGCTGCTGGACGTCGCCTCGACGTGAACGGACTCTGAGGTGCCAACGACGGAGAGCGGAATGTGCATAAGCGGATTCGTGCCCGAGGCAAGTGCGATCGATTGCGTACTGGCAGCGAAGCCTGCAGCGGAGACTTCGAGCCGGTAGACGCCGATGGGCGCCTGCGGCAGTTCGAATTCGCCTTCGTGGTCTGTTTTCGCGTGAAGGACGAACGCAGAGTCGGCCGCCTGAAGTTTAATCTCTGCGCCAACGATGGGACGGTGCTGCTGATCGTGAACGACACCGTGGACAGTGGCGAAGACTGTGGCACGAGCTGATGTGGATGAAGCCAGCAAAATTAGAGCGAACGCGAGAGAAGAACGGCGCATGGGCGACCTCCGTTGCCGAGCAGGGGATGCAGGCAAGCATCACGTGGCGTGATTATCACGATGAAACCGGCGGGAAGGGCAGGTTGAGACGCGGCCTCACAGTTGAAAAACAACCGGTAGAAGAAACAGTCGGGGAGCAAACTGAGGCTGTTGCGTCTACCTCAACACAAACCGGTTTCCCAATGGATTTTCAGGTGAGTGACGGGGACGGAGGCCCGCGGCCGGGGTGTGTGCGGATCAGGCCATTGCACCTGACGGCTTCAAGGGCCGCAAGCGCGCGTCTTTGGACAACGGAAGCAATTAGATTTGCGAAGTGACTGGCAAGCGCGTGAATCGGCGACGTGGTCGCTGGGAAATTGCCGGGATACCATGGGCACTGCGACGGGGCCGACAGAAATGGCGTCGAGCCAGAATCGCCGGGGACCTTTTGCGCGGCGTCTTCTTTGTTCATCGCGCAGTGATGCGTGCCGTGGCGGCGGCAGCAGGCGGGCAAGCGCGCGTCATCGGTCGCCCCGAAGCTGGCCGGCAGGGGGCCAATCCCGAAGAACAACACGAGGACGATGGAAAACACGCGCCGCATCTGTTCAAGATGGTACATCAAGAACGAAGTGACTATGGGGCGATGGGTCAGCCAACCCGCTGAGGGTAAGACCTATCTGTCAGGTATCATCGAAACATTGCAAATCCTGGCTTGCTCTTAGAAGGGTTCGATGGCACAGATAGAGACCTCTAACGAAGTGCAGAAAAACGATCCAGCCCATGCCTCGCGCATCACCCGGCCACTGCGCGTCGCTTTGTTCGGCTTTGGTACTGTTGGGAGTTCCGTCGCACGGATTCTGTTGGAGTCCCGACCTGAAGGGCTGGAACTGACTCATGTCTTTAACCGGAATATCGCGCGAAAACGCGTCGACTGGGCGCCAGAGAGTCTGAAATGGACTGAGGATGCCGAAGCGGTATTGGGTTCGGACGTTGACGTAATCGTGGAACTGGCAGGTGGGCTCGAACCAGCGGGCAACTGGGTTCGCATGGCACTTGAGTCCGGCAAGAGCGTCGTGACCGCTAACAAGAAACTGATCGCCTATCACGGTGTGGAGTTGGAGAGGCTTGCCGCGGCAAAAGGTGGCCATCTAAAGTATGGCGCGGCGGTAGCCGGGGGCATTCCCGTGATTCCGGGACTCGAGCAAGGACTCGCGGGCGACCGCATCGAACGCATGCAAGGCATTCTCAACGGGACCTGCAACTTCATTCTGAGCCGGATGGAGGCGGGCGCTGAATATGCGACAGTGCTAGCGGCGGCGCAGGCAAAGGGCTATGCGGAAGCTGACCCCACTGAGGATGTAGGCGGCTTCGACGCACGTGCGAAACTCGCCATCCTGATGCGGCTGGCGCTCCGGGTCATCGTCGATCCGGAAGAGATTGTTCCGCAATCGATTACAGCTGTGACGGCAGTGGACTTCAGCTACGCGCGCGATCTGGGCTGCACGATTCGTCAGGTTGCGCGCGCCGAAGAGCGGGATGGCAATGTGGCCGCCACTGTGGGGCCTATGCTCGTGGATTTGCATTCGCCGTTAGCTTGGTCGCGCAATACGGAAAACATGGTGATTCTCACTGGCCGCTACGGCGGGGATGTAGTTTTCTCGGGCCATGGTGCCGGAGGTCATCCCACCGCCGTTGCTGTCGTCAGCGACCTGGTTGCTCTGGCGCACGGCTCGCGAAGAGTGGAAGTTCCTTCTGTTCCCGCGAAGATAGGGGCGGAATTTGAAGTTCCACATTACATTCGCTTCCTTGTGGTCGACAGGCCCGGAATCGTCGCAGAGATTACTGGAACGCTGGCGAAGGAGCGAATCAATATTCGGGCCATCGTTCAGAAGGCCGGATATCCGGCACACGCACTCCCATTCGTGGTAACAGTGGAGCCGTGTAAGTCTTCGGCGCTGAAGCGAGCCCTGACAAGCATCGGGAAGATGGATTGTCTGCTCGAGGAACCGTTGGATTTACAGATGCTGGAATGATCCAGTGGACAGTGGGCGGGATTAGTGATCAGCGATTAGAACAACTGGTCGGGGGCGAAGGGTGATTGATACGGTTTATCGATGTGAGATTTGCGGTTTGGAGAGCGAGCACCCGAGGGGATGGATCGTGATCCATTGCAGTGACGCGCATCTGACGGTTTTCAAATGGACGAAAGAAGCCGCAGACGCTCCCCACGCGCGCCACTACTGCGGTGAGGCGCATGCACAGGTTTACATCAGCAGGTGGTTTCAGTCGTACTGCGGATGACGACTCGGATCACGAGCCGGCCTTCGCAGATGCAGGTCCTGTTGATTCGCGCACGACCAACTCCGGGGCCACGACTATTTCCGCGGGATATTCCTTCTCGCGGTTGGCGATGCGATCGAGAAGTACCTCAGCGCCACGCTTCCCCATCTCAAACAAAGGTTGACGCACTGTCGTAAGGGATGGCGTGGAATAGGCCGCGGATAGGATGTCGTCAAATCCAACCACAGAAACATCGCTCGGAACGGAGAGCCCCGCATCGCGCAACGCGCGGATGGCCCCAATGGCAGCGATGTCGTTGAAACAGAAGATTGCGGTGAAGTCACGGGATTTCTCGAGCAAAGCCTGCATCGGTTTGTAGCCGATCTCCGGGGCCATCGGGTGATAGCCGGTTTTCATGGACCAGCCCGCGGCATCAATGCGGATTACGTGTGCAGGATCGATGCGAAGACCCATCTCGCGCGCAACGGTCTGAATGCTTTCCCAGCGGAATTCGGAATCCGGAATAGCGCGCGGACCGCGCATAAAAGCAATATCGCGATGGCCGAGTTCGTAGAGGTGAATCAGGGCCTTTTCGACCGCGCTGTGATGATCGAGGACAATATTGGTCACGTTTTGAAGCGGGATGTGCGCTGAAATAGCCACTACGGGCACCGGCACGTCAATATTGTCGGCTTGGGTATTTAACAGCAAAAAGCCATCAACGGCGCGCTCCACCAGCATGCGCGGATACTGCTCGATGAGTTCCCGCTTCCAGTCATGGCAGGCCGTGAAGAAGAAATAGTGAGCGTGGGACAGTTCCTCGACTACGCCGCTCATGACGCGCGTGAAATACCCCTCGCTCAGGTCTGGGGCAAGAACACCGACGCTCATGGAACGGCTTTGGCGGAGCGAACGGGCGAAGTAGTTGGGGCGGTAATTGAGACGTTCGGCGGCTTCAATAACGCGAGTCCGGGTTTCCAGTGGAATTGACTTTGCCGATGGTGAGTTGTTGAGAACGAGAGAGACGGTGGTCTGCGAGAGCTCCAGATGCTCGGCTAGCATTCTCAGGTTGACGTGCCCTGGCGGCGTCGAAGTCCTACCCTTTGCCATGTTGGAGTTGTAACACGTTTTTAAGGAAGCGGGAACTGGTTCGAGCAGTCAAATAATTCGATTTGCCATGGGGGATCAGGGCAAGCTGCTTTAAGGAGAGAGTGCCGCACACTCGCCGAGGCTTCTTTTCAAATCACTGTGCGTGGATTCGATTCACTCCCGGTGCGAGCGGCCACGTGTGGTCGTGGTACACAAAAGTTCCTGCCAGTCGGCCGGGCAAGGTGATGGTGGCGTCGAGGCCAGATCCATCACGCCGGTATTCCAGGGTGATCGCCCCGTCGGGATGAGGGAAGCTTGCGGTAAGCGAATCGAGACTGGCCAAATGCGGAGCGATGCGCACGGAGGCAAACCCAGGACCCGCTGGCTGTACTCCTGCGACCAGAGTCAGCATGTCGTAGACGGGATGCGCCGACCAGGCGTGGGAGTCGGAGCGGGTATCTCCGGGTACTTCAGGCCACGTGGAGAAGTGCAGCGGCAGGAGCTTGCGCCAGGGATCGAGCGATTCGAGGTATTTATCGGCCAGACCCGCGTGATCGAGTGCGCGAGCGAGGTAAAAGCGGAAGTAGTACGAAGCGCTCATTACGCCACTGGGTGTGGTCCCGGGCTCGATGGCGAGGATCTTGCGAAGCACCGCCTGCTGGCGTTCTTTGGGGATGACATCATAGAGAACGCCCAGTATATTGGCCTGCTGGCTGAAGATTTTGCGATCGGGATTGTCTGCGAGCAGGCCGCGGTCCGCACTCCAGCACTTGTCATAGATGCCGGAGCGGACGTGGGTAGCGCGCGTGTGGTCGCGGTCGGCAGCGTTGGGATCGCCAAGGTTCTTCTCGAGTGCCGCTGCGTCGTCGACAGCGCCGAGATACTCGAGCGTGGTAATGCAGGATTCGCCGTGCACGTCATAGGTTGGCGTTTCCTCCTTTTCCTGGACCCAATCAATAAAGCTCCACCAGGGCACTTTGCGCAGCAGGCCGTCGGGCTGTTCGTAGTGCCCGAACCAACCGAGAACGCCACGGATGCCCGGAAGCGCAGAACGGACCGGTTCGGGGTCGGGCCGATACATCCACCAGTCGTGCAGCATGCCGATCCAGAGAAGCGAAAACGTAGGGATGGTCTGCGGCAGTGAACTTGGATAGCGGCTGCGGGTGAGTCCTTCCGGAATGCGCGAGTCATTGAATGCGTCAAGGGCTTGATGCGCGAGTCGGTCGTCGCCGGCGACAGTGTAGGAGATGAGCGCCTGTATGCGGGTGTCGCCGATGTATTGGAGCTGTTCGTAGTAGGGAGTGTCCATGTAGGTTTCGTGGGCGTCGAGGCGCGCCGTGCGCCAACTGATTTCCCAGATCTTGTCGAGATCGGCATCGCCGGACTTGAAGGTAGCGCGCTCTTCGAAAGGATAGGCAGTGAACTGGGCGGTTAGAGAGTCGAGGGTAAGCGGAGCCACGCCGGTAGTAATGTCGATGCCGAGATAGCGCCAGGTGCGCCACCAGAGCGGCTCAAAGGTGCGATGTGCGCCTCCGTCAGGCAGAAAACCGTCAGTGAGGCCCAGAGCCGAACGATCGCCCACGGCGTCGCGGTCGCCTTTTTGTTGGTTCTTATCGTACAAAGCTTCCGCATAGGTGAGTCGGATGCGGGCACCTTTTCCGCCCGAGACGGTGAGCTGCGGGTAGGCGGTAGTGAGCGTCTTGCGATCGAGCATGAGATGGAGTTCGCTTTTGGCGGGTACAGTGATCGGCGTGCTTGGGAATCCTTCGAGGTCGGGAAGATTGGTGCGGACGACTTCACCCGCGCTGGTGTCCGAATATTCCATGTGCGGAAGTGTGTCCGGTAGGAGACCCCAGGGATTGTCGCCTGTTACCTTGGCAGAGTGCGCTTTGTTGACGCCGGCGTAGATGCTGTCGCGCATGGGAGAGGCGGCGGGGACCCAAGCTGGGCTGGAGGCGTTCGGGATGTTCCAATTCCAGTCGTAGAGCGCGGCGTCGATCTCTTCACCTGGACCCGCCGCCATGTAGGCCTGCAGAGTCACGGAGCTTCGATCCAGTGAACGGTGACCCTGCTCCTCTTCGACGAGCCAGTCATCGGGCGTGCTGATGGAATTGGCGCCGGTGGCCTCGGATTCAAGCAGGAAAGCTGTGCGGTCGCTTATTTGGGCGATGGGGGCCAAGACACCGAAGTTCCAGACAGTCGCTGTGATGAGGTTTTGGCCAGTATGGAGGAAAGGCGCGAGGTCGAACAATTCATAGCGCCAGTGTGTGAGGTCACCGCGGGCTGGGCCGTCACCGACTCGATGGCCATTAACGAAAAGGATGAAGCGATTGTCGGCACTGACGCGGACGCGATAGCTCATAGGGGCCGAACTCAGATTCAAATTGCGGCGGAAATGGAGAACAGTGGGTTCGCGCAGTGGCGCCGTTGGATGGGTGATCCAAGAAGCGGTCCATTCCCTTTGGGTCGTGTCGGGCTGGAGGGGGGATTGGGCTCGTAAGGCGAATGTGCTGAGAACGAGGGCGAATAGGGCTAAGGACTTGCGCACGATACCAGGCCTTCCGTTCGACAGACACAAGATTAGAACAGTTGTGAGAGGTCGGTGCCTAGGATTACAAAAGGGCGGTTGAACCGTTGCTCGATTTTTGGGTTGTATGCGCTTGATTTTGCGGCCTTGTAACCTCCTATTCATCTTTCCCCGTTAGGCTACGGTTGGTGAAAGAACCTGTGCCTGAGATCCGAATCGCTCAACCTCCCATCCAACGTGAGCCAGCCCTGACGGCTGATTCGACCGCAGGCCGGGCAGGTGCCGGAGAGTCGGTCTCTCCTATTAGACAGTATTTGCTTTCGCGTGGAAGCTCGACGATGGCCGATCGGATCTTCCGATACCTGATGGTGTTGTGCGCACTGAGTACTTTTGCGATCGTATTGCTGATCTTGTGGCAATTGGTGCTGCGGTCGGAGTTGTCCTGGCACAAGTTTGGTTTCAGCTTCTTTTATGATGTGTTCCGGGATCCTGATACGCATGCGACGCTCTACTGGGACCCGGTGAATGCCCGCTTCAGCGCTTTGCCATTCATCTACGGAACGCTGGTTTCGTCGATTCTTTCGCTATTGATCGCGGTTCCTCTGGGACTTGGGCTTGCGATCTTTCTGACAGAGATGTGCCCTGGCGTGCTTCGCGGCCCGCTGGCATTTTTGACAGAGCTCCTGGCGGCAATTCCCAGCATTATCTATGGTCTGTGGGCGGTGTTTGTCCTGGTGCCGCTGGTGCGGGAATACGTGAATCCGGTATTGGTGCGGGTGCTGGGATGGACAGGATTTTTCAGCGACGACAACCCAACGGGTCTGGGATTCGTGTCGGCCGGCGTAATTCTTGCCATTATGATTCTGCCGATCATTTCTTCCTTGACACGCGAGGTGATGTCGGCAGTGCCGCACTCGCAGCGGGAAGCGGTGCTGGCGCTGGGCGCGACGCGCTGGGAGATGATCCGGATGGGTGTGCTGCGCAATGCGCGGATCGGTATCGTGGGCGCGGTGATTCTGGGACTGGGGCGCGCGCTGGGCGAAACCATGGCGGTCAC
>Ga0187855_10002841_pt1 | contig 12955 bp, 13 predicted proteins | sample June2016WEW_8_10_2_FD_132969 | JGI IMG/M metagenome (GOLD analysis project Ga0187855, IMG submission 132969) | Peatland microbial communities from SPRUCE experiment site at the Marcell Experimental Forest, Minnesota, USA - June2016WEW_8_10 | ecosystem: Environmental > Terrestrial > Soil >...
GTTGCGCTTCTTCCTTAGCGCGCCGTCCGGCGCGCGGTTTGGCGGGTAGTGCGCTATTTTTGCGTTGATGGCGCAAATTGCACCGCCCCTCGAACTGGTTTTTCCGTTTCGGGGCGCGACAACGCTGGACGGTGCCCGGTTGCTGGGCAAGTCGGTCAGGCACCTTCCGGGGGCCCGCGAAAGCCGATCACTGAGCCGCGGGGCCGGCCGCTTCCGTTTCCCGCAATAAACGATCGACGCACAAAAATAGCGCACCAGCGTTTGGCGGTTCTCCCCCATCTGTGCTACCTTCTGGAGCAGAGGAGGGCGCTATGATGAACCGCCGGGACTTCTTCCTGCGCACCGCAGCCACCGCCGGCGCGGCTGCGTTCGCCAACTTTCCATATCATCTCTTCGCGGGCACCACCCAAAAACTGGCTAGCGACCGCGTGAAACTGGGCCCCATGCAGGTCGAGGTGAGCCGTCTGGCCCAAGGCAGCGGCACCGATGGCGTCGGCGGCAGTTCCAACCAGACCCGCAAATTGGGACTGCGTGGCCTCGCCGACCTATTCGACGCCGCCTACGATAACGGCGTCACCTTCTGGGATTCCGCCGATCAATACGGCACCCATCCGCACGTCAAGGAAGCCCTCAAGCGTGTACCGCGCGAGAGAGTCGCGATCCTCACCAAGACCCACGCTTCCACCGAAAAGGAAATGCGCACGGACCTGGACCGCTTCCGCCGCGAATTGGGCACCGACTACATCGATGTTCTGCTGCTGCATTGCATGACCGACGGCGATTGGCCGGATCGCAAGAAGGGCGCCATGGCCGTGATTTCCGAAGCTCGCGAAAAGGGCATCGTACGCACCCACGGTACTTCCTGCCATACGCTCGAGGCCCTCAAGGCCGCCGCGGCCAGCCCCTGGGTGCAGGTGGACCTGGCGCGCATCAATCCCGCCAAAGTGGCCATGGATGCCGAGCCCCAGACCGTGATCGGTGTTCTGCGGCAGATGAAGGCGGCGGGCAAAGGCGTGATCGGCATGAAGATCCTGGGCGCCGGCGCGCTCCGCCACAAGGCCGACCAGAGCCTGCAATTCGCTCTCTCGCTCGATTGCGTAGATTGCTTCACCATCGGCGCCGAGAGCCGCGAAGAAATGCTGGACTTGACTAAGAAGATTCCCGCTGCCAGCGTGCGCGGGTGACTGGAGAGGACATGTCGAATCGTTGGAAAGCTGTCTTGTTTGGCGGGTGCCTGACCTTGGCGGCCGCGCTTCTGATCGCGCAGGACCCGGCCATTCTGCACCCCGAAATGAAAGTGGAGACCGGCACATACGACGCTCCGGCGGCTACGCTGGGGATGACCGCCGAGCAGCCCTGGTCCGCCACTACCATCGCAGCCGGCGTGGACAAAAAGCCCCAGCCGGGCCATGAGATCACTCTGGTGGGCGAGATCGTGGACTTCTCCTGCTACCTGCAGCTCGGCAAGCACGGCGAGAAACACCGTAGTTGCGGCCAGAAGTGCGTGCAAAACGGCCAGCCCGTCGGTCTCCTGACCAAGGACGGAGAACTGTACATGGTCATGCCCGAGGAGCACGATCCCCGGCGCGATGGCGGTGTGGATATGCGTACCGCCGGATCGGAACACATGGGCCACATCGTGAAAGTAATCGGGACCGAAGCACGGGTCAACGGATACCGGGCGGTCTACGTGGCCGGTCTGACAAAGTAATCAGGCCGCGTCGTGGCGCGGGATTCCGTCGGCAAGCGCAGTCGCGTGGGGCAGGCGCTTTCGCCTGCCAACCGGTCGCAACAGTTGGTTGACAGACGAAAGCGTCTGTCCCACCCGGTCTTCTCCACCCGCGCCTAGCGTATCGCTTGGCTCCCGATCGGCAATAATTTACAAAGAGAGTGCCCCTCGAAACGCCAGCAAGCCGTTGGTTTCATACGGCCTTCCGAGGTTCCTCAGCGATCAAACCGCTCCCATCGGAACCCGCCAAGAGAGAAATGGCTCTGCGGGTAAGCTTGGTATCGGAAAAAACAACGAATGGGGCGATCTATGTGTCGCACTACCCCTCAGTGGGTGTTGACACGCTCCTATCTTAAGACTTATCCTAACTATAGGACCTGGAAATCCGGAATAAGACCTCAGTAAAAGCCTTACTGGGGTCGAAGTCGAGTGCGACCTGTTCGACGCTGTGACCACCGGACCGGACAACTGGCTTCTTCAACAAGGCTGGCGCGGCCAGCCAGAAGGAGGAACTCGGTATGCCAACTGAATTGGTGTGGGTCGGCGGTATCTTAGTCGTTGCCGCTGGTGTTTTGATTTTTGTCGTCTTGCAGCGGCACAAACCGGCCGAACCACCGCATTTCCGCTAATCGCCCAAACGGCCCCATGCAAAGCCAAGGGAGAACTCCTATGGCACACCTTCCGTGCTCCAATCTGCACCCGGACTGCCGCATGGTCCAAACGGTGGTCCTGGTCCACAATTCCATTGCGGCCATTGAAACCTTCGAAGCGTACCAATGCCGCCGGATGCATTGCACACGGCATTACACTGCCGGAAGAGGGTATTTCGACATCACCGACCCGGCATGTCAGTACGTTGAAGACTCAACGGCAACCAACCACTCTTGTCCGCATCACGGGGAAACCCTCTTCGTCCGGTGGTCTGATGATGGATATGGCTATGTCTACGAGTGTCCCGTAGCCGATTGCGGTTTCACGGAGCCGCTCCATCCCATCGGCCGCGCAGAAAAATACCTCGTCGTGTCGGCGGGCGCGTAATACACCGCCAAACCGCGCCAGGCCCATTCGCAAAGATCGCATCCAAGGCCCCTTCCGCACTCGGAGTAAGACGGAAACCGGCCGGTAAAAGGTGTTCTATATGAAAAAGCCGCTCGGAACGGAGACGAATTCTCTCCAAACCGCCACGATTCTGTCCGTCAGCCCAGCCAACGACGACTGCCTTGCTCTGCAGCGCATCTTTGAAAATGGTTCGGACTGGGCCGCGTACACCAAGTGCAGATGGAGTCTCATCGCACGCCGCACCCTTGCATCGGCTCTTACCAGTTTGCGGCAGCTCCGAATTCGCGTCGTCCTGTGCGAAAGAGAATTATTGCCAGGTTCCTGGCTGGACATGCTGGAGCAAATCGCAGCGCTGCCCGATCCGCCTTTGCTGATCGTAACCAGCCGGCTTGCGGATGAGCGTCTCTGGGCCGAAGCCCTGAATCGGGGAGCCTACGACGTGCTGGCCAAGCCCTTCGACAGGACCGAAGTGGTCCGGGTAATCAGCCTGGCTTGGTTGCACTCGAACATCCGCCGCGAGGTTCCTGCCTAGGTGGCGCAAGCTTAGAAAGCCGCCGGTGGCGTGTGAATCGCAACGGTTGCAAAAGAGGCAGGCCAGCGTACACTCAGGGCAGCCCGGATGCCAAAATGGAGATTCCGGTTAAAAGGTGCAGATGATGCAATTGCTTCGGTTTGGACTGTCCTGCCTAATCCCAGTTCTGGCGCTTGCGCAGAGTCCCTTCGACGGCACGTGGCGAGTCGTTCCTGGTTCGGATCAATTTCCGACCAAGCCTGACGTCTATCTGCTGCAAAACCGCACGTATCGTTGCCCGACCTGCGATCCCCCGCTCGCGATTGCGGCTGATGGCGAGGGCCACAGGATCGCCGCGTCGTGCTATGACACCGTCAGCGTCAAAGTGGTGGACGATCGCACTACCGAGGAAACCGACAAGAAAAACGGAAAGACTGTAGGAACTTCGAAGATGACAGTTTCATCCGACGGCAAAACGGCCACCGTCGAATCGACGGAGATGTGTAACGCCAAAGGCGACGTGATCGCCGTCAAGAAATCCATGGAGCGGGTGGCACAGGGACCGGAGGGAGCGCATGCCGTTTCGGGTTCCTGGCGCACGACAAAATACCTGAACATGTCCGAGAATGCGCTCGTGGCGACCATGAAGCTGGAAGGCGACACGTTTTCCTTCGCCGACCCGGCCGGGATGAGTTACACTGCCAAGTTGGACGGGACGGAAACTCCCATCAAAGGAGATCTCGGCAACACCGTGGTCTCGGTGAAGCGCATTGACCGGAACACCGTCCAGGAGACTGAGAAACGCGACGGAAAAATTGTCAACATCATTCGCATCGCAGTCTCTTCCGACGGCAAGACGATGACCTGGTCCGGAGGGGACAAAGCGAAAGGCACGGCGTGGCAGTTTGTCGCGCAGAAACAGTAGGCTAATTGGCGCCCCACCGCACGGGCGTTCGCCTAATCCACCGAGACCAGCCCACTATTGCTTGTCACTCCTCCGACAGTGACCATTAATTCGTAGTCGCCGGGCGGCAGGGCGGGCACGCGCATGTTCATCTGCGCCACACCCACCGTTCCCGGCGTGGGTCCGGCATAAGTAAGTTGGGCCGCGAGATTTCCGATCGACGCAGCGGGGTTAGTAAGTGCGCCTTGTCCGGTCAGGAAGATCGTCACGACGCTGCCCGACGCGGCTGGGTTTGCATCGCTGTTCACGGATCCATTCTCGTTCAGCACCAGTACCCGATTGGTTCCTGCAATGAAAATCTCGGGCGCGACCGGAGCTACCTGGAAGGATCCAGCCGGGGTTGGCGCGCCGGAGCTGGTGACTATCACAGTCGCGGTTCCCGTGGCAGTCTGAGGCGGCACCTGGGCGTTGATCTGCAGCGGACTCACATAGAGAAGCGGCGCTTGCACGCCATTAATCGTAACGTAGGTATCTGCCAGCGAGGTGGGCAATGGGATCTGCTGCGCAGCCGCCGTAGCTCGCGCCAGGTTGCTGCCAAAGATGGCGATCAGCGAGCCGGGAGCGATGGATGCGTTGAATGACGCGGCGTTCACCACCGCGGCGATGCTGCCGGGCGTCGCTGGAAGCAGACCATAGACCTCCAGGTACTCGTACACTCCCAGATACACCTTGCCATCCGCCACCGTTGGCACGGTAAACTCCATAAAGTTGCCGACCTCGCCGCGGTAGAGTTCCGTGGACAGATCCGTGGCGTCAAATGCGTGCAGCGCGCCCCCGCCGTCCGCCAGTTCGAATGCCCACACAATTCCATTGGAGCCGCCGTTGGCGGACACTGCCGGCGAAGATCCCGGATTGGGAAAAGTCATCGAGGCGCTGGATACCGGCGCCGTGGGCATCCCTGCATTCGCTATTGGAAAGGCTTTCAGTCGATCGCCCGAAGCCGAAATGTAGATGTTACCCGAGAAGTAAGCGGGCGGGCCGAATACGCTGCCGGCGAGGAGCACAGTCTGTAAGGCGCTGGCATCGGACGCGGCGTTGTATCCGCCCATCGTATCCCGATCGACCAGATAGATCCGTCCCTCCTTGCCGCCCGTAACTAAAAGGTTAGGATGGGCGTTGCTGCCAACTTCGGGTGGCAGGAGGAGGGCGCCCGAAGAACCCAGATCCAGATCGTCAACCGCCAAATACAACTGGTTGAACGGCGTGAAGTAATCGGCCACCGACAGGCCCCCGGTTGGCGAGAGTTTAATGATGCTATCGCCTAAATCGGGTATGGAATTGTTCAGGTCGAATGTGCCGTTTGCGGAAACCACGAATAGATTGCCGTTCGCATCGCTGGCCGGGCCGGCGCCGGCGCCCCAAAACGACGCTGCCGAACCGTTCGGCGTGTCGTTGTAGACGGCCGCCTGCTCCAGCGTGTCCGCCCGGTAACCGATGATCCATCCGTGGTAAAGCCCGAGATCGCAATGCGACGACCATGCCGTGTAGACCACACCATTCGCCAGCAGCAGCGCCGCCCGTTGTTTGTAACTCGCCGGAACGAACGTCACGGTGGCGCCACCGTCGCCGGTTCCCGGAACCGAGGCTTGTATCTCAACGGGACTCGCCGCCAGCTCTTGACCGCTGCGCATATCCAGGGCGTGCAGCCTGTGGACATACCTTATACTTCCATCGGCCGCCGTTTCTTTGGTAAATGCAACTAAGTAAACCGTGTAAGTGGCTGGATCGATGACAGGCGTACCGATGATTCCGAGTTCCGGGTAAATTACGTTACAATTCACGTCTTGCCAAGGGACCGGTATCACGCCCTGACTGGGATTGATGAAACTCACCTGCCAGAGCGGCGCGGCATTCGCTCCCAGGTTGTTGTCGGCATCGAACGCGTATACGCTATCGTGTTCGGTGACCACCAGGACCACGTTATGTACGCCGCCGCCGGCCATAGGTACTGAGGCCATATAAAGCGGCTGCGCATGGACTCCGCCGTCCACGGGTTGTAAGAACCGCCGTCCGAATTGCGCCTGGTTGACGGTGCCCGGCGAAAGCAGCGGCTCATTCAGATTCTGTCCGGTGCGGGCGTTGTCGTACCGATAGGTCAGAACATTGACTTGGGCGGCGGCCGGGAGCGATAAAACGCAGCATGCCAGCAGGCGCCGCAGCGAGAAACTCATTATGAAATTTTACCGCGTTAGTGAGCGAGCAAGGCTCGCCTGCGCTGGCAGGAGTGCCAGCGCGGCAGGCAGGAGCGCCTGCGCCACCTCATTTTCCGAGGCGCTCCGGCATGTCCGCAAGGACGTAAGCCATCACCGCCATGGCCGCGATGTTTTGCCGGAATTCCTTCGGGTCGATTTTATCAACGGTATCGGTGCGCGAGTGATGCCAGTCGAAATAATGCTGGCCGACGGTGAACAATCCGAGACCGGGTACGCCGTCACCCATGAGCGGGCCGATATCGGCTCCCCCGCCGCCTTCGCCTACAGTAGCCGCGCCGATCGGTTCGAGCAGACGCCCGATTTCCTTGGCGCGCGCCAGCGCGGACCGGCCGCCGCCGCTCAGGCCAAAACCGACCGGCTTTTCGGCGCCTCCATCCATCTCAATGGCGGCCACATAATTGTGTATCGCGTCGCCGACCATGGTGCGATAAGCGCGGGCGCCGGCCGTTCCGTTTTCTTCGTTGGTCCAGAACACCACGCGCAGCGTGCGCCGCGGCCGCAATCCCAGCTTCTTGATAACCACGGCGGCTTCCAGCGCCGCAATGATGCCGCTGCCATCGTCCTGCGCGCCCGCGCCTACGTCCCAGGAATCGATATGGCCGCCCATAACGACGATCTCTTCGGGCTTCTCGCGCCCCGGGATTTCGCCCATCACGTTTGCGGAATCGGCGTCCGGCAACATGTGCGCTTCCATATAGAGGCGCACCGTGACGGGCTCTCCGGAATCCGTCAGGCGCTGGATCAGCGTGGCATCTTCGAGCGTGATCGCAGCGGACGGAATCCGGGGGTCCGCCTCGGTATATTGCAGCGCGCCGGTATGCGGCGTCTGCATGGCCAACGACCCTACGGACCGCAGCAGCATAGCCGCCGCGCCCAGCCGGGCTGCGCGCGACGCGCCCGAAGTACGGAAGCCAACCGTCTTTCCGTAGCCCTCATAGGGCACATTGAACAGGACGATCTTGCCGGCAACCTTGTCGTGCCCGAGAGCGTCCAGCGCGGCAAAGCTGCTGACCGGAACAACCTCGGCCGTGATGCCTTCAGCCGGAGTCGCCACGCTGCCACCCAGCCCCAGCATTGTAAGCTGCCGGTGCACTGGTGTGACCATTTCAGCTTCCTCGCGGCCGCGCACCCAGTGCGGCACTTTCACGGCGGGCGTCGCCACGTTTTCCAGGCCATCGCGCTTCATTTGCGCCGCTGCCCAGCGAATGGCGTCGTCCAGCGCGGGCGAACCGCTCAGCCGGTTGCCGATGCGGTCGCAGAGATACGAAAGCTTGGCATAACCATCCTGGTCGGCCAGCGCGGCGTCGATTATCTGCGTGGCAGTGTCTTTATAAGATTCGTATAACCGGGGCGCGGCCGCCAACAAAGCCAGCGGGGCCAGCAGCAGGGACATTCGCGAAAGGGCCATTCAGACAGTCTACCCTTCCAGCACCCGCCGTAACTCCTCCTGCCGGAAACAGTGGGCGAAGGCCGTCTCCCGCGAAATGCGGCCGGTGCGCACGAGCTCCGCCAGCGATTGCTCCATGGTCATCATGCCGTCGGCGCGGCTGATGGTGAGCTGGCTGCGGAGCTGGTGGTCGTCGCCTTTTCGGATCAGGTTGCGCACGGCGTCGGTGGCCGTCATGACCTCCAGCGCCGGATAGCGGTCGACGCCATTGTCCGCCGGCACCAGTTGCTGGGCGATGACGGCTAGCAGCGCCAGCGACAATTGTTGCCGCATTTGCCCCTGGTGCGCCGCCGGAAATGAATCCAGGATGCGGGAGACGGACTGCACCGCGTCGTTGGTGTGTAAAGTCGAGAAGACCAGGTGCCCGGTTTCCGCGGCGGTGAGCACGGTAGCCATGGTTTCCGGATCCCGCATTTCGCCCACCAGGATCACGTCCGGCGTCTGCCGCAGGATGCTGCGCAGCGAGTTGACGAAGTCGGGCGTATCGTGTCCCACCTCGATCTGCTCCACGATCGAGTTGCGATTGACGTGCTGGTATTCGATGGGATCCTCGATGGTGACGATGTGGGAACGGCGGCGTGTGTTGATCAAATCGATCATCGCAGCGAGCGTGGAGGTCTTGCCGCAACCCGTGGCGCCGGTCACCAGCACCAGGCCCTGGCGGCGCTCCACGAGGCGCGCCAGCGTGGCGGGCAGGTGCAGCGATTCGAGCGATGGAATGCGCGCCGGCAGCAGGCGAATGCTGGCCGCCAGTGTGCCGCGTTGATGGTGTATGTTCGCGCGGAAGCGTCCCATGGGATCGCGCACGAAGCAGAAGTCCACGGACTTTTTCTTTTGCAGCTCGTCGTATTGGCGGGCATCCAGCAGCGGCAGCACCAGGTTGCGGACGTCTTCGGGCGCGAGCGGCGGCCCGGCGGCTGGAGCCAGCGCGCCGTTCACGCGCAGGGCCACCGGAGTGCCGGCGATCAGCAGCAGGTCGGACGCATTTTGCCGGCCGGCGAAAGCCAGCAGTTGATCAAGCGAGCCGTCATTTTGGGGAGGCCGCGCCGGAAACGGTTTTTCGGTCGCGCGCGAACCGGGGACGGCCCGGTTCAACTCTTCCACAATGCGGCTCAGCTCGTGGTCGTAGCCCGCCACGGTTCAAGCCTTTGGCTCGGTAGGCGCGGGAGGCGTTGGCCGCCCGCCGCCCGGCTCCGGCTCGAGCTTCTCCACGACGACGGTGAAATGCGCAAAGTGCGCGGCAATGGCCCCCACCGCCGCCAGCACCGGCGCCGCCACCACGCCGATCGCGGCCAGGGTCAACGGAATCTCCATAAACGTGTGTCCATGGTCATCTCGTATGATGATGCGGCGGACGTTGCCCGCGTGGATCAACTCCTGGACTTTCCCGACCAACTCCTTGCCGAGAACCTTGACTTCTTCCATGGTGACCTTGAAGTTTTCCATAAGAATCAACCAGTGTAGCGCGGGTTCGATACACTTGTGAGTCACCATGCCTGAGTTTGAAGCCATCCTTTTCGATTTCGACGGCGTGCTGCTGGATAGCGAGCCGGTGCACTGCGACTGCTGGCGCGAGGTGCTGGCGCCGCTCGGTGTGGCTGTGACGTGGGAGGCGTATGCGGCCCATTGTGTGGGGGCTTCCGATCGCGACATGATGCAGATCTTCGCCAGATTGCGCGATCCTCCGGCCGACCCCGCTTTGCTTTGGGAGGAATATGAGCGGAAGAAGCAGATCTTCCGCGCGCGTATGGAAGTAAACCCGCCGTTCGCTGCCGGTGTGGCGGATTTCTTCCGCGAGCTTTCGAGGAATTACCAACTTGCGGTGGTATCTTCCAGCGCGCGTGCGGAGATCGAGCCGCTGCTCGAATCCGCGGGCGTTCGCCAGTACCTCGACACGATGGTCTGCGGCGAGGATGTGGAGCGGCACAAGCCCGCGCCCGATCCCTACCTGCTGGCCGGACGCATTCTCGGCATCCAACGCGCGCTGGTGGTGGAAGACTCGGTGCAGGGCCTTGAAAGCGCCCGCGCGGCCGGTTTTGAAGCGGTCCGCGTCACGGATCCGGCGCGCATGATGGAGATTGTTCAACAGCGGCTCGACGGAGTGCGATAGCGTGGTACTCTCGACCATCGACGAATGCTGGCGGTGGGCCACCTGAGAGGTGGCCCGGGGCGAGCAAGGCTCGCCTGCGCCGGCAAGAGTGCCGACGCGGCAGCGTCGAAAGCCCGTCGTAATCCATTGAAAACACGTTCGCCGGATCCGCCAGGGCTTTCATGGAGTTCGGTGGGCCGTGCCGTAGGCCCATGGAGACAGGCACGAGTGCCTGCGCCACTGCCGGGATTGGCTACCCTACTTCTGTAACAGAGTAGTGCTAGCATCGCGATCATGGAGCATGCTGAGCATTCAGACGTGGCGATTTCAGTAGTGGGTATCTGCGGAAGCCTGCGCCGGGGGAGCTACACTCGCATGGCGGTCAACGCAGCAATGCGGGGAGCGGCGGAAGTTGGCGCGCGCACGCTACTGGTGGACCTGGTCGAATACGGCCTCGGATTCGCCGGCCGCGAGGGCGAAACCGAGCCGGAGGGCGTCCTTACGCTGCGCCGCCACGTGAAAGAGGCGGATGGCATCATCCTGGGCACTCCCGAATACCACGGCAGCTTCAGCGGCGTCCTGAAGAACGCGCTCGACCTGATGGGCTTCAGCGAGTTCGAAGGCAAGATGGTGGGGCTGGTGGGCGTCTCGGGCGGCAAGATGGGCGCCTTCGACGCCATGAACAGCCTGCGCAACGTCGGGCGGGCGCTGCACGCTTGGGTGGTGCCTGAGCAGGCTTCCGTGCCGGAGGCGTGGAATGCTTTTGACGACTCCGGACACGTGACAGACAAGGAATTGGAAGAGCGTCTGCTCACTGTCGGCCGGCAGGTGGCGCGTTTTGCCCGGCTGCACAAATGCGCGGCGGACACGGAGTTTCTGAAGCGCTGGGAATCGGCTCCTGTGAATCCGGGCGGTGAGTGACCGCGGTCGGCGCTTGTTCCTGCAATCCGATCAGCTCCGTCACCGGCAGCGGCACGACTTCGCCCGCCACCTCGCCGATCACTTCGGCGGTGTGCGCGAACGCCACCGGATCTCCAGTCACGAAATGCACGATGCGTCCCACGGCGCTCGCGGCAGGCGCCGGGTCCATGCTGCCGTTGACCGCCTGGGCCAAAGCTTCGGCGCTATCCACCAACGTCACGCTATCGCCCACAACCCGCTGAATGGCGTCGTGTAGCAGCGGATAGTGTGTGCAACCCAGGATCAGTGTGTCGATTTCGACGCGCCCATCCAGATAATGATGCAGCAGCAGCTCGGATTCCGGCGAGTTGGCCAGCCCCTCTTCCACGACATGGACCAGCATGGGGCAGGCGCGCGCCCAAACCGCCAATCCGCGCTGTTCCAGCCGACGCTGGTAAGCGCCGCTGCCGATGGTGCCCTTGGTCCCGATCACGCCGACCCTGCCGCTGCGCGTCATGCGGGCGGCCGCCTCCACGCCTGGCTCGATCACGCCCCAGATGGGAATCGAGAAGTGCTGGGCCAACTCCGGCAGGGCCGCTGCGGACGCGGTATTGCACGCGATCACGACACCTTCGACTTCCGCTTGGAGCAGAAATTCCGTAATCCCGTAGGCGAATTCCGCCACCATAGCGGCGGGCTTCCGCCCATAGGGGACGCGCGCGGTATCGCCGAGGTAGATGAAGTCGCGATGCGGCAGTTTGCGGCGCAGCGCTTTGAGCACCGTCAAGCCTCCCACCCCTGAATCGAAAATCCCGATCGGCCGATTCAGCCCGTAGCGCAATGCTTTTCTGTCCATGTGACTGGCTGCTCTCCAGAGATTACTGTTGCACGTTGGGAACCGCGAGGGTTATCCTTCTTTCATTCTATGAGAATCCTGATTCTGGCTTTGGTTCCATCGCTCCTGGCGCTAGCGCAGGAGCCCACCCGTTTGGAAAACCTGCGCGGCAAGACGGTTATGCTCTTCACACCGCACCCGGACGACGATACGTTCTGCTGCGCGGGAACGCTCTTCAAGCTGGCGAAGAGCGGGAACAAGATCCACATCGTCATTTACACGAATGACGACAAGGGATCGTACGACCCGGACATGACCAGCGAGCGTCTGGCGAGCATACGCATGCACGAGGAGGAGGAAGCCTGCCGCATTATTGGAATTTCCAAGGAGAGCATCCTCTGGTTGCAGTATCACGACGGGATGCTGGAATACGCCAACCCGCGAGACCTGGTGGAGCAAGTGACGGGCCTGATCCGCAAGTATCGTCCCGATGTGGTGCTCAGCGTGGACCCCGGTTCCGATTACGTGCGCTGGCACAAGACCGACCACCGCATGGCGGCCAACAACACCATTGATGCGATCCGCGCGGCCGAATGGCATCTGTACTTCCCCAATCAACGGCTGCACGACGGTCTGGAACCTTGGCACGTGCCTGACGAATATTATTACTATGCCGGCAAGGATGCCAATTACTTCGTCAACATCGACGACGTGGCCGAGATCAAATTGAACGCGGCGGTGGCGCATGTGAGCCAGTTTTCGCCGTCGATCGAGCATTACCGTCCCGATTGGGATGCGGCTGCGCTGGGACAATTGAAAGCGCAGCTCCGCATGATGGGCAAGAAAGACGGGCATTACGTGGAGGCGTTCCGCAAAGCCACGGGCTTCAACGAGGAGTAGGTGGGGCTCCGAAAGGTTGGCAGGCGAAAGCGCCTGCCCCACCTCGCTACAAAGCTACGGGCTTCAACGAGGAGTAGGTGGGCTCCGAAAGGTTGGCAGGCGAAAGCGCCTGCCCCACTTCGCTACAAAGCTACGGGCTTCAACGAGAAGTAGGTGGGGCTCCTCGCTACTCCTGGCGCAGGGCCTGCATGGGATCGACGCGGGCGGCCCGGCGCGATGGAATCCAGGCCGCCAGCATGGCAATCGCCAACAACACAGCCACGGCAGCCGCCCACGTCCACGGATCTTTGCCTGAAACGTGGAACAAC
>Ga0187855_10002842_pt1 | contig 12950 bp, 8 predicted proteins | sample June2016WEW_8_10_2_FD_132969 | JGI IMG/M metagenome (GOLD analysis project Ga0187855, IMG submission 132969) | Peatland microbial communities from SPRUCE experiment site at the Marcell Experimental Forest, Minnesota, USA - June2016WEW_8_10 | ecosystem: Environmental > Terrestrial > Soil >...
AGTAGAGCCGCTCGACGAGGCCGCGGCGAAGAAGAGCCGTCCCTGAGCCGGGACCGCGCCTGGGGATCCGGTCTTCCCGGGGTCTGCCTCCTCTCAATCCGCGCGCAGCGCCTGAATCGGGTCGACCTTTGTGGCGGCTCGGGCCGGCAGCCAGCACGCCAGGATGGTCACGCCGACCAGGAGGAGCGCCACCCCTCCCATGATCAAGGGGTCTCGTCCGGGAAAGTCGGAAACCAAATGCTCCAGGCCCTTCGTCAGTCCGTACGCACCCAAGAGCCCGAGCGCCGTCCCGACGAGCGCGAGGCGTACGCCGTTCCCCAGGAAAAGCCAGACGACATCCCTTTCTTGGGCGCCCAGGGCCATGCGGATGCCCACCTCCCTTGTTCGCTCCGTGGCCAGGTTTGCGATCACTCCGTAGATGCCCACGGCCGCCAGCAACAGCCCGAGCCCCGCCATCTGGACAAGCGTGCGCCGGGCCAGCGTGTAGTCCCGAAGGTCAAGAGCCATCATGTTGTTGGCGGTGTCGAGATAGCTCAGCGCAATGTTCGGCTCAATTCGGCCGACGGTCTCCCTGACCCCCTTCATCAGGCCTTCCGCGCTCCCCCGGGAATGCAGGGTAATCGAGATGTAGCGAAACGAATTCTGCGCCCACGGGTAGTAGATCGCATACCGGCTGCGCCGCGAATCCCACTCGCGGTCGTGCAGGATGTTGTTCACGACGCCCACGACCTCGGCCCAGTTCTGGTGGGCCGGGTCGTCAATCCCGATGCGCTTGCCCAGCGCGCTCTCGCCCGGCCAGAACTTCTGCGCCAAGTCCTGCGATATGATGGCCACCCTTGGCGTCCCGGGCCGGTCGGTGTCGCGGAAATCCCGGCCCTGGAGGAGCTCTATCCCAAAGGCCCTGAAGTAGCCGGGGCTCGGAGTCTCGAAGGCCGCCTGAATGTCGTTCCCAAGCAGCGGCTTCCCCTCGATCTCAAAGTTCACGGGGTTCGCGTCAAACACGTCATCGTTCGACAAAGCGGCCGCGTCGACGCCCGGCAACGCCGCCAGCCTCGGCAGCAGGCGGTCGCCGAAGGCCAGGCTTCGCGGGTCCCGGATCTCGCCGTAATGGCCATGGTCGAGCGCGATGTAGCCGATCAGGACGTTGTCGGGGCGCCAGCCCAGGTAGCGGTGTGTTATCCTCTCGATTCCTCTCACGAAGTACCCGGCCCCCGACAGCAGTATCATGGCCATCGCCAGCTCGACCACGATCAATGCCTGGCGGAACCGGTGCCTGCTTTGGTCCGGGGTAGCCCCCCTTGCCCCCGGCTTCAAGGACGAGCCCACGCCTGAACGGCCCGCGAAATACGCCGGAACCGAGCCGAACACGGCGCCGGCCGCCGCGGAAACGGCAAAGGTGAACCCGATGACCCTCGGGTTGAGCGGCATGTCCACCTTCCAGTAGGCGGCCAGGAAGCCGCCGCTCCACAGCGCCATCAGCAGCCCCAGGGCCCCGCCCGCCATGGATATGATGACGCTCTCCGTGAGCAGCATGCGTATCAACCGGCCCCGCGTGCAGCCCAGGGCCAGGCGGATGCCCAGTTCATTGCCGCGCCCGGTCGTGCGCACGAGCTGAAGGTTGGCCAGGTTGACGCACGCGAGCAGGAGGACTACGCCGGACAGCCCCATCACGAGCCAGATGAGGCGCTGCGTGGTCTCGTCGAGCGGATTGGTCGGGTACGGCGTGACCTTCAGGCCCCGGCCGGTATTCGTCTTTGGGTGGTCGTGCTCAAGCCTTCGGGCGAGGACTGTCAGCTCCGCCTGGGCCGCCTCGATCGACACGCCCGGCTTGAGGCGCGCGACCACTGTGGTCCAGCCCCATTCGCGGAAGTCCGGGTCCATGTCGCTCGCCAACAGGTAGAATGCTATGCCGTCGATGGCGCCCCTGAACAATGTGGGGTCGTCCAGCGACGGCGCCATGACGCCCACTATCGTATACTCAAGGCCGCCGTCCGTCTTCAGGGGCCGGCCGAGGACATGCGGATCCGCCCCATAATGCCTCACCCAGAACGCGTGGCTGAGAAGGGCGAGGCGGTCGCGGCGGGCTTCATCAGCCGGCGTGAATCCGCGCCCGAGGGCTAGCGTGTCTATCCCCATCATCGGGAGGAAGTCGGCTGTGACGTCAAGGGAGTCGCAACGGGTCGCGGGACGGCCCGGTTCCACCAGGGTGGTCATCCAGTTGACTCCGTAGTAGGACGCAACGCGCTCAAAGACGGTGTTCTGGGCGCGCACGTCGAGGAAGTCGCCCGATGGCAGCGCCCGTGGCGGCCCGTCCGCGTACGCCGCATCGATCCTGACTAGGCGCCCCGGGTCCCTGAAGGGCACGGGCCTCAGGAGCAGGCGGTTCAGAACGGTGAAGGCCGTCGTGTTCACGCCTATGCCGAGGGCGAGGGTGAGCAGGGCGACGACTGTGAAGCCGACGTTCCTGCGCAGCGTGTGCGCGGCGTAGCGCACATCCTGCAGAAACTGCTCCCACCACAGGAATCCGAGCTCCTCGCGGCTCTCCTCCTGGACCACGCCCAGGTTTCCGAATCTTCGCCGCGCCGCGTAGTGCGCCTCTTCGGCCGGCACGCCGTCCGCGGCCTGCTCCGCGGCGCGCATATCCAGATGAAAGCGCATCTCCTCGGCCATCTCCTGCTCGGCCCTGCCGCGGCGCAGGAGGAGCCGGATGCGGCGGATCAGGGAGCCTATCGGTGTCATCGCGTGAAGAATTCCGTCGGCCCGCCCGTCGGGGTTTACGCGGAGCGCATGACCTGCGCTATGATTCCCGTCATCCGCGCCCAGCCTTCCTTCTCTGATTCGAGCTGTTTGCGGCCGGCCCGCGTGAGCGCGTAGAACTTCGCCCGGCGGTTGTTGTCGGTGATCCGCCACTCAGCCTCGATCCACCCCTTGGCCTCCATTCGGTAGAGCGCCGGGTACAGCGATCCTTCGTCCACCTGCAGGGCTCTCTTCGAAAGCTGCTCCAGCCTCTGCGTTATTCCCCAACCATGGAGTTCCCCGCGGGCGAGGACGCGCAGGACCAGCATGTCGAGCGTGCCCTGGAGGAGGTCCGTCTTTTGCGCCATCTCGGCCTTAGCCTTAGAATGTCTAAGGTTCATGTCGAGCAGCTTTCCGGGCGCGTCCTCGCCGCATCGGCGTTATCCTTGCCGCGCGCGCCCTGCAGCAGGGCCTTTGTAAGCGCCTGTCTGCCATGGGAAACCCCCTTTGTGGTGGCGCTGTCCTATCGCGGGCGCTTCTTGCGGTTGTCAGGCGGGGTCATAACGCGGGTTGACGCAATGATTGTCCGTGACGCGGCCCCGGCGGGGGCATTCTTTTCCATTGCTCCACCGGGATATCCGGCCCGGAGTGCGCTCATGGCCCCGAAGCTTTCCCGGCACGGCGGATTGGCTGCCGTGCCCCTTCTCGTCGCGCTGACCTGTTCGCGTGCCCACGCGCAGTACTACGCGACGACGGACCTGACAGCTTTGGGAGGATCGTTCAGCATTTGCTCGGCCCTCAACAACTCCGGAACAGTCGTCGGGTATGCGAATTTTGCCGGGGGATCCTTCGCCTTCAGCGATGCCGGCGGCTCGCTGGTGAACCTTGGCGCGCCGCCAACCGCGGAGGAGAGTAACGCCTTGGCCATCAATAACACGGGGACCATTGCAGGCGTTGCGACCTATGCCGGAGATCAGTGGGGTAATGACCGGTTGGTCAGCTTCAATGGAGGGACCGTCTCGTATCTCGGCTTCTCGCCTTCCGGAGGCAACATCGTTGTCACCGCTATCAACGACTCGGGGACGATAGTCGGCTACTCTTTCGACACGTCCTCGAGTCCCAAGCAGCACGCTTTCGCGTACAGCGGCGGAAGCGTGACGGCCCTGGGCAACCTTCCCGGCGGAACCTACAGCCTCGCGACGGGAATCAACAACGCCGGGACCATTGTCGGCTGGGCCGATGACGCCAGCGGCCACCAAGCCGTCACCTTCTCCGGCGGGACGGTTTCACCCCTCGGCTTGAGCGCGCCCAGTTACGCCTACGCGATCAACAACGCGGGAACGGTCATCGGCAACGAGACGCTCGGCGGGCTCTTCCGCGGAGTGAGCTTCAGCAACGGCGTGATCACGGACCTTGGCACGCTGCCGGGCGGTTCCACAACCCTCCCCGCGGCCATCAACAGCGCGGGAACGATTGTCGGAACGACGGAGACGGCGGGCGGCGGCGCCCCACACGCGTTCATATACTCGAATGGGACCCTGGCCGACCTCAGTTTGCGGGTGACCATACCTGGGGTGGCCAACATTGAGCCGATCGCGATCAACGACGAGGGGCAGATCCTCGTCTACGGGGAGGACACCTCAAAAGCCTACCTGTTGACGCCCGCCGTGGTCCATTTCAGCGTCAGCGCGCCGTCGTCGGTGCAGGCGGGCTCTCAGTTCACGGTCACCGTCAGCGCGCTGGACGCGTCGGGGAACGCCGTCACGAGCTACGGCGGGACGCTCCAGCTCTCGAGCACCGACCCGGCCGCGTTTCTGCCGGGCGCGGGCACCCTGCCGGGGGGAACGGGGACCTTCGTTGTCACCCTTCACACCGGCGGACCCCAGACAATAGCGGCCGCCGACATCTCTTTTCCCTCCGTTGCTGGCCTCTCGGGAGCAGTCGACGTCCTCGGCCCGCCGGTCGTCGTGACACAGCCCACGGCCCAGTCCGTCGCTCCCGGGGCGAATGCCACATTCTCCGCGCTGGCCTCGGGAAGCCCCGCCCCGACCTATCAATGGACGTTCAATGGAGCGCCTGTTGCCGGCGCGACCGGTCCCGCGTACACGGTGTCGGCTGCGCAGGTCGCCAACTCGGGGGCCTACGCCGTGCTCGTCTCAAACCCGGACGGCACCGTTTCCAGCAATTCCGCCTTCCTGACCGTCACCGCGTCCTCGGGCGGCCCGGTTATCGGTCCGCAACCGGCCCCGTTGGTGATCAGTGCCGGGCAAACCGTGGTTCTGTTCGTATCGGCCACGGCGAACCCGGCGTCGACGATGAGCTACCAATGGTTCCGCGGCGGGGTGCCGCTCCAGGACGGCGGAGGTATCACCGGCTCGAAGACGACAACGCTCGACCTCGGTGGGGGAACGGCCGCCGCCGGCAGCTACGTTTGCCTGGTCTCGGACGCGTCGGGCTCCGTCACAAGCCAGCCCGCCTCGCTCACTCTGTCCGCTTCACCCGATGTCGGCCGGCTCATCAACGTGTCGTGCCGCGCCAATGTCGGGAGCGGCGAAAACATCCTGATCGCCGGATTTGTAATAGGCGGCAGTGGCACGTCCGGCTCCGAGGCGGTCCTTGTCCGCGGTTCCGGGCCAGCCCTCGCCCCGTTCGGCGTGCCCGGCGTCCTGCCCGATCCCGGTCTCGACGTCTACAACACCGGGGCCTCCCCGGTTCTCGTAGCCGCCAATGACGGTTGGAATGGTTCGGCCGTCATTGCCGCCGCCGCCTCGAGCGTCGGCGCCTTCGCCTGGACCAATCCCACAAGCAGCGACGCGGCCCTGCTGGAGAACCTCACGGGCGGCGCGTACACGGCCAACATCTCCGGCCGCGCCGGCGACACCGGCGTCGCGCTGGCGGAGGTCTACGACGCGACCCCCCAGGCCGCTTATGGCCCCGAATCGCCCCGGCTCGTCAACGTTTCCGCGCGTATCCAGGTTGGCACAGGCGCCAATGTCCTGATCGCGGGATTTGTAATCGGCGGCACAACCGCCAAGACCGTCCTCATTCGCGCGTCCGGACCCGCGCTTGCTCCCTTCGGGGTGTCAGGCACGCTCCAGGACCCGGAGCTTCAGCTGTTTGCGGCGGGATCGAGCAGCGTCCCTGTCGCAGCAAGCAAGGGCTGGGGCGGCTCGGCCCAGATAGCCGCTGCCTCCGCCTCGGCGGGCGCCTTCTCCTGGGGAGCGTCGGCCACGCCGGACTCCGCCATTTTGCTCACCCTTCCGCCGGGAGCGTACACCGCCACGGTTTCCGGAGCCTCCGGCGACGCGGGCGTGGCTCTTGTCGAGGTTTACGACATTCCCTAGGCATCCGCGCGGTACCCGAGCCCCGGAAAGTCCCCCCGCCGTGCCCCGAGATCGGGCAACTCAGCTTTGCCTCATCGGCATTATGACGCAGATGAAGTTGTCGAGCGTCTTGAAGACGCCGGGGCTGACCTCGTCCTTGAGCTCCAGGAACACCTCGTCCTTCGTCAGTGCGCGCAGCGGGTCGATCACAAATGCCGGGTTGAATGCGACCTGCAGGTCCGGCCCGCTGTAGCCGATCGCCATGGACTCGTGCGCCTCGCCGAAGTCCGGGCTCTGCGCCGTGATCTCGAGGAGGTTGCTCGTGAGCTTGATCCGGACCGAATTCGACTTCTCGGAGCAGACAAGCGCGGCGCGATGGACGCACTGGAGCAGCAGCTCGCGCTCGAGCTTGATGCGCTGGTGCGTCTCCTTGGGGATGACCTGCTGGTAGTTCGGGTAGCTCCCCTCGACGACCTTCGAGTAAAGGTAGACGCTGTCGACAAGGCCGCTCGTGTCCTTGTCCGTTGCGACCTGGAAAGCGCAGCGACGGTCATTGAAGTTGATCTTCACCTTGTCTCCCTTGTCGAGGATGCGGCCGAGCTCGTTCACGGTCCTCGCGGGCAGGATGATCGCGCCCGCGCCCGACACCGGCACCTCCATGTTCTTGGAGATAAGGGCGAGGCGGCGGCCGTCGGTCGCCACGAGCGAGAGGCTGCCGTCCTTGAAGTTGAAATAGACGCCGTTGAGCGTGTACCGCGTCTCGTCCTGCGACTGCGCGTACGAGACGCTCCGGAGCATTGAGAGAAGCTCGGACTGCTGGAGCGTGTGCGCCTTCTCGTCGCCAAACTCAGGCAGCGGCGGAAACTCGTCCTTTCCTATCCCCATGATGCGGAACGTGGATCCGCCCGAGGACAGCTTCACCTGGTGGTTGGGCGAGGCGTCGACCGAGACGTCGGAATTGGGCAGCTCGCGCACGATGCTCGCGAGGCGCTTCACCGGGAGCGTCACGGCGCCGCTCTCCTTGACGTCGGCCTTTATCTTGCAGCGTATCCCCAGGTCGAGATTCGTCGTGGTGAGCGCCAGCTGGTCCTTCTCCGCCTCGATGAGCACGTTGCTCAGGATCGGCATCGTCGCCTTCGAACCCACCACGTTGAGGACCTGGGAAAGGCCGTTGGCGAAGTGATCGCGGTTTGTCTTGAATTTCATGTGTCCGGAGCTGGCTGCCCGTGAAGGCTGGGAGATGCTAACAAAGTCTAAATGACTGCAGACTCAATCTGAATTATAGTAGTAGTCGTATAGGGTGCTCGGATCACCAGCAACCCGCCTTGTTCCCTCGGGAAACGGGCTTCCAGGGGCGGTGAGCAATTCCGGTTGGCGTGTGCGCAAGTGACCGGTTATTCGCAGGGGAGGTGTTGCTCGGAAAGAGCGCGCAGGTTCCGCACACGATCCTCGTCCATGGCCCGCGGCGCGGTCTAGCGCGGGAGCTTGGCGACCCGCGGCCTTCTGAAGTGGCGGACGAGGCCGAAGAAGATGTAGGCGAGGAAGAGGGTCAGGAGCGCGAGCTCCTTGAAGAAGATCAGCACCAAGCCGATGAGCACGAGGCAGAAGAAAAACGTCCTCAGCCGCGTGCGGGTCTGGAAGTCGATGTTCTTGCCGCTTGGATAGCGGTAGGGGCTCATCATAAGGAAGGCGATGAGCAGCATTAGGAACGGCAGCACGAGGGCGAACCAGCTGAGCGACTTGTCCGCCTCGTCGAGCTTGAGGAGGCAGAGGACAAGGGAGGCCACCGTGCCGGCGGCCGCGGGAACCGGCAGCCCCACGAAGTCCTTGCTCGACTCCTTCTGGGCCCTGTGGATCAGGGGATTGGTGATGACGTTGAAGCGCGCGAGCCGCATCGCCGCGCAAAGCAGGTAGACAAAGCCGATAAACCAGCCGACCTGCCTGAACCACGGGAACTCCTGCGACGGAGCGAGAATCAGGCAGAACATGAGGAGCGCCGGCGACAGGCCGAACGACACTACGTCCGCCAATGAGTCAAACTCGGCGCCGAAGAGGGACTCCCTTCCGCCGATGCGCGCGAGGCGGCCGTCGAGCATGTCGAAGAGCGCCGCGCCGAAGATGAAGTAGACGGCGTAGCGGTAGTGCTCGCCGGAGCTCGCGTCCTGGTACAGTCCGTTCTCGGAGGACGCGGCGAGCCTCGCGTGGATGCAGCTGACGACGGCCATGAACCCGCAGAACAGGTTGCCGGCGGTCATCAGGTTCGGAAGGATGTAGATCCTGCTCGCCTGGGCCTCGTTGTACGGATCCTCGCGCGACGCGAGGTCGGCGGCCAACTGCGCGTCGTGGTTGCGTCTGTGGAATATCATTTCGTGAGGCTTTCGAGGTACTTCCAGAACTTTGAGTTCTGCTCGACCAGCTGCTGCTCGGACACGGGCAGGCCGTTGCGCAGCAGGAAGTCCTCGAGCGAGTTCATGTGGAGGATGTAGGCCACGTGGAGGATGTCGGCGGCGGCCTCGAAATAGAACCGGTGGTGGCCCGCCCGCAGGCGGTATATGGGGCGGCCGCGCCTCTGGAAGCGCCCCAGCGGCTCGCGCGGATGTTCAAGGTCGGACGCCTTGAGGCTGCTGATGGGCCCGACCAACTCGAGCTGCGCCAGCGTCTCGAGCTTGTTCAGTTCCCGCATGGCTTGCTCTGAGAAGGTAACCTGATACATCGGTCGTTTTGGGTGTAGACGCGCCCGGAACGCCCGCAACGCTATTCCTTGCAAAACGATGGCTGAAGAGACCGTTGACCTGGATGACATCAGGGCGGCACGGCGGCGCATAAGCGGGGGCGTCATCCTTACGCCCTGCCGCGATTCGATTCCCCTTGGCGAAATCACTGGCGCGCGGGTTGTTTGCAAACTCGACAACTTCCAGCGCACGGGTTCGTTCAAGGAGAGGGGGGCGCGCAACGCCCTCCTCAGGCTGGCGGGGGCCGGCCGCCAGCGCGGGGTTGTCGCCGCATCCGCCGGGAACCACGCGCTCGGGCTGGCCTACCACGGCCAGCTGCTCGGCATACCCGTGACGGTGGTCATGCCCGATTTCGCGCCGCTGATAAAGATAACGACCTGCCAGCGCCTCGGCGCGCGAGTGGTCCTCCACGGCCGCGATTTCGCCGAGGCGCGCGCCGAGGCGGACCGGATCGTCGCCGAGGAGGGAGCCACCTACGTCCACGGATTCGACGCGCCGGACATCATCAGCGGCCAGGGGACCCTCGGCCTCGAGATCCTGGAGCAGGTCCCCGACGTCGAGGCGATCGTCTGCCCCGTGGGCGGAGGCGGGCTGCTGGCCGGGATCAGCGTCGCGGTGAAGTCCCTGAGGCCCCGCGTCCAGATCATCGCCGTGGAGAGCGTCGCCACGGGGAACCTCTCGGCGGCCATCAGGGCGGGCCGGCCCGTCCGCGTCCCCAGGCGCGCCACGCTGGCCGACGGCCTCGCGACCCTCACCGTCGGCGCGAACGCGTTTGGCCTCGCCCGCGGGAGGATCGACCGGGTCGTGCGCGTCGACGAGAAGTCGATCGCGCTCGCGATCCTGCGGATGCTCGAGCTGGAGAAGACGGTTGTCGAGGGGGCGGCGGCGACGCCGCTCGCGGCGATGATGGGCGGCGGCATGAGGGGGCTCCGCGGGAGGAAGGTCGCGCTCGTTGTGGGCGGCGGGAACATCGACCCGGTCGTACTCGGCCGCGTGATCGATAAGGGCCTCGTGCACGACGGGCGCCTCACGCGGTTCACCGTCAGGATCAGCGACCGGCCCGGCGGCCTGGCGGAGCTGTGCCGGGTGATCGCCTCGTGCGGGGCGAGCATCAACCAGGTCGCGCACGACCGCGCGTTCAGCGGTCCCGACGTGAGCGCGACCCATGTCACGTGCACCGTGGAGACCCGCGACCGAAGCCACATAGCGGCGCTGCACCGCGCGCTCAGGAGGGCCGGATTCCGCACGTGACGCCACGGACGACCGCCCGGCTGGCCGCCCTCGGCATGCTGGCCGTTTCGCGGGCGGCGTGCGCCGGCCCCGCCGAGCTCGACATTCCCGTCTTCGAGGGGGGCTACGGCACGGCCTTCTACGAGGAGACCGCCCGCCAGTTCGAGGCGCTGAGGCCGGGGGTGAGGGTCCACGTGTACGGCAACCCGCGGATCCAGGACCAGCTGAGGGTCCGCATCATCGCCGGAGACCTGCCCGACGCCGCGTCGGCGCCGTACATACTCTGGAGCACCCTCGTCCGGGAGGACAAGCTGGTCGACCTGCGCGGCTACCTCGACGGGATGAACTGGGAGGGCGACGCCCGCTGGGGCGACACGTTCCTGCCCGGATCGCTCGACTCCTGGCGAATCGGCCGCGGGGTCTACGGGCTCCCGTTCGTCTATTCGTGCTGGAGCATCTTCTACAACCGGGGGCTCTTCAGCGCGCACGGCTGGGCCGAGCCCCGGACATGGGACGAATTCCTCGGGCTTTGCGACCGGATCCGGGCGGCGGGCCTCGCTCCGTTGAGCCTGCCCGGCACCCGCTGGCTATATCCCGACGCGCTCTTCCGGGCCGCGTATCACAACCTCGCCGGGCCGGCGGGGTGGAGGGCCATCAGCGAGCTCGAGCCCGGCGCATGGACGAACCCGGCGGTCGTCCGCAGCGCCGAGCTCCTGCGCAGGGTGGCTCGGGACGACGTCCAGCCGGGCTGGGAGGGCGAGACCGCGCAGGGCGCCGAGCTTCTCTTCCTCGAGGGCAGGGCGGCCATGACGGTGTCCGGATCGTGGTTCTTCAGCGAGATGGCGGGGCGTATCCCGGAAGGATTCGACGTGGGGACCATGAACTTCCCGGTGTTTGCGGACGGGCTCGCCGACCCGTCCACGGTCCAGGCCGGAAGCGACCACTTCTTCGTGTTCAACAAGGGCGACCCGGAGCGCGAACGCCTGACGATAGACTTCCTGCGCTTCCTCACCTCGCGCGCCCGCGCGGCGGCGTTCGTCCGCATGGCGGACGCGCCGGTGGCGGTGCGCGGCGTCCCCGCTGCGGCGTACTCGGCGAGGATGCGCGACACTGCGGCGATGATAGCCCGGGCTACGGACTCGTTCAACATGCCCCAGACGATGATGCTCCCGCCGGTGATCCGGCAGGTGCGGGTCGACGAGACGCGCAGCCTCATGGCGGGCCGCGAGGGGGCCGCGGAGTTCGCGCGCAGGCTCGAGGCCGCCGCCGCCGCCGACCGCGCCCGGATGGAGGATCCGGGCCGGGTCGAGATCCGCCATCCCGTCGCCGGGACGGCGCTCATCCTGGGGATCGCCGCGCTCGGCGCCTGGCTCGCGCGCGGGCGCCTCGCAAGGCGCGCCGCCGGTGCGCGGGCCGGCCCGTCGTCCGCCCGCGGCGAGGACGCCTCGAGCCTGGGCCGGCTCCGCGCGCCCATGGCCGCCGGCTTCGTGGGGCCGGCGTTCGCCATCTATGCGGCCCTCATGCTGGCGCCGGCCCTCGTCGCTTTCATGTGGGCGTTCAGCCGGTGGGACGGTATAGGCCGGAGGACATGGGCGGGGCTCTACAACTTCAAGTCGCTCCTCTTCGAGAGCGACGTCCTCTGGACGGCGCTCGGCAACAACCTGTACCTGATGGTCGTCCCGGCGCTCTTCGTGGTGCCCCTGGCCCTGCTCTTCGCCGTGCTGATCCACCGCGGGGTCTGGGGGGCGGGCGCGTTCCGCGTGATCCTTCTCTTCCCCAACCTGCTCGGGGCAATCGCGGCCACGCTGATCTGGCTGACGGCGTATCAGCCACACGGCGGCCTGGTGAACGCGGGCCTGGTCGGGCTCGGCGGGGCGCTTGACTGGGGCTGGCTGAGGTCCTTCGCGGACTACCCCTGGCTCTCGGAGGACCACCTCTACGCCGCGCTCATCCCGATCTACATCTGGATGGGGTGCGGGTTCAACCTGATCCTCTACCTGGCGGCGATGGAGGGCATCGACCCCCACCTTTACGAGGCCGCCGAGATCGACGGGGCGTCGGCCCCGGTGCAGTTCTTCACGATCACGCTTCCACTGATCCGGGAGATCGTGGCCATATCCGCTGTCTTCCTCGTGATCGGGGGCCTCAACGCGTTCGAGATGGTCTGGCTGCTCACCTCGCAGGATCCGTCCGCGTCCATGCAGACGCTCGGCACTCTTCTCGTGACGACGATGTTCAAGGACTTTGACATCGGGCGCGCCGCGGCCCTGGCGGTAATCCTGTTCTCCCTGGTGCTTGCGGGGAGCGCGGCGGTCCTGCGCGGACTAAGGAGCGAACCCGTGGAGGGCTGACCCGCATGGCAGACGCCCACCGCAGCCGCTTCCAGATCCCAAGGGGGATCGCATTCCTGGCCATCGCGGGCTACTCGGCGCTCCTGGTGTTCCCGATGGTCTGGGTCGCGTATTCTTCGCTCAAGGGAGACGACGCCATCTTCAGGCACACGTTTGCGCTTCCGTCGGTGGGCGCGCTTGAAACGGGAAACTACGCGCGGGCCTGGCGCCAGGCCCGCTTTGGCGACTATTTCCTGAACTCGGCCGTCGTGACGGGAGCGTCGGTCGCCCTGATCCTGGCGATGGGAGCGACGGCCGCCTACGCCCTGGCCCGATTCACCCATCCCGCCGGCAGGCTTGTTTTCGGGCTCATAGTCGCCGGGCTGACGATCCCGGCGCAGCTCGCGATCGTGCCCCTCTTCTTTGAGCTCCGCTTCGCCGGGCTTCTCAACTCGAGGACCGGGCTGATCCTCGTCTACGCGGCGAACGGCCTCCCGTTCGCGGTCTTTGTCCTGGCGGGGTATTTCCGGACGCTGCCGCGGTCCCTGTACGAGGCCGCCGTCGTCGACGGATGCGGGGAATTCTCGGCGTTCTGGAGG
>Ga0187855_10002844_pt1 | contig 12947 bp, 17 predicted proteins | sample June2016WEW_8_10_2_FD_132969 | JGI IMG/M metagenome (GOLD analysis project Ga0187855, IMG submission 132969) | Peatland microbial communities from SPRUCE experiment site at the Marcell Experimental Forest, Minnesota, USA - June2016WEW_8_10 | ecosystem: Environmental > Terrestrial > Soil >...
ACCGCCACGCTCCGCTGGATCGAGCCGATAATCGACTGGCTGTGGAATGCGGTCAGGTTCGACCAGGAGCGCCCGCCATCGTCCGACCGGTAGAGCTGACGGCCCAGGGCGTAGGTGCGACCGGGCGCGGCCATCGAAACCGCGAGCGTCGCGCGGGGCTCGGGCATGCGATCCACCGCCGGCGCCGGAATCTCGGCCGGTTCAAGAACTCCCTGGGCGGGCGACCAGCCCTCGAAATCGGCGGTCTCGAACACCCGGCCGGCGCGCGTTCGGGCATACAGCCGGGACCCGTCCGACGAGTACCACACTGCCTGTACGGGTCCGCTGGCCGGCGCGGCCAGACCGGCTTCCATCGCCGGGTTGCCTACGCGCCGCCACTCAACCGGCGCGGTCTGCGCCGCGAGCATGCCGGCCGCCAGCGGTATCCCCAAAAGATAGCGCCAGCGCGAAGCTGTTTCCTTGTGACACACAACTGAGTCCTATTTTAACCTATCCGGCGCCGCCTGCATATGCCAACAAGTTGAATCGATGGAATTTGTATTAACCTTTATCACGGTTTGGTATTTGCTGTGCATCTTTGGTGCTAGACTAATGGCTTCAGCGCACGATCCAGTACGGGTAGTGCCACGGAGCGAAGGTTGTTTCATGTTTTCGCGTAGCGGGGGAAGGACGGCGCTCTGGCTGCTGTTGGCGGCTTCGTGCATCTGCGTCCCAAGCTATGGCCAAAGCGGCATGGCGAAGGTGATCACCCTGACTGGCCAGGTATCCGTGCTGCGCGATAACTCCCCCTGGGTGCTGAATGTCGGCGACTCCGTGCAGCCGCGCCAGATCATCATAACCGGTCCAGACGGCTTCGCGGTCTTTCAGGTTTCCGATGGCAGTACTTTCGAAGTTTTTCCGAACGCGCGCGCCATCTTCCGCGAGAATCCCGGCTCGTGGCGGGACCTGCTGGATGTGCTGCTGGGCCGCGTAAAGGTCCACATCCAGAAGCTCGGCGGGCAGCCCAACTACAACCGCGTCCGCACTCCCACCGCGGTCATTTCCGTGCGTGGCACCGTCTTCGACGTGGCCGTGGAAGATGAGGACGATACCACGCTGGTCAGCGTCGAAGAGGGGCAGGTTTCCGTGCAGCATCTGCTGAAGCCGGGCCCCGAGCGCATTTTGAACGAGGGCGAGTCGATTCGCGTCTTCCGGAACCAACCGTTGGCCATGGCGAGCGTCGACAGGAGCAATGTGGTCCGTAGCGCCCTGCGGGCCGCGGAGCAGGCTTTGTATCAAGTCCTGTACCGCCGGGTAGGCAGTGGCACAACCGGCACCGGATGTCCCATTGCCGAATCCTGCGATACTGGCGGCAAGAAGCCGCCACCGGTTCCGCCGCCCCCGCCTCCGCCACCCCCGGGGCATTAGAGGGCTCCAATGGTCCGCGGGTTCGATGCAGGCGAGCTTTGCTCGCTTTGCGCCGACAGGAGTGTCGGCGCGGCAGGCTGAGAGCCTGCGCCACCTGGACAATCAAAGCCCAAATGGGCAGATCTAAAGAGGTTGGCAGGCGAAAGCGCCTGCCCCACTTGCCTGCGGGGCCATGTAGTCCAGCAGCGCACGCCGTATCTCCGGCGGTATCTCGAAGCGGTCTATCTCGTTCAAGTCGCCCGCCGCGTACTTAACGGTGTCTCCGCTCATCGTGATGGCGATAAACAGGTGGCGCGTCACCTCGCGGAACAGCCCTCTGGGCTCGTCCTTCTCGGCATGAAAAGTGAAGGCGCGAACGGGGCCTTCGCCCTCCGCCAGACCGCTTCCGTAAACCATGGCCACTTCCGATGAAATTCGTTTCTCGTAATCGGTCTCGATCCGCCGCGCGCGGTCTCTCCAGGAAATCTCCTGATAGATCAGCGCCGCGATCGCCAACACCAGTAGTATCTCGATGGCCGTCATATCTCCTCCAGCGAACTGCCTGATGGGCGACAGTTCTCCTCAGCCCCGCTTCGCCTTCATCTCCGCCAGCATCTTCTCGATTTTGTCCTGCTTATCCAGCGCGGCGAGTTGCTCCTCCACGTCGTCCTGGAGCAGTTCCGTCGTCGCCTGGCTCACCGCCTCGCTATGCCGGACTTTGTCCTTCATGCGGTCGAACGTGGCGGCGGTGGAGTGCTCGCTGGTCGCAAACTGCGCGTCGTTGGCCTTGCTGACAGCGCGCGCGCGGCGGTGCTGCGCCACCAGCACGTCCTTCTTGGCCTGCGCTTCGGCCAGCTTCTGCGCGAGTTTCTGCAAGGCGGATTTCAGATTCTCCACTTGCTGCTTCTGATCGGCCACCTGCCGCTCGAAGCTCTCGGCCATGGTGCGGTAGCTTACCGAGCGCTCCAGCGCGGCGCGCGCCAGGTCATCCTGCTTCTTGTCCACCGCCATCTCCGCCTTGCGTGTCCATTCCGCCGTCTTCTCCTCGCTTTCCTTCTGCTTCCTGTCCAGCACGTGCTGATCGGCGATAGCGATGGCTACCTGCGTTTTGACTTGCAGCAGTTGGTTCTGCATGTCGAGAATCACCTGCTTGATCATCTTTTCCGGATCTTCGGCCTTATCGATAAGGTCGTTGAGGTTCGCGCGAACCAGTGTCGATACTCGTTCCAAAAGTGCCATAATCAGTCTCCTTACTTGAAATAGGCCGGGCGTACCCGGTCCGTACTCTCAACTTGCCGGTCCCTTGCCTTGGTCCCCGGCCGGCTTGGTCTTGTCCCCGATCTGTCTGACTTTCGAGAACAGGTCCGCCATCTTCATGCCGGAGAGCGTTTCGAACAGCGCGGGAATCTGCGCCGCCATAGCGGTCATATCTCCGGTGATTTTGTGCATACCGGCTGCGTTACCATCGCCGGTCGAGACGATGGTGATCTTGTCTACGTTGGCCAGCGGCGCCGCCAGCGCGCGCACTACTTCCGGCAAGCCCGTAATGAGCTTGTCCACGACCGCGGCCTGGTTGTATTCCTGATAAGCCTCGGCTTTCACGTTCATCGCCCGGGCTTCGGCGTCGCCCTTCTTGAAGATGATTTCGGCTTCGGCCTCGCCCTGCGTACGGATCGCGGCAGCGTGACCCTCCGCTTCCATCACGAGCTTCGATTTCTCAGCCTCGGCCAGCGTCTCGATGCGCTTGCGCTCCACCTCCGCCGGCTTCAGCACGGTCGCGACCAACTCGCGTTCGCGGCGCTGGATTTCAGCGTCCTGCACGGCGATTTCATGCTCCTTCTGCACCTGCTGGATCTTTACCTGCTCCGCCATCAACTGCTGCTGCATGATGTTGGTCTGTATGTCGTAAGCCTTGTCGGCCGAGGCCTGCTGCTTTTTGATCGTCTCGTTATAGTTCGCTTTCTTGATTTCCAGGTCGCGCGTGGCTTCAGCCTGCTTGGCCTGCGACAGCGTTTCCGCCAGCACCCGCTCCTGATCGGCTTGCGCCTTGGCTACGGCGGCGGCGCGCGTGGCTTCCGCGCGTTTGATGGCCGTGTCGCGCTCGGCTTCGGCGGCGGCCACATCCGCGTCGCGCTTGATGCGCGCTACGTCGGGCCGGCCCATGTTGCTGATGTACTCGTTTTTGTCGCGGACTTCCTTGATGGTGAACGAAATCACCTCGAGACCCATCTTGTTCATGTCATCCGCGCAGGTAGAGCGCATACGATCGCCCACCATCTCCGGCTGCTTCACGATCTCTTCCACCGTGAGCTGGCCGATAATGCCGCGCAGGTGGCCTTCCATCACTAACCGGATCAAGCCCTCGCGCTCCTGCGGGGACTTCGTCAGAAACTGCTCAGCGGCAGTCTGTACGGATTCCGGGTCGGACTTCACCTTGATCTGCGCCACGGCTTCCACCGTGACCGCCACGCCCTGGCGCGTATACAAATCCTGCTGCGGCGCCACGTCGAACGACATCAGCTCCAGCGATAAGAGCCGGCAGTTTTCGATCATCGGAAAAATGACCGTGCCGCGCCCTTTCACGATGCGCGTGCCGCGGAACCCGTACACCACCAGGGCTTCATGAGGTCCGGCTTTACGATACAGCCGGGCCAGCATGGAAACAAGCAACACGATCGCCAGCAACATCAGCAGGACGATCACAATCACTCCAGTGTCAGTGTGCATAACTCTCCTTTTTGAGCATCAACAGCTCTAACTTGTCCCCGCCATGTCTTCCCAGCACCGCACATAGGCAATCCCGTTCTCGTAGCGCGTGACCACCACCTCCGTGCCCTTGGCGATGGCCGCCCCGTCCTCGCTGCGCGCGCCGGAAACGCGGCGCACACCCTCTTGCGCGAAGATGATTTCGCCGGTGCCGCCCTGGCGAATCGGAAGGCTCAGCTTGCCGAGAACGCCGACCATGTCATAATCGGCCGGATCCAGGTTCTCTTCCTTCGAAACCAGAAACTTCATCAGAAACCAGAACACGATGGCCGCGCCGCCCAACCCGCTCAGAATCGCAACCCCGAGCGCGGTAAGAAACCACACCGAGTAATAGCGTTCCAGCAGATAACCGGTGCCGCCGAACCAGGCCAGGAACGCCGTGATCGTGCCGAAATTGAGCCATGGGGCGCCTTCTCCTCCGTGTGGCGACGGCGCATGCACGTGGGGCGTGTGAAAATGCACGTGCAGGTGCGGCAGATGCAGGTGCGAGCTGCCCGTGACGACCGACAGCACGCTCAGCGCGAACCCCAACAGAAAACAGATCAGATAGAAATCCATCCACGTCATGGCGACCGCCTCCTCGATTTAGGCGAAGCCTCTCCGCCAGCCGCCGCCGGAGCAGGCTTCAATACCTGCATTAATCGCTCGGCCAACCCGGGCGCATCCAGGATGGCCCCCAACAACACCAGACACATGCGCGAATCCTTGTGGCGCGCCACCTGCAACAAGGCATGGCTCAGCTCGGCGTCCCGGTGAAAACGCTCGCCGCCGTTGATGAGCCACAAGTCCAGCTTGTCCTCCTGGGCGCCCACATCGGAAATCAACTCTTCCTGGTAACCTTCGGGGTCGTCGACCAGGTAGCCCGGGTGCACCTTGAAGAACTTCGCCAGCAGCAGCCGGCTGGAGTTGGTCAGGTGCGGGCGCGCGCCGCTTTCGATCTGCGAAAGATAGGCCTGGCTGATGGTCTTCCCCAGTTCCTTTTCGAGCAACCGGGCCACTTCGACCTGGGTGAGGGCCCGGTCGCGGCCGCGCAACGCGCCTTCCATTTCGCGCAGGTACCGGAGCTTTTCGCCAAGTTTCATATATTGCAGATCGTTATAACTATATAGCGATTAGCAATAGGAGTCAAGAGAAATATTTGCTTTGTTTTCAGTCGAAGCGGAGGAATTCGTCTAGACATCGTTCCGGGAACGGGGCGCACAGAAGAGGGACTATTCAAAGTCAGCAGGGCGTAGTGGGAATTGCAAGGTGAAGTCGCCATAGACCCAGACGTGGGCGTCATCGTATAGCCTGCGCAAATCGTCCTTCGCCGCTCCTTTCGGGCCCCACGGCTGCAGGTCGCTGTCCATCTCAGCAAACGAGATCCCGCGTTCCCCTTGGTTCCAAAGCCTGGAAGAGCAGACCAATATTCCAGTCAGGATGGCATGATCGAAGGGCTTCTGGGCGACCTTCGTTAAAGCTAGCTGATTTGCCAGGTCCAGCATCTCGTCATCGAAGGCAAATACCCTGACGCATTGAAGGCCCGCAACCTCTTTGAGCAATGAGGGAACAGCGCTCAGCTCTTTATTTATGCCCTGTACGTATCTGTCCGCGAGTTGATGCGCCTCTCTCGCCTGTTCATCATTCAAATGGCCATTGGCGTGTGCCCAGCGAATGTACCGATGGATTCCGGGGCCGTCGACCGCCTGGCACTTCGTCTGGATTGACTGGCGCGCCTCCGCAAACGAGACATTGGGAATGTGCAGTATGAACTCGCCCCGTTTTGCCCGTTCAAGCAAGTTGACGGCCTCAGGCACTTTGTGATCGGCAGGAGCCGCATAGTCGTGGAGCCAGTTTGTCTCAACGAATACGTGGTACATCTTCTGTTCCGAGAATTAACGAGGGTGCGCCGCCCTTACTTCGCCGTTAGCGATTGCCGGCAATACATAAGATTGAACGATGTCTTTGAGTTGGGGAGGCAACGATGCGGCCGGAAAATCCCCCAGATCTTCAATCCATTGCTGCACGAAAGCTTCAAACTCCTGTCCCTCGCGAGGCGGCTTCTGACGCCATATTCGAGTGCTATCGAACTCCTCCACTCGCTTTACGGACGCCGCCGAAATGCTGGAATAAGAATCTCGATAAACCCATCCCTTCTCAGGCGTAATCAACAAACCAAAGGGGTATTGCATGGCTACCATATACCCCTTGAGCGCTTCTTCGGTGCGCGGAAGATCGTTCATTGTGACTTTGGCTTCGATGACCATGACCCGGCCGTCGGGAGTGGTGATGAGAATGTCTGGCTGAAACGCCATCTGAATCGCCCCTCATTCAATCTATCAGAACTTGCCGAGCCGCTGCCGAGGTCCGGCGTCATCACGCGGAGGACCCGGACGGGCATCTCAACCTGAGATGGCTATTCCGGGAGGCGCCCGGTCACCTTCGGCCGTATAAGTCGGCGACTCGGAGAGAGAGGACGTTCCACGGCCGGATAGTGAACGGCAAGTCGGCTGTAGCAACTGTAAGGAGCCGAATCCGGGCAATTTCCGCGAAACGTCCAAACCGTGGATGTCCACCCGTCAATGCCCACCACGCTTCGATCGTGGCGGCGGCTCCGCTTTCCCTTAAGTTAGCGCTTATGAAGGGCCTGCCCTGTCACTGTTTAGATAGCCCAGCGCGATGCCGCATTGGCCGAGGTAATACGTGGTCCACACCAGGAAGTCGCGCCATGGCACCGGCGTTTTAAATCGATTTATGGCCAGCAGCGAATCCGAGATCAGAAATAGCACTGCGCCCACTGCTACCCACTTCTGTGCGAAGCCCGCCAGGATCGCCGTCGAGACCATCGCCGTCAGGGCGCAGATGTACAGCACTACCGGCACGGCTAGGCCGCCCACCGACGGCACGACCCAGGCCGATAGCGTGGCGCTGGACGCCACCACGACTCCCACCGCCGTCAGCCGTGCTACGCCGACTGGGACGCCCCGAACCCGATTTCGTACGAACAAGCCGATATAGGTGCAATGCGCCAGTAGAAATGCGCCGAGGCCGAAGACGAACAACTTTGGGTCGAGATCCAGAACGACGTCGCCCGCCGCGGATAGGGCCAGGCCCAGCGCCAGCAGTCCGGCATCCCGCCTGACGCCGCGGGCCTGCCAAGCCATCACGGCCAGCGTGGCTGTCGCGCATCCTTTGACAAGGGCGCTGGCGATAATCGCGCTGCCGGCGAATGGCTGCCAGCTAAGGCTCAGCAAATAGAGCGCGCTGGCGGCGATGGAGAGCCACAACAACAGATGGTGGTGACGCATCTGTTATCCATAGTAAACATTGCTCAGCTCCCTTCGCAGCACATAAAATCGGTCGAGACAAGGTCAGGTTGAATGGCAATCCTACTGTGGGTTCTCGTGCTCGGTCTACTGGCGGCTGGTTCCGCATGGCTGATCTGCTACATGATGCGTTGCACCATGGAAGAAGCCGTCGCCAAGGAGCGCGGCAGGCTGGTCGAGCTGCGCGCCGCTCTTAAGGTCCAGAAGAAAAGACTCGAAAGAGCGATCAGCGACGCCAGAGCGCAGGCGAAACGGGAGGCTTTCGACGAATTCTTCGACGACTTCAAGGTCGAGCAGCAGTATTACGTCAGAAAGAGCAGCCTGTTTTTCATGAGCCGGAAGACTCTGGTTTTGCGGGAGCGAATCATGTTCCGGAATTTGCCGCTGACCAAGTGGGTGGAGCAACCCATGACCCTGGAGGAAAGCGCCGGCGCCGGCTACATCGGCAAGGGCGTGGCGATTGAAGGGTCGTTGGCGCCATTGGTCCCCGAGCTGCGATAGCGCGCGAGCTCCGCTCGCCCGCGCCGACAGGAGTGCCGGCGCGGCAGGCTGAGAGCCTGCGCAACGCTATGCTGGTGTTTGCGGCGACTCCTCATCCGCCCCGGCGCCATAGGCGATTTCATCGTTTCCGTTCCGGCCATGGAATGTCTGCGCTGCGATTGGCTGGAAGTTTGGACGGCGGCGCAAAACGTACCTCTGGCACGGTTCGCGCACCGCGCCCGATCCATCGCTTCGACCGGCCTCGATCTGCTCGAGATCACCGGGCCGGACCCGCGTCTGCTGGCCACGCTCCGCGGCTTCGATTCGATCGTTTCCTGGTATGGCGCTCAGCGCTCCGAGTTTCGCGAGTCGGTCGCCGTGCTGGGACTGCCGTTCCAGTTCTTTCCTGCTCTCCCGGTCGAAGGCTGCGGCGCGCATGCGGTCGACTTCTACCTGCAGCAGGCCCGTTCCATCGCGGACTGCGCCAGCGACGGCATTCCGCGCATCGCGTGTCCGGCCGAGCGCGGCGACTTCGCCGTGATCCATCCGTTTGCCGGAAGTCCGCAGAAGCGCTGGCCGCTCGAACGTTTCCGTGAGCTGGCGGGCAGGCTCGCCCCGCACATGCAGGTCGAGTGGTGCGCCGGCCCGCAGGACGAACTCGCCGGCGCCGTGCGCTTTGAAGACTTGTACGAGCTGGCGTGCTGGCTGGCCACCGCCCGCATCTACATCGGCAACGACTCCGGCCCGACGCACCTGGCGGCGGCCGTGGGCACGCCCGTGGTCGCGCTGTTCGGACCGTCGGATCCGTCCGTTTGGGCACCGCGCGGAGCGCATGTGGCCGTGGCCGCCGCGCCGTCGCTGGAGAGCATCACCGTCGAGCAGGTCGAGCGCCTGATCCACCACGCGCTGCCGTGGCGCGCAGTTTAATTAATGTGCCAGGGCAGAACCTCGCGGTGGCTGGTGTTTGGTGGCTGGTGGATGGTGGTTGTGTCGGCTGCGGCTGGAAATGGCCGCTGGCGCAGAACTCATGCGAACTCCCTGGGATCGGTGGGAATGTGGCGACCGCCGCGGGCTCAGCATGCAGCAATTTTTGCCGTCCGTAAATGCAAGAACTGCTGGGTGTCAGACTCCGCGCCGCTGATATGCGCCTTCATACGACATTGGCACGCAGAATGCTATCTGTGCGATCCGTTGAGTGCTCTCGGCGACCAACGCCGTGGTAGCCATCGAAAAGGAGATTCACCTATGTTCGTGATCTTGTTCGCCGTTCTGCTGGTCCTATGGCTGATGGGTTTTTTTGCCTTTCATGTTGCGGGTGGGTTAATTCACCTTCTGCTGGTCGTCGCCGTGATTTGCTTGATCGTCCACTTCGTGCGCCGTGCGTGAAGCCCGCTCTCGTGCAGACGCGCCTTTTATCAATCTCCGCCGGAGCCTGGCAGGTTGCCGTGTGCCGGACGGTTTAGTGCCGGGATCGCAGTTCTTCTACGGCTCGAAACCAATCTTCTTCTGGCGATCCTACCGGACAGCCCCTGCCTTGCCAGAATTTGTGAGCGAGGGCGGCGATCTCCCTCTCTTTGGCCTCATGAGCGATTCCGCCGGCGCCATGCTCGGTCCCGATCTTCTGGTGCTCCTCTTGTGCGGCGAGGTAGGCCTTATTAGAGTGCTCCAGGAATTGTCGGGAGCTTTCATGTCCGGTCAGGTGATCTTCTTTTCCGTGGTGTTCGGCGCCGCTGCGATGGGCGTGAGCGGCAAGGTCCCGGTGCTCAGCAGCTATCTGTTGTGATTCGCGCATAACCATTGCCAGTGCATTCGTAGTGCCGACTGTCGCGCTGAGGCAAACAAAGGGCCCGACCGCTGGGGACTCGTGCGCAAGTTGTCATCAGAAGTGCAGCATCTATACAGGCCAAATCCTGGCGCCGCTTTCCACCCCTTCGTCCAGGCCGCGCCAATCGCTTATCCTGGGCGGAATGGAGTACTTCTTCACGTGCCCTTATTGCTGGGAGCAGATATCGATGGTGTTGGACACTTCGGTTAGAAGCCAAGTCTATGTGGAAGACTGCGAGGTTTGCTGCCATCCGATCGAGGTGCGCTACACGGTAGAGGATGACGCGGTGTGCGAATTTGAGGCCAGCGTGGTTGAGTAGATCCAGCAGATCTTTGCCGGCCGCGTGGCCTCCGAATCGTAATGTTCAGCACGAACCACCGGCAAGTGGAGTTGATCCGTGCCGATTTTCAACATTGTCACGAGAGATTAGGATATACTACTCCTTAATAGACCGTGCGAGAAGGTGGCAAAATGAAGCCCCGATTTAATGAGGTCAAAGCGACTCAGGCCGCCGCCCAGCTCTTAAGGCTTCGCGGTGGAAGGATGAGCTACATAAAGCTCATCAAGCTTCTTTACCTGGCGGATCGCGAAGCTCTCATTCGCTGGGGACGGCCGATTACCACGGATCGCTTCGTCTCGATGGACGACGGACCTGTGGTGAGCCGGATCTACGATCTGATCCGGAATGAGCCATCGCCGGGTTCCGTCAACACCTGGGGTAAGTTCATTTCCGTCCCGGAGGATTATGAGGTTCGTTTGCTTGGCGATCCTGGAAGCGGCGAACTCTCTTCGGCCGAGGGACAACTGATCGACGAGGTGTTCGAGCAGCACGGCGAGGATAGCCGTTGGGCCATCGTAAACTTCAGCTATAGTCTTCCCGAATGGACCCGTCCCGAGGGAGGCGCGGCGGCGATAGAGTATCGCGATATCCTCAGGGCCGCCCAAAAGTCCGAGGCAGAAATTTCCGCCATAGAAGAAGACCTTGAGTCTTTGGCCCTGGTCGAATGCGTCCTCACGTAGGACGATTACTGGACAAACCCGCGTGGCGGACTGAAGTTCGCCCGGCGCGCTCCAGAGAACCAATCTGGAAGTTGTCGGGAAGGCGGGACTGAAGTCCCGCTGCAAGCTAAAGCTCGCGCCACGCGCTGAGGCGTGCGCCACGCCGGAATTCGAGCAAAAATGAGAACTAAGAATAGCCGTTTCGACAGTGTTCGCATTAAATCCACCGGTTCGTATGTTCCGGCCAAGATCCTGAGCAACGAAGATGTGGTCGGAAACCTGCCGACTTCTCCGGAGTGGATCGAGGAAACGTTGGGGATACGGCAGCGGTGCGTCGCGGAACCGGACGAATACACGTCGGATCTGGATGCCAGCGCCGGTCTGGAGGCGATCGCCGCCGCCGGGCTTGAACCAAACGAAATCGACTTGATTATTGTGGCCACCTCGACGCCCGACCGCAAGGCTCCCTCGTCGGCATGCATTGCGCAAGTCAAGATGGGCATTCACAACGGCTGCGCCGCGTTCGATGTGGCGGCGGTGTGCTCGGGGTTTCTTTACGGCGTGACGATCGGCGGCCAATTCATTCAGAACGGCACGTACGAGCATGTGCTGGTGATCGGCGCCGATACCTTCTCCAAGATCACGGACTGGAACCACCGCAACTGCGCCTTTTTCGGGGACGGCGCCGGCGCCGTGGTGCTTGAGAGGAAGGCTCGCGCGAATGGGCTTTTTTCGAGCATTCTGATGGCCGAGGGCGAGGGCATGAATGACTTCACAGTCTACCCGAAGGATGCTTACTTCACCATGAACGGAAAGGCGGTTTACGAGAAGGCTACCACTATCTTGCCCGAGTGTGTCCGGCAGATTCTCTGTATCAACCGGCTGCGACTCGAAGATGTATCTATGATCATGCCGCACCAGGCCTCCGCTCGCGTCCTGAAGCGCACCGCGGAGGTGCTTAACATCCCGTATTCCCGAATGCAGACGAACTTGGAGTCGTGCGGGAACACCGCAGGTGCGTCAATCCCGTTGCTGTTAGACCAGGTAAACCGGCGTGGACTGATCCATGAAGGCAATCTGCTTTTGTTCGCGGCCATCGGCGCTGGTTGGACTTGGGGCGCTTGTTTGTATCGTTGGTAAGGGCTGAGCACGGCGAACTGAAGTTCGCCGTTGGCAGGCGAAAGCGCCTGCCCCACGCCAGTGTACAATAGTGCCGCCAAGGCACTCTCTTCAGGAAAATGTAGAAACTCAAGACGGCGAACTGAAGTTCGCCGCGGCAAGCTAAAGCTTGCGCCACGTGCGACTGCCATCCTGTGATGTTATAGCGTGATGCACCGTCGTCTTCTGGCCGTTACGCTTTTCGCCGGTTTGTTCGCGCCGGCCGCCAGCGCCGCGATGAGCGATCAGGTGGTGCGATACACGATCGCCGCGCGGCTCGATCCCGCGAACAAAACCATAACTGGGCGGGAAACGTTGGCCTGGCGTAATGAGTCGCCAGATGCGATTCCCGAGCTTCGCTTCCATCTGTATCTCAACGCCTTCCAAAACGAGAAGAGCACCTTCCATACGCGAGTCCAGCGGCCAGTTGCGCGGCGACACCATGTCCAAGGACGATTGGGGTTACATCGAAATCAAGCGCATGCAAGAGGCCCGCGGGGGCGACCTTACCGGCGCGATCCGCTTCATTCACCCCGATGACGACAATGCGGACGATCAGACGGTCATCTCCGTAACCCTGCCGCAGCCCGTCCTGCCGGGCCGCTCGATCACGCTGGATATCGATTTCCTGTCGAAGTTGCCGAAGGTCTTCGCGCGGACCGGCTATCACGAAGACTTCTTCATGGTGGGCCAATGGTTCCCTAAAATCGGCGTTTACGAGAAGGCCGGCGACCGCTACGCCAAGCAGGGCGACTGGAACTGCCACCAGTTCCACGCTGATACCGAATTTTCTGGTTCTGGGGCGAATCTGGTCGCGGCTGCTCGTCTACGCCAGCCAATGTGAAATGTACGACGCGGCGCACGCGGATGCAGCGTGGCGTGGCGAACTTAACTTAACTAACTTAGTTGTCGCGGCAAAGTGAGAAATTCCTATTTGGGCAAAGTAGAACGTTCCTCTTGACAGCCGCGAGGCTGGAGGGATGGAACGTATTGCGATGAGCCAAGAGGAACGAGACTGGCTGGATTGG
>Ga0187855_10002845_pt1 | contig 12945 bp, 10 predicted proteins | sample June2016WEW_8_10_2_FD_132969 | JGI IMG/M metagenome (GOLD analysis project Ga0187855, IMG submission 132969) | Peatland microbial communities from SPRUCE experiment site at the Marcell Experimental Forest, Minnesota, USA - June2016WEW_8_10 | ecosystem: Environmental > Terrestrial > Soil >...
CGATGAATGATTTGATTTTTGATTCTATGCGTATAAGGCCGGATAGAATTATTATCGGTGAAGTGCGCGGTAAAGAGGCGTATTCGTTGATTAAGGCTTGGAATACCGGACATCCTGGAGGGGTAAGCACCATTCACGCCAATTCTGCTCAAAGCGGGCTTTTAAGATTAGAACAATTAATCATGGAAGCAGGCGTTGCTTTTGTGCCTGAAGCCATTGCAGAAGCAGTAAATTTGTTGGTTTTTATTCAAAAGAGTAACAAGAACAAAAAAGGAAGGCTGGTAACTTCTATTTTGAAGCTTAACGGATATGATAAAAAAGAGGGCTATTTGATTGAGGAATGCGGGCATGATAAAATTGCTGACTACGAGCACTGTTCTTTTTCAAAGAGGTGAATTTGCCTCCTCCCCTACCGACCGCCTTTATCTTTACCTTCTTATCAAAGATATTCTAAAGCCCTTTGAATTTTAAAAACAAGATTTCATCTGAAATTCATTTGACCGAAATTTGCATTTTTTATTCGGGTAGGGTATACTTCACTTATATGTAAAGAAATTATTATTAACTGTATAAAAGCAATAAAAATTAATTCTATAGGGAAAAGCATGATTGCTCCATCAAGAAAAAAACGATGCAACCCGTTCTTAATATTTGGGTTAAGAAGCATTGTCTCTATTCTTATCTGTACCCTGGTTTTTAGCCCATCTATTAGTTATGCCCAACAGGCTCCCGTTTTAGGGCTCCCCAAACCGGGAACCATGGTGAGTTTATCCTCTTCCTATGTTCCTGTTATCGTTAAAGGTTTGCATGTTCATTCTGAAAATCCTCTCTTATTTGATTTTATCGTAGATACTGGAGACTCCGGGCTTGGTGTTAGCAGCGCCCCGTTGCGCGTTGAGTCCGAGAAATTAATTAAATATTTCTTGGCTAGCCTAACCATCCCTGAAGATGATTTGTGGGTCAATCTGTCCCCTTATGAAAAAAATCGTATTATCCCACAACAGTTGGGCCAAACAGTCATGGGCCGTGATATGTTGGCCCAAGACTATGTCCTCAAACAGTTGACTGCTTCGCTGACCTATCCTGAAAAAGATTTAGGAAAAGAGTTCTGGAACAAGGTTTATACAAAAGCTCAGAATCTTTTTGGCTCGAGTGAAGTTCCAGTCAATACTTTTAATAAGGTTTGGATAGTAGCGGATAAAGCCAAGGTTTATGTTCATGATAATACTGCTTTTGTTGTCGCTTGTCATATGAAGGTTATGTTGGAGGAAGATTACCTGGCGATGTACAAGCATGAACAGGCGGGAGCTACAAAGTCAGCTAATTCCATTGGTTCTCAAGTTGTACGAGAAGTAGTGATCCCAGAATTAGAAAGGGAAGTCAACCAGGGCAAGAATTTCGCTAATCTGCGGCAAATTTTTAATTCAATGATTTTAGCTGCTTGGTATAAAAAAAGCCTTAAAAAAGCTCTTTTGAATCAAGTTTATAGTAACAAGGCCAAGATCAATGGAATTAACCTTCAGGATAAAACCATCAAAGAACGGATTTATCAGGAGTATTTGAAGGCTTACAAGAAGGGGGTATTTAATTATATAAAAGAAGATATCCAGGCCAACGGGCAGACTATTGCGCGTAAGTATTTTTCGGGGGGAGCGGTAGGTATAAGAGGAAGAGATGTCCAACAGGTGGGGAAGGATGATTTTGACGCGGCCATGTTCATTAGTAGGGGCCCTAGAGGAAAATTTGTAAGTGCTTTTGTCAAAACGTCTCGGGTCCAAGGTTCTGACGCTGCTATGACAGCCATTGCTGATCCAATGGTTAAGCCCAAAGTGCCATCTGGAGTTTTTGATGAAACGGATGTTCGATTTATTTCTCCTAAGTTAGCCAATGGCGATATTGTTTCCCAGGTTGACGAACAATCGGATGAAAGCGTCGATTTAGCTCTTAGATTAGGAGTCCACGTTGATATTGTTAGTAAGGAAAGAGAACAGGCATTGCCTTATGGATTTGCTCTAGATTTTGACAAGAAGAGGATTTATGTGACTCAGGGGTTTGCGGATAAGGTGAAAGGGTCCAAGAATCATTTATTTGGTTTTTATGCGCGTGCAGCGATCGAGATTGATAAATATTTAGCACCTGACAATCAAGTTATGCCCAGTTTTGAACGTCGTTGTGTGGCCATAAAAGAAGCGAATGCGTATGCGATAACGAATTTTAGTGATTCCATTGATAAATTATTTATTGATCCAGGACATCATCCGTACCGTATGAGAGATCGGGAAATTGCCAATCTATCTGTGAGTTTAACAAAACAGAAAGCTGAATATGTGAAACAAGTCAGAGAGATCACAAAATATTCTAAAATCACAGTACTGCAGGATGGATATAAGTTTCTTGTGAGAAAAGACGGTGCGTATTATTTAACAAACGATCCGCGTATTGATAATTTGGCGCTTGAGCTGGAGGAATCAAAAGCTAAACTCGTAGAAACAGAACCAAACAGTTTGATGGTTGTCATGCCTACGAAGGATGCTCTTGCCGCTAATCGTGAGGCTGGTGAAATAGCAACTCGTGCAGCGGATATCATGCTCGCTAATGCTCTTAACGGGATTGCCGATTATACCAAGCAACCTCCCACATCTATTGAAGGGATGAAATTATATAAAGGCAAACTGTCAATGGTGAAGTTTTTTTCTAAATTTAATCCACCGACCATTGCTCATGAAAATGCAACTGTATTCTTAGCCTATGCATTAAGTGGGGCGGATTCTTATCTCATAGGAGTGACTTATAAGGATTTTAGGAAAGTATATATAGGCAATAGTTTTCCAGCACGCAAAGAGCTTGCGCATATTAGTTTTGATAGTATCGGTCAGGGGAAGATTGGATATTTGGAAGAAAATCCTTTGTATGATCTGGATAATGGAGAGGAAGTAGATTATAAGATATATGAAGAGTTAGAAAAGGTTCAAGAAAAGAATCCGGAATTAGTTATTGAAAGTGTGTATCCTTTCGGAGATGACCATAACCAGATTTGGGCTGCTAATATTAAAGATGGAGAAGTGCATGGGGTTATTTGGGATAAATGGGATCCTGTTCTTGAAAGAATGTATGAAATTTGGGCTGGAAAAAATTGGGAAGTATTCAAAAAATTAATTGAGGACCAGTTGGATGATCCGGGCAATAAATGGTTTTATAGCGAAACAGAAAATAAGCAGGACGATTATTTAAAAAGAAAAAGAATCATCGATCTTATTATTGATTCAGCGACTTGGGAAGAGTTTCGTTCCCGGTTTGATGCGCTATCTTTGGAGAATCAAATAATCCCGAGACTGGAGTCTTTTGGGAAATTGTTTATTACAAAAAGTCGTTTCCCAGGAATGAAAATAACCGCTATGAGGACGGCCAGGCCGCCAGATTTTGTTGAAGATAGGCTGAGAGATAAAATGCTAAAAGATGGGCGGATGACTATCATCAGCGTCCCCGGGTTTTCTGGCGCTGTTTCCGCAACTTTTGCAAGGAATTTCCTCAATCAAATGATTTTTAGAATTTTTAATTTTAGATTAGGGTATGTTTTATCCAGCCCTGTTTTAGAGAAAGTATTAAATACTTTTGATTTGTTCCATTTATTAACAAGGCAAGATCCAATTAAAGGGTTGCCTGGGAATATAGAAAATGGGTTTTTAAGCGGAAGAAATGAAAATGTTAAACGTATAAATACTTTGAGGAGAAAATGGGGGGCGATCATAAAGAAAGAGGCCGGGGCAAAAAGTGACATTATTTGGAAAGGGTCTGATGGCGTTGATTTTATTATGAATTTAGATAAAGGGGGAGGGAAGATGTTCCCTTCTAGCATAACGGTTAAAGAAGAAGGAGGGGGCGAGTTAGCTAAAGTTGTCTATACAGTTAATAACGCATTAGATCCTGTTACGGGTGAAGATATCAATCGTATTGTAGTGGATTCCAAGGCGGGGTCTCCCGTAATGATCCATTTAATAGTTGGTTATATTATGGAAGTTAATAACAATGCGACAGTAACAGATTCTGCCATGAATGCGTCTGGTGAAAATATCCGGACATCTTCAAGGAACGAAGGCGGGATTGATTTTAATGCTAAAAATTTGCAAATGGATATTAATGGGGAAGAAGTTGATTTAAAATTTGACCCGGCGATGGCGGAGCAGTTTCAGCGCGGGGATTTTTCAGGAGTGGTGCCCATCATTATCCAGATTACGCCTGTTTTAAATCTGTCAACATTATTAGGAGTTAATCCTGGCAAAGGGGAAGAGGCCTTAGTCAAGGTTTAAAAAGATAAAGTTTATAGATTTACCAAATAAAAGGAGCCAAGGACGTAAGGTCCGGGCTCCTTTTTTGTGCTTACTTTAAATTCTAGTCCGCAGCCTGATCCATCGAAGTTAAATCAATCAAGATTGTTTTTAAATCAATATTTCATGTTGCTGTAAATATAAATGTTGACAAAACATCAAATTTATGCAATACTTTCATCAAGATAGAAATGCCCATCAAAACCATTGTACGAGGTCAATTATGAAAAAGCTACTGTTAGTTATTGTTTTTGGTTTAATTTTTCATTCCATGACGTACGCGGAAGTCAAGGAATTGGCATACGATGGCAAGGAAATATACGTGCATGTTAAAAAAGATCACGTGACCACCATAATCTTTCCTGAACCCATTAATCAGGTCATCAGAGGATTCGGCGCTGACAGTTATGTCGTTCAAAGAAAAGATAAAGAGCCCAACACTTTGGCATTAATGCCAACAGGCTTAGAAACCGCTGAAATGACATTTAGCGGCATTTCCGGTGAGGATTATGTGCTTAAATTTGTAGCTAAAGACGATTTTTATACAAAAATAACGATCTTAGCCATGGCAACGGCTTTAGATAAAACAGACCCTTTAAAGCAAGCAAGAACAATAGTTGTTAAAATGGATGCTTTACCGACGGGATCTTCGTCACCAGCAAAAACAGGGAACGGTTCTAATCCTGACGGTGGCGGGCATAGAGCGAATTTACCGACCGCATTAAATCTTAAAATTACACTCAAGGGCAATAATTTGCCCCTTAAGATCTACCTTTCTACTATTTCTCAAGTCACACAGTACAACATTATTACAACCCCTGAGATTGATTCACAAAAGACATCCATAAATCTTGAAAATATTGAGGTCTGGAGGGCCTTAAAGAGTCTTTTGTATAGGTTTGGCTATGGTTTTAAAGTTTCCCAAGAGGACCTGATCATAACAGAGACTGAAACAAGAATTTTTAATATCACAATGCCTGCTGTAGACCAATCCTTTACTGATGAGACTTCCAATGAGTCGTTCGCTAATAATACGAGTAGCAATAATAACACAGCATCAACGAACCAACAACAAAACCAGCAAGTGGATGTCGGAACGAAGATTTATTATGAAAACAGCTCGCCCAAGCTTTCTTTATGGGCGGATTTAGAAAACAATGTCCGATCCATGATAACCCCCAAAATAGGCAGCTACTCTATTAATAAGGTCAGCGGATCCATTATTGTGACGGACAAACCTCAAATATTAGACAAAATCGGGGACCTAGTATCAACCATTAATGACAGTTTAAGCCGTCAACAGAGTTTTGAAATCCAAATTATAGAAGTCACCTTATCCAGTGACCACGAAACCGGGATTGATTGGAATGCCATAGCCAAGGGTGTCGGAGGGCTCAACAATATTACAGCCTCTACTAACTTTACTGCCCAGGGATTTTTGAGTGGGCAGTTGTTGAGTTTATCGGCCACCGGTCCGGATTCGACCAGCGGGACGAATAAAGAGGGGGTGTCCGTGGTGCTTAAGGCTTTAGACTCTATGGGGAATGTGAACGTGGTCAGTAAGCCATCCATTACGGTCACTAATATGTTTCCTTGTATTATCCAGGAAGTCACCAGTATTCCGTATATTTCAGGGACCGGTCAAACCATGGGGAACAATATTACTTCATCCAATATTACCACGTCCCAAGTATCGGATGGTTTGACGATGCGATTGGAAGCCAAGATTGAAGACAGGAAAACAGTTTTAAATATTTCAGCAGCCCTCAACACGCTGGATTCCATGACTAATGTACCGGCGGGGAACGGGTTAACTATTCAAGAGCCGCAGGTTTCCACTAAAAGCATCACAACGAATGTCGGTGTGGAACCGGGGAAGACTTTGATTTTAGGGGGGCTGATCAGCGCCACTAAGAACAATTCAGTGCAGGGAATCCCTTATTTAGACAAAATCCCTTTTTTGGGACATGCGTTTCAATATAAAGCCCAATCAAGCCAAAAAATAGAACTGGTCATTATGATTACACCGAAAAGTGTGATTAAAAATATTTGAATAAACACAGGGTGGGAAATATGAACTATTTACTATTTAATAAAGACATTTTAGTGAGTGATGGGAACAATGTCCGCCGTATTGATAAAAAAGCTAACCTCAAGGACATTTTTGAATCTATGGATATGGCCCATGTCTGTGCCGTTGATGTGGATGTGCTCATTGCGGGAGCTGTTGAGTTTCCTGTGGAGAAGAAAGACAGTATCCTGGTGCGTAAATTCAAAGAATTTTACCGGCATGAAGAATACATCATTCAAGATGAACGGATTGATAACAATCTTTTTCAGGTCATAGGTATTAAAGAACAAAAAGTTAGGGAGGTGTATTCTTTAATACCCCCGGGAAAGGTGGAATCGTTTATTCCTTATGGGATTGCCTTACGCCATACGTTAATGAATGAAAATATTAATCTTAATAAAACAGTTGTGTTTGTGGATGATTGGGCAAGTGAAAGGTTATTAACTGTTTTTGATGGTTTAAAATTCAGCAGGACCCGGGTGATTGCGAACACCGGTGAAGATATTTTGCCCGAAATCAAGCGTTCCCAGATCGATTTTTTTAAAAAAATAGAGGAGTATTTAAGCACAAAAAGCGCCGATTTTGTCATCGTGGTTAATAATCAAGCGCTCGCTGCTGAACTTTCGAGAAATAAAGAAGAAATACAAGTGGAATACCTCAATGTCGCTTACCCTGCGCTAGAGGGCTTAAAAGCGATACATACTCTAATCAAATACAGGTTGCCCGAAGAAATTTTTAAAAAACAAAGGGCCATTGAATTAAAGAAAAATCTGACAACGGCAGGGCTTTCTTTGTGTGTGGTCGCCGTCGGACTATTCTATTTTCTGTGGAATAAGGCAGGATGGAGTGTAGTTAACAATCGCTATGAACGGGCGCAGCAGACCCACACACTCTTGGAGGACCAACTCAAAACATTGGACAAAGAAACATACCGTCAAAATCTCATGCTCCATAAATCATTAAATTATGGCATATCTTACCTTTCGATACTGGCCATCATCCCCGCAAGTTATACGGTCAATGCGTTCAAGTTTTATAAAACAAATCAATGGCATATAGAAGTGACTTTGTTCGCCGATGACGGGGGGATTTTTGATCCCATTCCTAGAATCAAAATATTAAAGAATGCAGAAATTAAGGACATTTTTGTCAATAGTCAACCTGGCAAGCATTTAAGAATAATTTTATGAATAAAATCGTCGTCTTTATTTCAACAGTGGTGTCTATCGTTTTAATAAATTTCGGGTTGTCCGTAAAAACACAGGTCGATAGTCTGAAAATTGAGAATGCACAACTGCAAGCTAATAATTTTGAAATGGACCAGCAGATCAAATATAAGGGATCTTTGCCCAAACAGGCCCCTGTCCCTATATCAACGGAATATAACGTAGTTATGAATCAAATCCGATTGTTGGAAAGCGCCAGCGGGACAAGTATGAATGTTCAATTAGAAGGAACTATGGATACGCAAGATATCGCCAACCACTATGAAGACACGCCATACAAAGGCATCCGGGGATTGAGAATCCGTATCGTGGTGGATAAATTCTCCAAAGAGACGGATATGGGGGCGGTGTTGGACGACATCCATTTATTGGAAAAGAACACGGATTTTATGGCCTCGGAAATAAGTAAAGATAACAATAATTTAATTGTCAAAGGAGAAGTCTATGGAGTTTAAAAAGATGTTATTAAAATTCATCGTGCCCGTTTTATTGCCGGGTCTTTTATTAATGGGCCTGTTGTTTTGGAGATTTTATTCCAAAACAGAACCATCTCAAACCCAACCAGTTCAAGACAGCGCAGGGCAGGAAGCAACGCAAAATTCAGTCGTAATACCGCCAATAACAAGTCCACCGACCCCGGGAATCAGCGAAGAAGAGGAAACTGCAATTCAGGAACAATTAGACCGCGACCGCAAACAACAAAAACAAACCAAGGATTTAAAAATTAAACTGGAACAAACTAATCTGGAACTGGAACAAGAAAAAGCCCTATCTGAAATCAATAAGCTTAAAAAGGAAAATGCCGGGGCCTTTAATGAGCCCGTTATCGACGGACAAAGAAATATACCTGAAATTAAAGTCGATTATATAGGAGGCAACAATAAAAGTAAGGAGGCCATTCTTTCCATTGGCAATGTCCGTTATCAAGTCAAAGAGAAGTCCAACCCTGTGGACAATATTCAAGTTGTATCTATTTCTGATACGGGCGTAACGTTGCACTTGAACACGCCGGAAGAATTGACCAAAACCATTGAGTATAAACCGGAATAAAGAATGTTAGCCAAAATCGGTGAATTATTAATACAAGATCAACTTTTAACTCAAGACCAGCTGAAGCATTGTCTGGAGTATAAAAAAACAAATCCTAAAGTCCGTTTAGGTTCTATTTTAAAGCAGCATAATTATGTCGATGATAATCAGTTGGCTATGCGTCTGGCCCGGCAGATCGGATGGAAATTCTTTAAAAGCAGTTATACTCCTGATTACCAGTCTATTGAACAAATTGGTTTAGATTACTTTTGTAAGCATCAGATATTCCCATTAAAGAATGGCGGGACCCCGTCGTTTGTGGTCGCCTATGGAGACGATGTCCAAGTCACTGATTTTTTGAAAAACCATTTTGGCCGTGAGGGGGTTAATTTTTATGTGGGGACTGAAAGTGATGTGAGAAACGCTCTGGACCAGATAGTTTTAGGACAAACCAGACAAAAGCTACTCTCGGAAATAGAATTTTTAAGATCAGAAGGGATAGATTCTTTAGCCGCCTGGCTGGATAACATTATGAATCTGGCGATCATTACGCGAAGTACGGATATTCATATAGAGCCTACAGGCAAGACTACGGATATTCGGTTCAGGATTGATGGGCTATTAACACCCGTCGGATGCTTAAAGTCGGAATATATTCAAAAGCTGGCTAATATTATTTTGACCAAATGTCAAGGCAACCCCTGTGACTATCGGATACAGGACGGTAGATTTGACCATGAGTATAAGGACATGGCCCGGACAGTGGATGTCCGGTTCTCCCAAATCCCGACGATCCATGGGCCCAGCATTGTGTTACGCTTGCTGGATAAAATCCGCGCATCCATCCCGCTGGAAAGTTTGGGGTATTCAGAACATAATCAAAAGTTAATCAATCACGCCATTACGGTGCCGCATGGATTAATTTTAGTGACTGGCCCCACTGGAAGCGGCAAATCCACCACGCTTTCCGCGGTGTTAAACCAAATCAAATCGATTTCCAAAAAGATCCTGACCATCGAGGATCCCGTTGAAATCACCCATACGTTAATGTCGCAGGTTGAAGTCCAACAAGCGCAAAATTTGACATTCGGGACAGTCATCAGAGCTTTTCTCAGGCAAGACCCCAATGTGATTTTAATTGGTGAAATCCGCGACCACGAAACAGCCCAGGAATCTATCCGGGCCGCCAATACCGGGCTTCAAATTTTTTCAACCCTGCATACCAACAACCCGATTTCAGCCATCTTAAGGTTAAAAGATTTAGGCGTGGATGTCGCCAACATTTCCAGTTGTCTGGTGGCCGTTGTTTCCCAACGGCTGGTCAGAAAACTTTGTCCTTTTTGTAAAAGTTTGATCGCAGGCGTTCAAGATGCCGTTGAACCCTATGAGGCAAAATATTTCAGTCAAGAAGTCCAGCCGCTGTATAGGGCCAATAGCTGCCAACGGTGTCATCACGGATATTTAGGCAGAACGGTTGTGGCCGAAGTCCTGCTCATTGACCCGGAAATCAAGGAATTAATCGGCAGAAACGCCTTGGGAGAAATCGATCCTCTTTTAAGAAAACGAGGGACATACAGAACAATGATTGATGATATGAAATCCTTGATATTAACGGGAGAGACGTCCATTGCAGAAGCAGTACGGGTCTTAGGCTAAAAACTATGTATTGGAAAATCGAGGCCTTGACGGCCAAACGAACACAAATAACACAAGTCATCGAAGGTAGTTTGGAAGATGTGAAGACCCATGCGGCCATCTATGACTTGGAAGTCCATCATGTTTCACCGGATTATACGGCCTTCTTAAATAGTATTTTTCAAAGTCGAAAACTGTCCGTATCTCTATTAGCCGTATTTTTTAAAGATTTCGCCGATTACCAAAAATCCGGGTTGCCGGTTAATGACGCCATCAACGGATTGAATGAAACAACCTCAAATAGGGTCTTAAAAGAAGCCCTCGGAAAAATCAGTAACTTTATCAATGACGGACGTTCTTTGGAAGAAGCTTTTGAAAACACTAAAGTGTTCCCCAAAATCGTCTCGGCAACTTTAAGCGCGGCGGAGAAGACCGGCCACATACCGGAATTATTGGATCTGTTAGCGCAATATTACAATTTTCGTTCCGAGAACAAGAAAAAGGTCACTCAATCGTTGATTTATCCGGGGGTAGTGTTTTGTTTATTATCCGGACTATCCATATTTATCTCAATCACTCTTGTCCCACAATTGAGGTCATTTCTGCCGCCTTCGGTCAGGCACAGTTTATCCGCGATTATTTTGATCGGTTATGCCGATTTTATCAAAGAATATTGGTGGGCCGTTATTGTATTCTTAGCGGCGGCCGTATTTTTTATTAAATACCTTTGGAATAACAACAGAGAAAAGTTGATGGGGACAGTGTTGAGCATCCCCTGGCTGGGGAATGTGATGAAAAATATGGAGCTGTCTCATATTTTCTTAAATTTGTACGTCTACCAGAAAAGCGGGGTGAACATCGTCCAGACCATTACCAGTATTCATCTGGCCCACACAACATACATTACGGATAAATTGATTTTAATCCGGGAACGGATATTAAAAGGAGCGTCTTTGTCGGATGCCTTTAAACAGGACAAGTTTTTCCCGTCTTTTATTTATCAAAATTTGACCAAAGGTCAAGTCAGTGGGTATTTGCCTCAATATTTTGAACGTATTTACAAATTTTATGACACCAAAACAAAAGAATCCCTAGGGGCGATGATCGCCATGGTAGAGCCGTTGTTGCTGATGTTGGCAGCTTCATTTTTGCTAATGATTGTGTGCACCTTTATTTTGCCTATTTATACCAATATCAATCAAATGGGAGCAGGAGTATTTAAATAAACCACCCAAATAGGAGAAAATCAGATGAAAAACACGCGTCAAACAACACACACAAAGGGATTCACGGTCATTGAACTCATTGCGGTGATGGTTATTATCGCCGTCATATTGGGAAGTGTTTTGGCCGCGGTCAAAGGCGCCACAGACAACAGCAGGATCACAAGCGCTATTGCCAGCGTCAGGGCCTTACAAACAGCTAGCGTCAACTACTATAATAATAACGGAGGCAGTTACAGCAACCTTTCTTTATCCACCTTGGCTTCTAACAATATGTTGCCAGCAAATTTTACTTCAGGGACAAATACCAATCCCTGGAACGGTTCTATTACCGTTGCGCCGGATTCAAATGCTAATTATTTTGACATCACCTTTACCAATGTGCCCGCCAACGCTGCCCCGTCCTTAACTAACGCGGTCAATAAGTTAACTCAAACAGCGCCGACTTATACGGCCACAAGTCAAACATGGACAGCCGCATTCTAAATAAAAAAGGGGCATCCATGCTGGAAGTCGTGGCAATTTTATTCATCATAGGAATCATATTTTCTGTGGTGATACCCAATTATATTGGCCGTATCAATAACGCAAAGTATGAAAAAACGGTCAATGAATTAACATCCATCGCCCAAGCTTCCGTTAATTATTATGCATCCAATGGCGCATGGCCCACAGTCATCAGTCAATTATCTCCGCAATTCTTGGCTTATGCCGTTGTATCCAGCCCCTTTGGAACAAATTATCAGATGACCTGTGTTAATAACATGGTGACTGCTTGGGTTCTCATTCCATCGGGGGTAGCGCAAAGAAATCCGGAAGGGCAGCTGCTAGAAATAAAAACCCAAGGCAGTCAGGACCAAATAAAAGTGAGTAAAACTCTTCAAAACGATTTTACGTCAAGGCTTAATTATGATTTCAAATATGTCTATTAATTTAAGATTCAATAAACAGGCGCAAGGGGGTTTCAGCTTATTAGAAATGACAGTCGTTTTAATTATTACGACGCTTTTGATGAGTGCTGTTATTCCTCAACTGATTAAGGGATATTCCGTCAATGCCGCTAATAAAGTTGCGTTGGATATGGCCGCGATAGAAGAGGCCAGCAGAGCCTATTGTGTCGCCAATAATAATTGGCCTGCTGATATTGCGGCATTACAAGCCGGTAATTATTTGCCTTCATCATGGAATGCCCTTAACCCTTTTGGTTATTCCTCGGCCACCCCGGCTAACTACAGTTACCATATTTCATCTAATCCGTCGATGTTGACTGTCAGCACAACTGTCCCTGTTGCCGCCCAGCCTACTATTCAGAATTTACTCCCTGTCACGTCGGTTTCCGGGAATACGATTTTCAGCAGCATTGCTGTACCTGGAGCATCCCGTATGATCCCGGCAGGCATTATTACTGCTTGGTCCGGGACCATTGCTACGATCCC
>Ga0187855_10002848_pt1 | contig 12940 bp, 18 predicted proteins | sample June2016WEW_8_10_2_FD_132969 | JGI IMG/M metagenome (GOLD analysis project Ga0187855, IMG submission 132969) | Peatland microbial communities from SPRUCE experiment site at the Marcell Experimental Forest, Minnesota, USA - June2016WEW_8_10 | ecosystem: Environmental > Terrestrial > Soil >...
CAGATTCACAAGATCGCGTTGGAGAAGATGGCCGCCAGCCTCCGCTCGGCGGGCATCGCATCGGCGGGCGCCTTCTGAGCAGCGCACGTCGGTAAGCGGTGCGCTTGACAGCCAGCGCCATAAATGCGAACATGAATTCATATTCACATTATGTGGCTCCGCACCTTAATCGCCGGTCTCCTGTTCTGGGCGGGCGGCACCGGCATCATTCGGCTGACAGGTCGCCGCCTGGTGCAGCCTGACCACACCACGCAAACCGTAGGCCTGTATCTGGTCAGCTTCGTATTGATGGCGTTCCTGGTGCCCCGGATTTGCCGCCGGCTCGGTTTCGCAAGGGATCTATGGCCCAAGGCCGTCACGCTTCTGATCCTTCCGACCTTGATTCTGGACCCCTTCTCGTGCGTCTTTTTCACCACCGTCTTTCCAAATCTCGACCCGCGCGCGGCCGGCGTGTTTGGCGGGTGGATGCTGATCTGCTGCGGCGGAGGGGTCGCGGGCGTGTGGCGCAAGTCGTAATGCCGGGCCCAGGTCCGCCGGTTCTCGCGCCAGACGAGGACCTGCCTGCCCCGCCCCGGCAAGCCCGCAGCCTCGCCACGCGGAAGAAACTGCTGCAGTCGGCCCGGAACCTGTTTGCCGAGCAGGGTTACCACGCGACTTCGATCCAGGCGATCGCCGCGCGTGCAGGCACGGCCACCGGCGCCTTCTATACTTACTTCCGCTCGAAGCGGCAGCTTCTCATCGTCCTCATGAGCGAGTTGCTGGAGCGCCTGTACGATCTCGATCTGCGGCCGAAAGGCGGCGCTGATGTGCGCAGCGGCCTCCGCAGCTTTCTAGCCGCCGCGTTTCGGGCCGATCTGGAATACTACGGCGTGGTGCGCGCCTGGCAGGAGGCGGCCCTCACCGATGCCGGACTGGGCCAGATGCAGACAGCCATCGAGCGCTGGACGCATGCGCGCATCCTGGGTGTCTTCCGGCTGCTGCAACAATATCCGAACGCCCGTCGGGATCGCGACCTGCCCGCCTTCGCCCGCATGATGGACCGGCATTTCTGGTCGTTACTCGCGCGCGGGGCGCGTTCCACTCCCCGGGAATTTGACCGCGAAGTCCAAATCGCCGCCGACGTGATCTGCCATTACCTGTTTCAGGACCCTACGGGGCCACGGCCATCGTAACCGTATTGCTGGCTGCCCCGTTGAGCGCCACCTGCACCGGAATGTCGTCTCCGGCCGGTGCGTTGGCAGGGACCACGGCGTTGATCTGCCAGAAGCCCACGAAACCTGGAGCCAGTCCGCTGAAGAGAACCTGCGCGGGCAGTCCGCCAATGGTGACGCTCGGAAGACTAATGGTTTGTGATAGCGGGTTGGCCGGCGCGCCTTGTCCCGCCGGCACGGATGGAATCACGTCGCCTTGGCCGGTGGCCCAGATAATGATGGGTGTTCCCGGCCGGGCAGGGTTACCGGGGTAGTTCAGGGTGTAATCCTCGTTCTGGATAACGCCCTGGTTCTCGCCGAAGGCGAAGATCCCTGGAACGGACGGCGCTACCACGATGCCGGCCGGGGCCGAACCAGCGCCATCCCGCTCGACGCTCATGGAAGCGGCGCCGGGATCTAGCAGCGGCATCTGGAAATTGATCTGGCTGCTGGACGCATATAGCAGCGGGGCTGGCGACCCGTTGATGAGGACGGTGGCGCCTGCCAGCGAGGTCGCCAGGGGAACGGTCGTCGCCGACGCGACGCCGCTTGCGAGGTTCTGTCCGAAGACGGTCACCATGGCGCCGGGGGCGGCGGGACCAGCGTAACTGGCCGAATTCACGACGGGGGTCGCGCGACTGGGCGCGGGCTGCGGCGGTACCTGCGGAGACTGCAGGCAACGGATGCGGAAGTTGTGGAGGTCCCCGATGTAGAGGTTGCCGGCGGGGTCCGTGGCTAGGGCGTAGGGCATGTTCAGGCCGGCGTAGGGTCCCGCACCGCCGTCTCCGCTGAAGCCTGCCGAGCCGGTCCCGGCCGCGGTGAACAGCGTGCCGCCCGCGCCAACCACGCGAACCTTGTAGTTCAGCGAATCGGCCACGAAGAGGTTTCCGTTACGGTCAACCACCAGGCCGCGTGGGTACTTCAGTTGAGCGCCAGTAGGCAGGCCGCCATCTCCGCCGGTGCCGAACGTTCCGCCGGCAACCGTCTGGATCGTGCCGGAAGGGGAGATCCGGCGCACGCAGTGGTTGTACGGGTCGGAGAAGTAGAGGTTGCCGGACGGGTCCAGGGCGAGTGCCTCGACGTAGCCGATGCTGGCGGCGGTGGCGGGTCCGCCGTCACCCGAGTAACCGTACTGGCCGTTGCCGGCGATGGTGGCGATCTTGCCGTTCAGGCCGACTTTGCGGATGCGGAAGTTCCCGGAATCCGCGATGTACACGTTGCCGGCGGAGTCCACGGCCAGGCCACGAGCCTCCCGGAGCGCGGCGGCGGTTGCACTTTGGCCGTCGCCTCCGTATCCCGCGGAAGACGTGCCGGCGAAGGCCGCGATGGTTCCGTCGCTGGATATCTTGCGGACGCGCGAGCCGGTGCTGACATAAAGGTTACCGGCGGTATCCAGAGCCAGACCGGCTGGCCAGAACAGATCGGCGGACAGGGCCGGTCCGCCATCGCCCCCGTCGCCGAGCGAGCCCGAGCCGGCGATGGTCGAGATCGCGCCGCCCGCTGTCACCTTGCGCACGCGTTGGTTCCAGGTATCGGCGAAGTACACGTTTCCCTGCGCGTCGACGGCCAAGCCCCAGATCGCCCCCATTTGGGCGGCCAGGGCATTGCCGCCGTCGCCCGAGAAACCGTCCGATCCGCTGCCCGCGATGGTCACCATGTTGTCGGCGGCCGCGGAAATGACGAAACCCAGCAGGGCTGTCGCTACGCCTAATAAGTGGACGGGGCGGAGCTTCATAGTTCCCGCTATATTATGGAGTATAAGGCCCGATTGATCCATTTAGCTGCTCCCATGAGCAAAAGATTTCAAGACCGCCTTTCGGATTTCCCCCTGCCGGCGAAGACCACAGGGGAACGGCCGCGCATCCTGACACGCCGCGGCATGGTCGGGTTGCTCGCGGCAGGAGCGGCCGGGATGTTTCCCAGAGCGGCGCGCGGCGGGGCCTGTTCCTCGTGTTCCACGGGCGCTTTTGCTCACGAGATGCTCCTGGCAAGCCTGAGCTTCTCCCCGGACGCCCAGACCCTGATCACCGCCGGGCAAGACAGTCTCGTCAAGTTCTGGACCGCTTCGAGCGGCGCTCTTTTCCGAACGGTCGGCACGGTGGATGTTCCGTACCGGCTGGCGGTGAGCCCGGACGGCAACTGGATCGCGGTGGGTATGGCCCACGGCAATCTGCAACTATGGTCGGCGGATGGCAAGAACCAGCGGGCGCTGACTGGGCACTCGGATACGGTCGGCGCGCTGGCGTTCGCGCCGAACAGCCAGACGCTGGTGTCGGCGAGCCTGGACCATACCACGAAGGTCTGGTCCGTGCAGAGCGGCGCGCTACTGAACAGCTTCACCGACAGTACAGACGCCATGAATACGGTGGCGGTTGCACCGCAGGGGCGTTTCCTGGTCAGTTCCGGGTCGCAGGTGTACCTGCGGCTGCTCGCCACCGGGCAGATCCTACAGACCCGCGCGGGGACTACGTTCGCCCTCAGCGCCGACGGCGAGTGGCTGGCAACCCATGACGGAGCGCAACTCTACCTGGCTGCCTTCCCCAGCCTGGATCCGATCATGTCGGTGGCGGACCAGGAAACGGCCACGGCGATGGAGTTCAGTGCCGATGGCAAACTGCTGGCGGTCAGCTACGGAAATCCGGCGACGCGTTTGTACTCCGCGCCCAGTCTGAAGCTGGCGGCCCAGCTTGAAGCCAACGAGGGGCTTAGCCTGTCCTTGGACATGGATTCCAGGGTCAACAATCTGGCCGTCGCTTCGGGCAAAAGCATCCGTCTGTACTCGCTGCCCGCCGGCACCCGTGAGCCGGTGTGCTTCATGGATATCGCGGCTTCGTCGCCTGCGGCCAGCGGCACCCAGTACACCAGCATGGGCGTCGGTTACACCGCGGCTTGCTTCTGCCCGCTTCCGTCCGGCGCCGTTTGCACCTGCAACTGCGTGCCAGGCAATTGCCCGTGCGTGATGGACTCTGGCTGCGACTGCGTCGCGGACCAAAGCTGCAGTTGCGTTTCAGACACGGGCTGTTCCTGTGACGGAGACACAGGCTGCGGGTGCGTGTCGGATGCCGCATGCAGTTGTGTTTCCGATAGTGGTTGCGGATGCGTGTCGGATACCGGCTGCTACTGTGTTTCGGATGTGGGATGCGGGTGCGTTTCCGACTCGGGTTGCGGGTGTGTAGGGGATGCCGGGTGCGGGTGTGATGGCGACTCGGGCTGCGGCTGCGACGGGGACGCCGGTAGGGCAGGCTGGTAGCCTGCGCGGCGGTTGGGTACCGCCGCTGTCTGGTGTGAGCGCATGCTAGAATCGAGCTAAAGACCTATGCCCATCTACGAATACAAATGCCAGGATTGCGGAACGAAGTTTGAGAAGCTGGTGCGCAGAACGCCGGATGACGCGGGGGTGGAATGTCCGTCATGCGGCCAGCAGCACCTGAGCCAGGAGTTCTCCACGTTCGCCGCACACGCCGCCGGTCCGAAACAGGCCGACGGTCCGGTTTGTCCCAGCGGACGCTGCAGCAATCCCGGCATGTGCGGCATGAATATGAATTGAGTGCAGAAGAATTTCATGACCACGGTCGGGGAGTACACCTCCCTGGCCTTCATGCTGCCCGCCGCCACGCTGGTGGGCTACGGGATCGGCTACCTGCTGGACCGAGCCTTCCACACTCACTTTCTGTACATCCCGTTTCTGATCCTGGGCATCGCCGCCGGATTTGTGCAACTGGTGCGGCAACTCATGCGGGACACGCACAATAACGATGGATCCTGAGCAGGCGCTCTTCGAAAGCGCGCTCGTCCGCATCGCGCGCGGGACGGTCGCGTTGGCCGCCGCGGGATGCCTGGCTTGCCTGATTCTGCGCGGCTGGAGATGGGCGGTTGCCTACCTGCTTGGCGCCGCCGCCTCCTACCTGAATTTCCGCTGGCTGAAGAGGGTAGTGGACGCGCTGGGCGGCGCGCTGACGGCCCGGCCCAGCCCGAAATTCGCCATCCTGATCGGCCTCCGCTATGTGCTGTTGGGCGCGGGCGCCTATGCTATAGTGAACTTTACTTCCTTAAGCTTACCGGCCGCACTGATTGGACTGTTCGTTCCGGTGGCCGCCGTCATAATGGAAATCGTCTTTGAACTGGTCGCTAAATCGTAAATATGCATGAGGAAATCTGGCTCGCCAAGCTCTTCAACGATAATCTGCCCGGCGTAGGCAATGCCTTTCTGAAGCTGGTAGGCATGCCTGCTGAGCCCCGTCCGTGGGCCGGCTTCATTGTCATGCAGCTTCTGGTGGTGCTCATCCTGATTCTGCTGTTTGCCTTTCTGCGCCCCCGGCTCTCGATGGACCGCCCTGGAAAACTGCAGCACGCCTTCGAGTTAATTTATAATTTCGTGCACGGCGAGTCGGAAGACGCCGTGGGCCACGGGGGAGCGAAGTACATGCCGTTCTTCGGCACGCTCTTCCTATTCATTCTGCTTTGCAACCTGATCGGCATCATACCGGGTTTCGAATCGCCCACCATGACCCCATCCGTGCCGGCCGGTTGCGCTATCGCGACATTCTGTTACTACAACCTGATGGGCTTGCGCGAGCAAGGCGTAGGGAAGTACCTGGCGCATTTCGCCGGTCCCATGCCGTTTCTTGCGCCGCTGATGGTGCCCATCGAATTGATCAGCCACATGGCCCGCCCGTTATCGCTCACCGTCCGTCTTTTCGCCAATATGTACGCGGGCGAGCAGGTGACGCTGGTTTTTCTAAGCCTGACTTACTTCGCGGTCCCTGCGATTTTCATGGGTCTGCACGTTTTTGTTTCCTTGCTGCAGGCTTACATCTTTATGCTGCTCACCATGATGTACGTATCCGGAGCAGTGTCGCAGGAGCACTAATACCGGCTTTATGCCGCCCCTTCAGTGTGAGACCGGCTGTACGAGGATGACGGGAACCACCTCCTGGGGGCGATTCTTAATCGAAGGAGCAAGAGAATGAAGACAAAGTTAGTGTTACTGGCGCTGGTGCTATTGGCGTTGGCCAGCCCGATCTTCGCCCAAGGGACCACAGGAACGGCGGCCGCGGGCGGCACCAACTGGGTGGCGATCACATCCGGTTTCGCGATGGCCATCGCTTCCGGTATGTGCGGTCTGGCGCAAGCCAAAGCCGCGGCAGCCGCCGCCGAAGGGATGGGACGGAATCCGGGCGCGGCGCCTGCCATCCGGTTCGCCCTGCTGTTGAGCCTGGTGCTGATCGAATCGCTGGCGCTCTACACGTTGGTCATTATTTTCGTGAAGGTAGTATAGGAACCGTGGCTGGTGGTTAGTGGCTGGTGGCTGGTGGTTTTGTCTAACCCACCGATCACCAGCCACCGGCCACCAGCCACTATTTTCATCCCCGCACGCTGGCGGCTGGAATCTTCCGGGTCAAATCCAACATCTCTTCGCGGCTCTCGGCGCCGATGGTGAAGCAATCCACGCAATCGAGCGAGAGGGCAAATTGCAGGCTCTCGTCGGCCTTGTGCCGCAGCGCTCCCGCGCCCAGGATCTTCATCCCGATCACGCCTTTGCCGGCCGCCTTCATCTGGCGCAGCACACCGATGACGGTCTGCACATCGGCGTCCATGATTACTTTGGCGGGATTGATGCGCGCCAGGTCCACTTGCACCCAGGGATTCGCGGCGGCGGCCTTGAGGGCTTCCAGCGTATGGCAGGAAGTGCCGTGCGTGCGCACGATGCCTTTCTCGCGCGCTTCCGAGATCACCGCCATGGCGCCCTTCTTGCGCTCTGGCCAGTCGCCATCCATCATGCAGTGCAGCAGCAGGATATCGATGTAGTCGGTGCCCAACTCGCGGCGGAACCGGTCCAGGTCGGCGCGCATTTCCTTTTCGGTGGAGGAATGCGTCTTGCTGAGGATCGCGACCTTTTCGCGCGGCACCCGTTTGAGCGCTTCCTTGACGTGCGGATGCGTGCCGTACTGATCGGCCGAATCCCACAGGGTGACGCCGTTGTCGTAGCCGGCATCGAACAGGTCCGCGAGGCCGCGCAGACCCAGTTTGCGCGTCTGATTGGAACTGCCCCCCGAGCCATCGGTGCCGCTGCCTTGCGCCAGGCGGCTTACCTCCACCTTCATGGGACCCAGCTTGATGCGGTCGGAGGCCAGCTTTTGGGTGGTACCCGCGAATAAGTGATACGGAAAATTGGCGAACGCAGCCGCGCCGGCCGTAGCCGCGGTGCGCAGAAAGAATTCCCGGCGGTTGATCATGGGTTGCTCCTCTGCTTTATTCAGAAAGTAACACAGACGGCGGAGAAGCGCCAGCGCCGGGCTCCTCATCGCCACCGCAAGCCCGCGCCAACTGCGCCGCGCCGATCGCCTGTCCCAGGTGCCGTTGCGTGTGCTCCGCGATGTGTACCAACAGTCCTATCACGGTCGTCGGCAAACGCTTTCGTCCCACCCAGCGTGGCTCGGCCAATGCGGCAGGATCGATCGCTCGGATGATCTCCGCGGCCCGCCGCAGCGATTGATCGACGGCCGCGAGCAGTTCATCGAGACTCGCGCCCGGCTCCATTTCCGCTGCCAGCGCCGCCATCTGCGCCGCATCCAAGTCCCGCCCTTCCAGATAGGTTGTCAGGCGATCCACGCTGCCGGCCATGTGCCGGAGATGAAAGCCCAGCGGTGGCAAGTCCATGCGGCGCGCCCACACCTGGCTGGCCGTGAGCCCCGCGGTGTGCCGCGCCAGATCCTCACGCGTCTGCTGAAACCCGTATAGCACGGGCGCGATCAGGGGATTGACTTGCGGCAAAGGCCCGCGCAGCCAGGGTTCCGGAAGATTGCCGATGTCGTGCCCGCTCAATCAGTTCTTCTTCTCGGTACTCTTGCGCTGCACGGTGAGCGGCAGGCTGCCCCCGCCCTGGCTCCACGTCCCCGTCATCGTGGAAGCGTCTTTGTTCAGTGTGCCTTCGAAGGAACCACCCACCGCTTTCACGTCCATCTTCACGGTATCTCCCGTGCGGGCAATGCTGGCCACAGGCAGGCCGTTGGCGCCTTGGTCTATGCTGTCGACCGTGGCAGCGATACTGCCGTCTGCGTTCTTGGTGAAGTTGAAACGCAAGTGAAGCTGTGTGCCGTTGGCGTCCAGCACACCTTCCCAGACGCCCTCCAGCACTTGCACGTCGCCGGTATTGGACGGCGCGACTTTTTCTACAGCCTTCGCATCCGACTTCCATTTCAGGTCCAGCGGAATCTGCTGGCCCCCAGCGTTGAGATTGCCGGCGATACTTTTGCCGTCATCGGAAAGCTTGCCGTCATAATGCGGATCGCCTGGGCCGGGCATGGTGAAGCCGACCGCGGCGCCGTCCACTTTGACGTTAGCGAGCGGCAGTCCGGTAACGCCTTGCATCGGAACATCCATCTCCCCGGCCCATTTGTCGCCGTCTCGATGGAGGTTGAAGAGGACTCCCAAATCTCCATTGGGTGTCTTGATTGTGCCTTCCCATACTGCAGCGGCATTGGTGGCTGCCAGCACAGCGGCGGGCGCCAGCAACATTAGGCCGGTAAGTATCGCGAGGTACCGTTTCATGCATGAAACTCCTAGACGGATTGTAGCAACACGCACACTCGGTTCCATGGCCATAAAGGGCCGGTGCGCCGCGGCACAAGGGTACCCTGACTGCTCAACTTCCCGTGGAGGTTTTAACATCATGGACTGGAACGAAGTCGAAGGCAAATGGAATCAGATGAAAGGATCTGTTCGCGAGAAGTTTGGCAAGCTGACCGACGATGACATGCAGGTCATCGCCGGTAAAAAGGACCAGTTCCTTGGGAAGCTGCAGCAACGCTACGGCGTCTCCCGGCAGCAGGCCATGAAGGATCTGGACGCCTGGTTGCAAGGGCTTCACGCGACCGAAGCACCGCGCACGCACGCCAGCGTGGGGGGCCAGCACTAGCCGCCCCTCAAATCGCGATGCCGGCGGGTCCCAGGGATCCGCCGGCATCGCGACACTCGATTCCGGCTGTCCGGCTACTCCGCGAAAATGAGGGCGGGCGGGCACCTGCACTTCTGGGTGCACCAGCCTGCGCGTGGACGCCTTGCTAAACTGAAGAGGCATGGCGGCGAACCTCGCACCTATATCCAGCCTGGTCGGCGAAGCGGCCGATCTGCCGGGCATGCGCGAGTGCCTCCAATGGTTCACGCGCGAGAAACAGTGGATCAACGATATTCACCTGCAGCTTTGCCGCGTGCCCGCGCCCACTTTCCTCGAACAACAGCGCGCTGAGTGGATCGTGGCGCAATTCCGGAACCTGGGATGGGACGCCCAAATCGATCGCGCCGGCAACGTGGTCTCGACGCCCGATGCACATGCCGAAGGCCCCTACGTGGCGCTCACCGCGCACCTCGATACAGTGCTCGCCCCGCGCGTTAAGGAAGACATCGGCGTGGAGCCGGACGGACGTTTTCGCGGTCCGGGCATCTCCGACAACGGCGCCGGCCTGGCCGCCCTGCTGGCCATCGCACGCGCCCTGAAGGTCTGTCCGCCCGTCGAAGGCTGGCACGCGGACCTGCTGCTGGTCGCCAATGTGGGCGAGGAAGGCGAAGGCAATTTGAGCGGCATGCGCCACCTCTGCAAACAGTCGCCGCTGGGCAAGAAGATCGCGGCGTTTCTGGTACTGGATGGCGCCTCGACCGATCACATCACCAACCGCGCGCTGGGCAGCCGCCGCTTCGAAGTCACGTTCACCGGTCCGGGCGGACATAGCTGGAGCGATTACGGCGTGGGCAACCCGGTACACGCGCTGAGCCGCGCCATCTCCCAGTTCGCCGACGTGCGCCTGACCAGTCCCCCAAAATCCAGCTTCAATGTGGGCTTCATCGAGGGCGGCGCCAGCGTGAACGCCATCGCGCCGCTGGCGCGCGCCAAAGTGGATATCCGCTCGGAGAGCAACGAGAAGATGGACGATCTGGTGGACGCCCTTACCAGCGCCATCGAGCGCGCGCTGGAAATCGAGAATCAACGCGCCACCGGCGGCAAGGTGGCGGTGAAGATTCGCGAGATCGGCTCGCGGCCCGCTGCCATCCTGGCCGAGCGTTCTCCCATCCTCGCCTATCTCCGCGCGGTGGATAGCCACCTGGGCATCCGCTCCCACCTGGACTGCGCTTCCACCGACGCCAACATTCCCATGTCGCTGGGTATCCCCGCCATTTCCATCGGCGCCGGCGGCCACGGCGGCGGCGCGCACACCACGCAGGAATGGTTCAGGCCCGAGGGCCGCGATCTGGGCTTGAAGCGCATTCTGCTGACGCTGTGCCTGCTGTTGCGCGATCCCCAGTTGACCGCCGCCGCGCAGTGAAGGCCCTGTGCCCCGCTCATAGGCCTTAAAGGGAGGCCGCCGCTGGAGGGCACCCTGACAGCGTTCATCCCAAGATTGCCCCGCTGGTCGGCTCTCGGGTCCCCGACGGTCCGCCCAGGTGGAAGGCCGATCCAGGACGCGAGCGCGTTCACCAGTACCGATCTTTCAGGGATCCGGACTTCACGAGGGTGATCTCCCAGATCGCAGTTTGTGACCAACGACGGGTTGTCGACGATCCCAGTTGCAGTCGAACCTGGCCGTCTCAGATACAATTGCGATTGACGGCAACACCATATCGGATTACTCCAGCTGCGTTGAAGCGAGGGATTACGGACGTTTGCTACGAGTACGCGAACCTCATCTCAGCGGCTCACCACGATATCCATGGTCAGGCACCCTGGCGCACCCATTGCGACGACGCGTTCCTGCTCGGCTACCGAAAAATGCGCGACTTCCTGCTACGGGATAGCCGCCCCGGCGCAAAGGCGCGGCGTTGCCCGACATCCTCGCCGGCGACTACCTACCAGCCGGATTCAGGCGAACATGGGACCTTCCTTCGTGGGAAAAGGAGTGGCAGTGTGAGATGGACAAGCAACTTGCCCACATCACCTTCGATCGTGAGAAGGAATGGGATCATACGAAATGGGTGCCGATGCTCGAAAACGAAATGAGAGCTGCCTGGGCTGAGTTTCTGAAAGCAGTCGTGGATCCGCACAAGGCGGAGTTTGCGACACAAATCGCTCGCTGCCGAGCCAAACCTGGCTTTGGCGCGTTGACCCTATAGCGATGCTCCGGGCCGTACTGGGCGCAACCTCCCTGATGCCCGTTCGGGGCCAACCTCAGCGTAGGTGACCACACGGCGAGGTGGCCCGGCCGCCAACTCCGTTGCCCATGCAGCGCGATGATAGAATCCACCTTGAGAAAGGAGAGTTACCGTGGCTGGACTCGATCTCAGGGAATATTACGCCAGGTTCGATGAGGCCCTCAACCAGCGCTATAAGCGCGAGTTCACCGGGTTCGGAGTTATTCGGAACCGTTTTGACGAGGTGCGGAAAGGCCGTCCACTGGTTGTAGACGACGTGCTTGCAATTGTTGATGATTCTCTGCCGTACGTAGAGGACTGGACCAAGCCCGACCGCGCCAATCTGGAGCAGAGAATGTCCCTGAAGGCCGATGGCCTAATTAGGGATATTCTCAAATCCCGGTTATGACAAGAAGGTTCTGAGTGGTCTTATCCATTGCTTCCGCGAACTGACCCTCACCGCACTCGTTCTTCAGCACGCATATCCGGAGAAGTACTGCAAGTGCAGCCACCACATCGCCAGCCTGTTATACATCACTGGACATCAGGAAGCCGGAACCGTCCCTGAATACTACCTTCAGTACTGCAGGGAAATTGAATGGTGGGGAAACCAGTTCCACCTTAGCGTCGCAGAAGCTGAATTCGCCTTCTGGGTGTGGTACCGAATGGCGTACCACGGTTCGAAAGACGAGCAGAGCGAGCATCGCCGTCGGTTCGAGCGCGACGCGCGCGTGAGGCGACGGCGTGCGATGAGAATCACCAGATCCCTGAAGGCAATTGATAAGCTCGGTTTTGCGAGATTCTTCGTCGACTGCGACGACCCCACATTGGCAGCTATTATTGCCTGGCGAGAGTTCGAGATCAATGCACGATCCCTCCTCTACAACACCGGAGAGCGCAGCGCTTACACCCACGACTTGAAAATGGACGCCATTCTACGCCGCCTGCCCAAAGGGGAGAAAACCGATTACGAATTCATCTGGCGGGAAAGAAACTCCGTAATGCACCACGACAGGCAGATTGAGGATCGAGACCAGGCCAGAAAGATTGTGCAAGAATTTGCCAACTTTATCGAGAAGTACCAACGGCAGATTGGCTTATATTGAAAAACGCCTCGCCCATTCCACGAGATTTGCGAGGGTGGATTGCGGCTTCGCGATAGGAATTCACAGTGTGTCCACGGGGCCGTGTAACGCCCTTCGTCGATTTGCCACCGATCTTGTCCCCAAGTCCGCTTGGGGGAAGCTTGGCGTCTGCGGGTCCCGGTAACGCCCCTCACGCCACTTGCTTAAGTAGCAGGATCTTGCCAAGAGGTGCCATTTTTGGCACAATGAAGATTGATCGACCGCTCCAGGAAGCTCCCGGCGTTCTTCTACGAATCCGCCCTCGGCAACCGGCCCGTACGGGAGTGGGTCCTGGGGCTAACCTTGGAAGATCGCAAACTGGTGGGCAGGGACATTCAGAAGGTCGAATTCGGCTGGCCGCTCGGCATGCCCTATTGTCGTAATCTCGGCAACGGCCTGTGGGAAGTGCGGAGCGACCTGACTGATGGAAAGGTCGGGCGGGTGATATTCTGCGTGGCGCGGGAACGCATGGTGCTGCTGCACGGCTTTGTCAAGAAAACGCAG
>Ga0187855_10002849_pt1 | contig 12936 bp, 14 predicted proteins | sample June2016WEW_8_10_2_FD_132969 | JGI IMG/M metagenome (GOLD analysis project Ga0187855, IMG submission 132969) | Peatland microbial communities from SPRUCE experiment site at the Marcell Experimental Forest, Minnesota, USA - June2016WEW_8_10 | ecosystem: Environmental > Terrestrial > Soil >...
AGAAAGTGCTCGCCTCGCTCGAGCAGCTGGCCGCCGAGGGGCTGCCGATCGACGGGATGCCGCCACGGCCGCGGCGAGCGCTGCTGCCAGCCGCGATCGAGCTCGGGGAGACGCTTGCCGCCGGGCTGCGCGAGCACGGGCCGCCAGACGCGCAGGTGCAGCTCGCCGGCTCCGCCCGCCGCGGCGCGGACAGCGTGAAGGACATCGACCTCGTGGCGGTGACCACCGAGCCCGAGCGGCTCGCCGCGACACTCGCCACGCTGGAGCAGATCGAGCGCGTCGGCTCCTCCGGCCCGGCCGGAGCACGCGGGCGCACCCACTCCGGTTTGAGCGTCGACCTGCGGATCGCCGCGCCCGAGCAGCTCGGCAACCTGTTGCAGCACTTCACCGGCTCCGCCGCACACAACGCCGCGCTGCGCGAGTACGCGGTGCGCAAAGGGCTGCACGTCTCCGAGTACGGCGTGTTGGACGACGCCACCGCCACCACGCGTACGTGTGCGAGCGAGGCCGAGGTGTACGAGCTGCTCGGCCTCCCTTTTATCCCGCCGGAGCTGCGCGAGCACCGCGGCGAGCTGGAGGCGGCGATGGAGGACGTGGAGGATGGACGGGCTCGCTCCGGCAGAGCCGGCGGGCCGAACTGGTCGCGCAAGGGGCCAACGGCGGGGGAGATGGCTACCGCGCGAGGACTGCCGAAGCTCATCGAGCTGGGCGACATCCGCGGCGACCTGCACTGCCACACGGTGGCCTCCGACGGCAAGGCCACGATCGAGGAGATGGCGGGGGCAGCGCAGGCGCTCGGGTATGAGTACCTGGCGATCACCGACCACTCCGCCTCGCACGGCTTCGGCAACGACGTCTCCCCCGCGCAGCTGCGCCAACAGATCGAGCGGGTCGGGGAGGTGGCGCGGGGGCTCAAAGGCTTCACGCTGCTGGCGGGCAGTGAGGTCAACATCCTGCCCGACGGCACGCTGGACTACGAGGACGAGCTGCTCGCGCGGCTGGATTGGGTGGTCGCCAGCGTGCACACCGCCTTCGGGATGAGCGAGCAGGCGCTCACCGAGCGGATGATCGCCGCGATCGAGCACCCGCTGGTGGACGCGATCGGGCACCCCACCGGACGGCTGATCGAGCGCCGCGAACCCTACGCCCTCGACTTCGAGGCGATCTTCGAGGCGGCGGCGCACACGGGCACGATGCTCGAGATCAACGCCAACCCCGACCGCCGCGACCTCTCCGAGACGCACGCCCGCGCCGCCGTGCGCGCGGGCGTGCGCATCGTGATCGACTCCGACGCCCACCGCCCCGCCACGCTGCAGAACATGCGCTGGGGCATCCTCACCGCGCGGCGGGGGTGGCTCACGAAGGGGGATGTGGTCAACACCCGGCCGTGGTCGGAGCTTCAGGGGTTGCGCAAACGGGCGCTCACCTGATGAGCGACACCTCATCCTTCGGTAACTCGGCCATTTACCGAAGGCTGGAGCGAGAACCTTCTGAAAATCGATCGCCTCCTACAAGCCGCGGCAGCAGCTCCTCCGCTACCAGCCGGTCGACGGCGGCCACGGTGAACGGCTCCACCAGCGCCGCGGCTCGGGCGGCGTAGTCGTCGCCTGGGGAGTCGAGCGCAGTGCGCAGCGCAGTGCCGAGGTTCTCACCGACGAGGCGCGGGTCAAGCTGGCGGACGATCGGCAGGGCGACGTACGGGCCGGGCGCGACGGTAGTGACGAGTTGGCAGCCGGCGGCCAGCGCCTCGAGTTGAACAAGGCCATAATCCTCGCGGCGAGGGGCACAGATGAACACGCGGGCGCGGCGCAGCAGCGCGTGGTAGGCATCCTGGGCGAGCATGCCCAGCGCTTCGACGCTCTCGTCGTCGGCGGCGAAGCCGAGCTGGCGCAGCCGCTCCGGCGTGACGCCGACGATTGCCAGCCGCTCGCCGGGGCGATGGACTGCGCGCCATGCGGTCAGCACACGGTCGAGGCCCTTCTTGTGGGGGTTGGCGGCGTAGGTGACAGCCGCGAGGTGGCGCTCGCCGGCGAGCTGTGGGAGCGAACCCTTGTCGCAGAAGCGGTTGGCGATCGGGGAAGGCACGACCAGCGCGCGCCGCTCGCAGCCCGGCACCACCGCGGCGGCCTCCGCGAGCGCGCCCGCGCTGGAGGGCAGCAGCAGCGGCGCTTCGCGCAGACGGCGACGCTCCAGCGGGCGCTGCCACAGCCCGTGGCGACCAGGGCGGTTGGCGGCTGAGACGGAGTCGAAGCGGATCGCGCCCGGCAGCGGCCACAGCAGCGAAGCGGTCGTGGTGGAGTAGATCACCGACCGGGGCGGCCTCTCCCTCAGCTGCGCAAGCGCCTCCACGGCGGCATGCCGTGCGGCGCGCGCCCAGCGCAGGTCGGTGAGCATCAACGTGCCGATCTCGCTTGGGCGAGCGGCGGGCGCCACCACCACGTGTACGCCGGCGCGCCGCAGCGAGGCAACCAACTGCTCGTCGGCAACGCGCAGGCCCTCGGTCGAGCCGAGCTGGACCAGCAGCACATCGACCGTGTCACCAAACGGCGCATCGACCGTGTCCCCGGCCCCCACCAACCGCTCGCTCAAACGAGGCCCTCCGGCCGCATCGCCTTGAAGCCGGGCGTGCGCTGCAGTGCGATCGGCTGGATCGGCGAGGTGTGCAGCACGTAGAAGCGCACCCCGTCGCGCTCCTCGATCGCGCTCACCGCCGAGTGCTGGTGGCGCCAGGCGAGCGCCCAGATGATCGCGAAGCCCGCTCCGATCCCGGGAATCTGGGGGGCGAGGAAGGCGAGGCCACCGGCGAGCACCGTCACCGCCAGCAGCGGCCACAGCCGGTTGAGCAGGATCGCCGCCGGGCGGTGCTCGGGCAGCATGTTGGTGGAGCGCGCGCCCGCCAGCAGTCGCGCGATCGGCGGGCTGGCGTCGGCGCGCCGGCCAAGCGCCAGCCCGATCGCCGCAGCCAGCGCCCACCAGGCGATCGACAACTCTGCCGCCAGCGACCCGGAGGTGGTCGTGAGGATCGACAGCACGGTGATCAGCGCGAGCACGGTGGCGACGCCGGCGCTGAGCAGGACGGTGTTCTTGAGGAAGTCGGCGAAGCGCAAAGCTACGGCTAACAGGTCGGTGTCACAGGTGGCCCATTGTGCAACGGGTTCACGTGAGGCACCACTACAGCAGAGCCTCGAGCAGACGGCGCACGCCTTCGGGGCCGTCGATCGTGAGGTCCGCCTCCTCCACCAACTCCCGCGGCGCTTCCTCGGAGCTCACCGCGACGCACACCGCGCGGGTGAGCTTCCCGGCCTGCACAAGCGAGCGCAGCCCGCGGAAGGCGTCGAGATCGGTCGTGTCGTCGCCGACGTACAGCGCAGCATGCAGATCCGGGTGGGTGCTGACGCGTCCGTCGAGCAGCGCTGTGACACCGAGCCCCTTGTCCAGCGCCACCGGGGGGCGCACCTCGAGCACCTTGCGCCCCCAATGCACCGCAAAGCCCTCCTGCTCGGCGCGCGCGGCGATCTCCTGCACGGAAGCCTCTGCGGCGGCCTCGTCGGGCGCGCCGCGCCAGTGGAAGGCGGCGATTGCCTCCTTGTCCTCAGCGCGCACGCGCAGGCGCTGGCGCTCTGCTGTGAGGGACCGGGCGGCAAATTCGCGCACACGCCCGCTCCAGGCGGCCAGCTCCGGGTCGAGCTCGGGGCGGGTGGCGCCTGGGCGCAACAGCTCGCCGCCGTGGTTGCCGACGTAGGCGATCGTCCCGATCGCGACGATCTGGCGAGCGGTGGTGGCGCGGCGGCCGCTGACACAGCCCACCAGGCGGTAGCGCTTGGCGATCTCGATCAGCAGCGCGCGGGTCGCCTCGGGTACGTGGGCGTCGGCGGCATGGCGCACGATCGGCGCGAGCGTGCCGTCGATGTCGAGCAGCACGGCGGAGCTGGAGGGATCGGAGCGCAGCGGCTCCAGTGCCTCCACCAAGCGAGGGGCGACGGGGGACACATCCTTAGTATGCCCGGGATGGCGGCGCGTAGATCCACCGGCGACGTCCTCAAGCTGATGGCGATCGGCACGGCGGCGGGCCTGTTCAGCGGGATTTTCGGTGTGGGGGGTGGCACGGTGATCGTGCCACTGCTGGTGCTGTGGCTGGGATACGGCGAGCGCGAGGCGACCGGCACCTCGCTGGCGGCGATCGTGTTCATCGCCGGGTTCGCAGCGGCGGTGCAGGCGGGGTACGGCAACGTGCGCGTGCTCGACGGCCTGCTGGTGGGAATCCCCGCCGTCGGCGGAGTGCTACTTGGAGCATGGCTGCAGCAGCGGCTGCGCAGCCGCACGATCGCGCTGCTGTTCGCGGCGATATTGGTCGCCAGCGCGGTGGAGCTGCTGATCCAATGATCGGCGCGATCGCAATCGGGCTGGCCGCGGGGGTGATCGCGGGCCTGCTGGGCGTAGGCGGCGGCGTGCTGTTCGTGCCGGGCCTCGTGATCTTCATCGGCCTCACCCAGCATCAGGCGGAGGCCACCTCGCTGCTGGCGATCGTCCCCGTGGCGCTGGTGGGCGCGGTTTTGCAGGACCGCTACGGCAACGTGCGGCGCGGCGACGCGCTGTGGGTCGGAGTGCTCTCGGTGGCAGGCGCCGCGGGCGGAGTGGCGCTCGCGAACGCGCTCTCCGGGAAGGTGCTGCAGGTCGGCTTCGCGCTGTTCATGTTGTTGGTGGCGGCGCAGCTGGTGCGGCGGAATGTGGGGCGTAAGGGCATGGAAGAGCAAAAAGGGGTCTAGACTCTTGGCTTATGGGACTCGACAACCCAATCCACATCGCGTTCCTGGTGGTGATCCTGCTGCTGGTGTTTGGCGCCAGGCGGCTCCCGGAAATCGGGCGCTCGCTGGGCAGCGGTATGCGCGAGTTCAAGGACTCGATCAGCGGCGACGCCAAACCGGCGCTGAGCGCCACCGCTCAACAGCCACCGGTCCAGCAGCCCCAACCACCAGTTGCGCAGCCGGCCCCAGCCCCGCCGCCCGTCGCCACCCCGGCTCCGGCCCCGGCGGAGCCGGTGGACGAAAGCACCTTCGGCCGGTAGCCTAGCGGCGCAGGATCGACCCCGTCTGCACGGCTTCAAATGCCGAGCCGGGCACGCTCTTGAGCTGTTCGAGGTCGTCATCGTTCCAGCGAGGGTTGGGGGCGCCGGTGATGTACCAGCTGGAGCCGTTGTCGGCGACGATCAGGCCATAGCGCTTGAGCGCGCGCAGGACCACGAGCGACTCGCCGTGGTAGGAGGAGAGGTCGAAGCTCGCCTTCAGCCGCAGGCGCAGGCCCATCGGCGGCAGGCTGGGGTCATCGCTGGAGGAGGCGTAGTGCGTTGCCGGGTGGATGAACCCGGCCTGGGTGCGGGGCACGGTGACGCGCAATGCGTGATCTATACGCCCCGCATGGACTTCGTCGTAGCGGACGAGCAGGGGAAAGATCGGCAGTCCGGCGGCGTCAGCGGAGGTCCAACCGTTGGGGCGCAGGGCGTTGCTGCGCAGGTTGAACACCGCGCCCGAGGCGGCGTCCCATCCAGCGCCCGCGCGGTGGGCGTCGTACAGCTCATACAGCTTGCACGCCCCCTCTTGCAGCACCAGCACGTGGCGATCGCCTTCTTCGCCGGCGCCCTCCACCGGGGCATCAAGCGGGACTGGGTATGGGCCGGGGTTGGATTCCGAGCCGTAGGCGGTGAAGTAGATCGGCACCTTCGGCTGACTGGGGCCCACCACAGAGTAGGGGATCCCATAGCTCGGGTTGGTGCCAAAATCGGGATGCAGGTGCAGGTTGGCGCCAATCGCGGCGATGTATTCGGCCGAGCGGGGATTGACCGGCGCGTGCTGGATTTCCTGGTTGAGCGGGTTGCCGGCGGGAAAGATCGGGCAGGAACGAGGCGTGCGCCGGCCAGGAGCAGACGCGGGGAGCAGCACCGGCGCGACGGCCGCGCAGCAACCGATCAGCAATAGAGCAGTGAGTCGCCTCACGCGGCACAGATTAGGTGTTATGGGGCGAGGCTCGTCCGGCGCTGAGAGCCGACCTTTGGGAGCATCAACGGATCGGACGGATGGGAGTGGCGAGCAGTTGCCCTACCCCTCGCGCGCGACCTCGCCCAGCACCGAGGGTCGCCCCTCGAGCAGCAGCGGCGAGCCGCAGCGCCAGCAGTAGGCAGCACCGCGGCTGTGCACCGCCCCGCAGGAGCGGCAGTTGCCGCCCACCCCATCCTCGGCGGCGGACAGCAGACGCTCAACCTCGCCGAGCTGGGCATCTGCCTGCTGGAGCTCGGCCGCGCGGCGGGCGAGCACGTCGAGGCGGTAGTGGTCGCGGATCGCCATCTCATACGCCAGCCCACCGAGGTCCCAGGTGAGCGCGGCGACGCGCTCTGCCAACCGCACGCGCTCACGGCGCAGCTCGGCGGCAGAGCCGCTGGGGACCGCGGGGGGCGAGGTGTTCACTGGCGCAGCAGAGGCAGACGCGACACCGGAGGCAGACGCTACGCCCGAGGCAGGTGGGACGCCGGAGGCAGACGCAATGCCCGAGGCAGGTTGGACACCAGAGGCAGACGCAACGCCCGAGGCAGGTTGGACACCAGAGGCAGACGCAACGCCCGAGGCAGGTGGGACGCCAGAGGCGGAGGCGGGCGCCACGCGCTCCTCGCGGGGCGGGCCGCCGTCGCCGGGGTGAGGCTGTCCGTTGGAGCCGGCGATCGCCATCAAGGGCTCAGTGGGTTTCGATCGGCCCGTTGCCGAGCGCCGCCTTGACTTCTTTGGCGTGCTGCTTGCCGGTGGTGTGTTCAAGTTTCTGGAGAGTCGAGGAAGAGGTTTTGTGAGCGGCGGGGAGCGCCTTGGTGCTTTTGACTTCTTTCGCCGCTTCCGCTTCTTCGGCGCTGCTTTCCGACACCCCGCCTTCGCTTTTGGAGGTGGTGTGCGATTGCGAGGAGCCGCTGGAGGAGTGGTGGCCGGCGGAAGAGCCGGAGCCACTGGAGCCCGAGCCGGTGGATGTTCCCGCACTGCCGGAGGGGGTGGACGAGCCGGCAGCCGCCAGCGGAGCGCTCAAGCCCTTGATTTCCACCACCTGCTTCCCGCCACCATTGCCGTTGCTCCCGGTGAGCCAGTGACCCACGAGCAGCCCGATCAGCAGCGATGCCAGCAGCACCCCAAGCAGGCCAAACAGGCCGGAGTAGCGACGCAGCGAGCCGAGTGTGCCGGGAGGGTCGGCCGGCGGCTGGTAACCGGCTGCCGAGGGCCCACCGAGAATCGTCGTCCCAGCCGTCTGAGGCTCCGCCTGGAGCACGTCCAGGAAGGCGAGGCGCACGGGCGAGACGGGACGCCCACAGGCCAGGCAGTAGCGCTGGTCGGGAGCAAGCGGCGCACCGCAGCCGGCGCAGGCGGCGGGGGGCGCGATCGGAGCCCCATCGGTGGATGTGGGCAGTAGGGGGATCACGTCCATGGGATCTCCGTCACCAACGATCGGTCGAGCAACGCGTGACGCATACCCCGGGCGGCCCACCCAACGCCACCGTCTCGCGCGAGGCTTCGTATTTCATCCGAACGCCCCCCGGACGTAGTCGCGGGTACGCGGGGCGCGGGGCTCCTCGAATACCTGATCGGCGGTGCCGTACTCGACGAGGTCACCGAGATACATGAAGGCGACCTTGTCGCCGACGCGGCGCGCCTGGGCGAGGTTGTGGGTGACGATCACCACGGCGAGATCGCGGCGCAACTGGTGGATCAGCTCCTCGATCACGCCGGTCGAGATCGGGTCGAGCGCCGAGCAGGGCTCGTCCATCAGCAGCACCTCCGGCCGCGGTGCGATCGCGCGGGCGATGCACAGCCGCTGCTGCTGGCCGCCGGAGAGACGCAGTGCGGGTCGGTGGAGATCGTCAGCGACCTCGTCGTAGAGCCCGGCGCGCCGAAGCGCGTCGATCACCAGCGGCTCGAGCTCGCCCCGGCGGGGACGGCGGCGGGACTGCTCGCGCAACGCGAAAGCCACGTTGTCGAAGATCGACATCGGGAAGGGGTTGGGCTGCTGAAACACCATCGCCACGCGCGCGCGCAGCGCGGTGTCTTCGAGGTCGTGAATGTCCTCGCCGTCCAGCAGAATCCGCCCGCCCCGACGGGCCCCCGGGGTCAGCTCGGTGAGGCGATTGAGCGTGCGCAGCAGCGTCGTCTTGCCGCAGCCGGAGGGCCCAATCAGCGCCAGCACCTCGCCCTGGTGGATCGAGAGCGAGACCGAACGCACCGCATTGGCGCCACGCCGGCCAAGGCTGCCGGTGGCCCCATAGGAGACGCTGACATCCTCCAGTCGCAGCCGCTCGGGGCCGGCGACGCTCGAGGCTGGGCGCAGCGCCTCGCGCTGCTCGGGCGGGCGCACGGGCTCCGGTGTCCGGTCGAGCACGATCGTGCGCACCGGTGGCACCTGCTCGTGACGCGGCGGGTCGAATGCCTGCTCGAGCTCGGTCATCGTGGGACTCATCGGTTCCTCACCTTCCACACTATAAAGACTGAAATGGTGTTGTGGGGCATTTAGACGATTCCCTCAACCGCGCCGACGAAGCCACTGGAGCGGGCCTGGGCGCGCCCGATCCGTTCGACCAACAGGTTGAGCGACAGCACGAACATCAACAGCACGAAGGCGGCGGCATACGCCTTCTGTGGCGCCCCCGATTCGCCGGCGGGCGAGTTGTCGTAGACGTAACTAGTGAGCGAGGAGCCGGTGCCTTTGAGTAGGCCAAGGACCGGCAGGCCGCCGTGGGCCTGCGGTTCGATGCGCAGCGTGTCGCCCAGCAGCACCACCACAATCGCGGTGTCGGCGATGATCCGGCTGATGCCAAGCGTCACGCCGGTCGCGATGTTTGTGCGCACGCTCGGCACCAGCACGCGCCGGATCGTCGCAATCCGCGTCTTGCCAAGCGCGAATGCCGCCTCGCGCATGTGCGCCGGCACCCCCTGCAGGCCGTTGCGCACCGAAACGAAGATCGGCGGCAGCGCGATCAGCGACATCATCGCGCCGGCGGCGAGGAACGACTTGCCGGTGATGCCACCCCCTTCGCCGACTTCGGAGACCCACGCGAAGAGGTGCAGTTGGAACAGCGCCAGGCCGACGAATGCGATCACGATGTCGGGCGTGCCGGCGACGATCTCGATCGCCGATTCCACCACGCGTGTCAGCCAGCGCGGCCGGCCGTACTCGACCAGCCACAGTGCAGAGCAGATCGCCAGCGGCGCCGCGATCGCGATCCCGATCGCAGCCAGCAGCAGCGTTCCGAGGAGTGGGTCGAGGAAGCCGCCGGTCTGGTTCTGGGCGAGACCGGCGGCGGGGTGGCTGAAGATCAGCGAGGGGCTCAGGTACTGGATGCCGCGAACGCCCATGTAGATGACCACCGCCGCCACCACCACGCACAGCGTGAGGCCGGCCGCCCAGGCGGCCACAAGCACGAGCACGTCGCCCAAGCGCCACGTGCGGATCGAGGAGCCGCGCCCGCGCCCGCGCGTCGGCTGCTCAGCCAGCTTGGAGACGAAGGTGCTCATGCGCGTACCTGGTACTTGCGCAGCGGGAGCTTGATGAGGTAGCCGCCGATCGAGAGCACGAAGGCGGAGAACAACAGCAGCAGCGCGAGCGCGTACAGCGTCGCGCTGAGCGCCGGGGCGCTGACCCCTTCGTGGTAGTCGACGATCGTCGAGGCCAGCGTGCGCAGCGGCTCGAAGAAGAAGGCCACTCCGTCGCCCGGGCGCGGCGAGAAGAAGACCGAGCCGGACACCATCGAGATCATGATCGCCTCACCCAGCGCGCGGGCGGTGGCGAGCACCACGGCGGCGACGATCGCCGGCCGCACCGCGCGCAGCGTGACGGCGCGGATCGCGCGCAGACGGTTGACGCCAAGTGCCGCTGCGCCCTCGCGCCAGGCGGCCGGCACGGCGGCGAGCGCGTCGCAGATCAGCGCAACCATGATCGGAGTGATCATCAGCGCCAGCACCAGCACCGCCGGCGCGAGCCCTTCGCCGGAGAGCTGGGCGGTGCCCTGCAGCGACGTTTTCTCGGAGCTGGTAATCAGGTGGCCGTCGATGAACGGCACCAGCACGAGAATCCCGATCAGGCCCCACACGACCGAGGGGACCGAGGCGAGCAGCCGCACCACCCGCACCATCGTGCGTCGCATCGGCACCGGCGCCAGCTCGACGATGAAGATCGACGACAGCACCGACAGCGGCAGCGCCACCAGCACGGCCAGCCCGGTGATCAGCAGCGTGCCGTAGATGATCGGCCAGGCGCGTAGGTGGTAGGCCGAGGCAGGCGGGTTGGCGGAGGCGTTCAGCATCGTTTCGATCTGCGCCTTCAAACTGCCGCCGGAGCCCAACCAGGAGAGGCCGTTGTGGGCGAAGATCGGCCAAGCGCGCTGGGTGACGAGCGCGATCATCACCAGCACACACAGGCATACAAACAACGCCACCGCGCCGAGCGTGCGCTCGGCGCGGTGGTCGGTCCAGGGGTTGCGCAGACGGTTGAGCATGTGTTGATCGAAGCGAGTGGGCGTCACTCGCTATGAGCGAGCGCCCACCCTCCTCGCTAGGACGTGGCTTTGATCGGGACCCACTGCGTCGAGATGATCTTGCGGGCTGCCTTGGAGGTGCGAATCCACGAGATGAAGTTTCCGGTCGCGCCGGTGGCAGGGCCTTTGGTCACCTCATAGAAACGCGCGGTGGCGGTGTACTGCCCGGAGGCCACGTTGGCGCGCGTGCAGGCCACGCCGTTGTAGGCGACGGGGTTGACCGTGCCCTGGTCGGCGCGGTAGTTGGAGAGGAAGCCGATCCCTAGGGGATCGTTGGCGACCGCCTGCTCCAACAGACCCTCCGAGGACTCTTCGGCGGCCGTGGCGGCAACCGACTTGTTGGCGAGGAACAGCGTCTTGAAGTTGGTAAGCACGCCGGCCGTGGACGTGCGGCTGTACAGGTCGATTGAGCCGGAGGCGGTGGCGCCGTTCACCTGACTCCACGTCTTGTCCTTGCCCTCGAAGATCGCCTGGATCTGCTGTTCGTTGAGCGAGGGGAGAGTGTTGGACTTGTTGGTGACGAGGCAGATCCCGTATTCGGCGATCGGGTAGAAGTCGAGGCCAGACGGGTCGGTCGGCAGCGGGTCGCGGGAGACATCGGCGATCGAGACGCGGCCAGCGGCGACGTCGTTGATGCCGATCGTGGTGCCGCCCTGGGAGATCCGGAACGAGACCTTGTTGTGCTCGAGTTTGGAGTACTTGTGGGCCAGCAGCTGGACGAGCGGGAAGGAGGCAGTGGCTCCGCTGATCGTGATCACGCTCGTAGCCGAGGCGATCGCGGGCACCGCGCTCCCAATCAGGGTCACAGCCGCGAGCGAGGCGGCGATACGGCGGATTCGATGCATGGTGTGATGCCTCCGATTGGATTGTTTGGGTCCGTCGAGCAGGATCCGACGAGCCCTTGTTGACAACTTGGCGGCGATCAGCCTACCATAATCTTCATAAACAAGATCAACTTTAGCTATTTTGTCGGTAAGATCGGGAAGGTCGGGATTGCCGTCACCGGCCACAACCCGCCTCAATCGCCCAAGTTGCCCTGACGATCAACTTCTTTCCACCGACACGCCAACCACCCCACAATGCCCGCCCCCCCATCCCCCCAGACCCCCCGGCTGCCCTCCCGCAGGGTCGGCGCGATCCTCGCAACCGCAATGCTTGCGGTGGGAATCGCGATGGGGGCGTTGATCGGCCCCGGGCCGGCGGATTCGCTTGCCAACAGCTCACGGGCGGCGGCGATAGGACGCGTGCTGGCACTGCTGGCGCTGGGCTCGGGGACGAACTCGGGCGGCAATCTCGCGCTCTCCTCCGGTGCGGCCAACCCCCCGGCCAGCGCCCCCCAGCCGACGGCGCCGAGCACCAGCGAAGCCACCGCGAGGAACAGTGGGGGAAGCGGCGGTGGCGCGGGCGTCTCCTCGACCCCATCCCACGCCTCGACCTCTCCGTCCTCGAGCAAGGTGTCTCCCACCTCCTCCACTACGCCCACCACGAGCGGAGAAGAAAAAAGCGAAAAGAAACCTAAAGCCAAGCCGCTCCCCCCGATCGCCGACGCATGGGTGATCGAGCTGCCTTACGGATCCAGCCTCGAAAACGCGCTGAAGCAGAGCGCCGCCGCGCCCTATCTGGACGGACAATTGAAAGCCGCGGGCACAATGCTGAGCGGCTACTCCTCACTGGCGGCCGCACAGCTGGCCGGCGCCGCAACGCTGCTCTCCGGCCAGGTGGGCGCGACCGTGACAACAGTCGCGCCGCCTCCGTGCGGGACGAGCGCGCCAGCGGGAGCCGCGTCGGGCGCAGCCTCCAGCCCGACCGCGGGCGCGCCCACGTCGAGCACCAGCCAGCCGGCCGCGGCGTGCCCGGCCGGGGAACCGGCCGGCGTGCAGGCGGCGGACGCGTTCCTGCAGGAAGTGGTGCCAGCGATCGAGGCGAGCACCGCCTACAAGGAACACGGGCTGATCGTGATCACGTTCGGCGCGGCCGGCCAACAGGGAGCGTCGTCGGGCACCACAACCGGCCCACTCGCAAGCACAACCGTGGGGACGGGCACCGAAGTGATCTATCCGGCGGGCTCTATCGCGAGCACGCTCACCGCTGCGGGCGCTCCCGCCGGGGCATTGCTGATCTCACCCTTCCTCAGCCACGCGGGCACTAGGAGCACAAGCGCCTTCAACCCACTCGCCCCCCACGAAAGCCTGGCAGCGCTCTTCCGGGCCAAAGCCGCTGGCTGAGCTGGGGCTCCAACGACTTACCACCAAACCCAGGTCAATCCACTCGATACCGAACGGAGGCTGTATGCACTCACTGAAGTCGATTTATCGAAGTGCCCTGAAGTCCAACCGCCGCACCAGCTGGTGGCTGACCGCGCTGATAGGGGCGATCGCGCTGTC
>Ga0187855_10002850_pt1 | contig 12935 bp, 10 predicted proteins | sample June2016WEW_8_10_2_FD_132969 | JGI IMG/M metagenome (GOLD analysis project Ga0187855, IMG submission 132969) | Peatland microbial communities from SPRUCE experiment site at the Marcell Experimental Forest, Minnesota, USA - June2016WEW_8_10 | ecosystem: Environmental > Terrestrial > Soil >...
CCGAGGACGAGGAGAACGTGGTGGATGCGCTGGTGCGCTCGCTGCGCGGCGAGCCCTACCGCCACCTGCGCGCGGTGGCGTGAGAGCCTGCGGAAAACCCGCGCCGCGCGTGTGGGGTATCCGGGATGGCACGGTGCCCGGAAAATGCCAGGGTGAGCTGAGGCCGCCGACATTTTCCCCTCTGCGGTCATCGCGCGGGGCCTGCCGCCAGCTCTCCCCGCTCCCGGGCGGCGGGCACGCGCCCTTCCTTCAGGCGCTACAGCGGCCAGTAGTGACCGATCTGCGCTGCCGCGCGCGAGGTGAGCAGCGCCTCGGGCGCCACCGAGATCGACTCGCCCTCGCCGGCGAGCGCGTTCATCGTCGCCTGCACGCACTCGCCCAGCACGCGCGGTTGGTAGCCGCCCTCCAGCACCGCCCCCAACGGGGCACCAAGCGCCGCCGCCGCGTCGCGCACCTGACAGGCGATCTGCGCGAACGACTCCGTCTGCAGCCGGCACCCCGCCAAAGGGTCGGCGATGTGTGCGTCGAAGCCGGCCGACACCAGCACCAGCTGCGGCTCGAAGGCGGTGGCCGCCGGCAGCACCACGTGCTCCAGCAGCGACAGCCACAGCTCCTCTTCGGAGCCGGGGGGCACCGGCAGGTTGATCGTGTAGCCCTCGCCCTCCCCCGAGCCGACGTCCCCGAGCGGGCCGCTGCCGGGGAAGATGCCGGCCTGGTGGATGCTCGCGAACAGCACGTCGTTGCGCCGGCGGAAGATCTCCGCGGTGCCGTTGCCGTGGTGGACGTCCCAGTCGAGCACGAACACGCGCTCCACCCCGTGCTCGCGGATCGCCAGCTCGGCGGCGACCGCCACGTTGTCGAACAGGCAGAAGCCCATCGCGCGATCGCGTTCGGCGTGGTGTCCGGAGGGCCGCACCCCGCAGAAGCCCACCGCCGCCTCGCCGCCCAGCAGCGCGCTCACCATCGCGCACGCCCCGCCCGCGGCGTGCAGCGCCGCGCGGTAGGAGGCCTCGCCCACGTAGGTGTCGGCGTCGATCGCCCCGCCGCCCGCCGCGCACAGCTCGCGGATCGCGCGCACGTGCCGCGCGCTGTGCACCAGCTCCAGCTGCGCCTCGCTCGCCGCCGGCGCCGCGCGGCGCTCCCATCCCAGCCAGGCGAGACCCTCCAGGTGGTGCTCGAGCGCCACCAACCGCTCCGGCGTGTCGGGGTGGCCGGGCATCTGCGCGCGGGGGTCGTGCTCCAGGCAGGCGGGGTGGTGGTAGTAGAGGTTGGCGCCGGGCCGGTTGTTGCTCATGGCTGGGGATTATCCGTGGTTGGCCCGATCGAGACGAAGATCGACGACGCGGGGCTGGAGAGAGCACCGGCGCTGGTGGCTGGGCAGGGAAGCCCAGCCCCCGGGCGGCTGGGGTGAGCACACACGCGCGCGGACGATCCCCTCCCCCTGCCGCTCAGGCGAACAGCGGTGGGCGGCGCTCCTGCCAGCCCTCGGCCTGCTCCAGCTGTGCCGCCAGCGAGATCAATCGCGGCTCGCTGTTGGCGGGGCCCAACAGCGAGGCGCCGAGCGGCAGGCCCTCCGCGGTGAGGCCCGCCGGCACGTTGACGCCCGGCCAGCCCAGCACGTTCCACGGCCACGCGTAGGGGCAGGCGCCGACGACGACCTTGTCGGTGTCCCAGTGCCCGAGGCCGTCGATCGCCCCAACCCGCTCCGGTGGCTTCGCGGTGGTCGGCGCCAGCACCACGTCCACGCGTTTGAAGATCCTGCCGACCTGGCGTTGCAGGGGACGCTCCAGCGCCTTCGCCAGCGCCAGCACCGGCCCGCCAAAGAGGCGTCCCATGCGGGCGTTGTGTAGCGTGCGTGGGTCGAGTTGGGCGGGGTCGGGCACGCGCTCCACCCATTCGTTGAGCCCCGCTGTGGAGCGCGGCACGAACGTCAGCCCGATCAGTCGGTAGGACGGGTCGTCGCGCACCACCTCGTGGCCGAGCGCGCCCAGCACCCCCGCGATCCGCTCGACCGCGGCGCGCACGCGTCCGTCCAGCTTGGCGGGCGCAAGGCTGAAGGGGATCCGCAGCGACAGCCCCACCCGCAGGCGGCCCGGCGCGCGTTTGGCGGCGGACGCGTACGACTCGGCCGGCGGCGGTGGGCGGTGGCGATCGCCGGGGTGGGGGCCGCTCAGCACATCCAGCATCAACGCGGCGTCCTCCACCGTGCGTGTCAGCGGGCCGATGCACGTAACGCCGTTGAACGCCTCCGGTTCCGGCCACGTTGAGATCCGCCCGCGCTGGGGCTTGATCCCGACGAGGCCGGTCCACGCCGCCGGAATCCTCACCGAGCCGGCGCCATCGGAGCCGACCGCGGCGCTCACCAGCCCCGCCGCGACGGCCGCCGCGGCCCCGCCTGAGGAGCCGCCGGGGGTGTGTTGGAGGCTCCACGGGTTGCGCGTGGCGCCGTGCGCGGTGCTCTCGGTGAACGGCCACTGGCCGAGCTCGGGCGTGTTGGTCTTGCCGACGATCACCGCGCCCGCCTGCTTGAGGCGGCGCACCGACTCGCAGTCCTCGGCGCGCGGCGCGAAGCTGCCGGCGCAGCCAAAGCGGCTCTCCTCGCCCGCGAAGTCGACGTCGTCCTTGATCGCCACCGGCACGCCCAGCAGCGGCGCGTGCTCGCCCCGCGCGCGGCGGCGGTCGGCCTCCGCCGCATCGACGCGCGCGCCCTCGCTGCGGACACAGCGAAACGCGTTGAGCGTCTCCTCGGAAGCTCCGATGCGCTGCAGCGACAGCTCGAGGAGCTCCCGCGCCGACACCTCCCCGGCGGCCAGCATCCGCGCGTGCTCCGCCACCCCGGCAAACGCCAGCTCCGCTGACGGGGCGGGAGCGCGGTCGCTCACGACCCTGGCGGTCGCCTGCGCGAAGCTAGGTGTTCCTGATTCTGCTGGCGCTCGCCCCTGATCTGGATCGCCATATACACGACGATCACGTTGACCACCACCCCGATCCCGATGAATGTGATGATCAGGCCTACGTCCTTGCTGAAGGCGGGGCTGGAAGCGAGAAGCATTGGTTGGTGGCTCTCCGTCGGGGTCGATGATGAACGTCTTGGAGCCTACCATTCGCCGGTGTCGTGGGTGCGCGTCGCGGGCTTTCACGGCAGGTGTCGTGGGCGCTTCGTTCCCGGCCACCATCTCGACCGGGACCTTGCACACTCGTCGTGGTCGCCGCCCGCTTCGGCATCTAAAGCACCGGCCGCCGGCCGTGTTGGGCGCCTGCGCCAGCCGCAGGCGGCCGCCCGTTGCGTCCGCGCGCCTGCCCCAAGCGGCGGCCGGTAGCCTTAGGGAGCCGCCGTGCATCGCGCACGATGTTGGAGAGGTGCCGGAGCGGTTGAACGGGCGCGACTGGAAATCGCGTAACGGGGGTTAACCTCGTTCGAGGGTTCGAATCCCTCCCTCTCCGCCATTTGCTCGAAGTACGAACCTTCACCCAGAGACCCGGGGTCGGGGTTCGCACGTCGTCCCGGTCTCCCCGTTTTTGGCAGGTTGGTGGCGGTTGTTCGAACCACGACATTGCCGAAGGGTCGGGTCGGTTGGCGGAAGGAGCGGGTAGGTTTCGTACTACAGTTCCCTCGTGGATATCCACCCGTCGGCGCGCAAGCATGGGTCGCCGACGCAGACATCGACCACGCCACAACGCATGCGATGGTTATCGAGGATCACGACGACGACACCAGGCTCTACCTTGGGGCCGCTCGCGACGCGACGCTGCTGGAGGTCCTCACGATCGTTCGTGACGACGGCTCGGAGCTCGCGATCCATGCAATGGCGATGCGGCCGGAGTACCGGCGACTGTTGCCCGGGGGCTGATATGGCGAAGAAGACCTACGGAAGAACCGCCGGCGGATTGCCCATCACAGACGACCTGGTCGATCAACTCAGCACCAAGGCCGAGGCGGGCTATGACGTAGAGGAGATCCTGCGCCGGCGTGGTGGACGGCCCCCGATGGGGTCGGCTGCCGCTGGGGTGGAGTCTGTGAGGCTTGACCCCGAACTTCGTCAAGCGCTCGCTCGGCGAGCAAGCAGGGATCACGAGACGATCTCCGCGGTGATCCGCAAAGCCCTACGTCAATACCTCAAAGTCGCCTGAGCCACGGCCTCGCGCGTCAGCGATAGAAGCTCGAGTGTTGTGCTGCGCTCGCCGGTGACCGGATTGTCGAGGATGTCGCCGACCTCGATCGGCGTGAGATCGGGCGGACCGCCGGGGTCAGGATGCGACACGCGCGGATCTTGACCGCCGTAGGAGCTTCGCGTCAAGAGATCCTTACGGCGCCCCTTGGTGCAACGGTTGGCCTTCGAGCACGCCGGTCCAGCTCGTGAGTGGTCGGGCGTGCGGCCCCACGATGCACTCCAGGCAGGGCCTCGATGCTGCCCAACCAACGTTGGGTTTGAGCCGGCAGCGTGGATACGGATAGGCCATGGAGCGCCAGACACCGCACGCCCACTAAACTGATCCCCCTGCGCCAGTAGCTCAGCTGGATAGAGCGTCGGTCTACGGAACCGAAGGTCGGGAGTTCGAATCTCTCCTGGCGCGTCACAAATGCCCTGCTAATCGCCAACTTTAGCACAACACTCGACCGGGACACCGACATTTTGTCCCGAAACTTTGTCCCCAAAGACTCGCGGTAGCGGAGTCGGGCAGAGCGGTCTGTATCCGGCCAGCACAAAGGGAATTGGGCCGACGGTGCCGGCGCCGAGGGCCAGGCCCAGGGGGATCCCGCTCGCGATCGAGCCTGCAGGCTGATCACGTGTGCGCCGGGGATGTCAAGAGCTGCCAGTGCTCGATGTGTCCGCGGCCGCGGGCGAGCTTGCCTCTCACGGCTGCGATGACGGTCGCGTCGAGTGCCTGCTCGAGCGTGTCGATCCTCGGCTGGCCGTCGAAGGGGGAGAGCAGGTATGCCTCCAGTCGCGCTCGGGCGAGCAGCGGCTCGGCGAGGTAGGTGATGGTCAGGCGGCCGGTGAGACGCCAGCCGCCGTCCGCCGCGGCGATGGTGGCGCTCTGGACGCCGAGTTCCCAGCCGCCGTCGTCCAGTCCGCGACGGACGTCGTCGTCGGGGTCCATCGCGTCGTCCAGGAACTCGATGGCGCTGTCGGTGGTTTCGGCCATTTCGGCCATGTCGGTGAGCTCATCGTCGCTGAGCCACAGCCCCACGTCGAGCTCGGCGCGCTCTTGGATTTCCTCATCGGCGCAGCCGGTCGTGTCCAGGTAGGCCTCGTGTAGCGGCCAGTAACGGCCGCGACGAACCGAGCGCGTGGGTGGCCAGCGGTGCAGGAAGAACGCCGCGAACCACGGGTCGCGAAACTCGCCCCACGCCGGCAGGCCGATCGCGGCGACCCGCTCGGCTATCGCGGTTGCGATGCCGGCGCGGCGGCGATCGGGCGCAACCCAGAAGGAGTCCATGACGATCGCGTGACCGCCCCAGTCATAGGAGGCCTTCGTGAAGATTGGCCCCACGGAGCCGGGGCCAACGATCTCGTGGATGTCGGTGTCCTCATCGCTGCGTGTGTCGACGAAGTAGATGACCGCCGAGCCAACCAGCCGGCGACCCTCGTAGGCCACCAGCACCCGCACCCGCTCATCCTTCAAGAGCGTCCTGGTCGCCTCCCGTCGGCGCTCACCGCTGGGCGGGCGGGGCGTCAGGCCGTAGTTCCATATCCGGTAGCGCTCGCCTGGCTGGGCCTGGCGGATCGAGAGCGGCCCCGACGCCGGCCGCATCCCTGGCGCACGGCGCCCAACGAGGAGCTCTTCGAGGGAGGCCTGCACCAACGGCAGCGGCTCGGGCCACTCAGGGTGCCCCCTGCGCGTGTACTGATACATCGATGCGAGCGCCCAACCTCCTTCGCCCAGGTGCATCCGCCGGCCGCGAGCCCGGGCGGCCGACCGCGACGGCGCCCCGATCGCGCCAGCGAGCTGCCGCCACGTGATCGGCGCTGCCTGCGGCGCGTACTTCAACAGCGTATGGGCAGCCTCGGTGGGTGTGAGCATGGTGCGATCAGGCGAGGAAATCGACGATGGATCGCGTGAACCGTGGGTCCAAACGAAATTCGACGGGGGGAAGACCGGCTGTGCTCTCGATTATGTACCGATTGGAGTTCCCCAGCAGGCGTTTCGCAAGGAGGTCGTATGGCCGCTCGTAGAAGTGCAGAAGGCGCCACCGGGCCGGCGCCCGGTGGAAGCGTGTCGTTGTCGGAGCCGCTGCTGGACAGCACGGCTGCTGCAGCATTGTTGAGCGTACGGGTGTCATGGGTGCGGGACGCGGCGCGGCTGGGTCAACTGCCGTGTCTGCGGGTAGGGCGTCATCTGCGGTTCACGCGCCCGATGCTTGAGGCGTGGCTGGCTGGGCAGTTGGACGGCGCACCGGCCGGTCGGGCGCGCGGTCCCCATCCGAGCCGGGTGACAGGCGCTGCCCGCAGCCGGGCGTTCCGAGGGAGGGCAGCGGACCCGGCACTGTTGGCGGCCCTTGAGCGGCCGAATGGAAGGTGAGTTGATCGTGGCACACGAGCGTCGTCGAGCGTCGCTGCTCGCGCGGCTCGCCTCTCGCCCAAAAATTGATGCCGGGGGAAATGGCTCGCCGCTCCGATAGGTTAAGGGGGAGTGCAGCCTATGGGGCCGAACGTGCGCGTTCGCGGCTACCGGGCACCGGCGAGAGCCAGGCGGTTCGCGCGGGCGACGGTTCCATAGTGGTATTGAACGACGCTCGCCGAGGGCCATGTGCCCCCTGCCCATCCCGCATGTAGCCGGCGCAGTCGCACCCCGCCGTCTTTCGCGGCGGCTTTGCGAGCGTGGGCGAGGGACAGGTCTGTGCTGGAGGCGGGCTTGCCGAACATCTCGTGCCAGGCGCGGAGCGCCACCTCGATTTGCGAGGACTGCCACTTGCGGGTGGAGGCGCCGTTGCATCGCGCGCATAGGGTCGCTGCGTTCCCAGGCCCCGGCGCCCACGTGGATGCGCCGCACCGCGAGCACGCACCGCGCCAGCGCTCCTTGACTGCGCGGTTCTTGCACCCGTCGGGGTCGTAGAGGTAGGCGCTGATCGTTGCTGGCGCACGTCCGAGCAGCATGGCGATCTCGCCGACGGCGAGGCCCTGCTCGTCGCGGTAGTGGCGGGCGAGCCTGACCGCCCGCGCGCGCTCGGCGACCCGGTGCTGCGGGCGCGCGCTCACGCCACCCACCCATGCGCGAGCGTGCAGCTACAGGCCAGGGATTTCGTGCGGTGCGTAGCCGAGCGCTCGCACGATCCGGCTTGCGACCGCGACATCGATGCTGGTCCGGAGCGTCGGAGGGTGTTCGTTGCCGCCTCGGACCTTACGCGCGGTCGGCTCAAGCCCGACGGCTCGCAGCAGCCCAAGCAGGCTTGAGTAGCCGGCGCGCTCCGCGATCGCCGTCTTCGTGAGCGCAGGGTCTTCGCGCTGGCGCCGGCGGATGAGGTCCTGCAGCAATGCGGTTGGCACCGAGTCGCACACGAACTGCTGAAGGTCGCGGTATTGAGCCTCTTCCTCGAGTAGTCGCTCGACGCGCGGGATCGCGAGGCGCATCTTCTCAGCGATCTGCTCGACGGAGAGGCCATTCTCCTCATGCAGCTGCATCGCGCGACGGCGTCGCTGGGTGCACGCCACACAGGGGCTCGTTGGGTTTGCCTGGCAGCGCTTGCAACCCTCGCTTGTTGACGCAGTGCTCGCACTCACCGTCGCTCCTTGCCGGCGCGATCGTTCGTTGCCTCGACGGCCCTGTCTATTTATCGTTGCGGCCAGCCGCCTTCCCCTGCTCGGATTGCGCTGGCTCTCGGCAGGCCGACCGTGGCTCATGTTTCGTCCCCAGCCACCAGGGGGTGTCGACGGCGCATGAACGGCGCGAATTGAGGCACGGCGAACGCGACCGGACCGTGAGCAGGGTTGGTGAGGGCAGGCGGGGGGTTCCCGGCTCCCATCGAGTATCGGTTGGTTTCGGCGTCCACCGGCATCGAACGCTACCAGCGGTCTCGGAAGCGCTCCGGCGATCTCCGAGGCTTGACCCGAGAGCCGCAGAGATGTCTTCAGAAGCTCTGTCCCCCAGCATCGGTATCGATCCGAGGCGATTGGTAGCACTCCCCGAAAAAAGGGGGCGGCGGCCCGGTGACCGGGCCGCCGCTGTGCTCTTGGGTGATCAGAATGGGATGTCGTCGTCTGCGCCTGTCATTGCGCCGCTGGCGGCGGCGGGCACGGGCTCGAACTCAGGCTCGTCGCCGAAGTCCTCGGGGCCTGCTTCCCCGCGCTCGTTGAGGAACTGCACTTGATCGGCGACGATCTCGATCGCTTCTCGCTTTTGGTTGTCTTTGGTCTCCCACTCGCGCCAGTCGAGGCGTCCGTCGACCGCGACTGGGCGTCCCTTGCGTAGGTATTTGGCGCACACCTCGCCCTGTCCACCCCACACGACGATGTTGAAGTAGTTGGGCTTGGTGCCCCACTCGCCGGTGCTCGGGTCCTTGCGCGGGGTGTTGCAGGCGATGCGCAGCTTGCACACCGAGGTTCCGCTGGGGAGCGAGCGTAGCTCGGGGTCCTGCGTGAGGTTGCCGAGGAGTACCGTGCGGCATATGTTCGTTGTCTTTCCAGCCAAGGCTGGCTCCTTTCGTGTTGTTGGCTCCGGGCGTGTCGGCCCGGCGTGTACGGTGGGCTGAGGGTTTCGAGCCCTCGGTGATTGCGCTGGAGGCGGCCCGCGCGCGCGGCCTCGGCGTGGTTTGCTCGCCGGGGAAGAGTTCGGGTGCCGCTGGTTTTCAGACGCACACCCTGTAATCGAGGCGAAGGGAGCTGTTCCCTGGCGCGTCTTTCTTCTGCGCGTCGGCGAACGCAAGAGCATCCGCTGTCGCGAGGCAGCGTTCGATAGGGGAGCCCCGCTGCGAGGGGCGTTCACGCCGCCTCGCTGACTTGGCTTGTTTCGGCGAGCTCGGTCAGGTGCCCGGCGAACGCTGAGAACCTCCCCGCGGCGGTGGTTTGCGCTTTGCCGCTGTGCGCGGCTAACACTTCTTTGCCGAGCAGATCGGCTGACCAGCCGATTGCCGCGGCACTCTCAAGCAGCTCGGCGAGGACCGTCATGGTCGACGCTGGCACCTTCCCCCAGTCGAGTGTCCGCTTCGGCGGTAGCCCGATCGACAGCTTGCCGAGCAACGCGACGGTGCGGTCGGGATAGCCGTGTTGGTCCATCGTCTTGTGGATGCGGTTCAGCGCGCGTGCGGTCTCAACCGCGCCGGCATCCGTATCCATCGGCGTGACCTCGGGGGAGTCGTTGTCCTGCCCGTCGGTGGCGGCTTCTGTGCCGCCGGTCGGTTGCTGGCCGGGCGCATCGGTTCGGCCGCTTGCCTTCCCGGCGAGCCATCGGGAGAACGTCGCTTGCCGGCGCTCCTGGTTGGTGCCGTTCCCGGCGACGAACTGCACCGCCTCCACGATTTCGTCGCTGGTGAGGTGCAGCTCGCTGAGAATGATGAGCCAGTTGACGACGGTTTTGTGTTGGCGCCCGGAGAGGGTGCCCTCCTGCCCATCGGTGCGTGCGAGGTTGGACAGGGCGTGCGCGACAGTCGCCGCGAAGCCGCCGGACTGGGCGATTTCGACGGCTTCTTGGGGGGCCGGCGCGTCGGGCATCGGGAGCCGTGTCACGTCTTGCCGTGCAGGTACCGCCAGCGGCGCCCGTTGCGCTTGTTGTTCGTTCGCGGCGGCGGGCGCGAGCTGCGCCAACTCAGCCGGCGCGGGAGCGAGCTGGCGGTCCTGCTCGGGAGAGTGAGCTTCCTCATGTGCTGGCTTTGTGGCGGAGAGGTCGGGAAGGGCGCGCGGGAGGTCGGGCAACGCGATCTGCGGACGGTGCAGCGCCCGTTCACGGATTGCCTCGGCGATCTGTAGGTGGTTCAGCGGGACACCAAACTGGCCCTCGCCCTCATTTTTCAGCCATTTGGCGTACTGGTCTCGAACCGCTTGGCGGCTTGCCTGGTCGAAAAACGGTTTGCGGTGCGGTTCTTGGCCGGACTTCGGAATGTGAAGCTTGCCATTCTCGGGGCCGCGCCACATGATGAATTCTTCACCGCCGAACACGTACAGACACTGGCCTGGGCCGTGCCAGCGAGCGGCACGCTTGAATGCCTGGGCGCGGGCGTTGAATTCGGCGAGCGCTTCGGTTGGGCCTTCACCCTCGCCCGAGTCTGACTGCTCGTTTCCAAAGACCATGAGCGAGCATTCGATGTTGAAGTAGTGGACTGTTTCGGGTTTGCCATTGTCGCCCTGTCGCTGGCGCTCCGTGTGCGTCTTGACGGTGAACAGCGGCTTGTCCCAATTGCTGCCGCAGCAGAGATTGAAGCGGTCCATCAGCGTCTCGCCGATTGTGTAGAGAGCGACCCGGCATGGCGCTTGGTCGTTCTTCGGCGCGTGGATGATGAGCGGCCTGATCTGCGTAGGCAGATAGGGTGCCCGAAGGTCCGGCAGCGCCTCCTCGTAGCAGGAGGCGGGCAGAATGATGTGGGACATAGGTTCTCCTTTCAGAAGGGTTGGCGCGGAGTACCCGGCAGGACGGGCACCCGGTCGCGCGGTGGTGTGTGTTCGCCCGCCCCGGGCTACGCGGCTCTGGCGAGCGGTCGGTGTGCTTCTGCGGCGGGTGCGACGAGCGACTCTTTGTAGAAGCGGCTCGGCCCTGATTGCCGGCCATTGCGGTGCATCGCGTAGGAAAGAATCAGGATGCGCTTCGCGCGAGTGAACAGGACGTAAAGCATCCTGCGCTCCTCCTCGATTTCCTCGTCGGTGACGGCGAGCACGAATGGGCAGATGCGCCCCTCGATCCCGGCGCCGATAACGATGTCCCATTCCAGGCCCTTGACCGAGTGAAAAGTCCCGATCGTCACTCGTCCGCCGTCGCTGGTCGCGGCGGAGAGGTCGTCGCGGCCGGTGAGCACAACGTCGGCGAGCCACCCTGCGAGCGCCGGCTCGTCGGCTTGGCGCTCATAGGTTTCGGCTGCTTCACACAGCGCATCGAGCCTGCCGACGCAACGCTCGGTCTCACGGTCGCTCGCAAACGCTTCCGCGACCCCGAGCGGCATGTGGATCACGTCATAGGTGAGAGCGCTCACCGACCGGCTTTCTGCCCTGGCGGTGAACGCGAGCATATCCAACGCGAATCGCCTGATGTTTTCTCGCGCGGTGTTAGTGATCTGCCCCGGCAGCAGGTCCGCCGCCAGCGCCGCCTCCAGCAGCGTGAGGCCGTGCCGGGATGCGTACCCGATCACCTTGGCGACGGTGATCGCCCCGATCTTCGGCCGGATCTCCAGCGCAGCAGCGAACGCCGCCTCGTCGCACGGGTTCACTATCAGCCGCAGGTGGGCCAGCGCGGCGCTTACCTCGGGGCTGCCGAAGAACGTTTGGCCGCCCGTACGCTGGTAGCTGATGCCGGCGGCGGCGAGTGCGTGCTCGACTTTGTCGACCACCCCTTTGTGGCGCGCAAGGACGGCAATGTCGCCCTCTTTCTCGCCCTGCTCAAGCAGACGCAGAATGCGGGACGCGATCCACTGTGCCTCCTTGGTATCGGTGGCCGAGCGATGTACGGTGATCGGCTCACCAACCGGGTTTTTCTTATCAGCGAAGACTTTGAGCTTGAACTGCCGCTTGTTGTGGTCGATCAGCCTGTTTGCGGCGTCGAGGAACCTCTGTGGATTGCGGTAGTTGCGCTCGAGCTTGACGACGGTCGCGCCGCGGTATTCATTCTCGAAGCCGAGGATCAAATCGACGTTTGCCAGCCGGAACCCGTAGATCACCTGCCGGTCATCGCCGACGGCCATGAAGTGCCTGTTCTCGGGGCACTTCACGAGCAGGCGCAGTAGTCGCGCCTGAATCGGGTTGGTGTCCTGGTACTCGTCAACGAGCACGACCGGCCAGCACATGCGGTAGGCGTCGCGCAGGTCTTCACGGGCGTGTAGCAGTTGCACCGTTCGCAGCAGCAGATCATCGAAGTCCAGGGCGTCTGAGCGACGCAGCTCGGCCTCGTATTCAGACCAGACGCGGGCTACAACCCGGCTGCGTTCGTCGGTGGCGAACTTCGCGTATCGTGCGAGGGTGACTGCTTGGTTCTTGCACTTGGAGATTTCATCGGTGATGTCGCGTAGCGGTATGCACGCTGCGTCGGCCTGCGTCACCAGCCTGCGAAACACGCGCATCTGGTTGTCTTCGTCGTAGATGGTGAAGCGTGTGCTGCGCCCGATCAGCTCGGCGTGCGAGCGCAACAGGCGGCTGCACATCGCGTGGAAGGTGCACGCCTGCACACGGTCTGCGGCGGGGCCGGAGAGCTTGCGGATGCGCCGCTTCATCTGTCGCGCAGCCTTGTTGGTCAGGGTTATCGCGAGAATGTCCTCCGGGCGCTCGCCTTCGACGTTGATGAGGTAGGCAGCCTTGCTGGCGAGCAGCCTGGTCTTGCCGGTGCCGGCGCCCGCGAGCCCGAGAACGTGGCCACCGTGCATCACCGCTTCCTCTTGCTGCAGGTTCAAGCCTTCGAGGGCCTTCGGCTTGCGTCCCGTCCGTTGGGCTGGCGGTCCGCTGCGACGCCGGTCGGGTGGCGGCGCCGGCGTAGAGGTGTTTGTGTCAGACACCGCTCACCCTCCTTTCTGGTGGCTTCTTTGGTGTTTGTCGGTTTCTGTGTGGTGCTGGCGGCTGGGCGCGAAGCTCAGCGCCGCGCCGCCGGATGGCGGCGCACGTGACAGTGCGTGCGAGCACTGGGCTCCCTTCTTTCGTGGGTGGAGAGCTGCTCTTTGGCGCGGCTGGGCGGGGCGAGCCGCTAGGAGCGTGGGTCGCTAACCGGGGTGGTGCCGTCCGGCGGGTTTAAGACGATGTGGTGGTCCACGATGGCGGAGGATCACTATGGCGGCTGGGTTGCAGGATCGGCTGGTGGAGGTGGAG
>Ga0187855_10002853_pt1 | contig 12926 bp, 13 predicted proteins | sample June2016WEW_8_10_2_FD_132969 | JGI IMG/M metagenome (GOLD analysis project Ga0187855, IMG submission 132969) | Peatland microbial communities from SPRUCE experiment site at the Marcell Experimental Forest, Minnesota, USA - June2016WEW_8_10 | ecosystem: Environmental > Terrestrial > Soil >...
AAACGAGTTCCAAGGAAAACAATGCGCTGCTCTCAAACAGCCGATCTATGGTTTGACGGGTCATCAATAGTTGACGTTCCAGCAACTCTCCAAGTCAATCCACTGGTTCCTGCCCGCATATTCTCCCTCGTCCACATCCACCTTCACCTGCCATTTTCGAAGATCAGGGTGCTCCCTTATCATAGGCGGTCTGCTCCACGTCGGCCTTGAAGCCAATGGGAGCGCCCACGGTGGCTGTCACCTCATTGCCCCACTTGTTGGTGACGGTTTGTTTCGAGCCGTAGAGTTCACCGGGCCAGCCTTCCTCCAGAAGATCGGGATGAATGTTCATGACTCTGATAGGATGTATAGTGGGCTCCTATGCAAAGGTGTAGGTGCTGGTGGCCACGACGCTCGGGGTGAAGCCGCTCTGGAAGGCCCGAGCCTGCACGATGACAGTCTGGCCGCTTGTGCCCGTCACCTGGAACGGACCCTGATAGGTGGTGCCATCGGTGGACTGCTGCGGCGTGATGCCATTCACCGTGTACTGGATGTTGCCCGTGGAGATGTTGAAGTTCGAGGGCGGCGTGATGATGACGTTGATGCCGCCCGTGAGTTCGGACGACGGTGGGTGGATGGTGACATTGGCCAGACCCTGAGCATTGACGGTGACACCCGGCAGAGTCTGGGTGGCCACGCCGCCGAAGCCATCGTTGACGGAAAGGGTGGCTGTGATCACGGTGCCGACAGCCAAGCCTGTGGTGACGTAGGAGACATTGGGTCCGAGGAGGGTGACATTTCCAGGTGTGATGTACCAGGAGTAACTGAGCGGGTTGCCCTCCGGATCGACGGCGACGGCGGCGAAGTTCACCGGCTGGCCCGCCGTGATCTGCGGCCCTGTAACCACCTGACACGAACTGATGTACGGGGGAACGTTCACGGTGAAGTTGACGCCCGCGCCCGCCGTGGACGTGAGGCCGTTGGTGTCGGTGACGGACACTTGGAAGGTGTAGTATCCTGGGTTGGCGACATTGACGATGCGGGTGGCCGTGAACAGGCTGCCCGTGCCGAAATTGACCAGCGGCTGGGCAAAGCCAGAGGTGGTGCCCCCGTCCCAGAACGTCCAGAGCGGGGTGAGGATTTCATTCTGCGGGTCGGCACCCAAGGCCGCGAAGTTGAGCGTCATGGGCGTGTTGACGTAGGCGTTCGCCGTGTAGTCGGCCACGCTGATGACAGGGGGATTGGGCGCTTCCCCGGCGAGGTAGAGGGGCACGGTGCTGGTGCCACCATACGGGTCGTAGGCCACCACGGTGACGCTCTGCGCCTGGTTGGCCACGGTGTAGCTGGGCACCAGCGTGCCGAGGGCGAACGTCGATCCTGCAGGGCTCACCCAATATGCCTGGTAGGGATTGGCTCCAACGTAGGGATTGGTCCCAGGTGTCACAAACGCCTGCAGTGACGTGGTGTAGGGAACCACCTGGTCATTGGGAAATGCCTGGGCTGCGTTGATGAGCGGGGGCGAATTCACCACGAAGGTGCCGGTCCAAGAGGCCGTCTGGCCAATGGCATCCACCACGGTGAGGTAGCCGAACTGGGTGCCCCCACTCAGGAACTGCTGCGTGATCGTGGGGTTGATGGTGCCCACGGTGCCTGCGTTCCACAGGTTCCACACATAGCGGGGCTGGGTGGCATTGACGGAGGCCGACAGGGTGACGCTCTGGCCCACGTTGTACAGGTAATTGATGGGTCCGGAGGGGCTTGCTATCACCGACAGCCCTGAGGGCGGTGCAATGGGCGTGTGATTGACAAGCGGGTAAGAGGTGACGGTGCGCAGGTCGCTGAACCGCGCTGCAGAGGTGCCGGTGAGCGAGTTGGAGGCTGGGTTGACGGGATAGTTGAACGCGTTGTCGATGACAGGCGAATAGGTGAGGCTCTCATGCGAGGCCGCATACACCGAGCCCGAGTTTGTCACGTGCGCCACCCAAGCGCCGGGCTGGAGCACCGTGGCGGGCGAATAAACCGACACCGAGTTGAGGGACAGGGGCTGGGTGGTGATGTGCACCAGATTGGTCAGCGACACCCGCGCCGTGAAGGCGTAGATGGCAAGCTGCCGCGCCCATCCGCGGGACGGCACCGTGCGGTCGTTCGTCCAGTCGATCGAGATGCGCCACGTGCCTGTAAGGCTGGTGGTGATGGGGACGCTCACCGTCTGCCACGCCTGCGGGTTGACACCCGTGCCATTGGGCAGGAGGACGGCGGGCACGGACACGGGTGTCATGTTCGGTGCCTCGACGGTGATGGTGACAAAGAAGCCCGCGAAGTCGGGGTCAAGCTGGCCGATGTTGCCCACGAGGAAATTGAGCAGCAGCGGGGCTGGGCCGCCCGCATACTGGTCCATGATGAATGTCATGTCTCCCGCGCTGTCCAAGGCGGCGACACCCTCCTGCAGGGCGAACGGCGTCGGGTCGGTGAGGATGCTGAGCGGGTTGTCCACCGTGGCCACCAACTGGCTGTTGGAGTACATGTACGCATCGTACGGATAGCCGATGCTGCCTGCGGAAGTCGCCATCACCGTCGTCACCGTGCCATGCGAGGGAATGATAATGCTGCCGCCTGAGAAGAAGGCAGCCATCCTGTCCGTGGGGCAGTCGGCGGTAATGACGCCGTTCTGCGAATATAGCTTGTCCCTCACCACGAGGCTGCTGACAAAGATGGGGCCGTAGCCCAGGTTGTCCACATAGCACTCGTAGGACGAGCCGTCGCTTCCAATGAGATAGATGCGGTCAAGCACCGCATTTAAATCCTGCTGCCACAGCGTGCCGCCTTGGGGCGTCTCATACACCGTGCCGCCCGTGCTGCTGGCGGGGATGGGCGAGGGCACCGGCCCAAGCCAGTCGATGCTGCCTGCAGTGCCCCTGAAGGACGTGGTGAACACCGGGAGCGGTGCCTGCGTGCCCGCCATGACGGCCTGCCCCGTGGCCATGATGGGCTGGCCAGCCTGCGTGCCGAGCCTCCACACGCCGGGCAGCGGCTGGTTCTCGCCGAGGCCCGTGCGCTTGAACCTTGGGTCGGCCTGATAGCTGCCGTCGCCCATGTAGCGCACCACCGTGGTGTCTATGAAATTCCCATTCTGGTTCGGCTGCTCAAGCGTGGTGGGCTGGGCGAATCCCTGTGACAGGACGGCAAAGGCATAGCGGTCGCCCCGCAGCGAATAGCTGAAGGGCAGGTTGACGGGCACCGCCGTGCTTGTGAAGTTGGGCGTGTCCACCGCCGTCAACTGCGCCGTGGACTTCGTGCCGCTGTTCCACACGCACAAATCCTGCACCGCCGTCAGCGGGTTGGCACCGGTCACCGACACATACGGGCTCGTGGTGAGGGGCGTGGGAACGCTGATGGCTGTGCCCGCGAAGACGCCGTTTCCATCCTGCCGCACGGCGAACGACAGCGTGCCATTGTAGTACGAGGTGTAGACGTAATTGTACAGGTTCGAGGCAAGCGCCTGTGTGCCTGTGCTCACCGTGGTGCCGGGTGCAATGTTGAGCGAGGCGTACGCCGAGGAAGCACTGGCAATCGTCACCGAGAGATTGCCCGCCGTCACCACAGGCGCATTCACCTGCACATAGGGATTCTGCACCGTGGTGGGTGCCAGACGGACGCCGAGGGCGTACGAACTGGCGAACGAGAGGGCGGGCGACGTGGCCACGCCCGTGTAGGTCTTCAGCTTCCATCCGAGCACGGGGCCGTAGCTGCGGTCGGTTGGGAGCGCGTTGACCAGCGGCACCTCCACCTGCGTCATCGCCTCGGTGACGGTGAGCGACTCATTCGCAGTCTCGGTGAGCGGCCACCACCAGAGCAGATTGTCCGTGCGGGCGGGCGACAGGGCGCACGTGGAAATGGGCAGGTTGCCCACCAGCCGCATGGGCACGATGACGGGCTGGCTGGGGATGCCGTCGATGAGGATGGTGCTTCCCCACTGGGTCGCGAGGAAGATACCGTGGATGTCGCTGGCCAGCAGATTGCTGCCGTTCACATAGGTCACCAAGCCGTACGCCGGGTTGATCGGGCCAGGTGTCGGGTTGTCGATAGCCTGCACCTGGTAAGGCATGGGCGCACCTGGGGTGTCGATGACACGCAGCCACATCGGGTTGTTGCCTTGGTCCAGCCAGTCCATTTCCGAGGCCGTGGAAATTGGCGCGGGATCTCCCTGCACTGGCACAAAGGTCTTCTGGTCAACGGCATCTCCCCCGGCAAGCAGGCTGATTTTCGGCCACGGAATGTCGTCAGCCGTCATGTAGGTGAACGGCGACACCGTGGACGCATTGGCACTGGACTGCTTGGGACTGGGCGGCACCCAAGTGCCAGCGGGAACGTCCTGGTAAGCGACATCGCCAGCCTCCTTGGCCGTCCACCCAGGCTCGCTGTTCTCCATCTCGTTGTCCAGCTTGGTGTAGTACAATGCCAAGTTGCCTGCAGCACCCGCCTGGGCAAACACCGTCACCGCCTGGGAACTCAGGTTATAGCTGCCGGTGAGATACTGGGTTTCCAGGAGAACAAGGGAGCCGAAAGTCTCCGAGGGCACCGGGACGCCGTTCAGGATGAAGTTGACGGAGACAGGTCCAGTGGGCAGTGTGTTGTCGGCTACTACCTTGTAATTGCTTCCATTGGAATAGTTTATTGGAACAACGCTGGTGTACGGGGCAAAGGTGGCAGGGTCATCCCACACCACTCCAGCACCGAGGTGGCGCGGCAGTCGGGTGGCGGCAATGCAATCATCTTGCGCAAGTGCCAGGACACGCTGGGCACCCGCCACCAGGCCATCCATGTCCAACTGGGTCGAGGAAATCGGCACCTGGGCACGTGGTGTCACCGGGACAGATGGGTTGAGGATGGAGACGGTTTCCGGCCACGTGTGCAGCACATAGCTTGGCCCCTGCCCGCCGCCCCACGAGCGCCACGGGGCTGTGCTCGATCCATCGGACACCACTAACCCGTTCTCCAAGTCCGTGTTAGGCAATGACAGCACTGTGCCTGCAGACGGCACCTCCAGTGCCACATTGGCGTCAAAATAGCTGCTCCTGAACTTGATTGTGGAAAGCTGGTCGAGGACGCTGATCTGTGACCAGGAGCCTCCGCCTCCCGTGGTCACCATCACTGCCAGGCCATTGAACGTGTCGCCAGGTGCGAGCGCCTGGGCCTGGAGGGATGAGGAATAGTATCCGCTGTCAAATGGCACAGTGGCATAGGTTTGCGCAGCACCTCCTGCCAAGACATAAGTGCCCGCCTGGATGAGTCCGGTTATCGAGCCGTATGCCAGGGCATTCGCTGTCGGCGCGATAGTGATGAACGGGTTGTTGCCGTTGACGCTGGTGTAATACGAGGAGGAGGTGGCACTCGGGTACAGGCTGCCGCTCTGCCAGAAATACCACGGCCCGTCGCGCAGCTTGGTCGGATCGTAGAAGTCATCGGGCAGAGCCGCCGTGGGGTAGAAATCGGGGATGGAATTGAAGTCGCCCACGGACACCACCGTGAGGTCGGGGCTGCGCGGGGAGATGCGGCTCCACAGGGGAACCAGCGAGCCGTCGTGATAGCCGCACAGCCGCGCCAGCGCAGCGAAGCTGGAGGCCGTGCCCTTTATCTTCAGCCGCGGGAAATAGCTCTGGACAATCTGCGCCTGACGCGAGGCCGTCTCCGCAGGGAGTTCATTGTCCAAGCCGGGATAGAGCGTGGCACCCAGCGTCTCGGCAAGCAGCTCTATCTGGTTGACCGAGAGCGTGCGGAGCGCGTCCGATCCTGTCACCGCCGCCACCACCCGTGTCTCCGTGGGATCAAGCTGAAGCTGGCTGGCGCACCAAGTGAGGAGGGCGGGGCCGTCCGGGGGAGCCGTGCCATCGTCGGTGAGAGGTATTGTCACCTCCACCTGATTCTGCTGGACATAGCTGCAGAGGATGGTGTGGGGTGCGAGCGCCCCGGAAGGAAGCGGAATGGTGCCGCTCCACGGGTCCATCAGGTTGCTGATGTTGGCCGTCCAATACCGGAGATCCGCCACCCTGTCCTGAAATCCGCCCACCACCGAGTTGATGAGCAGGCGCACATCCGTGTTCTGCACCACCGGGGGCAGGAGGTCATAAAGCAGGCCGTCAGGTAGATTGCCGATCATCTCTCCCCTAACTGGTTTGCCCGTGTTCTAACCCACACATGAGCGACGAAATCATGATAGAGCAGGCCAAGGCCAAGCTTTGGGCTGATTCCAATTTCCAACAGGAGCGGCGCTCCTTCTGGAGGAGCCAGTATGAGGGGGTCACCCGCAAGGATGAGTTCGAGAAAGATGCCGCCAAGTGCAGGGGACACGAGGTAGCCGTGGAAACAGCCGACAAGGCTCTGCAGGCATTCGACAGGAAATTTACAACACCATGAGCGCACCCTCATTCCACTCCAGCGAGGACGAGGACGATCCCATGGAGGAGAGCCTCTTCAAGAAGGCCACCAAATTCGGCTTGGACATCGGCATCAGGAGCGCCCATGAAACTGAGCGCCGAAAAGTGTGGACCCAGACCTTCAACGAGGCTTGGACGGTATACGGCAGCAGCAACTATGAGCCTTCAACCAGAGCCAGCGCTGCCATCAAGATAGCCGACCAAGTGACAGCCGCCTTCGACAAGACCTTCAAATAATGGGCTCTTCCCCAGAGGATATCGCCGCTGACGCCCTGAGGGCGAAGCTGGCCTCCGTGCCGGGCATCGAGCGCACCCCTGCGATCGAGGCGCAGGTGAAGACAGATGACACCCGATGGCACATCCCGACGCCCATGATATGGGTGGGCGGCTTTCTCTTCAACAAGGATCTGAACTTTCCTCTGATAGAGCAGGGCGGCAGATATTGCGTCCCTGCAGCGCTCCACCAGAACGGCGTGTCGATGGCCGAGCGTCTGGCCCTCGTGGGCATGGACGAGTTGAACGCCATGTTCAGCCTCGGGGTGAGGCACCGCTATCTGGGCGCGTACGAGAACATCTTCGGCAAGGACGGATGGCATTCCGTGGTGAACATGCTGGCCCTCTATCCCATTGACATCCGCTATCTGCGCACGGCGAACATCACCTTGGTCGGGTCAATGCTGAACGCGCAGATAGTCACGGCCAAGTTCCAGCGGGTGCTTGGCAGCCGCCATGTGGTAATTGTCCGCTGCGACACAGGCGAGATGATCAGCAACTGGGCGGCTGGCCTCGGTGAATGGCTGGAGGTGAATGTCATTAACCTGAGAAAGATGGCGGCGGAAATATGCCGCCCCGCGCCCACGGACCAGTTCTCTTCACCTCATTAAACCAACCAAATATATGTCCTGGAACATCAACATCGTCGGATCACGCGCAGCCGTCAAGGCTGCCATTGCCAAGGAACAATACATCCCTCAGGGGCTGAAGGATGTCGTCAACTCCATCTGCGACACAAACGCCAAGACGGGCTCGCCGCTCATCTCTGTCGAAACCTACGGGCATTTCGACACCGCATGGGGCGGCAATGTCGGCAAGTTCGAGGTGAAGCAGGTGCAGCTTGCCCCCGAGCCCCCGCCGCCCGCTCCCGCCACCACCGAGGGTGAAAGCTGCGAGGCATGCCAATGACTCCTCCGGTATTCACGTGGCCCCGTGCAGAAGAAAACGGGCAGAGCCCGCCGTTCTGGCGTGCAATTCAGGGTGCTGCTGACCGCTTTGGTGACTCGAAATTCTCCATCTTCGACACGTCACCGCCAGCCACACGCTGGCGGAATTTGCCGGTCCCCAGCGCTTGGTCACTGGCAAGACTGCAGCTTGCGTCCTCAATACGCTGCCCCTGTTCAGTGTGGCGGAAACGCAGGATGATGGATCGCTGGAACCCTCCAGTGATTTCGAGGATGAGTATGAACTCGGCTGTCTGGGCAGATGGCATGTCACCTACTGGGAAGACGTGCCTGACAATGAGATATGGGTGCTCGGCGGCGATGACGACTCTGACAAGGCCATCGTCAGGATCACGTCCTCAGGAACCTACGTGTGCCAGTAGTCACTGACATCTCTTCGCCGCAGCCTGCGTTTGTGGGGGACAAAAAACTGCGCATCTTCATCATGTCCCCCAAGGGCGGCAACCCCGCCTTGGAGCGGCGCTACACCCAGTGCGTGGATGAACTGCTGAATGCCGACCTTCCCCAGTTCGAGTTCATCCGCGCTGCGGCCTCCGGATGCGGGGTGGCCAAGGCCCGCAACATCCTCGCCGCCTATGCGCTCAACATGAACGCCGACGCCATCCTCGCGTGGGACAGGGATGTGTCCCCCGAGGGTGAAACCCCGGAGGAGCGGGTGGCTGCCATTGTGCGGCTGCTCTCGTGGCCCTCCACCCATGGCAACATGGCCGCCCTGTATTCCATAAAGAGCGAGGACGCCGCCCGCTGGGTGATGACGCCGCTGCCGGGTGAGAAACGGCAGCCTGACGGCCTGCTTCGGGTGGCCGAGAGCGGCACGGGGATGAAGGTGATGTGGACTTGGCAGATGCGCCAGGTGATCAAGGCCTTCCCAGAGATCGCCTACCAGTCCGACGACGTGAACTACGGCAGCACCATGTACGACCTGTTCTCCATGGGCGTCGTGCCCTGCGGCCAGTTCAGGCGCTGGCTCTCCGAGGACTACTACTATGACTTCAGGCTGAAGCTGCTGTGCTATCCCATCTGGGTGGACACGGGCGTCACCCTGCTCCATCGGGGGGAGACACCCGATGGCCGCATCATCGACTTCCCTCCCTATCCGCTGCCCCTGCCAGGCGGCGATGACCAGCAATACTCAGGCGACCAGGGCAGGCTGACGGGCTCACTCGACGTTGACCACAGCGGCATCCGCAGCATTGCCTACACCTCATGAAAATTAGTCTGCACTCCATCCACACAGGCCGTGAGATCCTGACCTATGAGGGTGATTCAGTTCCCCGCGTAGGTGAACACATCCTGCTGCCCTTCTTCGTCACTGAGAAGGGTGAGTGCATCGATGGCTCAACCGACTGCGAGGTCCATAACGTGGGTCACTGGATAGAGAATTGGCCTCCGCCTCCCCTTCCATTCTGCGTGATAAAGGTGGGCCTGAAGTTCCCCTTTGACCGCTCCCCCGCTTCATGAATGTCACCGAGGCACACAAGTACACGCTGGAGATCATCGAGGAACTGGGCCAATCGATCGAGGTGAGGCGCAAGCCGTCCAACTCCCGAACCAGCGCCCATTGCATCGCCAAGTACAGCGGTCCCGACCGGCTGCCACCCAATCTGTGGGAGCATGTCACCTTCATCATCAACAACCCCGCCACGGAACGCGCCTCAATTGCCAAGGCCAAGCAGAAGTTGACATGGCTCGGCATCCGCTTCGACACGGGCGGCTGCATGGGCCAGCATGACTGGGAGATCGACTGGAGCTTCACCATCGGCCCTGCACCTGACAGCGTAGGTGAGGAGGCATGCATGGTGCTGGATGACCTTCTCGGCGCAATGGATACTCCTGATGGCCTCGGCCTACCCCAATGATGGATGACATCCAAAAGCTTTTGAAGATAAACCTCTGCGAACGTGAGGTGTACGAAACCACTGTCAAGCTGCAGATCCTTACGGGCAATGACACGTGCCACAAGGCGGAGACCATGTGGAAGCTGGGCCAGAAGCTGGTGAATGAACTTGAGGACTTGAGGCCTCGTGGAGGCTGGGAGCATCCGAAACCTCCTCCCCAACCCGACCCCATTTCATGAACCCCCACGAGGACATGGACGAGCAGCCTAAAGAGATTCAGCGCACGGCCATCGAGGCGCTTGCCTATGAGAACGAATGCCTTACACGGCGGATAAAGGAAGCGGGAATAGCCGACCTCGCTGCAGACAATCCCAATCTGGGCGACTACATGCAGCATTGGGAAACCCGCACCCAGAAGGCCGAGGCAATGGAGCAGGTGCTGTCGGTGGACAACTGCCGCCTGCGTGCTGAACTGGCCGACGCCTTGGCCAAGAAGAAGATTGCCGAGGACTTGGCCATGGAACTGGCACGGGACAAGGGCAGGCTGGATGCCGAACTAGGCATGGCCAAGAGCACGCCGCCTTCTTCGTAACGCCACCGTAATCTGTCTACACTGAGGGGAGCCGGTAGCTATGATATGCTGCCTTCAGTCCTCTTCCTTCTCCGCCAGCGCAACCAGCAAACCTGGGGGCAGGTGAGCCCGTACACCCATTCCTCGGGGCTGCTGAACTCGGCCACCTTCTGCAACCGCATGCTGCAGGCGAACGGCTTCACCAGCAACCTCGTGGAGGTGGTGGACGCCAATGGCATCGACAAGCAGGTGATGCTGTACAAGCCCGACATCGTCATCCTTGAGGCCATCTGGTGCCCGCCTGCCAAGCTGGTGGAACTCACCGGGTTGAAGAGGCACAAGGGACGCCTGTGGATTGTGCGCAACCATTCCGAGCTGCCCTTCCTCGCCCTTGAGGGCATCTCCGTGCAGTGGCTTCTGGAATATGCGGGCATTCCCAGTGTCACCGTGTCCTGCAACTCCCCTGTGGCCACGCACGAGGTGGGCGAACTGCTGCGCATCCGCTATGGCAGGACCAAGGATGTCATCTATCTGCCCAACTACTATTTCATCCAGCAGCCCCTGCCCGCCCCGAAGACGCCCGACCCCAAGTGGGTGGATGTGGGCTGCTTCGGGGCCATCCGCCCGCTGAAGAACCACCTCATGCAGGCCGTGGCCGCCCTCATCTATGCGGAGGGGCTGGGCAAGACGCTCAGGTTCCACGTAAACACCACGAGGATAGAGATGAACGCAGATCCCGTGCTGAAGAGCCTGCGGGCCGTGTTCGCCGTGGGCAAGCACCAGCTCGTGGAGCACGGCTGGCTCACATGGGAGCAGTTCATCGCCCTGTGCCAGCAGATGGATCTCGGCCTGCAGGTGAGTTTCTCCGAGACGTTCAACATCGTGTGCGCCGACTTGGTGTCGCAGAATGTGCCGGTCGTCACCTCGGACGAGGTGTCGTGGGTGCCCTCGGCCTACCACGCCGACCCCACCACGGTGATAGACATCGTGGAGAAGATGCAACTGGCCTCGATCGACGGGGCTGCCTCGCAGGCCGCCGCCCTGCAGACCTACAGCGCGGCGTCCCAGGAAACTTGGCTGGCCACCCTCCAAGGCCTTAGTTAATGGGTGCAGGCCCAAGAGCGCATTGATCGACCGGCTGTCAGATTTCATGACGAGCGTGGGGAACTCATTGTGCATTCACTGGGCCGCCATGCCAAGCATCCGGAAATCATTCGCGACCTAGGGTTTGATAATCCTGACAAGGAGGAATGGATTGATCGGGGCTATCTCACCACCTCTGGAAGGTTTGTGGAGCGGCAAGCCGCCCACAGGATAGCCCGAGAGGCGGGGCAGATAAAGGCATCACCTGCGCCCGAATGGTGCCAGCCCGTCGAGGCGGGTGAGGCGCAGAAGGTGGAGAGCGCGTGCAGAGCCTGCATAGACAGCCTGTTCGAGGAGGACGGGATAAGGCTGCACGTCCAAGTGATCTACGACAGCGGGGACACCGAGGTTTTCCCCGCCTTGGTTTCCCGCGAGACCAGGCCTGACTGCCGCAGGAAGGGCGAGTGGCGGATCACGGTGTTCAATGAGGGTGAGGACGACCAGCTATCCGGCATGGCCCATGTGAACTTCAACCTGCAGCACCTGACGATGCAGGATGTCCTTGCCGTCCCAAGGATAAGGGAGAAGCTGGCAAGGGTGATTGATTTCCAAGCGGGCAGGGTGAACGACGGCATACGCGAGGTGAAGCTGGGCGGCCAACTGAGCACGGGGGCGTGGACCCCGCATCGCATGTTCGAGGGCATCCTGAATGACGAGGACTTGGAGGAGTGGGTGCTGAAGGACAACTTCCTCTACAAGTGGTGGGTGTCGGAGGGCGGCGTGTACGATCCGGACAATGAGCGCAGCGTGGGGCGCTGGGGCAGCCAAGGCCTGTCCCTGCGGGACTTCGTGGAGGAGCACAGGGACGGCATCCTTGCCCACCTCAGCCATCTGTCCTTGGGTGAAGCCGAGCTTCCCGTCTATTTCGTGGGCTGGTGTGATCCTCTCACCTGCGATGTCACCGGCCAGGGATTCGGCACCCGCAAGGAGGCCTTCCACTATAACCTGCCGGGGTTTGGCACTCGCGAGAATATGGCGGGAAGCTGGCGCTACACCTCCGAGCTGGGTGAACTCTTCATGTGGGGGGAATATTCCACCGAGATGGTGCTGGCCATAAAGGCGTGGCTGAAGGAGAGGGGCTTCAAGGTGTCGCGGGTGGAAAGCCTTTCAAGTATCAGCAGCTTCGAGGTTAACGGACCCTTCCACCGGTCGCACGGATATTACCACACTTGGGACAACGCCCGTGGTGGTGACAAGCCGAAGGAGAAGTGGGACAGGCGAGGTGAGAAGGTGAAGGTGTTGGACCCGAATTTCTATGGTGTGCGGGGAAAAGCAGCTCTGGTGGGGGACAGCGCCACGAAACGGCGGGTGGATGCCTTGTTTGATGGATGGGTTGGTCATTATGGCCTGCAGTGCTATTGGCTGGACAAGGAGGGCAATATGCTCCCTGTGGAAGGCGACGAGGGGCATTCGGACGCTGCATATAAGATATTGGTGTCCTTGGGTGTAAGACCTGAGGAGACACCCGAGAAGCCTGTGGGCGTTGCTGCCTGCGATGAACTCTACCGGCACGGCTATGTGCGCGTAGTGGTAGACGGTGGTGATGACAAGAGCATCTATTGCGAGGGCAGGATGAACAACCTGCAGAAACGAGTGATGAAGGACTATGCCATCGAGAACGGATACTCCTTAACCTGTGGGGGACAGGGGTCAATGCGTGCACGTGTGATTGTGGGTGAAGCTGTGGAAGGTGAGAAATTCTGGATAGACCGTTCGGGGAATT